>Ga0316187_10000987_pt1 | contig 23766 bp, 16 predicted proteins | sample CroRivburrow1_MG_FD_204927 | JGI IMG/M metagenome (GOLD analysis project Ga0316187, IMG submission 204927) | Coastal sediment microbial communities from Maine, United States - Cross River worm burrow 1 | ecosystem: Environmental > Aquatic > Marine > Coastal > Sediment | place: USA: Maine...
GGTTCCACAATTAAGTGGCGTGAATACAAATGATTTTTCTGAACCATTAATATATACAGTAATTGCTGAAGATGGAATTATGGAACAGGACTGGTTAGTATATGTTTCCTCAGAATTCGATTTCAATTATGCAAAAGAACCTCTCGCCTTTCCAGTTAGTTCAAATACGATTCAAGCGAGTGTAAGTGTTCCAAATTATGCCAGCATGGATAAAATCACATTTCATCATAGAAAGATAGAAGAACTCACCTGGACAGAAACTGAAGTTGTGGGGAATTTAAGGATCTATAGTGTAGATATCACGAGGGGAATGGCTGGAAAAATGGGGATGTACTATTATTTCGATGCAATAGATACTATAGGGAATAATATCGCGCTGGAGCCCAAACAGCTTGTAATACATTATGATGAAGATTATCCGGAAATACCTAATTTGCGATTTGGAGAAACAGTGAATCAATATCAGATAGTATCTATTCCATTAGAACTTGTAAATAAAAATGCAGGTTCAGTATTTGATGAATTGGGTGAATACGACATAAAGTACTGGAGATTATTCAGTTATAATTCCTCCCTATCCATAACTAATGAATACAATAGGGGATTTACGAATATTGAACCTGGATTGGGATATTGGTTTATTGCAAGGGAACCGACTGACATTTATACGGGAGAAGGCTATACAGTGGAAGTGGATACATTAGATGGTTATGAAATTGATCTGCTACCCGGTTGGAACCAGATCGGCAATCCTTTCGATGCGGATATTTCCTGGGATGATGTTAGAACAGACAATAATAACCTGAATATTGGCAGGGTTAAATTATTCAATCGGGATTCCTTGTCAGAAGGAGATTTACTACCCAAATTCAGAGGTGGTTTTGTATTTCTTAGCGGAATTCAACCCATTACTGTAAATGTAAGACCAACCCGGATCAATACGATAGCAAGAAAAAAATCCAACATAAATGAAGATAAGAGAGGCTCATTGGATAATTCAAGCTGGATTGTAGGGTTAAAGATTACAAATGGAGTTGTAACCAATACTTTGTCTGGTATAGGCATGCATCCTGAAGCCGAAGAAGGGCTTGACTATCATGATGAGGTTTTACTACCTGTGCCAAAAGAAATTGTTCCATTCGAATTGATCTTCAATCACCCAGAGGAGCGATATGATAAATTCAGTATGGATGTGGTGCCTACCAGAACGGAAAATGTCTGGGAGTTTGAAGTAAATAGTTATGGCCCTAATAAGAAGTTGACTATTAGTTGGGATAATACAACTTTTGGGAATAATAAATATCAGATGTTATTAAATCACAAAGGAAATGAGGCTATCGTGGATATGAATAAGGCAAATTCTTATACTTTCAATTCCGCTGGACAGGATGAGTTCAGGATAGTTTATGGCGATGAAAGTTTTATTCAAAACGAACTGAAACCACATTTGATTACCTTAGGAAATGGATATCCTAATCCATTTAAGGATCGATTAACAATACCATTTACATTATCTGAAGAAGAGTCAGAATACAGAGTGGATATTTCCTTATATGATCTAAAAGGAAGAAGGGTCGAAGAGCTGATCAGTAAGAAATACTCCCCAGGATATTATTTTGTTAATTTGAAACCTTTTGATGGGAGCTTAGATCCAGGTATTTATATTATCCAAATGAAGGTACAATCAAACCAACTCAATCAAATAATAATCCGGAAAGTAATTCATCAATAATTAGATCTTATTTATTTTATTTCACTAATATAATTGGGATAATCAGTGATTATACCATCCACACCCATATTGATCATGTCCTTCATGTCTTCGGTAGTATTAACTGTCCAGACTATTACTTTCAATCCATTATCATGAAGCCATTTTACTTTTTTGGGTTTCATTAACTTATAATATGGACTGTATATTTCTGGTGAAAATCCGAGTTCCTCAATAACTTCTTCAACGTTTGAATTTGATTCTTCAAGTAAGGCTAACCTTACGTCAGGGTATTTTTCATTGAAATATTGTAATATCCTGTGGTCAAAAGATTGAATATTCACTCTTTTCCATGGAACATACGCATCAATAGTATTATAGACTATATCGCAGAATTCTTCATATTCAGGTTGGTATTTGCCATCCCATGTCGGATTGGATTTAATTTCAATGTTATAATAGATTTCATTCCGCATCTTATCTTTACAATATTTCTCTGCAAGTTTAAAAACCTCGGACAATAGTGGCTTAGAAGTTCGTATTTTCTCCTGGTCAGGGAATTTTGAATTTCCAATAGAACCACAATCATATCTCTCAATCTCTTTGTATGACATTTGGAAAAGATTGGGTAGATCTGCATCTTTTGGGATAGCTTCACCTTCTGGTGTCAGACAAAATTCGGGTGACATCCATGGGTCATGTGAAACAATTACTTTCAGATCCCGACTAATAACTACATCAAGTTCAAGTGTTTTAACGCCTAACTCAAGGGCCTTTTTAAAAGCAGGCAGTGTATTTTCAGGCAATATTCCACGAGCACCTCTGTGTCCTTGCCAATCAATTTCCTGTCCAAAAGATTGAGTTGATACCATAAGCAATAGAATAAAGATTTTATTTAACATGATCTCAAAATCATAATGTATCTGATATTATTAAAACTAAGAATCATATTAAAATATTTCTAACAATTATAGAAATAAAAAAAGGTTGCTAACGTAAACAACCTTTTTTCCTGGTAATGTTCTATGCTAATTAATCTCCCAGAAGGATTCACCCAGAAGTAAAGATTCCAAGTTCCCCTCTCCTTTCTTCTTTATTTCATCAGCAATCTGGTATTCAACACGCGCATCATAGGATGGCTTTTCAATACTTTGAAAAATACCCATAGGTCTTGGCATTTCTTCATTATATGTCATATTGGAAAGTATTAATGCCAAAGTAGAATCTTTTTCATTATGGACAATCAAGTCGTCAATAGAATAGTCGCCATTATCTATACCTACAACCTTTGGATTATAACCATCAAGGATAATGCCTTTGTCTCTGTTTTTGCCAAATACTAAAGGTTCGCCATCCTCAAGCCACAATGTATTATCAGCAGCGGTTTCCTTATTCGTAAACTCATCAAACGCTCCATCATTGAATATTCTGCAATTGGTATAGATTTCCAGGAAAGAAACACCTTTGTGTTGTGCAGACCGCTTCAGAAGCATCTGCAATGATTTCCTGTCTTTATCATGCCCTCTTGCGACAAATGTGGCTCCGGCGCCAAGAGCCAAAGACGATGGATTGAAAGGATCTTCCAGAACTCCAAGCGGGGATGACTTTGTAATTTGTCCTTTATGGGATGTGGGGGAGTATTGTCCTTTGGTCAGACTGTATACTTCATTATTATACATCATAATATTCAAGTCTACATTCCTTCTGCAGGTATGGATAAAATGATTGCCACCAATGCTCATGTTATCACCATCACCTGTTGTTACCCAAACGCTAAGGTCTGGCCTGGCTATTTTTAAACCAGTTGCTACCGCAAGAGCCCTGCCATGTATTGAATGAAAACCATATGTATCCATATAGTAGGGCAATCTACCCGAACAACCGATACCTGATACATTGACAAATTTTTCTTTGAGTATACCCAATTCAGGCATTATCCTCTGGATTGGGGACAGAACTGCATAACCTCCGCAACCTGCACACCAACGGACATCCACATCAGGTTTAAAATCTTTAGCTGTATACTTTACCTCACCGACATGGGGTATTTTAAGAATTTCATCTACGATTGTTTTCATAACTTAGCCCTCTTTATGGTTTAACAATTCCACCAGTTTTTCTTCAATTTCGACTGCTTTAAAAGGTTTACCCTGTACTTTGTTCATTCCTATAACTGGAATCAGGTACGTTGATTGAATAATCATTTTTAATTGTCCCATGTTCAATTCAGGAATAAATATTCTTTTAAAGTTGTTTAGAATTTCTCCAAGGTTTTCAGGAAAAGGATTCAGATACTTTAAATGAACAAAAGAAAGAGTATGCCCGTCCTTTGTTAATTTGTCATAAGCAGTTTTAGCAGCTCCAAAAGTGCTACCCCAACTTAGGATTAAAAGATCACCTTTGCTTTCTCCATAAATTTCAGCTTTCGGTATATCCTTGGCTATACCTTCAATTTTTCCTTTTCTCAATTCAACCATTCTTTGATGGTTCATAGGCTCATGACTTACCGTACCGGTAACATCCTGTTTTTCCAGACCACCGATACGATGCTCCAATCCTTGTACACCTGGAATGGCCCAGGGTCTGCTCAAAGTTTCCGGGTCTCTTTTATAAGGAGCAAAAGTTTCCGGATCTGTTGCATATTGGGGATTAATATCAGGAAGTTCATCCAGAGACGGAATTCTCCAGGGTTCGGTTGCTTGCCCAATATAACCATCAGTAAGTAAAATTACAGGAGTCATATACTTCAATGCTATCCTCGATGCCTCCAGTGTCATATTAAAACAATCTGAAGCACTTGCAGCTGCAAGCACAGGCAAAGGAGCTTCCCCATGTCTTCCGTACATCGCCTGTAATAGATCTGACTGTTCAGGTTTTGTGGGTAATCCGGTTGAAGGTCCCGCTCTTTGTACATTAATAATCACCAATGGTAATTCTGTGATTATTGCAAGCCCGAGAGCCTCTGTTTTCAATGATAACCCAGGACCACTTGTAGTTGTAGCAGCAAGACTGCCACCAAAGGCAGCACCAATGGCGCTGGTTACACCAGCAATTTCATCCTCCGCTTGAAGGTGTTTTACCCCATAGTTCTTGTATCCGGAAATATACTGCAATATTTCAGTTGCGGGAGTAATAGGATAGGATCCTAAAAACAAAGGAATATTTGCCTTTCGTGAGGCAACAACCAATCCAAGAGCTACTGCCTGATTACCTGTTACATTTCGATACTTCCCTGCTGGCAGGTCCGATTTATCAATTGAATATTGTTTCTTAAATTCCGGACTATTCTCAGCAAAATTCCATCCTGCATGAAGCACTCTGATATTAGCTGTTTTAACGTCCTCTTTGTTTTTAAACTTTTTATTTATCCAGGCAACAGTAGGTTCTATGGGTCTGTTAAACATCCAGTAAGTGATACCTAGCGCAAAAATGTTTTTAGTTCTTCTAACCAGCTTTGGATGTAAATCAAGCTCAAGCAATTCCTGTTTAATCTCTTTGAACATATCAATGGCATAAACCTGATAGTTTTCAAGGAGATTATTTTCTAGTGGATTTTCATCATAGCCTGAAAGTTTAAGGTTTTTATCATCAAAACCATCCTTATTCAGGATAATAATCCCATTTTTATGCAGATTCGGAAGACTTACTTTCAGAGATGAAGCATTCATCGCAACGAGTACGTCAATGAAATCACCAGTAGTCTTGATGTTCTTAGTCCCAAAATGGACCTGAAAGGCACTTACTCCATATAGTGTTCCTTCCGGAGCTCGTATCTCTGAAGGATAGTCTGGAAAAGTATTCACTTCATTGCCTGCTATTCCGGATGTGTCTGAAAATTGAGTTCCAATCAATTGCATTCCATCGCCAGAGTCACCAGCGAACCGAATTGTTACATCCTCCAGATGTTCAACAGTTTTACCCATGTTTAAAAAATTTGTGTTTGTAAAATGAAAAAGAACACCCCGTTCAATTAAATTGAATTAAAAGAAGTGTTCCTAACATTTGCTGTCTTATTAATAGACTATAATTTATAATATGTCAATGCTTTCATATATTGAGCTCTTTCGAAAGCAGCAGGATCAGTGGTTTTCTGCTGGCTCATAGCTCCAATCATTTCTTCCACTGCATTATATTCGTTCTGCTCCATCCATTCTACAAGATGTTTTTCAACATTCTGAATATGGAAAATTCCATGCTTAAGCAATGCAGAGCATAGCATGGTAACGTTTGCGCCCACGAGCAGCATTTTTACAACATCAATTCCAGTATGTATTCCACTGGTGGCTGCTAGATCTGCTGCTATTCGGTCTTTCAATAAAGCTATCCATCGCATAGGAAGCCTCATTGCCTGAGAAGTACTCAACTGAACATTTGGCGTAACTTCAAATTCTTCAAGATCAATATCAGGTTGATAGAATCGGTTGAATAGTACCAGGCTGTTTGCGCCGGCATCATCAAGTCTTTCTGCCATATTGGCCATATTTGAAAAGAAAGGACTTAATTTGATTGATACCGGAACATCAACAGATGATCTGACTGATCTCAGAATATCAATATACGTTTGTTCAACATTGGAACCAGACAAAGAAGTGTCAGCAGGAATATAGTATACATTGAGTTCAATAGCATCTGCTCCAGCTTTTTCCATTTCCTTTGCATACTCTGTCCATCCACCGATTGTGCTACCATTCAGGCTAGCAATTATAGGTATATCAACAGCCTTTTTAGCTTCCTGAATATGATTTAAATACTCTTCAGGTCCTAATTTATACTCTTCAGATTCAGGAAAATAGGATAAAGACTCGGCGAAACTTTCAGTTCCTGATGTGGTGTGATAATGCATTTCATGTTGTTCCAGCCGGATCTGCTCTTCGAACAATGAATATAACACAACGGCACCTGCACCGGCATCTTCCATCATCTTAATATTTTGAATATACTCTGATAATGGGGAAGCTGATACTACGATCGGAGATCGCAATGACATTCCCAGATATTTGGTTTTCAGATCCATATTTTATTTTTTTCAGTTATTCTTTTTCTTAAATATAAAATTTTGATTTATACAATGGAACTATCAACTTGTTTTTCAGAAAGATATTTGAAATAATTCCATCGAGCAGCTGCATTTTTCTCAGCCTTTTGCATATATTCTTTAGCTAAGGCAGGTTTGCTTTTCGTTAACATCTTGAACCTGTTTTCCATCATCATGTAATCAATCACAGATGTATTAGGTCTCGGTCTTGAATCAAGGGTTAAAGGATTTTTGCCTTCTTTCAAATTGTCAGGATTATAACGATAAAGTATCCATTGTCCCGAGTCAACAGCAGCTTTTTGGTTTTTAAGTGGTGCACTCATGTCAATTCCATGTGCGATACAATGAGAATAAGCAATAATAATTGAAGGCCCGTCATATTTCTCAGCTTCAATAAAAGCTTTCAAAGTTTGCTCATCCTTAGAACCCATTGCTACTGTAGCAACATAAACGGAGTTATAGGCCATCGCCATCATTCCCAAATCTTTTTTGATGGTACTTTTACCACTTGCTGAGAATTTTGCGATTGCACTCAATGGAGTTGCCTTCGAAGTTTGTCCTCCCGTATTCGAATATACTTCTGTATCTAAAACCAGGATATTAACATTTTTGCCTGAAGCAATCACATGATCGAGTCCTCCATAGCCTATGTCATAAGCCCAACCATCACCTCCTACAATCCATACGCTCTTCTTTACCAGATAGTCAGCCACATTGAGTAGTCGAGCTGCCTTTGCCGTATTGATTTCCTTGAGTTTATTTTTCAAAGTATTAACACGTTCTCTTTGCTCAAATATTTCAGTTTCATCCGTCTGGTTAGCGTTCAATATTTCAGAGGCGAATTTTTCGCCAACTTCTTTGGCAAGGTCAGTTAACAGTAAACTGGCGCCGTCATTTTGTTTATCAATAGCCAATCTATATCCCAATCCAAATTCAGCATTATCTTCAAACAATGAATTTGACCAGGCAGGTCCTCGGCCCTCCTTATTGGTAGTCCATGGTGTTGTTGGTAGGTTTCCTCCATAAATAGAAGAACAACCTGTTGCATTGGCAACGATAGCTCGGTCGCCAAATAACTGAGAAACCAGTTTCACATAAGGTGTTTCACCACATCCAGAACATGCTCCTGAGAATTCGAATAATGGTTCCTGAAGCTGTTGCGTTCTAATGTTATCAATGCTGATTTCACTTCTATCTAATTCAGGTATATCCAGGAAGTAATCCCAGTTTTCTGCTTCCTGAGCTCGTAGTGGTAGTTGAGGCTGCATATCCAGGGCCTTTTTACTCTTATCCCTTTTGTTTTTAGCAGGACAAACTTCAACACAAACACCACATCCGGTACAATCTTCCGGTGCAACCTGAATGGTGTATTTATATCCTTTCTCTTTGAAATCTTTATTCCTCGGATCAATAGATTTGAAACTCTCAGGAGCCTTATTTAATTGCTTTGGATCATATACCTTGATACGAATTGTAGCATGAGGACATACAAACGAACACTTGCCACATTGAGTACAAGTTTCCTCATCCCAGACAGGGATTGTTAATGCAATATTCCTTTTTTCATATTTGGTAGTTCCTGAAGGGAAGGTACCATCCTGAGGGAATACACTTACAGGAAGGTCATCACCACGGCCAGCAATAATCTCACCAAGGACATTTTTAACGAAATCCGGTGAATTTTCGGGGACTGGTGGTTTCAATTTTAGGGTTCCTACAGGCTTTTCAGGAACTTTAGTTTCAAAAAGATGCTCCAGAGTATGATCAACCGCCTGAAGGTTCATTTTAACAATCACATCACCTTTTCGACCGTAAGTCTTAACAATGGAATCTTTGATAGCTGCAATAGCTTCGTCTTTAGGTAAAATGCCGGAAATAGCAAAGAAACATACCTGCATTACCGTATTGATTCGTCTACCCATGCCACTATTTTCAGCAACTTTTTGAGCATCTATTGTATATACTTTTATTTTTTTATCGATAATGATTTTCTGGATAGAAATCGGAATGTGCTCCCAGACATCCTCTTTTTCAAAAGGAGTATTAATAAGGAAGGTTCCACCGTCTACCAGGAATTGAACCATATCGAGTTTGTCAAGAAAAATGGACTGATGGCATGCAACAAAATTTGCTCTTGTGATCAAATATGGAGCACGGATCATGTCAGGTCCAAAACGCAGATGAGAAGTAGTTACCGATCCTGCTTTTTTGGAATCATATACAAAATATCCCTGAGCATAATTTTCAGTATTTTCTCCAATGATCTTAATAGAGTTCTTATTAGCACCAACTGTTCCATCCGATCCTAAGCCATAGAATAAAGCTCTAACTACTTTGTCGGATTCAATATCAAAACCCGGATCAAAATCAAGACTTTTATGTGTTACATCATCGTTAATACCAATGGTAAAATGTTTCTTAGGTTTATCTTCCGAAAGGTTATCAAAAACGGATTTCACCATAGTAGGTGTAAATTCTTTGGATGACAAACCATATCTGCCGCCTATTACGCGCGGCATTGTTTTAAGTGCACCTAATCCTTCACTAAGTCCTTCAGTTAATGCGTTAACTATATCAAGGTACATGGGCTCACCAGTGGCACCAGGTTCCTTAGTTCTATCCAGCACACCTATCATTTTAGTGCTCGCAGGAATCGCTTCCATAAAACGCTTAATGTCAAATGGACGATATAATCTTACTTTCAGAACACCAACTTTTTCACCCTTACTTATTAAGTGATCAACAGTATCATGTACAGTTTCAATTCCAGAAGCCATAACAATTACTACACGCTCAGCTTCAGGATGACCGTAATATTCAAAAAGTTTATATTGTCGACCGGTAAGTTTCGCAAATTTATCCATTTGTGCCTGAACAATATCAGAACATTTGTCGTAATATGGATTATTTGTTTCCCGGTTTTGGAAGAAAACATCCGGATTCTGTGCTGTACCTCTGATATAAGGGTGATCGGGAGACAGGGATCTTTCGCGATGTGCTTTAACCAGGTCATCCGGGATCATCTCCTTCATAATATCATCACTTACTACTTCTATTTTTGAAACTTCATGAGAAGTTCTGAAACCATCAAAAAAATGAAGAAAAGGAACTCTGGATTCTAATGTAGAGGCTTGTGCAATAAGTCCAAAATCCATTACTTCCTGAACGGATCCAGATGCCAACATGGCAAAACCAGTAGATCTGGCTGACATGACATCACTATGATCTCCAAAAATGGATAAGGCATGTGTTGCAAGGGATCTGGCTGAAATATTAAAGACTGTGGAAGTTAATTCACCAGCAATCTTAAACATGTTAGGAATCTTTAAAAGTAATCCCTGAGACGCAGTAAAAGTAGTAGTTAGTGCACCAGCTTGTAAAGAGCCATGAACTGCTCCGGCAGCACCGCCTTCACTTTGCATTTCACATACTGTAGGAACATCTCCCCAGATATTTTTAATTCCTTTGGCCGTCCATTCATCTGCCCACTCACCCATATTAGATGAAGGAGTAATTGGATAAATGGCACATACTTCATTTACGCGATAGGCAACATATGCTGCTGCTTCATTGCCATCGATCGTAACAAATGTTTTTTCTTTCATCTAATTAATCTGAATATATAAAAAAAATTTATTTCTCACTTTCCGAAATGTGTCTATTTTTCGGAAGGTAAATTTAGATTAGACCTAACAGAAAAAAGGTGATAAAAGTCAGGTTTAAATTTATTTAGTAATTTTTATTAATTATTGTTAACTAAAAATCTGATTTTTAATCTTTTATTTTGTTGGCTATAAAATCCTGATACCCATCTGAAAAAAGTTTTTGGATATACTTACCTATTACATCAAACTCAAGGTTTACTCGATCTCCCTTTTTTAGATATTGGAAATTTGTAACTTGCCAGGTGTGAGGAATAATGGTTACCCTGAAACTCCCTTTTTTACAATTAAAAACAGTCAGACTTACTCCATTGATACAAATAGATCCTTTTTCAACCAGGAAATTCCCGGTCTCTTCAAAATTATATTCAAAATCATATAGCCAGCTACCATCTACTTCCTGAATATTTGCACATATTCCAGTTTGATCTACATGTCCCTGAACAATATGGCCATCGAATCTATACGCTGTCGACATACTTCTTTCAAGGTTTACAAAATCTCCTTCTTGTAAATCTCCCAGATTTGTCTTGTTCATAGTTTCGTCTACAGCAGTTACCGTATATATTCCATTTTCTACTCCAGTTATAGTAAGACATACCCCATTATGAGAAAGACTTTGATTTACCTGTAGCTCCTGGGAGAATGCCGATTCCATAAAAAAAATGTAGTTAGAACCTTCCTTTTGGATTTTAGAAACCCTTCCCATACCTTCAACAATTCCTGTAAACATAATCTGCTATTTTTCTTCAAAAATAATAAATATGAAACGGTAACAGTAAATTATTAAGCACTCTTTTGGGCTAAGTGATATTTATTTCTTATTGGTTGTTTGAATACCATTTTTAAACTTGTTTTTACTATCTCTCCCATATTCCTGCAGGTTAAAAACTCTTCATCATTATATAGTTTTGCAAGATCCTTTTTAAGGCTTTGAATATTTTCAGGAGTGGAAATAGTATCTTTTGTCATTGTGTTTAATAAGGAGGTCAAATTGATCCCTGCCGATTTAACACGTGTTGCAATTAATGACCGTTCTTCTTTTCGGTATTGTAATTCAAGTTCTGGCTTCATATGCTTCAGGCCAAGCTCAATAATTGGATTGTTCTGTTTATAATATTGAGGCATATAAATAGCTCTTCTTCCTTCAAATGATTGTTGATCAAAATCAATAGCACGTATCCGATAATGAGTCTCATCAAAATCCGGGATTATTTCAACTACAAAATTGCTGGCATGCATATCGCCCAATAATCGAACAAGGCATCTTTCATTGAATTTAATAAATTCTTTGGCAAGTCGTATTTCGTTGAGTTTGGGGTCCTTTATATTGTATTTTATGAAATCATCTCCTGGAATTCCTTGTATGTGTTCTTCAATTAATGTATTACCGTCTACCAGGAATTTAATTTTATTTGGAGATAAAAGGTGTTCCAGGTCCAGGCCGTATATTCTTGAAGCATCAGCTATTTTGATATAATAATAATCAAATAGATCATTAATCCTGTTTACTATTCGTACACGGAAAGGTTTGGTATTTCCATAAACACAAAGATCGACACGATCTACATATAAATGCTCCATTACGGAGACATCGCCATCAGCTTTTAGGATGGCATATATTTTTTTCAATGCATTCTGAATATGTTGTTCTTCGCTTTGCTGAAAGAATACGGTTTCCCAGAGGGTATCATTGCCTTTGCTATCGAATAGAGGGACAGAGCTGGTAAATCTGGAAAGATCTTCATACTGAACACCGATATTCTCTTCTCTATCAAAAGATTTTAGATACTCCCTAAGGTGTGGACTTATTGCGTAGACTTTTTTCTTTTTTGATATAATTGCCATAATCCCTATGATTATTCTGCAAAGTTAACCCAGAATTTTTAATTTGAAATTTGAACTATAACGGACATCCCTTTATAACTAAAATGACCTCGTCAACCTAGAAACTTGTAAATTCCTTAATAATGGTATTCGATCCAGATTCCAACCATTTTCTGAATGCTTCCTTTTGGCTAATATAATCATCAATGTATTCTACAAATCTTGAAATATTAAAATGATCATCAAAGATGCCAGCTCCTGCTCTGGCTGCATCTATTGCGTTGCATGTCTGCTCATATTGACCAGAAACAGGTACCATAAGCACTGGTTTGCCTAATAAAAGGGCCTCACTAATTGATTCAAAACCAGCAGTAGTAATTAATCCTTTGCATTCAGCAAGCAAAGTGAGGAATTTGTTGTCATTTAATTGATGAAAAACCAGGTTTTTTGAAATGTATTTGATTTCAGGTTCATCTTTTTTATCCCAGAAACAGATGATCTTTATATCAGTATTGGATTTATGCCAGTCTATTATTTCTTTGCTATATCCATCATTTACCATATATCCTAAAAGGAAATCCCCCTGTTTCACCTTCAAAGATAAAGTCAGGTTCCTTAATAAAGGAGGAGCAATTATCGTATTCCCAATTTTTTCAGGCGAGAGGGGAGTGAAGGACAGCCCTATTTTCTTATCAGCGCCTAATGAATTTAATTTATTGTTGAGAAGAAATAATTTTTTTTCAATCCATCTGCCACCTGCAAATTGGAAAGAAGGATGAACCGAAGTGAAAGTATGTCCTATTGCATAAAACTTAAGATCTGGTCTGAAAAAAAAATTATAAAAGCCTCCCAGGAAATCATAGAAATTTATAATCGCATCCGGTTGGTATTCAACTACTGCAGAATTTATTTGAAGTAGACTTTTATAATAATCATATAAAAATCTGGCATTATATAAAATTGAAGGAATTAGTCTTATTGATTTATTATTTTTATCACTTATAAAATTAGGGCTTCGAATTTGTTCAATTCTGGTATCAAAGGATGCAGGAAAGTATTCTGGAATTTTTCTACGATCACTAATCCCAATAAATATACAGGGGACGGAGTGTCCATTTTCACATAATTTCTGGTAAAGGCTTATTGCCTGGGTCATATGACCTCTGCCTTCACCTTGTACGAGAAAAATGAATTTTCTTCGCTTTTTGTGAAGCATCAGTATTTAAAAAATTATTGTCTGATTAAAGTATTTTAATTCAACTTATTTTTTGATCTATATAGCCGATAGCATCCTTAATTGTCTCGAACTTTTCAGCATCCTGGTCTGGTATCCTAATATCAAAAACTTGCTCAAACTCCATGACAATTTCGGCATAATCAAGTGAATCTATTCCCAGGTCTTTTATGAAGTTTGCATCTGGGGTTACTTCTGTTGAAGATATTCCTAATTTATCTACTAAAATATCTGTTATCTTTTCTGCAGTATTTTTCATTCCTTATTACAATTTGCTCTAAGCTAATATTTTTATCAGTGATATGAAAAAAGTATAATAAAAATAATCCAAAACTACTAAAATCGTAATATAAACTCCGTTCCTTGATTTGCCTTTGATTTTACGGATATTGATCCCAAATGCTGACGCATTATTTGTTTTGATAAACTTAAACCAATACCAGAGCCACTTTTTTTAGTAGTAAAAAAAGGTATAAAAATCTTTGATTGTGCTTCTTCATCAATACCTGGTCCACTGTCCTTTATTGAAATATGTATGTGCTTTGGATCTTTTTGATAAGCAGCCATAATAATGGTTTTTTCATTTTCTTCTACAAGGGCCTGTATAGCATTTTTAATAAGATTAATCAATACTTGCTCAATCAATTCCTGGTCAATCTTAATTCTCAGAGTTGCCGGATCAATAGTTTGTGAAAAATTAATATTATTTTCATCTAATTCATGTCTCATCAAGAGGTCAATATGTTCAAATAAATTACTGACAGAGACTTCCGAAAACTTGGTTTTAGGAATATGCGTAAGGCTTCTGAAGTCTGTAACAAATCGTATCAAACCATCACTTCGTTTCTGAATGGTCTTTATACCAAGATGTAAGTCATCGAGGTCCTCTTTACTGAATTTTTCAATTTTTCCATCATTAATTCTGATCTTAACGTCTTCTTCCAACGTATTGGCAAGAGAGGAGATTGGAGTTACAGAATTCATGATTTCATGAGTAAGAACCCTCACCAATTTTTGCCATGCCTCCATCTCATTTTCTTCCAGTTCAGATTGAATGTTCTGTACTGAAATCAATTTAAATTCTTCATCTTTCAGTGTTAATTCAATGGCAAAGGCTGATAATTGAATGGTTTCCTCACTATTAATAATTTTTATAAGATCCCGACCTCCTGTTCTCAATTTTAGAAAGCTATTTACCAGGCTTTCACTAATTTTTCTGAGCTCAGAAATATTTTTTATATGCGTGATGCGAAAAAGTCTTTTAGCAGCAGTATTAATTATTTGAATTTCTCCTTCCTTGTTAAATGTGATGATGCCTATACCTACATGCTGAACAATCGTTTTTAGGTACTGATATTTAGCATTTTTATCTGCATCGGAAGATTTCAGCTTGTCAATGATCTGATTAAAATGTTCTGTAAGAGTATTGTAATAAGTCCCGGCTTCAGTATCAAAATGAGGATTTGATAAATCCTGGTTCTTCAGTGATTCAAAAAAACTATCGATCTCCTGATTGGTCTTATCAATAAACTTAATAAGTGAAACCACCTGGATTACGACAAGGGCTATCACTAGCCCGCTAGTAAGAATAAACGCATTGTTTGCTACCAGATTAGCTAGTAAAAGAGCGGTAAAAGTAATTACTATTACCCTGATAATAATATTGAATCTAAAATTGTTAAAGACCATGCTTTTCCAATCTTCTATATAATGATGCTCTAGTTAAGCCAAGTTCTTTGGCCGCTTTTGAAATATTTCCGTTATGCTTATTAATTGCTTTTCTAATCGTAGTTTTTTCTACCTCATCAAGATCTAAGGATTCCGCTAACATGTTATCAGATACTTCATTTGATTGAGCAAGGAAAAAGAAATCATCAGGCTGAAGCGTGTTTTTGTCACTCATAATAATGGCTCTTTCAATAGCATGTTGCAATTCCCTGATATTGCCCGGCCATTTATACTTTTCAAGCTTTTTAAAAGTTGAAGCAGCTATAGATTTGGAATTTTTACGATATTTTTTACAATATAAATCAACAAAATGTTCAGTTAAGACACTTATATCCTCATGTCTCTCCCGTAATGGGGGTAAATGAATTTCAACAGTATTTATTCTATATAACAAATCCTGACGGAAAGTAGAGTCAGCTACCATATCATAAATTGGCATATTTGTAGCACAAATTAGTCTTATATCAATTGGTATGGATTGATTTGATCCAATTCTTGTAATCTCTCTTCGTTGTATTGTAGTCAATAATTTCGATTGCAATGGAAGGCTAAGGTTTCCTATTTCATCAAGGAAAAGAGATCCTCCATTAGCTACTTCAAACCTGCCAGCCCGGTCTTCTTTTGCATCCGTGAAAGAGCCTTTTTTATGCCCAAAGAGTTCGCTTTCAAAAAGGGTTTCAGTAATAGCACCCATATCTACATTTATAAATACATTGTCATACCTGTTTGATTTTTGATGCAAAGCCCGGGCTACCAGTTCTTTCCCGGTACCATTTTCTCCAAGTACTAAAACATTGGCGTCTGTATCGGCAACTTTATCAATGATGTCATAGACATAAATCATTGAAGGACTTTCTCCTATTATCTCTTTGTATCTTTGATTACTTTCTTCTTGCAGTGCTTTTTTTGTCTGCTTAAGCTGATCAACTTCTTTATAAGAATTTTTAAGTTTGGAAGCTGTTGAAATGGTAGCTATTAGTTTTTCGTTTTGCCATGGTTTAAGTACAAAATCTGTAGCACCTTCCTTTAAAGCTTTTACTGCCATCTCAACATCGCCAAATGCTGTAATTAAAATAACAACTGCAGAGGGATCTTTTTCGAGGATTTGAGTCAACCAGTAAAATCCTTCTTTTCCACTTGTAATATCCTTACTGAAATTCATATCTAATAATATGACATCATATACATTATCATTTAAAAGAAATGGGATCTTTTTAGGATTCTTTTCTATAAGAACTTCTTTGGCATATTTCTTTAACAACATTTTTGCTGCAAGCAATACATCTTCATCATCATCAATTATCAGGACTTTACCAATTTCTGTATCAATCATATTTAACATTCTAATTCCTGTGATGTATAAAACATCTTAAAAAGTTCATGCTCTACTCAAAGGCAGATGCTATCTATTCACAAATAATCATAGCTAAGTCCTCTTGTATTGTACGAATATGAACATAAAGGGCTACATTTCCGAGTAAAAATTTAATAATTATTAAAAGAAAGTGCTAGTTTTTATCTTTAGAATAAAGGGGGAATTATTGATTTTTAGGGATAAATGATTATTTAGTTTATTAAAAATTATGATATAGCAAATAATTTTATACCTTTATATTGTTGTTGTGGATTGTTGTTAATCCTAATTATTTTGAGTTTTTGACCTTTAATCCCGCCTTAGGCGGGATTTTTTTTGACCTTAGAGTGCTCTGGGGACGCGCAGGTATAAATAGACAACTTCCTTCCATTATATTTAAAAATTATCTGAATAATTCCTTCAGAGATTTCATTGATATCTATTGAAAATATAAAATTTTTTCTCAAAATTAAAAATAATTCAAAATATTTTCTTTTTTGTGAAAATTGCCAAAAACAAGGGCGCTTTTGATAAAAATATTTTTAATAAAGTTTATATCATTGCGAATTTGATAATTAGCGCATATAAATTGATTTATATTTATGAAAATTGTAAAATATATATAATAAATAGGGCCTAAACGAAAAAAATAAAAAATAATTTAAAAATATTGCAATATATTTGATAGATGTTTATAAATTTGTCATAAGTTCTTTAATTATTTACATTGTAGAGTGATGAAATAGGCAGCCATGCCCTCCTGTCTCGGGGGTGGAGATCACAGGATAAACACATGTGTTGATCAGACATAGTGCCAACTGCTTCGTGAAGGTTCGAATCCTTCCTCTACAGCTCAATCCCGCTTCGGCGGGATTTTTTATTGTTTTATTTTTTGTTGTTCTCGCAAAATTCTTCTGATAATCTTGCCAACATTAGATTTAGGAAGTTCTTCCAGGAATTCTATTTGCCTCGGAATTTTATATTTAGTAAGGTTTTCTTTGCAATGTTGTATAATAGCTTCTTCAGAAAGATCTGTGTCATTCTTTACTATAAATAATTTTACAGCCTCAGAAGTTTTTTCATTTGGGATGCCAATAGCTGCAACTTCAAGTACACCATCAAGTTGTGCAACAACTTCTTCAATTTCATTAGGATAAACATTAAAACCAGAAACCAGAATCATATCCTTTTTCCTGTCTACGATCTTAAAAAAGCCATCCTCAAGCATCATTCCGATATCTCCAGTTCGAAACCAATCTCCATGAAATGCATTTTTAGTTTCTTCTTCTCTATTCCAATATCCTTTCATTATTTGGTGACCATTTGCACATATTTCACCAATTTCACCTCTTCCTACTTCTTTGCCATTATCATCCATTATCTTCATGTCAGTTCCTGGTACCGGTAGACCTACTGTACCGATTTGATGACTTCCATCTATTGGATTGCAAGATAAAACCGGAGAAGTTTCAGATAATCCATAACCTTCAACCAATGCACATCCAGTCATCTTTTCCCATTTATCAGCTACAATATTTTGAACTGCCATTCCACCACCTACTGAAAGTTTTAAGTTACTGAAATCAACTTCAGGAAACTTTGGATGGTTTAATAAACCATTAAAAAGTGTATTTACTCCACTTATGAAAGTGAACGGATATTTTTTCAGATCCTTAATAAAACTATCTAAATCTCGTGGATTGGTAATTAGAATATTTTCAGCACCCAATTGTAACATACATAAGCAATTTACTGTTAATGCAAAAATATGATATAAAGGAAGGGCTGTGATTATCACCTCTTCTCGCTCCTTTAATTTAGGTTTCATCCATTCTCTAATTTGCAGCATATTGGAAACAATATTTCGATGCGTAAGGGTTGCTCCCATTGCTACTCCCGTTGTACCACCAGTGTATTGCAGAAAGGCAATATCGGATTCTTTAATGGTTATCGGATTATAATTCAACTTCTCACCTGCTTTTAAAACTTTTTTCAAATTGATGCCAATTGGAATAGAATAGGATGGAACCATTTTTTTTACTCTTTTCACGATCAGGTTTACCAGCTTTCCTTTAATACCTCCAACCTGATCACCCATCTCCGTGATAATAACATGCTGAATATTGGTTTCCGATAAGATTCTTTCCAGATTAGAAGCAAAGTTGGCCAATATAACAATGGCTTTAATACCAGCATCATTAAACTGGTGTTTCATTTCACGAGGTGTATATAATGGATTTGTATTGACAACAATCAATCCGGCCCGTAAAGCACCAAATAATACGATTGGATATTGGAGCAAGTTGGGCATTTGTATGGCTATCCTATCACCTGGATTCAATCCGCTGTTTTGTAAATAAGCAGCAAAATTTTTCGAATGATGATCCAATTCATTAAATGACATTGACTTGCCAAAATTCACATAAGCAGTCTTATCACCAAATTTATCAACGCTTTTTTCGAGTAATTCTACAACTGAATTATACCTTGAAGGATCAATGTCTTTATTAATACCCAGGGGATAATTATTAAACCATATCGGATCATTCATAAAACAAAAGGGTTATGAAATTGAAAATAAAAAATCTTTGTAAATCATCAAAGTTTAAGAAAAAATAGTGTCAAATATATTAAATACTCGAATATCTATTTCAATACTATAATTTTGTCTTTAACAGCGAGATAATACTCCTCTTGAAGCTGAATGATCTTCAAAGGATTATAACCTTCTGTAAAGGTACCTATCGTCATAATATCATTATTATAAATATCATATAAACTGATCGTGTTATTTCTAATGTAGACAATATTATTATTGTTAAAACAGAATTTGCCTTCAGGTTGTACAGGTAGAGATTTAATAAAATTACCCATATTATCCAGGACCAATATATTTTTATCCTGGTTATTTAAATATAGACGATTCTGATATTCATCAATCTGAATAATATCTAAATGATTCTCTGTGATGATTAATGACAAAGCAATTGAAGTCATCAGTTTTCCAGTGATTAAATTTAGCTTTTTCAAAGTGAAATCCGATCCATCAAAAATCCATAGGTTATTGTCCGATGAAAAGGCAGCGACTACCGCAAAACCGATAAAGTCAGGATTAAAAGTTGATTGATTTAAAACGTTCAGATACCTATCAAGAAGAATATAAGATTGGTTAGTTTGATAGAAACCAAATATTTTATTAGTATGTGAAACATCTATCGTATTGATCGGAAAAATCATTTCACTTGAATAGGATAATAATTGATTCCCTTCCAGATCGTATTTTGTAATAGTACCCAATTCATCAGCTAAATATATTCCATTATATTGATCAAATGTTATGTCCGTTATATCTTCTACCTTCCATTGTTTGACTGTTATCAGGTTTTGTGCTACAACTATATTTAGTGAAAAGGCAATAAGGTATGTTAGAAAGTATCTCAAATCAAATTTTAAAATATTTTAAACTCATTTCATGACCATCATATTCGCCATAAGTGAATTCTTTTATCCAATCCCCAATATTAATATACCTGCTGTTTTCATTGATTTTAATATCCAATGGTATATGCCTGTGACCAAATATATAGAAATCATTATGTTGCTCACTTTCGATCTGACGGCAATATTGCAGCAGCCATTCTTTTTCACCTTTGAATTCATCATCTTTATATAGATTTTTCTGACGACTTTTATAGGAATAATGATTGGCTAATTTATATCCTATATCGGGATGAAGCCAGCGGAAGGCCCATTGACATACTTTGTTTTCAAATAACTTCTTCAAAATTTTATACGTTCTGTCACCAGGGCCCAACCCATCTCCGTGTCCGATCAAAAATTTCTGATTGTTGATAATCAGAGAAGAAGGTTTTCTATATACCGAAATTCCGAATTCAGACTGAAAATAGTCAAACATCCACATATCGTGATTGCCGGGGAAGAATGTAATTGGAATTTGATTATCCCTCAAAATAATTAACTCTCCCATCAATCTGCTAAAACCTTTTGGGATTACATACTTATATTCGAACCAGAAATCAAAAATATCACCCAGTATAAAGATATGCTGGGCATTGCTTTTAATTGATCGCAGCCATTCAATGACTTTTTTTTCGCGATCTACGCTTTCTTCATTTGAGGGTGCTCCCAGGTGAAAATCAGATGCAAAATAGATCTTTTTCCCAGTATCTAATTTTATATTATCAATTGTGTTGATCATAAATTTGAAACAAATATAGGCAAAAAAAAATCAGGCCTAAAGGCCTGATTTTTAATTTATTCCAGAATTGATTATGATATTTTGTCTTCTTTACTAACTTCTTTAACCTTGTCTATTTTATCTTCAGAACCTACACTTTCATCTTTTGGATTCTCAGTTAGATTCTCATCTTTTGATATATCTTTTTTGGCATCTTTCGTTTCTTCCTCGATATTGCCATTTTTTGTATAGGCCTCATAAGTTGTTGGTTTTGCAAAAGGCCTCTTGCCAATTAATCCTTCCAGATCAGATTGAAAGATTATTTCTTTTTTTAGTAATTCTTTTGCTAATATTTCAACCTTTTCTTTTTTATCCAATAATAATTTCTTCGTCCTTACATAAGATTCAGCAACCAATTTTCTTACTTCAGCATCTATTGTTTCTGCAGTCGCTTCTGAATAGGGTTTTGTAAAATTATAATCGGTGTTCTTAGAATCAAAAAATGAGATATTCCCAATTTTAATATTCATCCCGTAGATAGTGACCATGCTATAAGCAACCTTAGTTACTCGTTCAAGATCAGAAAGTGCTCCGGTAGATATCTTGCCAAATATTATTTCCTCTGCAGCGCGACCTCCCAGGGCCATACACATTTCATCCAATAATTGTTCGGTTTGGTACAGAAACTGTTCTTTCGGGAGGTATTGAGCATATCCCAAGGCAGCTACTCCTCTAGGCACAATACTAACCTTCACCAAAGGATCCGCATGTTCCAAATACCATCCTGCCACCGCATGACCTGCTTCATGATAGGCTACTATTTTCTTTTCTTCCGGGGAGATAATTTTGCTTTTCTTTTCCAGGCCACCAATTACGCGGTCAATTGCATCGTGGAAATCAGTTAAATCAACAGCCTTTTTATCCTTTCTGGCCGCAATAAGGGCAGCTTCATTGCATACATTGGCTATTTCTGCTCCTGCAAATCCTGGCGTTTGTGCAGCAAGCTTTTTAGGATCAACTGTTTTATCCAACTTCAGCGGTTTGAGATGAACCTTAAATATAGCTTCCCTGCCTACGATATCGGGTTTATCAATACTTATCTGCCTGTCAAATCGCCCTGGACGGAGAAGCGCAGTATCCAATACATCAGGCCGGTTGGTAGCTGCAAGTATAATTACTCCTGAATCTGTCGTAAAGCCATCCATTTCAACAAGTAAAGAGTTTAAGGTATTTTCCCTTTCATCATTCGCTCCAGGCATAGATCCTTTACCCCTCGATCTTCCAATAGCATCAACCTCATCAATAAATACTATACAGGGGGCCTTTTCTTTAGCCTGTTTAAATAAATCCCTAACTCTGGCTGCCCCGACCCCGACAAACATTTCAACAAAATCACTTCCAGATATAGAAAAGAAAGGTACTTCCGCTTCACCAGCAACTGCTTTAGCCAGCAGGGTTTTACCTGTACCCGGAGGGCCAACGAGTAATGCCCCTTTTGGTATTTTTCCACCCAGTTTCGTGAATTTTGCAGGTGTTTTTAAGAATTCAACAATTTCTTTAACTTCTTCCTTGGCCTCTTCAAGGCCGGCAACATCAGAAAATGATACTTTTACCTTAGCTTCTGAATCAAATAAAGCTGCTTTTGATTTTCCAATATTAAATATCTGCCCTCCTGGTCCACCTGATCCTGTCATCCTTCTCATCAAAAACCAGAAGCCAAATAATATCAGAAATAAAAATCCCCAATTAAAGAATAAACTCGTTATATCAGACCTTTCTTCAACCCCGTAGCCTATTCTTTGGTCTTCAGGCAATTGGGATTCTAATTGTTCCATATAGCTTGCGAAATCCTGGGCATCTACTATCGTAATTTTATAGTGTGGTCCACCGGACATAGAAAAAGGATTCGTGTTTTCTAATTCGTTATTGTATTTACTGTTCTGAAGGGCTGTTTCTTTTAGTGTAACTTCAACGAATTTCTGGTTGGAAATTATTACTACTTTTTCGATATCACCCGCAAGCAACATTTTCTCAAATCGATACTTCGTAATTTCTATAGAAGATTGGGATTTGTTGAAATAAGTAACTGCAAAAACAAGAATGAATAATGCCAATATGATCCAAACCTGGTAATTAGGTTTTTGTGATCCCTTGGGAAGAAGATTTTTATTATCTGATTTTTTATTGTCTGTCATTATATTTTGATCAATATCCTCGTGACTTGTAAACGTTTAATAGACATTATTGTTCGATAGGGTAACTTGATTCAATAGAAGTAATAATTGCATCACCCCACATTTGCTCCAGATTATAAAATTCTCTCGTTTCTTTTTTAAAAACATTTACAACAACGTCAACATAGTCTAGCAAAATCCATTCCTTGTTTTTGAATCCTTCTTTATGCCAAACATTCTGATTGGCTTTTTCAGAAACAAAAAATTCAACAGATTCAGATATAGCTTCAATTTGAGTGTCTGAATTTCCAGTGCATAAAATGAAATAATCAGCAAGGGCACTTTTTATGCCCCTGAGGTCCATTACTAGTACATCAATAGCTTTTTTCTCCTGCATTCCAGCTACAACCACCTGGCTAAGTTTTTCTGAATCAATAAGTTTTTTTTTAATAGCCATATATACATTTTTGTAGGTGCAAAGCTAATAAAAAATAATTGTATAAAATTTCTACGGATTCACTATTTATCGGCAAACAGTTGATTTCTCTGCCAAAATGTCATTCAACTAATGACATTGCGTTGGATATGCTCAAAAAGAAAATCATTGATGAAGGGAGTCTTGTCATTACTGATCATCAATATTCTGGACGTGGGCAACGAGGGAATGTCTGGATTTCAGCCCCTAAAGCAAACCTGACTTTCTCAATAGTTCTTAAACCTAAATTTTTAAAAATCAATGATCACTTTTATTTAAATATAATTACTTCGCTTGCAATTATTGATACCCTGAAAAATTATTTGGAATCCTCCTTTAAAATCAAATGGCCTAATGATATATTTTGT
>Ga0316187_10000988_pt1 | contig 23761 bp, 22 predicted proteins | sample CroRivburrow1_MG_FD_204927 | JGI IMG/M metagenome (GOLD analysis project Ga0316187, IMG submission 204927) | Coastal sediment microbial communities from Maine, United States - Cross River worm burrow 1 | ecosystem: Environmental > Aquatic > Marine > Coastal > Sediment | place: USA: Maine...
CGGATATGATTTTCTTCAGGCGAAGCGCCTGTCCGTCGATCATCGATATGGTCCTGGTGATCGAGGGACTGTAGCGGATCTGGTCGTCCAGCCGCACCAGTTCGGAGCGGATCCTGATGAACTGGTTGATGCCTTGCTTGGTCGTTACGTCTATCTCGTCCAGCTGGCCAAGGGTCCTGGTGTGCTCGTCCACCAGTTGAGCGATCTCTTGCGACACCTGTTCGCTGTAATTTCGGATCCTCGGCAGGGCGGACTGTACCTGGCTGGCGGCCAGTTCGCGTTTTGCCTCGCGAGAGGCGTACCAGTTCTCAAGTTCCGAGTCGCGGTAAACCTGGATAAAGCCGGAAATTTCCGCAAGCACGTTGTTCTTGAGGACCCTGTCCTGCTCACCGTCGACGACCTTCCGCAGGTGATTGCTCACCGCGCAGTGGTTCAGGCTGGATAGCAGTTCCGCGTCGATCTGTTTCTCAGCTAAAGCCGCCGCCTCGACGCCGCCGTCGTCGGTGTTGACCGGTTTACTCCGGTCGGTGTAGCGGTTGACGGCAGGTTGGGACAAATAGCTGACAAATAGCTGACCGGCCAATACGGTCAGTACGAGCGTCGTCAGGATATTGTTTCGGATGAAATGGGCAGCATTGTCGAGCGGTTTGGTGGAGCCGCCGTAAGCGTTTTCCAGTCTATGGCGTACTTCCTGCGCGTTCTCGAATTCGCGGTACCACTCGGATTTTTCATGCAGCGTCTTTCGGATCGGGCTCTTGTACCAGGCTTTGATCAGCCATCGTTCGGGGGTCCGCAGCAGGCGCAGCAACAGCGTTACGGGGTTGATTCCGGGTTTTTTCCCGGGGGGGGCACCGGCGATACCGGACTCCTCCCGCAGTGACTGGATTTCACGATCCACCGCCGCCTGCTTGATCGCCTCGAGTTTCTCGGCGTCGTCTTTAGCGTCCTTGTTTTTGTCGAAATCGAACACGCCGTCTCCGTCGACGGCGAGCGCCGCCGGCATGGAGTCGTCCATGTTGCTGAGCACGATGGTTTCAGACTGCACCGAATCCAATCGGTCTTGCCCCGATCCCTTTGCTTTGTTCGAGTTCGACATGCTGTTCCCGGTCAGGTGCGGCCCGACCATCCTGACTCTCGAAAGTGGTGCGGCAGGACCAGACTATACTCAAAGATTAGAGCATTATCACCTTTTCGCAAGCGCGGAAATGTTGCAAATTGTGACAGCGAAAGGTACCGGTACGTGCCGAATCAACTGCCTTGACGGTGGGTGCCGATCGCTACGACATGCGCTATATTCCCTGGCATGTCCCTGCGCAGAATCAGTGAAACCGCGATCCCCCGTCAGCCGACCTGCACCTGGGAGATGGAACGGTACGATCCCGAACTGCGCCCTGGTGAACTGCACCTTTGGTGGGTGCCCCTGACTGCCGCGGACGAGGTGACGGACGGGCTCTACTCGCTGCTTTCCGAAGGTGAGGCGGCGCGGGCCGCGCGCTTTCGATTCGATCGGCACAGGCGCGCGTACATCCTGGCGCGTGGGATGCTGAGGCGGCTGCTGCAGGGGTACACGGGAATCCCGCCCCGGGAGCTGGCGTTCAGGACCGGCCCGCAGGGCAAGCCCGCTCTGGACGGGCAGGAAGGGGACCAGAGGCTCAAATTCAATTATTCGGATGCCGAGGGGTATGCGTTGTATGGATTTGTCCGGGACGCGGAAATCGGTGTGGACCTCGAGAACCTCGACCGCGAGGTGAGTTTCGAGGGTATTGCGAGCAGGAAGTTCTCGAGTGCAGAGGCCGACGCGATACTGTCGCTCCCGGAAGAAATGCGCAAGGACGCGTTTCTCGCCTGCTGGACACGGAAGGAGGGTTACGGCAAGGCGGAAGGCTGGGGGATACACTACCCGCTGGACAGCGTGGAGCTGTGCAAGGACTGCGGCGCCGAACGTCTGGTCCTCGACGACGCCTGCGGAAAAGCGGGGAGCTGGACGTTGAGGCAGATTTATCCGACCCGGAGCTTCGTCGGTTGCGTGGTCTATCCCACGGTGCTGGACAACGGGGGAGACGTGGTATTCAGATACTTCGGTACCAGCCCTTATTGAGCCACGAAGTTGGGGTCAATGCTCCCGGTTCCACTCCTCTTCGCTTATCCACCCCCTGTATCGATAGGCCAGGATCCCGAGATTTTCCCTGAAGACGTCGGTAAACGCGTGCATGGCGCCCAGCGTCGGTAGCCAGTTCAGTATCCGGGGCTGGTTGTAACTCACCATGTTGTAGTCCGTCGGGGCGGCGATCGTGTCGATACCGGCGCTGCGGAAAACCGCCAGGGCGCGCGGCATGTGCAGGGCGGAGGTCACCAAAAGCGCTTTTTCAAGCCCTTTCTCTGCCATGATTTCCTTCGAGAAAAGTGCGTTTTCGTAGGTGTTGCGGCTGCGCCCCTCGATCAGTATGGCCGACGCCGGCACGCCCCATTCCCCGAGGAGTTGCGCCGTGTAGAAGGATTCGGCCTCGACGCCGGTTTGAGGGAAGACATCACCTCCTGCCAGCAGCATCGTATCCGCCTTGCCGGTCAGATACAGCCTCGCGCCGTAGCGGATCCGGTCGGTGGCGCCGCTCAGGTCGAAAGACTCGCGGGGCGGCAGCGGGGGACTCAGCGCACCGCCAAGGACGATGATGACGTCGGCCCGGGGATGTTCGGCGGGGGGCAGGGGGAGGAAGGTGCGTTCATGCCGGGCGTACATGCCGGCCGCAAGGGTAGGGTTCCCACATACGATGACAATTGCAGTCGCAGCTGCGATGCACACGGCGGCGCCCAGCACCTTCCGAAAAAAGAGCAGAATGAGCGCCAGCATCATCAGCCACAGCGTAATGGAAAAGGGGTAAATCAGAAGCGGTAGCAGTTTTGACAAGGTGACGAAATCCATTAATCCTTCCTCGTTTCGTTGAGTTGAGCCCACTTTCTGTCGAGCCGCTTTGGGGATACCGGGACGGCGGTGCCCAGTTCCTGTGCGAAGAGTGAGATCCTGTATTCCTCGAGCAGCCACCGGTACTCGATCAGGGCGGGAGTGTCGTCGTCCGGGCCTCCGGCGCGATCTGCGAGCCTTCGCTCGAAGGGTTCAATCAGCCGAATGCATCTCTCGTCCTTTTCGGGCGCGTGCCTGGACCGTTCTATTCGCACGAGGATGCCCGCGAGATAGCGCGGGAGATGTCTGCGGTATTGTGCCGGGGTTGCCGACACGAATCGCTCGTAGATCAATCCTTGCAGTTGGCCGCTGATATCAGCCGCGTTTTCTTCGGTACAGTGCTCCATATTGTTGATGCAGTTGCGGTAAGCTTCGAGCGACTGTGCGGCAAGCGCGCAGAGATCATTGACGACCGATCCCAGGGTAGACCGTGCGTGTATCACCCGCTGCCCGAACGACTCCTCGGTTCGAATGTTTTCGTCGTCGACTCCGCCCTCGAGCACCTCGTCCAGCGCGGCGTCGACAAGGTCCCGCCGCAGGCACTCGCATGAGCCGATACTTGCGAAATTCAGGCACATGCGGTCGATCCCGGGGAGGCTCTTGTACAGCCGTCTTACGTGATCGGGTATCTGGAGCGCGAGCAGCCGGCGCAGCCCGATCCTGTGTGCATCCATCGCCGCGCGCCGCTGATCGAAGGTGCGGATGGCGACCGAATCGGCCTCGTCAGTGAGCGCGGGATAAACCGTGAGTTTCAACCCGTGATGCCCGACGGCCAGCTTTTGCGGGAGGTCACCGAAGTCCCATGTCTTTATTCCGGTGCGTTCGATGCCCGGCTCTGGCGTGTGTGCGGCGGCTGCCGGTTGCGGCTGCGTCGACAGGGCGCTCCTCAGGGATTCGATGCAGCGACCGCAAGCCGCGACGCCGCCCTCCGGATCCAGGACCTCGAAATTCATGCGCAAGTGGTCGGGAAGGCCCGCCTCGTTCCAGTCGTCATCGCTGACGCTCACACCTGTCAATTGCTCCAGCGCCATAGCCAGTGATCGGGTCAGGCTGCCGTGTTCACGATCCAGCAGATCGAACGACTTCAAGGCAAAGTCGCCGGCGGGGATGAAGTTCTTTCTGAGCGTCTTGGGCAGACTTCTGATCAGTGCAGTCACTTTCTCGAGCAACAGGCCGGGTACGAGCCAGCTGAAAGAGTCGGGGCGGATATACGGCAGCAGCGCGTGCGGGATCCGGACCGTGACGCCGTCGCCGGGGTGTCCGGGTTCGAAGTGGTAACGGCACTTCAGCCGGTTGTTCTCGAAATCGAGAAATGGCGGGAACCGCTCGGTCGTGACTGCTTCCGCCGGGTGCCTCATCAGGGCTTCCTTCGTCAGGTACAGGATTTCAGGGTCCTCGGTGGACGCTTTTTCGTACCAGTTCGAGAACTGCTCGATGTCACACACCCCTTCCGCCAGCAGGCGGTCGAAGTGATCGTACAAGGCAATTTCGTCCACCAGGATGTCCCTGCGCCTGGATTTGTGCTCCAGCCGCTCGACCTCCGACATGAGCCGGGCGTTGTGCTGCTGAAACGGAAACTCTCGCCCGAGGCGGCCCGTTACCAGGGCCTCGGCGATAAAGATTTTCCTCGACTCGACCGGATCGAGCGGTCCGTAATCCACGTCACGGCCCGCGATGATCACGAGGCCGTACAGCGTTACGCGCTCAATGGCGATCACCCGTCCACGGCGCGCGGACCATCGCGGCTCCGCATAGGATTTTTTTGTCAATCCCGCCGCTGCGGATTCGATCCAGCCGGGTTCAACCCTGGCGATCGTTCGCGCGTAGAGGCGCGTGGTATCTACCATTTCGGCACATACGATCCATCCGGGAAGCTTTCTGTCCGTCGCGGACGTCGGGTGGACGCTCAGCACCTTGCCTCGCGTGCCCAGGTATTCACGCCCCTGCTGCCGGGTGGCAATATTGCCCAGAAGGCCCGTCAGCACCGCGCGGTGGATGCGCTTGTAGTCCGCGGGCCGGCTGTTCAGTGTCAGGCCAAGACGTTTGCGTACCCTGTCCAACTGGCCGTGGACGTCACGCCATTCGCGCATTCTTGCCGGGGACAGGAAGCGCTCGCGGCAGTACCTGAGCCGCTGTCGCCTGCCCAGATCACCTGTTTCGGATTGAAATGTGTCCCAGAGCTTGAGGATCGAGACGAAGTCGCTGTCGGGATGCTGGAATCGGGAGTGCTGCCCGGTCGCGTCCTCCCGGGCATGTTCCGGATACAGGCGCGGGTCCTGGACGGACAGCGCGGCGCAGATCACCAGCATTTCTCTCGTGCATTGCACTCTGGCAGACTCCAGCAGCATCCTCCCAAGCCTGGGGTCGACGGGAAGCTTCGCCAGTCTGCGGCCGGACCGGGTGAGTTTGTGTTCGCCGGTGACGGCGCCGAGTTCCTCCAGCAACCGGTAGCCGTCCTTGACCATTCCGGTGCCCGGTGGATCCATGAACGGGAAACTGTCGATGTCCCCGAGCCCCAGTGCTTTCATTCTCAGGATTACCGACGCCAGGGACGTGCGCAGGATCTCTGGCGGTGTAAACGGTGGGCGTGACTCCAGGTCGTCTTCCGAGTACAGGCGGATACAGACACCCGCGGCGGTGCGGCCGCACCGCCCCTTGCGCTGATCTGCGGAGGCCCGGGACACGGGCTCTATCGGCAGCGACTGGATCTGACGATCCGGCCGGTATCGGCTGATACGGGCCAGACCGCTGTCGACTACGTAGACTATGTCCGGGACTGTCAGCGAGGTTTCGGCGACGTTAGTTGCCAGAATGATGCGGCGCCCGTGATGGGGCTGGAAAATCTTCTGCTGCTCCTCGACGGACAGGCGCGCATACAGGGGCACGCATTCCGTCTGGGGCAGACGGAGCCTTTTCAGCAGTTTGGCCGTGGTGCTGATCTCTTTCTCGCCGGGCAGGAAAACGAGAACATCTCCGGGCTTGTCCGATTCCAGGTTCCTGATTGTTTCGGCGATGTCCTCGGCTATGGTTGGCTCGATCCTGCCCTCGCCGACGGTGGCGGGCCGGTAGCGTATTTCCACGGGGAAAGACTTACCCGGCACTTCGACCACCGGCGCACCGTCAAAGAACCGTGCGAAACCCGACGGGTCGATCGTCGCCGAGGTGATGATCAGCTTGAGGTCATGCCTGCGCTTCAGCAGGCGCTTCATGTAACCGAGCAGAAAATCGATATTGAGCGAGCGCTCGTGCGCCTCGTCCACGATCAGTGTGTCGTAGTCGGAGAGCGACCTGTCGGATTCCAGTTCCGCCAGCAGGATGCCGTCGGTCATGACCTTGATACAGGTGTCGCGGCTGACCCGGTCGCTGAACCTGATCTTGTAACCCACGGTGCTGCCCGGTTCGACGCCCAGCTCCGCCGAGATGCGCGCGGCGATGCTGCGTGCGGCGATGCGCCTCGGTTGTGTGTGGCCGATTAATCCGCGGGTGCCGCGGCCGATCCCCAGGCAGATCTTGGGCAGCTGGGTGCTTTTTCCCGATCCCGTCTCACCCACCACGATGGTGACCTGGCTGCGCTCGATGGTCTGCTCGATCTCCTGCTTCTTCCGGATTATCGGCAGGCGCTCGTCGAACTCGATGTCGGGAGGAGGCGGCCTGGGGCTGCGGTGAGGCCTCCCGTGGCCGCTGTGCTTCAGTCGATCACTTCCACTTTTTCTATGATCATGTCCTCAACGGGGACGTCGCCGTGGCCGGCCTTGTTCCCGGTCGGCGTCTGCGCGATCTTGTCGACCACGTCCATCCCGGAAACCACTTTGGCGAATACCGCGTAGCCCCAGCCGTTGGCGTCCTTACTCCGGTAGTCCAGAAAATCGTTGTCCTTGAGGTTGATGAAAAACTGGGATGTCGCCGAATGCGGGTCGTTGGTCCGGGCCATGGACAGTGAGCCGCGAAGATTCTTTACCCCGTTGTCCGCCTCGTTCTCGATGGGGGCTTTGGGGGTCTTGTTCTTCATGCCGGGCTCGAAACCTCCGCCCTGGATCATGAAACCTGGGATCACCCGGTGGAAAATCAACCCGTCAAAAAAGCCGTCATTGACGTAGTCGAGGAAATTCGCCACGGTGTCCGGTGCTTCGTTGCTCATCATCTCGAGTTCGATCACACCTTGGTTCGTCGTCATTCTTACCATTGTTTTTTCCTGGGTATGCCCGGCTGCCGCAACCATGAGCTGGAGCAGGAGTATCGGGATTAGTTTTTGAAAGTGTTTCATTGTTTTGACCTCATTATTCAAGCTCGAGGATGTAGTTCCACTCAGTCTCGGTGACGGGCATGATCGACAGGCGGTTGCCCCGCTGCAGCAGGCGCATGTCGTTCAGGGGTTCGTGCAGTTTCAATTCCTTCAGAGAAATGTTCCGTTTGAGTTTTCGCACGTAGCGCACGTCGACCATAAACCAGCGCGGGTTGTCCGGATCACTTTTCGGGTCATAGTACTTCTGTTCCGGATCGAAGGCCGTGAAGTCCGGGTACGCAGTTTTGTGGATCTTCATGATGCCGGTTATCCCGGGTTCATCGCAACTCGAGTGATAAAAAAAGGCGAGATCACCCCTGGCCATCTCGTCGCGGATAAAGTTTCTCGCCTGGTAGTTCCTGATCCCTTCCCAGTGATCGGTCTTATCCTTCCGGAGATCGTCGATGCTGTAGACATCGGGTTCGCTTTTCATCAACCAGTATTGCATGAGCGTCGGGGACTGCTTTTGGAGGCGTGCAAGGTATCAAATTGGAGGCGAGAAGGACAGTTATCCGGATGAGACGAAGGTCGCATCAGTGAACACGCCGTGCAGCGGGATGTCCCAGGCCTCGAGCGGAATCAGGTCGATCTGCTGGAATTGATAGGCAACGCCGTATACCCGGGCAGGGTGGATCCTTGCCCTGCCGGTCAGGAAATCCAGACTGGCATCATAGTACCCGCCGCCCATACCGATTCGCCCGCCCACGCGGTCGAAAGCGACCAGGGGTGTCAATAGCAGGTCCAGGTTTTCCGCGCGGATCCTGGCTCGAGACGCGGGTTCCGGGATCCCGTACCTGTCCGCAATCAGCCGGTCTCCGGGCTTCCAGGGAGCAAACCAAAGACGGCGCTGTCCCGGCGGCGGAAGCACGGGCAGAAAAAACCGGCGCGTCGATCCCGCTTCCGCAAGCGCAGTGGGATCGATTTCTCCGTCGTTGGGATAGTAGATGCCGACGCATCCGGCGTTGATGAAAACCGGATGCCGGCAGATCCTGCGGCACAGTCTCTCCGAGGCACGGGTCCTCTCGCCCGCGGTCAGTCCGCGCCGGCGATCACGCATCATTCGTCTCAACGATGTCTTGTTATTCATTGCCCGACCGGGTTACGCCCGCGATTACACTGCCCGCGGGCGCAAGAAAAAAAGCAGGTGTCACCCGCATGTGCCGAAACCGTTCATCATCCTTGAACCTGAAGGTTCAAGTGGGAGCCAACGGGATGCATAAGGCTTTCCGCAGAGCGGATGTGCACACAACATGCCCGATTGCAGCCCCCGAGATATGATTTAGGTTCTAAGGGTATTGAGAACGGTTCGAACACCGCAGGCGACACCAATCCTTTCGAGTAGCGCGTCAGTCAGATGGAGATTTGCGCTTCCTCCTGCATCGCGACATCAAGTTTCTTCAGTATACCGGAGACCGCGGCACCGAGCTTTTCGGTTTCTCCGTTCCTGGCCTGGTATGACAGTAATTCATGGGTGATGTTCAAGGCAGCCATGATCGCACACTTTTCTATGCCAATGACCTTTCCGGTTTTCTGGATCTCCCGCATCTTTTTGTCGAGGTGCGTTGCCGCCCTCGACAATGCATCTTTCTGGTCGTCGGGGCAGGCGACAGCGAAATCGCGTCCCATGATGGAGACTTTGACACCGTCTGGGGATTTTTTCACTGGTGCTTATCCAATGCCTTGAGTCGGGTTACTATGTTTTCCAGCCTGTTTCGAGCCATTCGGTTCTTCTCCGCGAGTTTGGACTTTTCCTCGATCAGGGAATCCCTGCGATCGCGCAGAGTGTCGTTCTCCTCTTTCAGTCGACGGCATACGCCGATCAGGTCATCCACGCGTTGTTCTAGCTGGCGCAGATCTTTTCCGAGCTGTTCTTCGCTGTTCATTACATTTTCAACTATATGCGCCTCGTTAATGCCGGTCAACGCCTTTGAACGCTTGCAACGCACCGGTAGAATGAACTACATATGCAAAGCGCCCACCCTGTCCAGTACGATGAAATCGAATCGGCGATCTCGCTCGCGGGTCTCCAGCTGACCGCGGCCGAGGTGCACGGCGTTATCTGTGGGGCCATATGCAACCAGATGAAGACGGGGGATGCTCCGGATATGAACCGTCTGATTACGGCGGGTGCGGACGTCAGGGCGGATTCGCTCAAGCCACTTCAGAAGACGCTGGAGTTGCTTCTTCGCGGGACCATTGAGGAGCTTTATCGCGACGACGGCAATTTCAGCCTGCTGCTGATTGACGAAGAATCGGGAGTTTCTCTCCGTCTGCAGTCGCTGGCCGATTGGTGTCGCGGGTTTTTGCTCGGCCTGCTCAACGGGGAACAGATCGCCATAGACGAGTTCAGTACGGATGCCTCGGAGATCGCGCGTGACATGATTTCGATATCCGAGGTCGAGACGAGCCGGGAAGGGGAAGACAGCGAGTGGGACCTGACGGAGGTAGAAGAGTACGTTCGCGTCGGTGTGCAACTGATATTCGAAGAGTTGTACGGTGATATTCATCGAAATGTCGAATCGGAGGAACTCCATTGATCGACCCCAAAGTATTCAACCGGCGCAGACAGGATCTGATGCAGCTCATGGGTGACGGTGTCGCCGTCATATCCACTTCCCGGGAAGCGACTCGCAACCGTGATGTGCTCTACCGGTTCAGACCGGACAGTGACTTCTACTACCTCACCCATTTTCCGGAACCCGATGCGGTGGCGGTGCTTTCACCCGGGCGCGAGCAGGGAGAGTTCGTTCTGTTCTGTCGGGACAAGGATGCGGAGCGGGAGAGATGGGACGGCAAACGGGCGGGGATGGCGGGCGCGGTTGAACAGTACGGTGCCGACGACGCATTTCCCGTCGACGATATCGGAGATATCCTGCCGGGCCTGCTGGAGAATCGACCGAAGGTCTATTGCAATATGGGGATCTACCCGGAGTTCGACGTCAAGTTGCTGAACTGGGTCAATGAGGTCAAGTCGAAAGCCCACAGCGGGGTGAGTGCACCGCATGAGATCATCGATCTCGCCCACATCCTGCATGAACTGAGGCTGATCAAGCAGACCGAGGAGATCACGGTGATGAAGCGCGCGGCCAGGATTTCCGCGACCGCCCACAGGGCTGCGATGCGGGCGTGCCGGCCCGGCATGATGGAGTACGAGGTGGAAGCGGAGCTGCACTACCAGTTCCGGCTGGCGGGCAGTCCGTATCCGGCCTATCCGCCGATCGTCGCCGGTGGCAGGAATGCGTGCGTGCTTCACTACATCGAAAACAGCTCGCCGTTGCATGACGGCGACCTGCTGCTCATAGATGCCGGGGCGGAGATCGACTGCTATGCCGCCGATATCACCCGGACTTTTCCGGTGAACGGGAAATTCACTGCACCTCAGCGCGAGGTCTACTCACTGGTTTTGGCGGCTCAGGAGGCAGCGATCGAGAAGACACGCGCGGGCGTGCCCTGGAACGAGCCCCACGACGCCGCGGTGAAGACCATTGTCGAAGGCCTCATCGACCTCAAGCTGCTGACCGGCAGCGTGGATGAGAATCTCGAGTCGGGCGACTACCGACGGTACTATATGCACCGGACCGGTCACTGGCTCGGTATGGACGTCCACGATGTCGGTGACTACAGGATCGACGGCCAATGGCGGCAGCTCGAGGCCGGGATGACGCTGACGGTGGAGCCGGGGATCTACATCCCCGATGACGAAGATATCGACTCCCGGTTCAGGAACATCGGGATTCGCATCGAGGACGATGTATTGATCCAGAGGGACGGGAACATGCTGCTGACAAAGGATGCGCCAAAGCGCATCGATGACATCGAGGCGATCGTAGGGAACTGAAGCAGGATGAGTAATGAATACGACGTCGCCATCATCGGCGGCGGCCTGGTCGGGGCCAGTCTCGCATGCGCACTTGACGAAACCGGTGTTCGCGTGGCCGTGATCGAGGCGGTGTCGCGCCGGGCCGAGAGCCAGCCGAGCTACGACGACCGGGTGCTTGCTATTGCGCCAGGCTCCAGAAGGATACTGGAGACCGCGGGAATCTGGCGAGAAATCGCTCCGGGTGCAGTTGTGCCGATCAGGACCATCCACGTTTCGGATCGCGGCAGGTTCGGATTCACCCGGCTGAATCACCGAAGGCACGGCACCGATGCCATGGGATACGCGGTGCCCGCCAGGGAACTTGGGGCGGCAATGGACCGCAGGCTGCGTCAGCTCGCCGGTGTGACGATGATCTGTCCGGCGGAGGTGACCGGATTGAACCCGCTGCCGGACCGGATCACGCTGGATCTTTGCCAGGGCGCCGGAGAGGTCCATGCAGCAGACAGGGAACGACGCGAGAATCGTACCGAGGCGGAGGCGAAGCTCGTGGTTTTCGCCGATGGTGCCGATTCATCGATGCGTGGCTCGCTGGACTTCGAAACCACCCGGCGCGACTACGGGCAGTGTGTGATCCTGACTACCGTTACACCGCATCTCCCCCACCGGAACATTGCCTACGAGCGGTTTACCGACACCGGCCCGATGGCACTGCTGCCGTCGAGCAACAACCGATATACGGTGGTGTGGACAACGAAGTCGGACCAGGTCGAAGAACTGCTACAGTGCCCGGACGACGAATTCCTGTATCGACTGCAGCGCCGCTTCGGCGACAGGGCCGGAGAATTGCGCAAACTCGGCATGCGCAAGACCTACCCGTTGTCCTTCGTCGGCGTGAAAAATCCAGTCAGGCCACGCATCGTGATCGCGGGCAACGCGGCACACACCATCCATCCCGTCGCCGGGCAGGGATTCAACCTGGGCTTGCGGGACGTCGCCACGCTTGCGGAAGTGTTGAGCGATGCCGCGCTGGAAGGCCGGGATATCGGCGGTATGGATGTGTTGAATACCTACTGGAACTGGCGTCGTCAGGATACCCGCAGGATGAGCGGATTCACCGATGGGCTGATCCGCCTGTTCTCCAACAATTCCCTGCCCCTTGCGATGGTCCGGGACAGTGCCCTGCTCGCCGTCGATCTCGTGCCCCCCATCCAGGACCTCCTGGTGAAGCGCACCATGGGCCTTGCCGGCAGACTGCCGCGCCTGACGCGGGGTCTGCCCCTGCGTAACGCCGATGCGAACTGATTGCGACGCGATCATCGTGGGTGCCGGCATGGTCGGCGCCACCCTCGCACAGTTGCTGGCGCAGGCGGAATTCAGGGTCGCGGTCGTGGAGAAAGAAGGCTTGACCGAGCGCTACGACCCGACGGGCTACGACCTCCGCGTCAGTGCCGTCAACCCGGGTTCGGAGCGAATTCTGTCAGCAGCAGGTGCATGGGACTGTATCGCTCAGAACCGGAACTCCCCTTACGTGCGCATGTTCGTGTGGGATGCAAACAGCAGTGGAAGCATCGAATTCGACAGCGCCGACCTGGGCGTGTCACACCTCGGAACGATCGTGGAGAACAACCTGGTGACATCCGCGCTGCACCGTGAGTTGCAGCAGGCGCCTGGCGTCAGGGTGCTGGCCGGATCGTCCGTAGAGGACTTCAAGGTCGAGGATGACCGTATCTCGCTGAGGCTGTCCGACGGCGATGCCATACGGGCGCGGGTGCTGGTCGGTGCCGATGGCGCCCGGTCGTGGGTGCGTGAGGCGCTGGGCATCCGCTGCCAGTCCCGGGATTTCAGGCAACTCGGGATCGTCGCGACGGTCACGACCGAAAAAGACCACCAGCAGACGGCCTGGCAGAGGTTCCTGCCGACCGGACCGCTGGCCTTTCTCCCGCTGTCGAACGGAAGCTGTTCCATCGTCTGGAGCTGTAAAAAGGATGCCGCGGACGCGATGATGTTGCTCGACGACGATCGGTTTGCCGAGGAACTGGGCCGTGCCTTCGATTACAGGCTCGGCGAGATAGTCGATGTGGGTCCCAGAAAAACTTTCAGCCTGAGGTCTTCCCATGCTAATCGATATATCGGAGAACGCACCGTTCTCGTTGGTGATGCGGCGCACGTCGTGCACCCGCTGGCGGGGCAGGGGGTCAACCTCGGTTTTCAGGATGCGGCTGTTTTGGCCGAGGTGATGGCAGAGGCACGGAAGCAGGGCAAGGATGTCGGCGGCAACCTGACGCTGCGCCGGTACGAGAGATGGCGCAAGGGTGACAATCTGGCCATGTATCACGCCATGAATGGAATCGAACATCTGTTCAGCATGGAACAGGGTGCGGTCACAGGGCTTCGCGGCATCGGCCTGCGGCTCACGAACTCGATCGCACCGCTCAAGTCGGCGTTTGCCTACCGGGCCATGGGCCTCGCCGGTGATCTGCCGAAGCTTGTGACATGAGCGCTGCCGTCCGCGCACCGGGAAAGCGCCTTTGCCTTGACTGAAGTACTGAACCTTGCCGCCATGCTGATCACGCTTTCGGCGCTGTTCAGCTACATCAACCACAGATTCATCGGTCTGCCGACCACGATCGGCGTCATGCTGATCGCTCTGCTGCTGTCGCTGGTGCTTACCCTGTCCGGCAAACTGGGCTTCACGCACCTCGAGGAAGTTGCCGAGCGCGCACTGCTGGGCGTGGACTTCGATGAAACGCTGATGCAGGGCATGTTGAGCTTCCTGCTGTTCGCGGGGGCGCTGCATGTGGATCTTGGAGATCTCAGGCAGCACAAGTGGCTGATTACCCTGCTGGCCACGATCGGAGTCCTGCTGTCGACGGCTATCGTGGGACTGTTATCGTGGGTAGTGCTGGATTGGCTGGGCATAGGCATCCCGCTGATCTACTGCCTGCTGTTCGGGGCGCTGATCTCCCCTACCGATCCCATCGCGGTGATGTCTACGTTGAAGCGCGTGGGCATAGCCAAATCGCTCGAAGCAAAGATCGCCGGCGAGTCGTTGTTCAACGACGGGGTCGGCGTTGTCGTGTTTCTCGTCATCGCCGGTCTGGCGATGAATCCCGGCGATGTGTCGTTCGGGTCGGCCGCGCTGCTGTTCTTGCAGGAGGCCGTCGGCGGCGCCGTGTTCGGACTGGGCGTGGGCTACGCAAGTTACCTGATGCTGCGCAGCGTCGACAACTATCAGGTCGAGGTTCTGATTACCCTCGCCCTCGTGCTGGGGGGGTATGCGCTGGCCTCGGCGCTGCACCTGTCCGGACCGATCGCGATTGTCGTGGCCGGTCTGTTGATCGGCAATCGCGGCCGGGCGCTGGCGATGTCGGATCAGACCCGCGAACATCTGGACATGTTCTGGGAGCTTGTGGACGAGGTGCTGAACGCCGTGCTGTTCTTGCTGATAGGGCTCGAGGTGTTGATCCTGGAGTATACCCCGGAGTACCTGATCGCCGGGATGTTGATGATACCCGTGGTGCTGTTGGCCAGGACCATCAGCGTGGGGCTGCCGGTCAGTCTTCTCAAGCTGCGGCGGGAGTTCTCCCCACACGTCGTGAAAATACTCGTCTGGGGTGGAATACGCGGCGGGATCTCGGTGGCGCTGGCACTGTCTCTGCCGCCGGGATCGATGCGGGACGTCATTGTTGCCATCACCTATGTCGTGGTCGTATTCTCTATCATCGTCCAGGGACTGACCATCGGAAAACTGGCGAAACGGTTACAGAAGGAATTGTGATCCGCGTTTCTCACCCGGACCAGTGTTACCGCAACCCCCAGAAATTGTCGAGCAATCGACCCAGACCGCTGTAATCGGCTGCGTTTGCCGGGAGCAGCCGGCCGCCGGGAACGAGTTCGCCGGTGCCGGCGGGATCCAGCAGGGCTTGCCTGATCCTGTCCAGTAGCGTTTCGGAAATCCGGGAGTCCGCACTCAACGTCCAGTTGGGAAAAGTTTCGCTGAGGTACAGGATTCGCAGGGCGTCACCGCCGTGTGAGCCGGCTTCGTAGTCCGCCCGGCGAAGGACCGCGGCTCGACAGCGCCCCTGGACGAGATACCCGTATGCCTCCTGAAAACCGCTGGTCGGCAGGAGCTGTGGCTGCCGGCTGGGGTTGTCAAACTGTTCGAACAATATCAACCCGTCCAGTGCGGGGGGCGCTCCGGCGCACACGACGTGACCAGCGATATCGGCAAGCGCGACAATGTCTTCGTCACGTTTTCTTGCGGCGATTACGAAGCTCATGTTTCCCGGCAACCTGACGATGGGGACATGGGCCAGGTTCTCGAGCCGCCAGCTTGCAAGATGCGGCTCATCGAGGAGCAGGCTGTATTTCGAATTGCGCATGTCTTCCATGTAACCCGGCCAGTGTTTCGGCGGGATATACCGGAACTTCACTCCGGTTGTGTTTTCCAGCAGCCTCGCAATGGGCAGGAGCATGCTTTCGCGCTGTTCGATCTCGAGACCGGGAGATGCGCCGATGAGGAAGTCGTCGCCACGGGTGTGGTTGCAGGCAGCCGATACCGCCAGCGTAAACGAGAGCAGTACGGCGCTCTTTATCAGGGCCGAACACGTACTCCGTACGCTGGCCCGAATGTTGAGATATTTCCTCATTGACGTTATTGTGGCACGTCTGCCGCACGTGAACATTCATCCATGAGCACCGTAGCCGATCTAAAAAAAGCCGGCCTCAAGTCGACCGTCCCTCGGCTCAAGATCCTCGAGGTGTTGGAGAGCGCGCCGGTGCGTCACCTTTCGGCGGACGATGTCTACAAAAAGCTCCTGGAAATGGATCAGGACATCGGCCTTGCTACCGTATATCGCGTGCTGACGCAATTCGAGGGTGTGGGACTGGTGATCCGGCACAGCTTCGAGGGCGGACGCTCGGTGTTCGAACTCGACGACGAGGGGCACCACGACCACATGCTGTGTCTGGAATGCGGCCAGGTTTTTGAATTCTTCGACAAGGTTATAGAAGAACGCCAGAGACAGGTGTCGAGAGAAGCCGGATTCGTCCTGGAGGACCACAGCCTGTACCTGTACGGGGTATGCGAGGGGATGAAGACGCAAGGCAGGTGCTCCATGAAAAAGAAGAAACGGAGCTGAATCGATTCAGACCGGCTGATCGACCACCATGACCTGCGTGCTCCGCGTCCTTTCTATGGTCCGGCTTAAAAGTATGACGGGGATCAGACCGACCGCCACGATCGCCGTCGCGGACGTCGCCGAGTCCATCAGCCTTTCGTCCGAGGCCAGTTCGTAGGCGCGAACCGCCAGCGTGTTGAAGTTGAACGGCCTCAGGATCAGCGTCGCCGGCAATTCCTTGAGTACATCCACGAACACGATGAGCCCGGCGGTGAGGAGACTGCCGCGGATCATCGGAATGTGCACACTCGTAAGTACCTGCCTCGGTCTGCGGCCCAGGCTTCTCGCGGCGTCATCCATATTCGAATGGACGTTGTTCAGCCCGGACCCCACGGTTTGGAGGGAGATCGCGAGGAATCGGACGAGGTAGGCGAACACCAGTGTGAAAACCGTACCGCTGAACAACAGCCCGATCGTCGTACCGAATGACTGTTCGAACCAGTTGTTGATCGCATTGTCGAGCCACCCCAGCGGAATGATGACACCGATGGCGATGACGGTCCCCGGTATGGCGTAGCCGAGGCTGGTGGTCCTCACCGACGCCCTGACCAGCCTCGTTGGTGCCAGCCTTCTCCCGTAAACCAGCACCAGCGACAGCGCCACGGCCAGCAGCGCCGTGGCCCCTGCCAGCATGAAGCTGTGTCCGGCAAGAATGAAAAAATCAAGACCCAGCATGTCGGCTGCGGTAATCCAGGACCAGTACATGAGCAGGCCGAACGGGATGAAAAACCCGAGAAGAATCGGTGCTGCGCACCATGCCACTACCACCATGGCAGCCCACGAGCGTACCCTGGTCCGCGTCAGGGCGATTTCGCGGTTGCCCACGTGGTGGAAACGGGCACGGCGCCGCGACCAGTGCTCGATCATGATCAAAGCGAAAACGAAGGTCAGCAGCACGGCTGAAAGCTGGGTCGCCGCGGCGCTGTCCCCGAGACCGAACCACGTCCTGAATATCCCGGTGGTGAACGTGTCTATCCCAAAGTACTGCACGGTACCGAAATCCGCCAGGGTTTCCATCTGCGCGAGCGAGAGTCCGGCAATGACCGCCGGCCGGGCCATCGGTACCGTCACCCGCCAGAAATTTTGCCAGGGGGTGCAGCCGAGCAGCCTGCCCGCGTCGGAGGCGGCGATCGACTGCTCGAGAAATGCGGACCTGGCGAGGAGATAGACATACGGGTACAGAACGAAGGTCAACATCAGCATGGCGCCGGTCAGCGACCTGACCTGCGGGAACCAGTAGTCGCCGCCCTCGAGATCGAATACGGACCTGAGAAGCGACTGCACCGGCCCCGAGAAATCGAGCAGTCCTGTGTACGCGTAGGCGATGATATAGGCAGGCATGGCAAGCGGCAGGAGCAGCATCCATACGAATGCCCGGCGCCCCGGAAACTCGAAATTCACCGTCAACCATGCGGTGCTTACCCCGATCAGCAATACTCCGACTCCGACCCCGATCATCAACGCCAGCGAATTCACCACGTAGTCGAGCAGCCGGGTTTCGACCAGATGGTTCCAGACCTCGCCGGCCGGGGCGAAGACCGAGCCGAGCACGAACACGACCGGCATTGCGAAAAGCGCGGCAATGGAGACGACCGCAATGCGCCAGTGCATCATCGCGGAACCATCGGGCCCGGCATCCAGGCGACGGGATCCGGTACCAGTTGTGACAGTGAGCGGATGTTTGATACCCGGGTGGGAGAGTCGATAGTATAGGTAAGAATGAGTCGTATTTGCATCAGTGTATGGAACCGGTTCGAGCCTATCTGCCCAATCTGCATGTAAATGCTTGGCATTATCCCTCCGGCTAAGTAGCATTAGGACCCTTCCGTACGATTGGACCCGGCAACAATGACAATTCGGGCCGTACGGTTGCATGAAGACCAAAAGAGGAACTGCAGTTTGCAAAATTACCCGACATGCCCTGCCGGCAACGCCGGCAGAACAGTCCGCGGCGTATAGAGAATGGGCCGAAAAACTCCCCTGTACCAGGCGCACCTGGATGCCGGTGCCAGGATAGTCGATTTCGGCGGTTGGGACATGCCGCTCCACTACGGCTCACAGTTGGAAGAGCACCGGGCGGTCAGGGACACCGCCGGTATGTTCGATGTGTCCCACATGCGGCACATCGACGTCAGCGGTGCGGCAACGCGAGACTTTCTCTCGTATTTGCTGGCTAACAATGTTGCAAAGCTCAAGCGGGCGGGCAAGGCGCTTTACACCTGCATGTTGAACGAAAAAGGCGGTGTGATCGACGACCTCATCGTCTATTACCTCGAGGAGGGACGGTACCGCCTGGTAGTCAACGCGGCGACGGCTGACAACGATCTCGAGTGGATCCGGCGCAATGCCGAGGGCTTTCCCGGGGTGCAGATCGTGCCGAGGACCGAACTCGCGATGATCGCGGTGCAGGGCCCCGACGCCCGGGAGCGCGCAGCCAGGGCCATAAACGCTGTCGATGGTCTGTCCGCTCCCGAGCACCTGACGGACATCGGGGTATTCAATGCGGCGATAAGCGACAACCTTTTCGTGGCGAGAACGGGCTACACCGGGGAAGACGGGTACGAAATCGCCATGAACGCCGAAGATTCAGTTCACCTCTGGGGTGCGCTTGCTGCCGCCGGCGTTTCCCCCTGCGGCCTGGGTGCGCGCGACACGCTCCGCCTGGAAGCGGGCATGAATCTGTACGGCACCGATATGGACGAGACCACCACACCCCTCGAGTCGGGTCTGGCCTGGACCGTCGGCTGGAATCCGGCGGAGCGGGAGTTCATCGGTCGGCCTGCGCTCGAGTCCCAGCGGGAGAACGGCGTCCCGCGCAGCCTCGTGGGCCTGGTCCTGCTCGAGCGGGGTGTTCTGCGCGGCCATCAGAGAGTACTCTGTGGAGAGCACGGTGAGGGCGAGGTGACCAGCGGGTCTTTCTCGCCGACACTGGCCAAATCCATCGCGCTGGCCCGAGTACCGGCGGGCGTGGCGGCAGGGGACGAATGTACTGTCGATGTGCGTGGAAAGAGCCTGACTGCGCAAGTTGTAAACTACCCGTTCGTCAGAAACGGAAAGAGTTGCCTGTAAATTTGAGCCTGAACCGGAGAAAAAAACAATGAGTGATATTCCAAGTGAACTTCGATATACCAAGAGCCATGAATGGATTCGGTCGATTGGCGACGGTCATCTGGAAGTGGGTATCACGGCCCATGCACAGGAATTGCTGGGAGACATGGTGTACGTGGAGTTGCCCGAAGTCGGCAGTACCATGAACGGTGGGGATGACTGTGCAGTGGTCGAATCAGTAAAAGCCGCATCGGATGTATATGCCCCGGTGGCGGGCGAGATCGTCGAGGTCAACACCCTGCTGCAGGATGCTCCGGAAACCGTAAACAGCGACCCGTACGGCAACGGCTGGCTGTTCCGTATCGAGCCCACGGACGAGAGTGAACTGAACGAACTGATGAGTGCAGAGGATTACACCGCAATCGTTGAAGCCGAAGGCTGACGCGGATACCGCAAGAACAGAATCAGGAATCGAGTCGGGAACAAACCATGCCGTACATTCCGCACACCGAAGAAGAAATCCGGCAGATGCTGGACAGCGTCAACCTTGCCGATATCGACGAGTTGTTCTCTGAGATACCCGGAGAGTTGCGTTCGGGAAGACTGACCCACGTGCCGTCGGGCATCTCCGAGATGGAAGTCGGCCGGGTGATGACGGCGCGCAGTCAGCAGGACGGCCACTACATCAATTTCATCGGTGGTGGGGTCTACGAACACCACATCCCCGCGCCGGTCTGGGAGCTGACGACCCGTGGCGAGTTTTATACGGCGTATACGCCGTACCAGGCCGAAGCCAGTCAGGGTACCTTGCAGCTCGTGTACGAGTACCAGACCATGATGAGCAGCCTGATGGCGATGGAAGTTTCCAACGCCTCCCTCTACGAGGGTGCATCCGCACTTGCGGAAGCGGTCCTGGCCGCGGCACGGACGCGAAAGAAAGTAACCACAGTGCTGATCCCGCGCACGGTGAATCCGGTCTACCGGAAAGTGGTGGAGAACATCGTCCGAAATCAGGACATCGAACTGGTGGACATCCCCTTCTCCATGACCGAAGGTACCACTGACATCGAGGCGATCAGGGCATTTGGTAAAAATTCCGTGGCCGCGCTGGTGATCCCGCAACCCAATTATTTTGGCGTGCTGGAGGACGTCGATGCGTTGACCGACCTTGCACACGAGCTGGACGCGCTGGCAATCGGTCTGGTCAACCCCACGGCGATGGCGCTGCTCCGGCCCCCCGGGCAGTGGGGCGCCGAGGGCGCGGATATTGCTGTCGGCGAGGGCCAGCCGCTCGGTATACCGCTCTCCTCGGGGGGGCCCTACATGGGGTTCATGTGCTGCAAGAACAAATACGTTCGCCAGATCCCGGGGCGAATCGTGGGCAGGACCCGTGACGGGGAGGGCAAAGAGGGGTTTACCCTCACCCTGCAGGCCCGCGAGCAGCACATCCGGCGTTCCAAGGCCACGTCGAACATCTGCACCAACCAGGGGTTGATGGTCACCGCGGCCACGCTGTACATGGCATTGCTGGGGCCCGGGGGCCTGCGGCGGGTGGCGGCGCGCTGCCACCACAACACTCGCGCCCTGCAGGCGAAGCTTACCGGGATCGAAGGCGTTGACCGGTGCTTCGAGGCGCCGTTCTTTCACGAGACCGTGCTGCAGCTGGGCGACCAGCCGGTGGGCGATGTCCTGCGGGCCATCGAGGCGCAGGGGATAAACGGCGGGATAGATCTGAGCGTGGAGTACCCGGAACTGGGCAACGCGTTGCTGACCTGCGCAACCGAGACCAGGACGGTGGATGAAATCGAGGGCTATGCCACCCACCTCGAAAGGGTAATTTCGCGGCGGTCGATGGATCCACCCAGCACCGGGAAAGTCGCCGGCTGACCGCAATGCAAGTCGATCAAAGCGCTATACGAACGTCACCGACCTGAGACCACCATGCTGATTTTTGAACATTCCCGGCCGGGCTGCTCGAACCCATCCCAGGCCCCCGACGACGACTCCGACATTTCCGATATCCCGGCAGGCTTTCTTCGCGACGGCCTGCCCATGCTCCCGGAAGTGTCGGAGCTGCAGACCATCAGGCACTACACCGCGCTGTCTCAGAAAAACTTTTCCATAGACACGCACTTCTATCCCTTGGGCTCGTGCACGATGAAGTACAACCCGCGTGCGTGCAACAAGTTCGCGATGCTGCCGGGATTTCTCGGCCGACACCCCGGCTCTTCCGAGCATACGGGTCAGGGTTTCATGGCGTGCATGTACGAACTGCAGGAGATGCTGCGGGACGTGACGGGTATGCGGGCCGTGTCGCTGAGTCCGCTCGCGGGTGCGCAGGGAGAATTTGCCGGTGTCGCCATGATCCGGGCATACCACGATGCAAACGGAGACAGCGAGCGCGCCGAGATCCTGGTGCCCGATGCCGCCCACGGCACCAATCCGGCCACCGCGACCATGTGCGGCTACAGGGTGAAGGAGATTCCGACCCGGTCCAACGGCGATGTCGACCTGGAATCATTGCGACAGGTCGTGGGACCCACGACCGCCGGGCTTATGCTGACGAACCCGTCCACCCTGGGCGTCTTCGAGCGCCAGATCCTGGACGTTGCGCATATTGTCCACGACGCGGGCGGCCTGCTCTATTACGACGGTGCCAACCTGAATGCAATCATGGGCAAGGTCAAGCCGGGTGACATGGAATTCGACGTGATCCACATGAACCTCCACAAGACGTTCTCAACGCCCCACGGAGGCGGCGGGCCGGGCGCCGGCCCGGTCGGCGTGGGGGAACGCCTGTTGCCGTTTCTTCCAATACCCTATGTGGTCGAGAACGGGGGAGAGTATCGATGGGCGGACGAGGATGACTGCCCGCAGTCGATCGGCCGGTTATCCGCGTTTACGGGCAACTCCGGCGTACTCCTTCGTGCTTACATCTACGCAAGATTGCTGGGCAGGGAGGGCATGCAGAGGGTGGCCGAGTACGCGACGCTCAACGCCAACTACATGATGCGGTACCTCGAGGACAGGGGCGTGGACATGGCGTATTCCGGCCGCCGCGCCACCCATGAATTTATCGTCACGCTGAAGGCGCTGAAGGAAGAAACCGGCATTTCAGCGATGGACGTCGCCAAACGGCTGCTCGACAAGGGTTACCATGCACCGACGGTGTATTTCCCGCTTCTGGTTCCCGAATGTTTCCTGATCGAACCGACGGAGACCGAGAGCAAGGAAGAACTCGAGGGCTTCGCGCAGGCGTTGCTGGAGATCATCGAGGAGGCACGGACCGATCCCGACCTGGTAAGGCACGCGCCTCACTCGACTCCGGTCCGCAGACTGGACGAGGTCAGGGCGGCGAGAGAACTCGACGTCGCCTGGACCAATCCCGAAAACCAGAAACCATAAGGATCTTATTAGTGTCAACGCTGATTTGTGGCTCTTTCGCCTACGACACCATCATGGTGTTCGAAGACCAGTTCAAAAATCACATCCTCCCCGACAAGGTGCACATCCTGAACGTGTGCTTCATCGCGCCCCACATGCGGCGGGAGTTCGGCGGCTGCGCCGGTAACATCGCGTACAACCTCAAAATGATCGGTGGCGAACCACTCCCCATGGGTGCTGTGGGCATGGACTTCGAACCCTATGCCCGGTGGATGGACGAGAACCGGATAACCCGGCGTTACGTCGCCGAACTTCCCGATCTTTATACCGCGCAGGCCTACATCACCACCGACATGGACGACAATCAGATCACCGCGTTCCACCCGGGCGCGATGAACGAAGCCCACGTCAACAAGATCGAGGATGCCGAGGGGGCGACGCTGGGCATCGTGTCCCCCGACGGCCGGCAGGCCATGATCGAACACGCCAGGCAGTTCTCCGAATTGAATATTCCGTTCGTATTCGACCCCGGACAGGGGCTGCCCATGTTCACTGGCGAGGAACTTGAGACGTTCATACGGCAGGCCACCTACCTGACGGTGAACGACTACGAGAGCGAGCTCATACAGGAACGGACCGGCCGCGACCTCGACAGTCTCGGTGCGGACCTCGAGGCGCTGATTGTCACCCGCGGCGGGAAGGGGAGCGATATCTACCGCGCGGGATCAATACTCCATATACCTGTGGCGGAGGTCGCGGGAACTGTGGACCCGACCGGCTGCGGAGACGCCTACCGCGCAGGATTGTTGTACGGCATCTCCAACGGGCTGGACTGGGAAACCACGGGACGGATCGCATCCTTGATGGGCGGCATCAAGATCGAGAAGCACGGGACTCAGAACCACCGGGTCTCACCGGCCGAATTTGCGTCCAGGTTCGAACGGAATTTCGGTTACGCGCTGGCTGCCTGACGGCGATTCGAATATAAAAACTCCGCTGGTGCAGACTCCTCAGTGCGTGTCAGAGTTTGCAGACCCGGGAGCGATCTTTCGAGTTCAGCCTGGCCAGGCTGCCCTTCCCGGAGATGA
>Ga0316187_10000989_pt1 | contig 23741 bp, 22 predicted proteins | sample CroRivburrow1_MG_FD_204927 | JGI IMG/M metagenome (GOLD analysis project Ga0316187, IMG submission 204927) | Coastal sediment microbial communities from Maine, United States - Cross River worm burrow 1 | ecosystem: Environmental > Aquatic > Marine > Coastal > Sediment | place: USA: Maine...
CGTCACAGCGGCGATCCGGATCCATTGCCGGTGATCGAGATTGACCACCCCGCGACCCAACAATGGAAACGCGCCAGGCTGACGGAAGATGGGCGCACACTGCCGCCTGCTGCCACCTACCTGCCCATAGACTTTGAGCAGATGCCGCTCGATGCGGCATTGGATGACTATGAATCGCCCCAGTTCATATCCTGGCTCGGAACCACTTACTATCTGACACGCGAAGCAATCGTCGACACGCTATCAGGCCTTAGCCAACACTCGGCGCCTGGTTCGGAGCTGGTGCTGGATTACTGGCGCGAACCCCGCTGGCTCCGCGTTAATCCGATGTTCCGTTTGGGAGCCCAGATCGCTGAGGTCATGTTGCCCGAGCCCTTGCGTTCATTTTTTGATCCCCACGAGATGGAACAGCTGGCAACGGAAGCCGGTTGGCGGATACGTGAGCACTGCGCGCCGGATATCCAGAACGGCCGCTATCTTGCCGGGCGAACGGATGGTCTGCGGGTGCCGGGCTTTGCGTTCCTCCTGCATCTGGAAAAGTAATGGTTGAATCCCTGCTCCTCAGCACCGTTCGCATTAGTACCTATTCCGGCCAGACCCAGCTGACGAACGCCAGTGGGTTTTTCTTCTCACGTGATCAACGGCTCTTTCTGGTTTCCAGTCGACACGTTTTTGTCGATGCTCCAAGCGACCACCATCCTGATCGCCTGACGATCGACGTGCACGTCGACACAGCAGACCTCGCCCGGTGCATCACCTACTCAATCCCCCTCTATCAGAATGGGACAGGCGTCTGGCGTCAGGCGGCCGACCTGTCCGGAGAGGTCGATGTCGCGGTCATTGAGATCGAATTGGACTCGTTCCCAGCCAATGCCGTCTACACGGCCTTTTCGACTGATCACATCTACGACTCTTTCGACAATGTGGAAGTCGGATCGCAGATGCTGATCGTCGGCTATCCATTGGGCTTTCATGACACGCTCCACCACCTGCCCGTGGTGCGGCATGCGATCAACGCATCGCCGCTCAGCTTCAGGTTTGAAGGCATGGGGTACTTTCTGACCGATGCCAGAACCCATCGTGGCACCAGCGGTGCCTGTGTCGTCATGAGATCGGCTGAGCCAGGATCGGAACTGCCGTGGACACTGCTCGGCATCCATTCCGCGAGACTGGATGTCGGCACTAGAGACCTGCAACTGGATGAAGCATTGGGTCTCAACTGTGCCTGGTTCGCGGATGTGCTCATTCCGCTGACGGCGCAATAAAGGGCGCCTGCGACTCACTCAACGAAACCGGACGTTCGTGAGAAACTTGCCCGGGCTATTCGCACCGAAAAGGTGTATGATGCAACCTGATTGAGGAACTCAGTTCCCGGCACTTCTTCCGAGCTTCATCCCTCGCCAGTCTTTTCGGCAATTCAATTCTTAGATCGTTACAGCCTTGGCTGCATTGCCAGGGAATTCACGTGCGCGCGCGGCTGACTGGCTGCGCGCCAGATACAGCCTGAACGGCTGGAGTATTAATAATGAAAGTATATGTTGGAAACCTTCCCTGGAGCGTCACAGATGCGGACCTCCAGAATCTGTTTGAACCCTTTGGCAGTGTTGATTCTGCGCAAGTAGTCACTGACCGAGAAAGCGGACGCTCTCGCGGCTTCGGATTTGTCGAGATGGCTGCACAATACGCGGCAGAAGCAATCGCAAAGCTCAACGGGCGAGAAATCGATTCCCGAGCGTTGCGCGTCAACGAAGCGGAATCCAAGCCGCGAGCCTCGAGCAGGTTCTAGAAACCTGGTTGGGACGGGGCGCTCTTCTGCGTCCCGTCTCTATTAAACGTGAGCAGCATGCTGCTCACGCGAACCGACAACTGTTACCAGCGAAGGAAAAGCAGAATGAATCAGACTCCTTTTGAAATAGGAGAGCGCGTGCACCCTGACCAGCTGATCTCATGGGAATACAGAGGGGTTACTGGAAAGCCGGGACGAGATACCCATGCCGCCAGACGTTTCGTAAAAGGAGACTGGGTGCTGGAACTTCGCGCTCACAAGGACCCAGCCGCTCGAACCAAGGTCCTGTCAATTCGCACTCAACATCAGGATGCGACCTACTGGAGTGAAACCAGACAGCGGTTGATGAGACACAAAGCGAGATAACCCATCCACTCCTCAATCACTAACCTCATTGACACACGCACTACGAGAATAAAGAGCCAGGTTCAGCTGATTCCCCGCTCCTTCCACCGAGCAACCACATAGTCGTAGACGTGGTCAGGATTTCGTTCGAGCATGAATTTGCGGACTATGAAATCATCAACACGCCCGAGCAGCCTGACGTGCCAGGGCAGCGGTTTTCTCGCAACGATCGACCCGTAAAACTTGTCCGCTGCTCTTTCAAGCGTGGGTGCAACCTCAGCAACGGTGCGCCTGGTCGGAATTCCCGTTCGGAAAAAGAGGTAGTCGCTGATGTAGGTGTGAAACTCGCGGAAGGTCAGAAGTTTCCCTAGCGGTTTACGGCCACCGGCCATACCCACTGCGCCGATCGCCAGCACATACTTGCCACGCATCTCTCGGCCAAAACCCAGGATGTACGTTATCCGCTCGTAAAACCGTTTGAAGATAGCCGGAAAGAGCCCGTTACGAACAGAAGCACCCGTAACCAGCCCGTCACAGCGACGAATCCGCTCGATAATCTCACCCATATCGTCGTCGATTGCGCATTCACCGGTCCTGAGACAGTGGAAACAGCCGATGCAATCGCGAATCGTGCACTCGCCGAGTCGCAGGCGGTCGACATCGGCACCGCTGGCTTCCAGATAGGCTGCGATGTGGTCAACACATCCATGCACGAATCCACCGTGTTTCGGATTGCCGTAAACACAGAGCACGCGTGGACGGACTTCCGAATTACTCATAGCGTGGATCGAGCTTCTGCGAACTCGCTCGCCATTAGACACAATCCTCCTCAGCGCGATTCTGCGCGGTTCAGATTCCAATCGTAGCGATAGTCGATACGGCCGTCATAAGCACGCAGCCGTTCGCCGAGCTCAGGGTACTGCCGGGCCAGGTAGTCCAGCAATCCGGCTTTGTCGCCTGCGAAGTCCTGACGATACCATTTGAAGATACTGGACAGCTGCAGGCGACCCCGGTCGTCGAAGCTGACGCCGCGCGGATGCATCACGTAGTCCGCTTCGGACTGAGCCATCAGCCTCTCGGCGTTTGCGGCCGTGTAGGCCGTGGGGTTCAGGTTGGGGCAGCCTATGCTCGCGCAGTTCACAGCATAGTGGATCCGGTGATCGCGCCAGATGGGACGCAGGATCCGATGCTCTACATCGTTCAGCGTCAGGCTTTCACCGGCAATGCTGAGCACGGCATCGTCCCATGGCCCGATGGAGAACAGACCCTTGCCCATGCGCAGAATGCTGCCCTTGCTCGGATTTCTGAGTACCAACTCTACTGTCATGGCGTTGTAGAGATTGATCCAGTAGGCGAGTTGCTCGGCGCGATTCAGCGCACGTGGATCCATTGCCTGCAGGGTCGTCAGATAGTCGTTGAGCCGCACGCGCTCGGGTGTATCGACCGCATAGTCCACTCGCACGATGCCGTCTTCCCCCGGCACCAGATGGCGATCCAGAAAAGACTGCCACGCACTGTGATCCACCGTCGCCGTGCTCGTCGGGTCGTGCGCCTGCCAGATCTCCCAGAGATCTGCTTTAGGCACCGCAACGGCCCATCCCGCCCAGCTCATACAGAGAATCAGCATCGCGAACGTTCTGACCAAGGGGCTCTCTCCCGTGTGCTCAAGAACCTAAGAGTCCCCGGGTTGGAGAAAGTTCGCTGTCTCGCACCGCCACTTTTGATGCCGCACGATGATCCGCCACACCAGGGAACGGAAGACATCATTATGTGGCGATCTCTCACCATCGCGTTTGCCATCACGGCAGGCATAGCGACTGCAGGCCAGGCTCAGGAATTTCAGGCGTCCGAACAGCAGCTGTCGGATCTCTACCCGGGCGAAGCCTACTCGCCCTAAGCTGACAGGCACTACCCGGAGCGTCCACTGTAGCGTGATTCCCACCTGCACACGTCTATGACGCCTTCCGGTTCGGGCTGGAGTGGCCGGCGGATGCGCCACGCAGTCAGCAGGAGCGCGCCTACACCTCGCCGATCTGGTATACGCCTTGACCCTTGATCATGAGAAAGCAATACGCGGAATCAGGGCGGCGTGAGGCGGTAGGCTCGCGCCGCTGTCCCGCTGAATACGGCCGTCTTTTCTGCGTCGCTGAGGCCCAGCTCAGCCGCCATTTTCTTGAACAGGTTCCACAGGGTGCGATAGGAGATGCACTCGCGGTCCACCGGAAAATTGCTCTCGAACATGCAGCGCTCGGGGCCGAACGCTTCCATGGCGTATTGATACCAGGGCAGCAGCGTGGCAAGGAAGTCGTCGGACGACATGGGTTTGTCCGCGACGTGCATATGGTACGGCGGCTCCCATTCGCCAACCCGCATCTGCGCGCCACCGAGCTTCATGACGGTGTTGGGGCAGGCAGCGACGGCATCGATGCCGGCTTTCCAGATGCTGATCTCGTCATCGCCGGCCGCCGGGTCAATCTGACCCCCGAGATGATTGACGATCACGGTGACACCCGGGAAGCGGCTCGCCAGCTCGGCAAGCCGCGGCAGGCGCCGGTAGTCGGGTGACCAGTTGTCGTAGCTGAGCTCAAGTTCCTCGAGAACGGCGAATCCTTCGAGGAATGTCTCATTCAGGTCCTGCGGGAACGCGCTACGGATGCCACGAAAGTACTCAGACGCATTCAGGTGCGCCTCGAGCACCGGTTTCACCCGACTGCCCAGGCGCAGGTCCGCGGTGCTGAAGATTCCCGTGCAGAGACGCGATGGACCATAGATCCCTGACCGACTCATCGCGGCAATGCCGTGCACGAACTCGGTCTCCCCCACGGGGCGCATCTCCTCGGCGCCATCCTTTCGATAGAAAGCACCACACTGCGCAAACACGGTCTGGACGATATTGTGACCCGAGGCGTTTATGTCGGTGGTGATCTCTTCGCACAGGTAGACTTTCTGTCGAAATGACTTGTGTGGCTCACCCGGCGCCCGGCGGATGTCCCAGAGGTGATGGTGCGGATCGATGATCGGCAAGTCGGGCTCGAGGACGCTTTCAGTCGCTTCTTTAGCGAGCCAGGAATCAATGTCGCTGTTTTCCGGAATCGGCATGTTCGGTTCTCCCCCTTATGAGCCCTCAGAATCGCTGGTCGGCAGTCATTGTCAATGCTTCAAGCCGCTGCTGAGGACGAATACCGGCTGCGGCGCACTCAGCCCGGGGCGAACACCCGGGCAGCCCAGAGCGCCAGACCCTGAGTCACGCTGGTGAAATGATCCGAGTCGACCAGGGGCACATTGCCGCAGACTTTCTCGAGGTGGTCCCGAACAACCTGTGAACGGGCCATTCCACCAGTGAGGTAGATCGCATCCGGCCTGCTGTTGCCCTGCTCTCGAGTCTCAGAGATGAGTCCCGCCAGGTGCTCGAGCAGACGTTCGACGCTCTCCGCCAGATCTGTGCGGCTGCAGGGCAGCGCCAGCCCAGGATCTATGAACTCGAGATCGACCGCCACATCCTCCGCCTCTGACAGACCGATCTTTGCAAGCTCCGCCGTTCTGAGCAGTTGATAGGTTCCCCGGCCCTCGCGCAGCCGCAGCAGTCGAACGAACTTTTCCGGATGCACTGCATCCCGCCAGATCTCTTCGAAGCGCTCACCCGTATTGCGGCTGTAGAATCGCTGCTGTTCGTTCACATCGTTGGTGCTCACCGCGTCCACGAAGTAGTTGTTGGCGATCGGCAGACCCGTCTGCAGCTTGTCGCCCATGCCGAATGCCGGCATCAGCGCTTTCAAGGCCAGCATCTGGTCGTAGTCGTTGCCACCCAGCCGCTCACCACTGTGGCCGAGCACGTCCGCTTCTCTGTTTCGAGCCGCCATGCGGTCCGGTCCGACCAGCACGAACGAGCAGTCGGTGGTGCCACCGCCGATGTCCACCACCAGAACCCGTTTTTCCTCGTTGAGCGAGCGCTCGTAATCGAAGGCGGCAGCCATGGGTTCGAACAGGAACGCGGTTTCCTCGAATCCGGCTTCCCGGGCCGCGGCAACGAGCATGCCGAGGGCCTGCTGGTTCTCCGCCTGTCCTTCAGCGCCCTGGAAGTTCACCGGGCGGCCGATGACCACTTTCTCGATGGAGGCGCCAGCGGCCTGATCGGCGCGTGCTTTGACGTTGCCCATCATGGCGGCGACGATGGAGATGAAGCGCTCCTTGACCAGTTCGGACAGCCCCGGCGCACCCAGGAAGCTCTTCGGGCTCTTCACGAAGTAGCCTTCCGTGGGGTCCCGAAGATAGGCGTCCAGCGCGGCCTGACCGAAACTCAGATCCTTGAACGACTGTGCGGTCATGTCGAGCACCGCATCGTCGCCGAGGTCCAAGTCGAAGTCGGCCTTCGGCGCATAGAGGGTGGAGGCGATCAGCGGCCGGTCGCCTTCCAGCGGGACCATGTCGATGGCAGGCGTACCAGCACCGACCGTTTCAATCAGAGCGATGGCGCAGTGCGAGGTACCGTAGTCGAATCCGGCAACGATTTCCGACATGAGCGGCTGGCCAACTCCGGAGGGCCGCGCAGTTTACCGAAAAAGAAACCCCGGGCAGAGCCCGGGGTGAGTCCGCTCGGCAGGGGGACGGGAGGAGTGCCGGTTAAGGCAGGGACGCCGTCGCGAACTTGGTGCCATACTAGGCGGCGATGACTGAACGGAACCTGAATGCGTTCTAATCATGCAGTTCACCCGGGAATCCAAAGCTGGCATACGTGCTGGGAAGGTGACCAGAAGCTACCGGGCCTGGAAGAAACCTCAGGCCAGGGTGGGCGGTCGCTACAACCTGCATCCGGATGGCGTAATCGAGGTGACATCGATCGCGCAGGTTTCTCCTTCAGGTATTACCGATCAGGATGCCATCGCATCCGGCTTCGAGGACGCCCGGGCGCTGCGCCGCTTTCTGGATACCAGGAATAAGGTCTATCTGGTCGAATTCACCTATCTCGGCGCTGGCCTGGCGGGCCAGCCGGAACGGGATGAGGTTGAGCCTGCTGAGCTGGAAGCGCTGATCACGAAACTCGACAAGATGGATGCGCGGGCAGACACGCCCTGGACAGCGCAGGTTCTGAGCACGATCGCCAGTGATCCTGGCCGTCGCGCCGGCGATCTGGCGCCAGACTTCGGCTGGGACACCCCCACTTTCAAACGCCAGGTGCGCAAGCTGAAGGCACTGGGCCTCACCCGCTCCCTGGAAACGGGCTATGAGCTCTCCGCTCGGGGTCGGCAGATTCTCGAGGCCTGCCCGTGAGCCGTATCTCCGCCATCCTGTTCGATCTCGGCAACGTGATTGTCGAGGTCGACTTCCGTCGCACGTTCCGCCACTGGGCGATTAGTGCCGGTGTGGACGAAGCCATTTTCTACGAACGCTGGTCGGAGGATGAAGCCTACCGTGCCCACGAAACCGGCGAGCTGAGGTTCGAAGAGTACGTGGCGGCACTGACCGACAAGCTGGGTGTCTCAATGAGCCACGAGGCCTGGCAGGCCGGCTGGAACGAGGTCTTCGTTGGCCCCTATCCGGGCGTTCAGGAGAAGCTCAGAGAGCTCACCGGGAGCCTGCCCCTGTTCGCGTTCACCAACACCAACCCGACCCACGAGACCACATGGCGCGCACGCTACGCCCATGCACTAGGTCACTTCGAGGAGATCTACGTTTCCTCCACGATCGGGCTGCGTAAGCCTGATCAGGCGGCTTTCGAATGGGTGGCAGAGGCGATGCAGTTGCCTCCGGAGCAGATCCTCTTTCTCGACGACAATCCTGAGAACATATCCGGGGCGGAACGCTCCGGCCTCACCACCGTGCAGACACGGGGCGAGGATGAGGTGCTCGCCGCGCTGGCGGCCTTTGAGGACCGGCTAGGGCGCTGACCGTTCAGCGGTCGTTCTTGAGCTCGTAGGCGATCGCCGCGTAGCGGTCGAGCATGGGCAGCACCGTATCCGGATCGGCCGGTGGCAGCGCAAAAATGATCCGGTTGAATCCCATCTCGATCAGTTCACGCACCCGGTCTCCATCGGGCCCGACGCCGAAGATACTGAAGTCCGGATCACCGCTTCTGCCCGCTTCCGCCCAGGCAGAGCGGATGGCCGACATACCCGCGGCATAGTCCACAGCCCCTGACGCAGCCGCCCGCCGCGGATCCTGATGGATCGGGAACCAGCCGTCGCAGTACTCGGCAACCCGCTTCCAGGTGTATTTCGATGAGGCACCCATGAGAATCTTCGGGCCGCCCGGCTGCACGGGCTTGGGCCAGGACCAGACCGGATCGAAGTCCACGAAATCGCCATGATACTCGGCGTTGTCTTCCGTCCAGATCTGCCGCATGGCGAGTATCCGTTCCCGCAGCACCTTCCAGCGGGTGTCATAGGCGACACCGTGATTTTCCATCTCCTCGGCATTCCAGCCGGCACCCACACCGAGCAGGAGGCGACCTTCCGAGATGGTGTCGAGGGAGGCCACCTGTTTGGCCATGAGGATGGGATCCCGTTCGGTAACCAGGGTGATGCCCGTGCCCACCTTGAGCGTGCGGGTCGCCGCCGCCGCGGCCGAAAGACTCACAAAGGGGTCGTGACTGCGCCAGTACTCCTGCGGCAACTCGGCGCCGCCTGGCCAGGGGCTCTTCCGGCTTGCCGGGATGTGCGTGTGCTCTGGAAAGAACAGGGATTCAAAACCGCGCTCTTCCGCCGCCCGGGCAAGCGGGATCGGCTGAATCGCGTAGTCGGTGGGAAACATGAGAACGCCGAAATCAGTCATGATGAACAATCCTCCTAATGCCACAGGCACCAGGCGATCATACAGCACGGATTCGGGGTTTAAGCGCCTAAAGATCCCGGCAGGAGAGTGCTCAGAGCGGGTACTTGCGGAGCGTGTCCCGGTAGCGGCCAACCTTGGAGACATAGCGGCGGCCGGCCTGCTCTTCGTCGCTGTAGGGGCCGATGTTATAGGCCGTGAGCGCGCAAACCGTATCGTCACCGCAGCGATCCATCAGGTGTGAAAGCACCTGGGCACCACAGTAGATGTTCTCCGCCGGATCGAGCAGGTCGTTGCTGCCGCAGAACCCGCTCCAGTACTCGGGACGAACCTGGGCCGGGCCGATGGCGCCGACGTGCGAGACCACGTTTTTCCGGAACGAGCTTTCCGTGAGGACGAGGCTGGCGAGGAGTTCAGGCTCCAGGCCCTGCCGCTCGCTGGCTTCGAGAATCCAACCGGCAAATTCGGTGGCCGTGTTTCTGCGGACGCCGAAGGCCTGGCTCACCTTGTGGCCGAAGGCGTCCACTTCCGAATGCCAGGGCACGCTGGTGTGCTCGACCGCCGGAAGTGCGAATGCGATCCGCTCGTGACCGGCGTTCGTGCCGTTAAAGGAAACGACCTGTGCCGCGCCGATCAGCAGGGTGAGCAGGGCAAAGTGCGAGCAGGCGATGAAACGCAGACTGCGAGGCACAGCCAGCCAACGGGCTCTTATCGAAAAGAGCGCCCGTGAGAAGATCGCCTCGAGGCGATCACTGGCCGGATGCCAGGGCTGATTTTCTGACTGCGTGCTCAAAATATGCTCGTATCTCATCTAGGGGTTCAAAACCCCGAGGGCTCAAAACCCTCGTCGACATTTGGATTGGGAGAATGAAGGGTGCAGCCTGACTGAAGGCTGAACGAGTGCTTCGCTCATCGCCTCACAGTCTGCATCTCCCTTCTCACCCCAGACCCTAAAGGTCGGGAAGCATTTTACTGATGTTGCAGCACACAATAAACCGGAATTACGTCACAAACCGTCGGCGATCTGTCGCTTCCTTGTAATGAATCGTCAAGTTAGTAGCAACTAACTGTGAAACAGAGCACAGTCACGGTGTGCAATATTGCACACTGGTCTGAACAGCCAGGAACTAGAACCAAATGATCTAACCAGGCGTTAGCAGCATGCCGGAAGTAAAAAGGGGGCCGTCGCCCCCTTCTGATTGGTCGAGTGGCGCCCAGCGTCAGGGCGCCGTGTCCGGCAGGCGTCAGCCAGCCCGAAGTGCAGAGATGATGGCATCCCGTTCGGCCGCATCCGATACCGGGAAACTGGCAGAGGTGCGATCGGTGAAGCTCGCGTAGCGCTTGAGCATCTCGGGTGCGATCTCTCCAGGCTCACCCACCACGCCGAACTCGGCGATGATGTCGTCCGTGATCAGTTCGCCCATCTCCTGCCAGCGCCCCTGCTTGGACATGGCATTCAGCTCTCCCTGCAGTTCTCCAACACCGATGGCATCCAGAACACCTTTGTAGGCGGGCGTGGAACCGTAGAAGGCGATTCTCTCTTTCGCCGCTTTTTTCGAGGCCGCGAATTCCGCTTCGTCCCGACCGGTGACCACGAAGCTAGAATAGGAGATCTCGAAATCGTCCCGGCTCCTGCCTGCCTTGGCCAGACCGCGCTCGATTGCCGGCAGCGTCACAGACTCGATGTAAGGCACGTTGCTGAACGGATGAATGATCAGGCCATCAGCCACCTCACCGGCCACTTCCGTCATCACCGGGCCAACGGCCGCCAGGATCACCTTGGGCGCGCCGTACTCCGTATCCTGTGGCGTGAACGCCGGAGTCATGAGCGTGTGGCGATAGTACTTGCCAACGAACTCCAGGGGCGCACCTTCGTACCAGTTCGCCCAGATGGCCCGCATGGCCAGCACCAGCTCGCGCATCTGTGCCGCCGGCGCCCCCCACTGCATGCTGAAGCGCTTGGTGATGTGCGGCTTGATCTGGGAGCCGAGGCCGAGCGTAAAACGGCCCTTCGAATAGGCATTCAGATCGTGGCCGATGTTGGCCAGGTTCATCGGGCTGCGCGCAAAAGCCACCGCGATGGAGGTGGCGAGCTCCAGCTTCTCGCTGTGCTCCGCGGCCAGCAGCAGCGGAAAGAACGGATCGTGGTTCATTTCCGCCGTGCGCACACCATCGTATCCGGCCGCTTCTATGGCCTTCACCTGCTCAGGGATCTTGTGCAGGTCGAAACCTATGCCACTGTCTACTTTCATGCTCTCTCCTGTTTCCGAATCTCTCTAGGTTAATCTGTGCTCAAGCAGCGGTGAGTTCGCTGATGATGTTGGCCCGATCCTCTTTGCCGATGTGGGCATAGGCCGCCGACGTGCGGTCGATGATGTCCCCGTAGCGGTCGACGATCTGCCCGGCGATGGTGGACGGCTCACCGACCACGGCGAACTCGTTCAGCATGCCGTCATCGATCAGGCTGCCCATTTCCTCCCAGCGGCCCTGCTTGGACATGGCATTCAGCTCGCCCTGCAGATCACCGGCACCGATGCTCTCGAGCACAGGCTTGTAGGCCGGGGTCGACCCGTAAAAGGCAATCTGTTGCCGGGTCGCCACCTTGGTCTGATCGATCTCTTCCTCGTTCTTGCCGGTGACCACGAAGACCGGATAGCTGATCTCGAAGTCTGCCCGGCTCTTGCCCGCTTTGGCGAAACCGCGCTCGAGCGCCGGCAAGGTGGTCTCGCGCAGATATTTCTCGGTGGTGAAGGCATGGCAGATCACGCCATCCGCCACTTCGCCCGCCACCTCAGTCATCATGGGCCCTACCGCCGCCAGGAAAACCCGCGGTGCACCGTATTCTGTGTCTGTGGGGGTGAAGAATGGCGTCATCAGGGTGTGGGTGTAGAACTTGCCGGTGAAGGCCAGCTCTTCGCCTTCGTGCCAGTTCGCCCAGATCGCCCGCATGGCGAGAATGAATTCCCGCATCCGTGCCGCCGGCGAAGACCAGGGCATGCTGAAGCGCTTGGTGATGTGCGGCTTGATCTGCGAGCCGAGGCCCAGCACGAAACGGCCTTTGGAGGCCGCATTGAGATCGTGGCCGATGTTGGCCAGCGTCATCGGCGTGCGCGCAAAGGCCACGGCGATGGATGTCATGAGATCTACTTTCTCAGTGTTCTGCGCCGCCACCAGCAGCGGGAAGAAGGGATCGTGAGACGTTTCGGCCGTCATCACGCCTGAATAGCCCATCTCCTCCAGTTCCTGCGCCTGCGCGCCTACCTTGTCGAGCTCCCAGCCGACACCACCGTCTACTTTCATGTTATGTCCCCCGAAGTGAAATGCATCCGGCTCGAATGGCGCGTCGGCAAACCCTCCCGGGGTTACCTAAACCTACGCTCAGCGTGGCCGGTTCAGCGGCGGAATTGTTTCACCGTCACCGCGGTGAAGCAAACCGTCGAAAGGCCCCTGCCCGTCCAGGAAATAGCTGACCGATTTCAACTCGCTCAAACTCACCTGGTAGAACGCTTCGTTCGGGTGACTGACCTGCACCGTTTCCTCGGGGCTGAGCTCCAGCAACCTGCCCAGAATGACCCGCGACATCACCTGATGGGTAACCAGGGCCACATTCATCGCCGGTCCGGAAAGCACAGCGTCCAGAAAATCTGCACAGCGCTCACCCATGTCCGCCAGGCTCTCACCTTCCGGCGGCCGGTGATTGAACGGATCGTCCAGACGGGAACGCCAGGCCTGAGGGAAAGCATCCTCCAGCTCATCCACGGTCAACCCGGACCAGAGCCCCACATCCCGCTCGAGGAGCGCTTCCTCGAACTCCACCGGCGCGCGCACATAGGAGTTGATGATGTGTGCCGTCTCCTGGGTACGGCCGGAAGGCGAGACATACATGGTCTCGATGGGCGTCAGGCCCTTGAGAACCTCACCATGGCTGTGCGCCTGTTCCATGCCGGCATGGGTGAGCGGCGAGTCCAGCCGTCCCTGCATCCGACGCGCCAAGTTCCATTCGGTCTGTCCGTGCCGAATGATGAAGATCTGCTTCATCTACTTCCCTGTCAGCCCGAAGGGCCGTATCAATTCCCTTTGCTGTCCGATTCCGTGCGGTAATCGCCGAAGGCAGCGTCCCGCTTGGACAGCGCTTCGGTAAGGCCCTGCCGGAGCTCGGCGAGGTGCGCCTGAGTGGAGGCGGTGTAGGTGGCCAGCTGCTGCATCTCCGTGCCGGCGCGGATGCCGGCCCGGATGCCCATGGCGTCCATCTGCCGGTGCACGGCCCGTTTGTTGATCTGCTGCAGGTCCGAGGGCACCTGGGCCACCCGACCGGCAATGCCCAGCACGGATGACTCCAATACGTCCGCCGGAAATGCCCGATTGGCAAAGCCGCTTTCCGCCGCCTCGATGCCAGACATGTGATCGCCGGTGAGCATCAGCTCCATGGCCCGCCGCAGGCCGACGATCCAGGGATAGAACTGGTTGTCCGGCGGCGAAATGGCTCGAACCACCGGATAGCCGATCTTTGCATCTTCTGCGACGTAGACCAGATCGCAGGCGGTGGCGAGCTCGGTGCCCCCGGCGAGACAGTAGCCGTGCACCTGAGCGATGACAGGCTTGGCCAGATCCCAGATCCGGAAGAACCCTTCCACCACGTGCCGGGGCCAGTTGCCGAGCCCGCCAGCCGTGTAGAACGGCTGCCCTTCCGCCACGTTGGACTTGAGGTCGTAACCGGCGGAGAAACAGGCTCCGGCGCCACGGATGATGCTCACCCGCACTGCATCGTCCACGTCCGCCGCCTCGAGCGCCGCAAAAAGTTCGGTACGCAGCGCGTTCGACAGCGGGTTGCGCTTGTCCGGCCGGTTGAGCGTCAGACGCCGCACGCCCGGGGCCGGATCATCGATGAGGACCAGTGACTCACTCATGATCGCTCCTAGAACTGGAAGACGTCTGCCCGGAAGGCATCGAACGTGCGCTGCGCGTCGTCCGGGTTGATACCCAACGGTGCAATGATGGACGTGTGCACGCCACCGGCTGCGTCTTCGCGGATCCGATCGCGAATCTCGTCCTCGGTGCCGATGATGGCAATCTCATCGATCATCTCGTCGGTCAACGCACCGGAGGTTTTCGCGCGATCCTTGGCAGCCCAGCCTTCGGTGATCGTCTCGGCCGCATCACCGTAGCCTGCCCAGGCCAGGAACTTGTTGTACACGGGCGTGGCGTAGTAAGGCGCAAATGCGGCCCGGAACAGATTCCGCCCTGCTTCTTTATCATCGGTCGCCAGCACCATGGCCCGGTTGACGATCTCCACGTCCTCGGCCTTCTTGCCTGCCCGTTCGGCGCCGATGGCCACATGCTCCATCATCTTCGGCAGCGCGGACTTGGGCCACAGATTGAAAATCACGCCGTCGCCATGCTCGGCCGCCATCTCGATCATCTTCGGCCGCAGCGCGCCAAGATAGATGGGCGGCGGGTTTTCCAGCGGAGCCTGCCGGTAGCCGCGACTGGAGACCGTCTCGCCCTGAAAATCCGTTTTCTCACCCTTCAGCATCGTGCGCACCAGCTGGGCCGTTTCCTTGACCCGGGTCAGAGGCTTCTCCAGTGGAATCCCGTTCCACTGCCCCATGATGGTCTGGCTCGAGGAGCCGAGGCCGACGATGAACCGCCCGGGCAGCAGCTGGCCGATGACGTTGGCGCTCGCCGCGATCACAGACGGGCTCCGGGTATATACCGGCGTCACCGCCACGCCGATGCGGATGTTTTTCGTGTGGTGGGCAACCGCCGCGATCTGGGTCAGCGTATCCGGCGCGCCGGCATCGCTGAACCAGGCGTCCGGATAGCCGTTGTCTTCGGCCCAGGTGAGCCGGTCGATGGTGTGTTGGATATTCGGGCCGGCCGGAAGAGTGACCGCTACTCGCTTTTCGAGCGCCATATCTGTGTTCATCCCCAATTGGTTAAGTCCCGAAGCGTCGCATTTTGCCCCCGGCCAGATCAAGCCGTATGCTCATCCGTCCCCGAGCCTTATGCCTGCTGAAGAAAGGAACACGACCATGAGCGACGTCGCGCTGACACCCGTTCGCGAAGCGCATCGCTTCGATGAGGCGGCGCTGGCCGCCTACCTGGATGCCAACGTCTCCGGCTACGCCGGACCGCTGACCGTGCGGCAATTCGAAGGCGGGCAGTCGAACCCTACCTTCCAGCTCCAGACACCGAACCGGCAATACGTGCTGCGTAAGCAACCACCCGGAGAACTGCTGCCCTCCGCCCACCAGGTGGACCGGGAATACCGGGTCATGAAGGCATTGGCCGGATCGGACGTTCCCGTGCCCGAGATGTTCTGTCTCTGCGAAGACACGGAGGTGATCGGCACCAAGTTCTACGTGATGGAGATGGTGCAGGGGCGCCTGTTCACGGAGCTGCTGCTGCCTTCCCTGAGCCCGGAAGAACGGCGGGCCATTTACCTGGACATGGCCCGGGTGCTTGCTGCTCTGCACGCGGTGGACGTGGATGCGGTGGGCCTCACCGAGTTCGGCCGCCCCGGCAACTACTACGAACGCCAGGTCGGGCGCTGGTCAAAGCAGTACGTGGCATCGAAGACCGACGAGATCGAAGCCATGGAAAATCTCATGACCTGGCTGCCGGAGAACATCCCGGAGCAGAAGAAGACGGTGATCGTCCATGGCGACTTCCGCCTCGGCAACATGCTGATTCATCCCACCGAGCCGAAAATCGCCGCCGTGCTCGACTGGGAGCTCTCCACCCTGGGCGACGGCCTCGCCGACCTCGGCTACATCTGCCAGGACTACCACGGTGACTCCTACTTCACCGAAGGCCTGGCCAGCGCCGACCTGCCCGCGCTCGGCATCCCGACCGAGGAGGCGTTCGTCGCCGAGTACTGCAGACACGCCGGCATCGACGCCATCGAGAACTGGCCCTTCTACCTCATCTACAATATGTTCCGCTCAGCCGCGATCATTCAGGGCGTCTACAAACGGGGCCTGGACGGCAACGCCAGCTCGGAGACCGCCACCGAATACGGCGACGTCGCCCGGATTCGATCGGAACGGGCCTGGGGATTAGTTGAGAAACTCTGATATCAGATACTTGAGGAGCGGATCCCCTCGAAGCCACATAGAGGTTTCGTGGCACGCTTGGCCTTTTAACGCCCGCGTGGCGGGCTAAAGCCGACATCCTGTCCGCTCTCGTCGGCACATCCATGTGCCGACAACGGCCTCGAAACCTCTATGTGGCTTCGAGGCGCTCCTTTCCCTAGATTTTAGAGCATAGTCTCCGCAACCAGCTCCAGCGCCTTCGGATCCTGACAGCCAAGCAGCATGCTCGATACATGCGCCTTGTTGCCAGCCGCCGTCCACCGCTGCAGCCGCTCCTTGATCCGATCCGCCGGGCCAACCAGATGGCAGGCGTCGATCAGCTCGGCGGGCACGGCCGCCATGGCCTCGTCCTTCTTGCCGGCCAGATACAGATCCTGAATCTTGACCGCGGCTTCTTCGAAGCCCAGACGCTTGGCGTAGTCGTTGTAGAAGTTCTTGTCCCGCGCACCCATGCCGCCGATGTAGAGCGCCATCTGGCCGCGGATCGGCATCATGCACTGCTCCACGTCGTCGCCCATGATCACGGTGACGAACGGGGCGATGTCGAACTCGGTGAGATCCTTGTTGTTGCCCGCCGCGGCGAAACCTTTCTTAATCGGCTCGTCAAAGACGTGATACTGCTCCGGATCCATCCAGACCGGGAAGAAGCCGTCCGCAAACTCTGCGGCAGCAGCCACACCGGCCGGGGTGATGGTGGCCGCATAGATCGGCACCTCTTCGTGCAGGTGCATGATGCTCTTCAGCGGCTTGCCAAGGCCCGTTGCGCCTTCGCCGGTGTAGGGAAGCTGGTACATCTTGCCCTCGAAAGTGGTCGGCGCCTCCCGGGCGAAGATCTGCCTCATGATCTGGATGTATTCCTTCAGACGGGTCACCGGCTTGCCGTAGGGCAGGCCGTGCCAGCCTTCCACCACCTGCGGGCCGGAGGCACCCAGGCCGCAGATGAATCGGCCGCCCGACATTTCCGCCAGGGTCATGGCCGTCATGGCAGCCATGGCAGGCGTTCTGGCCGGCATCTGCATGATGGCGGTGCCAGCCTTGATCTTCTCGGTCTGGGCGAGAATCCAGGTGGCCGGCGTGACGGCGTCAGAGCCATATGCTTCGGCCGTCCAGACGGAATCGTAGCCCAGGTTTTCTGCGTGCTTGATGGCATCAATGGGAATACCCATGCGGGCACCCGAATATCCGGTCAGCAGTCCTAACTTCATGTCGTCCCCCTAATCAGGTTGTCCCCCTTTCGGGAGATTCTTCAGTTGCGTGAAAAAACTCGAAAAACTTATAGCACCGCGCGGACCGGCGCAATATGCGCTCGCCTCATTGACCGCCGGCTTCTGCAGCTTCAGCTGCCTGACGCCTCGACTCCAGGTAGTCGATGATATCCAGCGATTCGTACATCCAGATCACTTCGTCGCCCCGGGTGATCTTCAGACAGGGCACGGTCCCCTTGCCACCGCCCTCGACCAACTCCGCCTTTGCCGCACGGTTGCGCAGCGTGTCGACGATCGGAAAATCCCAGCCGGCGCTCGCCATGTAGCGGCGCACGCGGTGGCAGAAACCACACAGTTCAGAATGGTACAGCTCGTAGGTCTCGTTCATGCGGGCCTTCAGCAATTCGTTGAGTGTGAGAAGAGCGAAAGCGCCGAAGTATGCCAGATGCGGCTTCGATGCGCTCCAGAGGCCAGGTAGAATCACTCGCATCCGACAGCAGGAACAATGGGATGGCAAAAAAGAAGTCCAACGTGGCCCTGATTCGAGGCCTCATCATTGGCGGCGTGGCAGTAATCGGTTTGCTCGTGATCGGCTATGGCCTCCTGTACACCACGGGCGCGACCCAGGGCGAATTCGTGGCGGGCGAGCACTACGAGGTGATCGAGACCGCCGAGCGCCGCCGGCCCGGCGCCAATGTGGAAGTGGTGGAGTTCTTCTCCTATGCCTGCATCCACTGCAAGAACTTCGATCCGATGATCAACGAGTGGCTGCTCACCAAGCCGGAGAACGTGGACTTCAGCCGAGTGCCGGTCACCTTCTCGCCGCAATGGGTCCTGCTGGCACAGACCTACTACACGCTGGAGGCACTGGACATCCTGGAGCAGAACCACGACCGGGTTTTCCGTCGCATCCACAACACCCGCCGCATGTTCTCGAGCCCGGACGACGTTGCCGAATTCATTGACGGCAACGGGGCCACCGCGGCTGAGTTCCTGGAGGCCTGGAACGGGCCGGAAGTGCGCCGGATGCTTCGCGAAGGCGAAGCCGCGCAGCGCGAAGTGGTGATCAGCGCCGTACCGTCACTGACGGTCAACGGCGCCTATCTGGTGTCGATGGACGTGGGCAGAAAGGTCGCCCTGGAAGTGGTCGACCATCTCATCGCCCGGGAACAGGGTGGCCCAGGACCGACAGCATCAGAGCAGAGCAGCACCGATTGAGCGCGGGCCTGCCCTGTAAGCCGCCCGCTCCTAGAACTTCAGGTTCAGGGTCACGCCGTAGCGGCGCGGATCGCCGTACTGGAACCAGCCCCGCTCCGTGTAGGAATCCCGCGGATCGTTGGGGAAGTAGAATCCGCGGATGGTGTACGTCTCATCCGCGAGATTGCGCCCCCAGAGCCTGAGTTCCCAGCTCTCCCACTCGTAGCCGATGGCCGCATTCCAGAGCTCGTAGGGTTCGGAAACGAGGTCATCGGGTCGGTCTGAGAACCGGCGGCTGTCGCTGTAATAGAATGCGTCCTTACCCTCCAGCTCGAGCCGGGCATAAAACCCTCCAGGCGCCCGGTATTCGGCCGCGAGAAAGAACTGATAGCCGGCTGCATGAGCCTGTTCCTCGCCATCCAGATCCTCACCGGATGAGTTCACGAAATCGCGGAACTCCGTGTCCAGCAACCCCAGGCTGCCGAACACCTCGAGCCGCTCCGTGACGGCCCAGACCAGCTCCATTTCCAGACCCCGGTTGGTGCCTTCGGCGGCGTTGCTGGTGAGCTGGATGAACTCGGAGCTGCCATCCGGACGGGTGCGGACGATGGAGGTACCGATCTGCACGTCTTCCCGGTCCATGGTGAACAGGGAGAAGCGGCCAGTGAGCCGGTCCTCGAACCAGCGACCTTTGAGACCGAGCTCATAGTTCCAGAGCACTTCCGGATCGAATTCCCGAAGATCCTCATCGAGAGAATTGCTCGCGTTGAAGCCGCCCGCTTTGTAGCCCCTTGTCACGCTGGCGTAGACGAGCGACCGCTCGTTCAGATCCCACTCGAAGATGAGCCGGCCGCCCCAGAGATCGTCGGATGGGTCGAAGACCACACCCTCCGAGTCATTGTAGGACGACTCGTGTCGCTCCCCTCTCAGACCCAGGGTCAGCCGGGCGCGCTCGCCGAGATCGGCGGCGAGCTCACCGTAAAGCGCGACACGGTCGATCTCGAAATTCGATTCGAAAGGGGCAGGCAGAAAAGTGTAGGTCCTTGTCAGGTCCACCTCCTGCTGCAGGCCGTAGACGCCGACCACCCAGCTTGTGGTGTCACCGAACAGACGACCTGCCTCACCCGAAAGCAGGCGCAGGTCCAGCGTGGTGGTGCTGCGGTCCCGCTCGTAGCGGTCTGTGGACGAATATTCAAAGGGATGGAAACCGACGAAGGTCCAGTCCTCGTCGTAGCCGTAATCGATTTCGCTGTCGGCATGGCCGAGCGAACCCTCGAGAATGACCGCGTCGTTGATCTGCCAGTCCGCGGTCAGGGCGCCATAGGTGGACTTCTGCGCATCCTGCCCCGGCTCGTCGGAACGGGTGCGGCGGTTGTTATCGAGAGAGAACGCATCGTAGCCGTTCTGAATGTCCAGATGACCTAGGCTCAGGCCCAGGTCCAGCCGCTCCGTGGCCGCCCAGTCCAGCCGGCCTCGAACCGAGAGCTCATCCCGATCGTTCGTATCCGTCACATCGAGGAAGGTATTCCTGTAAAAGCCATCATCCTGATACTTCCGCACAGCCAGACGACCACCGAGGCTATCGCCGATCGGTCCGGACACCGTGGCGCCCAGACCCAGGGCATCGTAGTTGCCTGCATCCAGGGTGAGCCCCCCTTCAAAGGCCTGAGTCGGCGCGTTCGTCCTGATGCTCATCAAACCAGCCAGGGCATTCGCACCGTAGATCGTGCCCTGTGGGCCGCGTAGAACTTCCACCTGGGAAACGTCGTGCAGCACGGCTGCGGTGCCGATGCCGCTGAAGTCCACGCCGTCAATGAGCAGGCCGACGGAGGCGTTCAGGGGCTCATCGAACTGGCCCCGTTCGCCGATGCCGCGGATCTGGTAGAAGCGGGCCCGGCTGCTGCCACCGGCAAAGTTCACGTTCGGCACCTGAGCCAGCACGTCCTCCAGATGCTCCACCGCCCTGCCCTTCAGGTCGCCAAGCTCCACCACGCTCACGGAGACCGGTGTCCTGTTAACCGAGCTGGCGCGGAACTCGGCGGTGACGACGATCTCCTCGATCACCGGCTCCGCGTCGTCTGCCGCGGCCGGTCCGGGCAGCGCAACCAGGCTCAGGGCGAGGCCGATGAGCTGGGCAACGGGCGAGCGGGGGAATCTGAGTTCAGTCAGATGTCGGGGAATCATGTCTGCTCCACTTAGCTGTCTTCAGACCCAAGTGAGCAGTACCCGCCGGATCGGCAGCGAAGGCTGCGGTGCAGATAGGAGAGAGGCCTTGGAAGAAAGACCGGGCCTATTCCTACGCCGGCATGATCCGGATCAGGTTCAAAGGGTCCGCGGTACTTCCGCGTCTCAGGTAGACACCACCCCTTAGGTCTAAGCCATTCTCCATCAGCGGAGGCTCCGGCCGCAAGACGCTTTCACCCGCACTTCAGTATTCGTTCAGGATTCCTGGCTTAGGCTCCCGGACAATCTCGCCAGGAAAGCAAAAGGACATGGGCGAATATACCGATCTCATCCAGACTATCTCGCTGACACTGGGCGTCGCCTGGGCCAGCGGCATCAATCTCTACGCGGCCGTGGCCATGCTGGGCATCGGTGGCGCGACCGGTTATGTCGAACTGCCGGACAGCCTGGCTGTGGTGCAGGACCCGCTGGTGATCATCGCCGCCGCGTTCATGTACTGCGTGGAGTTCTTTGCCGACAAGGTGCCGGGCGTGGACAGCGCCTGGGATACCCTGCACACCTTCATCCGCATCCCGGCCGGGGCAATGCTGGCAGCCGGTGCGGTCGGCAACGTGGATCCGGCGATCGCCATCGCAGCCGGCCTCACCGGCGGCACCCTGACGGCAGCCACCCATGCCACCAAAGCAGGCAGCCGGATGCTGATAAACACCTCTCCCGAGCCGTTCACGAACTTCGGCGCCTCCGTGGCCGAGGACGTCGCGGTATTCGCCGGGCTCTGGGCAGCCCTCGCCAACCCCATGCTATTCTTGGCGGCCCTCGCGATCTTTCTGATCCTCATATGCCTGTTGCTGCCCAAAATCGTCCGCGGTATTGCCGCCGTGTTCCGTCGGCTCGGCACCTGGCTCGGTATCCGCAGGACCGAGCCTGGCCTGCCCGCATCCTGATCGGCCCGGGCACCAACGCGATAGATAATTCTGCGCTGACTCCAGCGTTGATCAGGGTTCCAGCCCGATGACGGCCAGCCTTCTCCGCCGCATTCTCATTGGCTTAGGGGCCTTCAGCGTGATCGCCCTGGTCGCGCTCTCCGCCTATTTTCTGTACCTGAACCGGCTGATCACGGAGACGTTCGAAGGTCGGCGCTGGTCCGTACCCGCCCAGGTCTACGCCGCGCCGGTAGAGCTCTATGCGGGTGCGGAGCTGAGCCTCGCCGGGATGATCGAGGAACTCACCCGCCTCGGTTACTCGGCCAATGCCAACCTGCCGGCGCCAGGCACCTATGCCCGCCGCGGTCACGTGCTGGATGTTTATCTGCGCGCCTTCGAGTTTCCCGAAACCGTGCGTACCAGCCAGCGGATCCGGCTCGCGTTCGACAACCAGGGGATCATCGACGTGGAAGACGGCAGCGGCCGGCCGATTCCCCTGATCCGTCTCGACCCGCTCAACATCGGCAACTTCTTTCCCAGCCACGGCGAAGACCGTCTGGTGCTCACGCCAGAGCAGGTGCCCGACCTGCTCACAGGCGCGCTGATCGCGGTGGAAGATGCCAATTTCGACAGACACTTCGGCTTCGACCCGATCGGCATTGCCCGTGCGGCCTGGGTAAATCTGTCCAGCGGCGAAATCCGTCAGGGGGGCAGCACCCTGACCCAGCAGCTGGTGAAGAGCTACTACCTGACTAACCGGCAGACTTTCGAGCGCAAGCTCCAGGAAGTCGCCATGGCCATGATCCTGGAGCTCAAGTTCGACAAGACTGAGCTGCTGAATGCCTATGTGAACGAGATTTATCTCGGCCAGGACGGGGTGCGGGCCGTGCACGGCTTCGGCCTCGGCGCGCAGTTTTACTTCAATCGGCCCCTGTCAGAACTCGAGACCCATGAGCTCGCCACCCTGGTGGCCATCATTCGCGGCCCGTCCTACTACAACCCGTACCGGCACCAGGAACGGGTGCACAAGCGCCGTGATCTGGTCCTCGGCAAGATGTTCGAGGCAGGGCTGATCGACGCTGACGAGCTTGCCGCGAATCAGGCCAGACCGTTCGAGGTCGTGAGCGGCGCCCGCAGTGGCGGCGCCTACTACCCGGCATTCATGGACCTGGTGCGTACCTCTCTCAGTGACTATGCCGAGGAAGATCTCACCAGCGCGGGGCTGCGGGTGTTCACCACCCTGTCCCCGAGGACTCAGGACGCTGTGGAACAGGCGCTGGAAGATACGCTCACCCGGCTGGAGGAACAGCGTCTGCTGCCGCCTGGAGAACTGCAGGGTGCCGTAGTCATCGCCGACACTCAAACCGGCGAGATCCAGGCCGTCTCCGGTGGCCGCGCCGCCGGCGTCGACGGCTTTAACAGAGCACTCAACGCACGCCGAACCATCGGCTCACTCATCAAACCCGTCGTCTACCTGGCCGCGCTCGAGCGCGGCTATCACCTGGCCAGCACCCTTCAGGATGCCCCCGTGTCGCTCACCCTGCGCGGCTCCGGCGACTGGACCCCGCAGAACTTCGACAACGAGATCCATGGCCCGGTACCCATGGTCCGCGCCCTCGGCGACTCCATGAACCTGGCCACTGTGAACCTCGGACTCGCCCTCGGTGTCGATCAGGTCGCAGCCCGGCTGGAATCGCTGACAGGCCAGGCGACGGAAAACACCTATCCATCACTGCTGCTCGGCGCGGAAGCACGCTCGCCGCTGGAAGTGCTCGGCATGTATTCCGCCTTCGCCAGTGGCGGCTTCCACATGGCGCCGAAATCGGTGGTGACGGTTCTGGATGAACAGAGCCTTCCCCTGAGCCGTTTGCCCTTCTCTCTGGATCAGCGTCTCGACCCGGATTCGGCCCGGGAGATCAACCGGGCACTTGAAGTCGTGATGGAAAGAGGCACGGGTAAATCATCCCGGTTCGGCCAACTCGGCACGGCCGGGAAGACGGGCACCTCCGACGATTACCGGGACAGCTGGTTTGCCGGCTATGACAATGAGCATCTGGCGGTGGTCTGGGTCGGCTTCGACGACAATCGGCCGACGGGCATGACCGGTGCTGCCGGTGCGCTGCGCGTCTGGGATGCCATCTTCACCCGCCTCGGCGTGAGCCCCCTGCCGCCCCCCGCTGACGGCTTCGAAGCGGTAGAGTACGAGACCGGATTGCTGGCAAATGAGAACTGTGCGGAAGTA
>Ga0316187_10000990_pt1 | contig 23740 bp, 17 predicted proteins | sample CroRivburrow1_MG_FD_204927 | JGI IMG/M metagenome (GOLD analysis project Ga0316187, IMG submission 204927) | Coastal sediment microbial communities from Maine, United States - Cross River worm burrow 1 | ecosystem: Environmental > Aquatic > Marine > Coastal > Sediment | place: USA: Maine...
GTGAATGCTACAGGTTCCGGGTTAAACAGACAGATGGTTCTGGAAGATGTACTGATTTCCTGGGCGAAACTGGCAAACCAGGCTTCGATCCGGGCCGCGGCGGGCAACAGGTAGTCGAGACATATGGCAAATAAACCAGTTGGTGGAGCACGGCAGGGTATTCTGTCACTCACGATAAAAGACAAGAGTGCGCTGTATGCGGCCTATATGCCATTTGTGAAAAACGGTGGCCTGTTTATTCCCACGAATAAAAGTTACCAGCTCGGCGATGAGGTTTTCATGCTGCTGACCCTGATGGATGAGCCGGAAAAAATCCCGGTTGCCGGCAAGATCATCTGGATTACCCCCAAGGGTGCACAGGGGGCACGTGCGGCGGGAATCGGTGTGCAGTTCAGCGACAAGGACGAGGGTACCGCGCAGAAGAAAATAGAGACCTATCTGGCCGGTGCGTTAGCCGCGGATCGTCCCACTCACACCATGTAAAGGGCATGGTCCGTTATGCTGGTCGATTCTCATTGTCATCTCGATATGCTGTGTCCTAAACAGCAGTCCATAGCCGACGTTCTCGAACAGGCTGCACAACAAGGCATAGAACACATGCTGTGTGTGTCCGTCAGCCTGGAACGATTTCAGCCAATGATGGATCTGATAGCACCGTTTGATCAGATTTCGGCATCCGTTGGCGTGCACCCGGACGGGACCGATGTGCAGGAAGCCGACGAAGGACAACTCGTCGAGCTTGCGCAGACTGACAAAGTCGTGGCGATTGGTGAAACCGGGCTGGACTATTTTCGTACCGAAGGCGATGTTGAATGGCAGCGGGAGCGATTTCGCCGCCATATCCGGGCTGCCAGGGAGGCCCACAAGCCGCTTATCGTTCACACACGTGCCGCCAAACAGGATACCCTGAAAATTCTCCGTGAAGAACACGCCAGCGAAGTGGGCGGTGTACTGCACTGTTTTACTGAAGACTGGGACATGGCCCGTGCTGCCATGGATATGAATTTCTATATTTCCTTCTCAGGGATCGTCACTTTCAAAAACGCGCAGGAGCTTAAACAGGTTGCGCGTAAAATGCCGGCAGATCTGATGCTGGTGGAAACCGATGCTCCTTACCTTGCCCCGGTACCCAAACGTGGCAAAACCAACCAGCCTGCTTTTGTGCGGTATGTTGCGGAGTACCTGGCGGAATTACGTGGTGAAGCGCTGGAACAGATTGCCGGCGCGACCACGGAAAATTTCTACCGCCTGTTTGCCGGTGCCCGCCACCAGGCTTCTGTATAAGCTACTAAAATAAATACAATAATATATAGCAAATATCAAGAATATACGTTAATTAATCAGGGTTTTATCTTCAGGCGTTTATTGCTTAAAGTTGTCCGGCCTGCGGCCGCTAAGCTGTGGAATCCGGACACAGAAATCCGGATTTACTCCAATCGAGTGCGGCGGAACGCTCCGCTTTTACGAAACATACAAGGTATACCTTGAGCGCGTCAGGACGACGCAGGGACAGGAACAGCTACCCGTTCTCCAATTGCTTCGCCTGGTACGAAGTTCCGCTAAACGAACTGGCCAAAGGTAATATTGTGGAAAGAAGAAAAGCAAAACGCAATCAGATACAGGTTGACATCGAAATAGCCCACCCGGATGCTCCTCGTTGTGGTGGTTACGCAGACAACATCAGTCGTACCGGAGTGTCCATTATCCTGTGGGACGGTGAGATACCGACTCGCCAGCGATCGGTGATCCTTAATTTCAAGATCTGGACGGGAAGTGAAACCCTGTACCGGAAAATCTATGCGCGCGTAGTGCGCCTGGAACAGGAAAAAATCGCACTGGAATTTGCCGAGCACGATTTTATCACCGAAGCGATTATTCATGATCTGATGTTTTACAAGAATCGCGAGCGTCGCACGAGTGCAAGGACGCTGGCGGAATATGACAAAACAGCCGCTGTCAGTCCCGTCCGGATCACTGGCCCGGGTCAGTGATCCAGATACATCTTCTCAATATCTGCTTCGAAGCGTTCAAGGGTCTTGTTGCGTTTTAGTTTAAGCGTGGGCGTCATCAGCCCGTTTTCAATAGTCCACGGCTCAAGCTGGCAGCAGACCCTGCGAATCTTTGCATGGCCGGGAAATGCAGAAATTTGTCTCGCTACGCGTTCCAGAACAATTTCATTGACGCGGGCGCTTTTGCAGGCTTCCGTATCCGCAGGGTCTACCTTCAACTGTTTGGCATAAACCTCCCACTGCTCGGGATTGATGACCAGTAATGCGCTCAGGTACGGTCTGTTGTCACCAATAACCATGGCCTGATCAAACAGGGTATCCATACAGATCGCCATTTCCATATCGGCGGGTGGTACTTTTTCTCCGTTTGCCAGCACGATGATTTCCTTCAGCCTGCCAGTGATATAAAGCTGCCCGTTGACAAGCCGGGCCTTATCGCCGGTATGCAGCCAGCCGTCAGCATCGATTATGTCGCTGGTGGCTTTCTCGTTGGCCCAGTAACCCAGCATGACACCCGGACCGCGGATCTGCAGTTCGTCATTGTCACCAATGCGTGCCTCTACGTCCCGTAGCAGACAGCCAACACCCGCAGGATCATTGTTCTCGATAGGGTTAACGCTGATGACAGGGCTGGTTTCTGTCAGTCCATAACCCTGTATCATGGGTAAGCCGAGGCCGATGAACAGATGAGCGACGCTTATTGGCAGCGGTGCGCCCCCGACCACGGCCAGACGCATTCGGCCACCCAGTTTTTCCATCACCTTACTGGCAACAATTTTTTCCAGCAATGGCCACAGTAGTAGTTGCGGACTCCAGCCCGCGCGCCCCTGCTGGTATTCGAAGCGCCGCCAGCCGGTGTTCACAGCCAGTTTGAAAAGGGCGCGCGCGACGGGGGGTTTCTCTTCCAGGCCAGCGTGAATCTTGTTGTATACGCGTTCAAAAATGCGTGGCACGGATATCAGGATGGTTGGCTTGACGGCAACCAGGTCATCGGCCAGTTGCGGGATGGAGCGGTTATAGGCTACGCATGCTCCCAGCATCATGGGCAGGTAGTAACCCGCGGTACGTTCCAGGGTGTGCGACAGGGGCAGGAAGGAAAGGAACACTTCACTGGAACTGCAGTTGACCACTTGCAGGCTGCGGTAGGCGTTCCATAGAATATTGTGATGACTTAGCATCACCCCTTTGGGTCGCCCGGTAGTGCCCGAGGTATAGACGATAGTTGCCAGTGAATCCTTGTCCCGGTTTATACGGATCAGTTCGGCTTCGTCGGGTAACCAGCTGCCAGCGGTTGTCAGGCGAGCGTCTGGTTCGCCTGCTGTATCGATCTGGGTGAGGCTGATAATGCGTGTGAGAAAACCCAGCTGATCCCGCACCGGTTGCAGGCTGTCCCAGTGTTCCTGGTTACCGATAACAAGCATCTTGACGCCTGCATTCTGAAGTATATAGGCGGCGTTTTCGGCACGGTCCTGAGTATATAGTGGTACCAATACCAGTCCGTTGGCCAGCACGGCCTGGTCTAACATTACCCACTCAGGGCAGTTTTGCATCATGATTGCAACCCGGTCGCCCGGTTGCAGGTCTTCTGACGCCAGTGCCGCCTGCCAGCGTGCAACGCTGGCACCGGCCTGGGACCAGTTTATGCCCTTCCAGGTTTCACTGAATTCATCGAAGTAGCGGTACGCCGGTGCGTCCGGCGTCCTGTACACACGTTCGTAGAACAGACCCGAAAGTGTCTCCGCTTCCTCGGGGGAGATCAGACTGTCAGTCGTATTTGCTGTCATGGTGATTATCCACTGGTCTTTTCTTCGTCAGTAAAGCCTGATACATATTCCCAGCCGGGGTCGGGTTTGAAGCGCGGCCCCAGCTGCTGTTCAAGTTTGCGCAAACGTTGCAACAGGATGTCTGCGCCCATGGTTTCGATATAGCGAAGTGGTCCGCCGCGGAAGGGCGCGAATCCGGTTCCATACACCATGCCTCCATCCAGGTGGTCAGGCTTGTCGACAACGTGTTCACGCAGACAGCTTACGACTTCATTCAGCATGCGCAATATCATGCGGTCGCTGATACCTTCCTGGGGGTGATAACCCTTGGGTAGTGCCGGCTTGACCGGTTTGCCTTTCTTGTACTGGTAAAACCCTTCACCGCTTTTGCGGCCCAGCCGACCCTGACGGACCAGGTCGCGCAGCCGTTGCGGAACCGGGGTGTGCAGGTGTTGCCCGAGGTTTTCCGCTACGTGCAGACAGATGTCGAGGCCCACGGTGTCGGCCAGTTCGATCGGCCCCATGGGCATGCCGAACTCAAGCGCCTGGCGGTCGATTTCGGCCGGGGGTACGCCCTCGTTCTCCAGTTCCACGGCCTCCAGCAGATAGGGCATAAGAACGCGATTGACCAGAAATCCCGGTGTGCTGGCAACGGGCAGTGGCAGGCGATCTATGTTGCGCGTAAAGGCAATGGCCCGATTGACGACCTCCGTGTCTGTATCATCGTCTCTGACAATTTCAACCAGTTGCATCTTCGCCACGGGATTAAAGAAGTGTATGCCGACCAGGCGTGCGGGGTTGCTCAGCACATCGCGTAATTCAGCCAGTGGAATACTGGAGGTGTTGGTAGCCAGAACTGCATCCTCGCGCATGCGTGGTTCCAGTTGTTGATACAGGCTGCGTTTCGCATCGGCATCTTCAAAAATAGCCTCGATAACGACGTCCGCTCGTTCTACGCCGATACCCTTGTGGTCCGGCATAAGACGGTCCATGGCTTCCTGAATCGGTCGTGTACGTTTCAGGCGGCGTTTAAACAGTTTATGAGCCCGTTTTACTGCAGGGGCAATGCGTTCGGGTGACTGGTCGGCCAGGGTTACGTGCATGCCGCGCAGGGCGCACCAGGCGGCGATATCACCACCCATGATACCGGCGCCGATGATATGCACACGGGCTGGCTTGAAGCCTGACTTGTGGCCCAGGGCCTTGAGTTGTTCCTGCAACAGAAATACCCGGATAAGATTCTGCGCCACAGGGCCGACGATAAGTTCGGCAACTGACTCGGCCTCGGCATGCAGCATGTCACGTTCGTGTCCGGTATGCTCCAGCCAGATATCGATCAGCGCATAGGGTGCGGGATAATGATCCTCACGGGCTTTTTTGCTTACCTGCTGGCGGAACACACGGGCGAGCGCCGGGCGCACCCAGGGATGATTGCTGAGCGACTGCAGTTTACTGGGGCGATGTGGAAACGGAGGGTCCAGAATCATTGCGCGTGCGGCTGATTGCAGATGCCGTTCCGGGACAGCATGGTCGACAAAACCCATACGTTTGGCAGCACGACCATCGACGCTGCGACCGCTGAGCATAAGGTCCATCGCATGCAGGGCGCCTACCAGTGGCGTCAGGCGTACAGAACCTCCAAAACCCGGATGAATGCCGAGCCTGACTTCGGGTAGACCAAGGCGTGTCCCGCGGTCATCCCTGGCTACCCGGTAACGGCAGGCAAGTGCCATTTCCAGGCCGCCACCAAGACAGAAACCGTGGATCATGGCCACGGTCGGAAAAGGCAGCTCCGCGAGCCGGTCGAAGACGGCCTGACCACGCTGGATAGCGCTGATGGCCTGGTCGTGATTCTCCAGCCGGGTGAATTCACGCACATCGGCGCCGGCGATGAAACCGTTTGTCTTGTCGGAGAGGATCACCAATCCGCGCGGTGCGCGTTCGACCAGCTCCAGCAACTCCTCGTAGAAAACTTCCAGGATGGAGGCCGAAAGCACGTTAGTACCTGAACCCTGCTTATCGAAATGCAGCCAGGCAATATTGTCTTCATCAATAACCGTGTAGAGGTCGCGTTTTTCGTTGTTGGTATCAATCATCAGGCGGTTTCCCTTTCCACCAGCATGGCGCCGCCCTGGCCGCCGCCGATACACAGGCTGGCAATGGCGCGCTTGTCACCGGTGCGCTGCAGGGTCTTCAGCGTATGCAGCAAGATGCGTGCGCCGCTGGCGCCGACCGGATGACCGATGGCTACGCCTCCACCATCGACGTTCAGGCGTTCTTCATCAATCGGATTGAAGGCGCCATCCAGCTTCAATTCTTCCCTGCAGTAGTGTTCGTCCTGCCAGGCGCTCAGACACGCCTGTACCTGGGTGGCAAAAGCTTCGTTGATTTCCCAGTTGTCGATATCTTCACTGTTCAACCCGTTACGTTTCAGAAGGGGCGCCATGGCGTGTACCGGTCCCAGCCCCATCTGGCTGGGATCCAGGCCGGCCCACTGGCTGTCGACGATCCTGCCGAGTACCGGCAGCTCATATTCCTTGACTGCTGTTTCAGAAGCCAGAATCAGCCAGGCAGCACCGTCGGTAATCTGTGCGCTGTTGCCGGCGGTCACCTTGCCAAACGGCCGGTCAAAAACCGGCCTCAGTTTTGCCAGCTTCTTCATGCTGCTGTCAGCACGCAGGCCATCATCGGCGAGGTAATAGTGGCCCTTGTGATCGTAGACGACCTCGATCTCATCAAGATGTTCATTTTGTTGCGCATGGTCCAGGCGCTGGTGACTGCGCAGTGCGTAGCTATCCATCATCGTACGGCTGATGTTGAAGCGGTGGGCAAGGATTTCCGCCGTCTGGCCCATGTTGAGACCGACAATGGGATCGGTCAGACCGCAAAGCAAACCAATCACAGGTTTGAGAAATGCGGGTCTGAACGCGGCAACCGATTTAAGTTTGGCGCCTGTTGTACGTGCGCTATTGAGCGAGCTTAGCCAGTTGACCATCGCATTGCTGAACAACAGCGGTGCATGACTCATGGACTCGGCGCCGCCGGCCAGCACCAGCTCCGAACGCCCGGTGGCGATGTCCTGCGCGGCACAATCCAGCGCCTGCAAACCGGATGCGCAGTTACGCTGCACCGTCCACGCCGGCATCTGGTCGCCACAACCGAGTCTGAGTGCCACCACGCGCGCAATATTGACTTCCCGGGGGCCGGGCATGACGCAACCCAGAATGACCTGGTCAATGTCCTGCGGCGAGAAGGGCTGGCGGTAGAGCAGGGCGCGCCCGGCCTGAAAGGCCAGGTCGGAGGCATGGAACGGCCCGGGTTTACCACGGGCGCGCAGAAACGGCGTGCGGCTGCCGTCAACTACGAAGACTGGCCGGCCCGTTGCGAGGGGGTTGGGGTGCGCTGCCATGAACTGTTTTTCTCCTTCCAGTAGTCGGCGGGAAATTCGTCGACACCGATGACTTTTTGCCTTGCTGCCACCGCAGCGCGAACCTGCGCTGCCTCGCGCTCGTCAATCACACCGGCAGAAACCGCTTCGACCAGACAGTGTTCCGGATCTCCAGACGCAAGTTGACCACTGCGCATGGCTTTTCGCAAGTGCGAAAGTATGGTCTGAGCGGCGGCGGCCTTTGCAAAAGCGGATTCCAGTTGTGCCAGGGATTCGTGCTCGTCTTGTGGAATGAACAGGCCTTCAGTCAGGCGTTCGCGTGCGCTGCCACAGCGCAGGATAACGTTGGCCGCACGTTGCAACAGTACGTCGTCGGGTGCGCGGTAGCCGGCTCCGTAGGGGAACAACATCCATTTCAGCAGTCTGCCCAGCAAACGGTTAGGAAGGTTGGCGTAGACCTCAAACAGTTTCTGCTGTGCTTCATACAAGGCATCGCGAACCGCCCATTCCAGTAACGGCCGGTCGGCCGGTTGGCGGCCCTGGTCGGCAAAGCGTTTCAGCGCCGCTGAAGCAATATAAAGCTGGCTCAATACATCGCCCAGCCGTCCGGACAGGGATTCCTTGCGTTTCAGTGCGCCACCCAGTGTCAGCAGTGCGGCTTCCGCGGAAACGGCGAATATGGCGCTCATGCGAGTCAGTTGCCGGTAGTAGCGCGCTTCCTCGCGATCCACCGGTGCGTGTGCAAAACGCGCACCGGTGAGTCCGTGGAAAACGGCACGCGCCAGGTTGCTGAACAGCAGTTTGATATGCCCGAACAGGGCCTGGTCGAAACTGCCCAGATCACGCTTTTGCGCCGCTTCCATTTCTTTCAGCAGGTAGGGGTGACAGCGTATCGCTCCCTGGCCGAAGATGATCAGGCTGCGGGTAAGAATATTCGCGCCTTCAACCGTTATGCTGATGGGGATGCTCTGGTAGAAACGTCCCAGGTAGTTGCGAGGCCCCATACAGATACCACGGCCACCGTGTATATCCATGGCGTCATCCATGACCCGGCGCCCGCGCTCGGTGAGATGGTATTTCACAATGGCAGAAGCGACGGACGGTTTTTCGCCCTTGTCGACCGCCAGTGTAGTCAGCCCTCTTGCCGCATCCATGGCGTAGGCGTTGCCCGCAATCCGGCCCAGCACTTCGACAATACCCTCGAACTTGCCAATCGGTGTCTTGAACTGCTTGCGGACTGCCGCATAGGCACCCGCTGCACGCGATGCCAGTTTGCCGCCACCGGTACCCAGTGCGGGCAGGGAAATCGACCGCCCGTCGGCCAGGGATTCCATCAGCATCCGCCAGCCTGCGCCGATGCGCGCCTGTCCACCGATAATCCAGTCCATCGGGATAAAGACATCGTGACCGCGGTTAGGGCCGTTCATGAAGGCCTGGTTCAACGGGAAATGACGGCTGCCGATCTCAACACCGGGTGTATCCGTGGGAATCAGCGCCAGTGTAATGCCCAGCTCTTCCCGCTTACCCAGCAAGTGGTCTGGATCATAGAGCTTGAAGGCCAGACCGAGGACCGTTGCTACAGGCCCAAGGGTGATGTAGCGTTTCTCCCAGTTCAGGCGTATGCCGAGGCGTTCTTCGCCTTCGAATTGCTGGCGGCACACGACACCCTTGTCCGGCATGGCGGCAGCGTCACTGCCGGCGTCAGGTCCGGTCAGGGCGAAGCAGGGTATATCATCGCCACGCGCCAGGCGCGGCAGATAGTATTGTTTCTGTTCTTCCGTCCCGTAGTGCAACAACAACTGCGCAGGGCCCAGCGAGTTTGGCACCATGGCGGTGACGGCAGCCGAAATGCTGCGGCTGGCGATTTTCATGACAACGCTGGAGTGGCCGTAGGCGGAAAAATCCAGGCCACCGTACTGTTTCGGGATAATCATGCCGAAGAAGCGTTCCCGCTTGAGGAAATCCCACACCGGTTCGGGCAGGTCGTGCAGGTGTTCGGTAATTTCCCAGTCATCGATCATGCGGCACAGTTCATTGACCGGACCATCGATGAAAGCCTGTTCTTCCTCGCTCAGTGCGGGAGCGTCATAATCCAGCAAAATATCCCAGTCAGGTTGACCGCTGAAAACTTCAGCTTCCCACCAGGTGCTGCCGGCTTCCAGGGCCTCCCGTTCGGTATCCGATACGCTTGGCATCATGCGGCGGAACATGTCCATGACGGGATTACTGATGGCTGTGCGACGTAGCGAAGGCACGCCCAGCAGCATGGCAGCAGGGACAAATACCAGCCACACCGGTGTCAGCGCCCAGGCAGTGACATTATGTATGCCCGGCCAGGTAAGCAGATACAGGGCGATTGCGCCGCTCCATGCCCAGGCGGGTGCCCGCCGTGCAGCCAGACTCCATACAGCCGCAACTACCACCAACAACTCTATAACTATCGACATGGAAATGCTCCCGTCACTCAGGTGGTTTTGACAACCGTATCTGTTTCGACCCCGGGCTCCTCACTGTAGTTCTCCTGGACAGGTTGTGGATCCGGCTGCATAGTCGGTACATAACATTCACCGTCAGCATCACAGACGCGGCCTCTCCGGTCCCATGGTAGCTCACGGTAGGTCGGTTGCTTGCGAAAATCCAGATGCGGGCACTTGATAATGTCAAAGTAGGGTGAATAGTCAAAGTCACGCGGTGTAAATAGTCTCGAATTACGCGGCACCATACGCAGTGATCCGTCACGTCTTTCTTCCAGCATAGGTAACACCGGGAATTTAACCGAGGCAAAAGCCGCCGCAATCATCGAGGAGCACACCGAACGCGTCGGTACCCCGGCATTGTGCTCAAAAAGGCTGGAGCGCCAGCGGCGCGGGATGATGCTGTACGGGAACAGAAAGCGGCCAAGATCCATGAGCTGGCGCAGATCATACTCAAAACCGAGGTGATGCAGGGCAAACTTCAGGATATGCTGAGCATCCTGGCGGGCCAATCCGGCAGGCCGGCACACTCTCAGCGAATCCTCACGGTATTTGCTCAACGTTTCGACCACAGTGCCTTCACCCAGCCAGGCTTCTATGATCAATTGCTCGTTGGGGTCGCCGGTGTAGAACGAAAGCACTTTTTCACGCAGCTCCTCATCATCGATGTCGTGTACCCGCCCGATATACAGTGCGGAATGTGACCAGGGGCTTTGCGTGATGGTACGAATGATTTCCGATATGCGGCTGCGTCCTTCGACCAGCACAACATCGCAGGGGCGTATTTCGTAACGGATACGCTCAAAGTCGCACAACGGCGGATTGGCGGATTTCTGCTCGGCAGTCAGCCAACCGACAATTTTCTTTCCCAGCCAGGCCGCAGGATTGAACACTTTTCAACTTCCATTCGATGAAATGAGACACGGAACTCCGCCTTCAACGGGGAGGTGTATAAAAGGATAGCGGCACCCTGATAAATAGTCTGAGAAATGATTGTTATTTATTGTAAAAGTTAATTATTCAGTGGTTTGCGTGAAAGGGTAAGCGCACGCTCCAAAACGGCGTCAGAGGTGTAAAAATGGGGTGAAAAACGAATACCGCCCCCCCTCAGGGCGCAGATAACGCCGTTGTGCTGCAAAAAGCGATAACGGGCCTGGATATCTTCATCCCCGTAGCGAAAAGTGACGATTCCGGCACGACTTTCCGGATCTGCTACTGAAAGAATGGTGCCGCCATATTTATTAATGGTATCAATTAGATATTGTATTTTTCCAGAAACTGCCTCAAATATTGACTGGATACCGATTTCCAGCACCAGGCTCAGACTGGCGTGCAGGGCGTGTATGCCCAGCATATTGGGGCTGCCACATTCAAATCGTCTTGCTGTGCTGGCCGGCTGCCAGTCGCGCTGATCAAAGTCACCCAGGGCTTCCACCATGTGCCAGCCGTACTGTTTCAGGTCGAGGCGTTCCAGCCAGTCACTGCGGCAATAGAACAGGGCCAACCCTTCCGGTCCAAGCATCCACTTGTGCCCGTCGGCCACAACGAAATCGGCCTGGCAGGCCTGGACGTCGAAAGGTTTTACGCCCAGACCCTGAATGGCATCCACACAAAATGCTACGCCATGTTGCCGGCAGGCGGCGCCTATCGGGGGGAGGTCCAGAGCCAGCCCGGTGGCGTACTGTACGGAACTGAGTGATACAAGGCGTGTACGCGGTGTCATGGCATCGATGATGCGCTGCTCAGGGTCACCCACATGGTCGATAGTGACCGTAACCACCTCGACACCCTGTGAGCGTAACGATTCCCAGACAATGCGGTTGGAGGGGAACTCCTGATTGCTTATGATGATTTCGTCACCGGCCTTCCAGCGCATGCCGTAGGCGACCACGGACAATGCCTCGGACGTGCTTTTCATGAGCGCGATTTCATCGCTGCTGGCGGCATTGATCAGGGTCTGTAGCTGTTTGCGCAGTGTCTGCTCGGTGGCAAGCCAGCGTTCATAGTGGTGCGAGCCGACCCGGCCATTTTCCAACGCGAAGCGCTGTACCGTCTCGACGGTGCGTTTTGGCCAGGGGGCAACCGCAGCATGATTCAGGTAGCAGATGTCATCCGCCAGATTAAATTCGTCGCTAGTGTACTGTCTCATATAGATTGACCATTTCAGCAAGTCGCTAAGCGGCTAGCTGCTAGGCGCGTTCCCGCCGGGGTAGCCATTCTACCTCAAGGGAGCGCAACAACGCAGATGGCCGCTTAGCGGCTTGCCCGAAGGGAGCCCCACACATGCGCCACAGCCGCGTTCCAGCTCTTGACAAGGGCACGCCATTGCCCGCGAGCTGCGCCTTGCTGCGACGCATATGTGGGGCTCTGAAATGGTCAATCTATATGAGACAGTGCACTGTGATGTCACGCCAATTTAAGGGTAGACTGGAGGCCTGTATTAAAACACGATTTTCCCATGAAACTCTTGTATAGCGATTTTATAAAACGAATAGCCCTTGTTGCACTGTTGAATGCAGGCACCGCCATCGCAGCGGATACGCCGATGACGACCGGCGTTATCGCCGAAACGGGATTGCACTACTGGGAATGGGACGCTCAGGGTGTTCTGTTCCGGCTCACCCAGCGGCTGCCGGACCAGACCCGCGCCTATTTCATGGCGCGGGGATTCGATTCAGGGTCTGCGGATCTCATTGCAAATCGTTGTGTATTCCAGTCCATGTTCAAGAATATTGCAGATCCGGGAGGCACCGCCACCTCGATTGATCTTGATACCTGGCGAATACGCAGCGGCGGTAACGAGTATCACCTGGTCACACGGGAACAATGGCAGGACGAATTGCAGAAAAATGATATTTCACAGGCCGCTGCCATTGCCCTCGAGTGGTCCTTGTTACCCACCCGGCAGGTATACGCGCCGGGTGATTACAACTGGGGAATGACCAGCTACGCTCTGAAGCCGGGAAAAACATTTGATCTGGGTTTTTCCTGGAAGCGGGAGGGCCGGGTTTTCCATGGGCATCTGAAAGATGTAGAGTGTGCCCCGGATATTCATCCGGATCCTGAGTCATGATGTCAAAACGCGTATTACAAATACTTCTTGCGCTATCAGCTGCATTTGCGCTGAATGCGGTTGTTGCAGAGCAGCAGGTCCAGCTACTGCACGAGGTACCCGAACAACCGGCGGCACCGGATTTCTCTATCGAGGACGTGGATGGTGTTGTACATACGCTGTCTGCGTATCGCGGCAAGGTGGTTATCCTCAATTTCTGGGCGACCTGGTGCCCCCCGTGTCGGGAGGAGATGCCTTCGATGGAGCGTGCCTGGCAAAAGCTCAGGCACGAGGATATCGTGATGCTGGCGATTAATGTCGGCGAGGATGAAGACAGCGTCTTCGAATTTACTGCCAGTTACCCGGTTGAATTTCCTCTGTTGCTGGATCGGGAGTCCGCTGTGATCAGAAGCTGGCCGGTACGCGGTTTGCCAACTACGTTTGTTATCGATCCACAGGGAAAGATTGTCTATCGGGCGATCGGGGGCAGGGACTGGAGTGCCCCCGAAGTGCTGCAGAAGATTCGCGCACTCAGGGCCCGCTAGCCACGTCAGTTTGCCTTGAGGGACCTCGGCGCTGCCGGAATTGCGCCCTGGTCTTCCAGCCATTGTTCCATGACGTTGGCCGGGTAGGGTTTGCTGATATAGTAGCCTTGTACGATGTCACATTTCATTTTTTCAAGCGCTGACAACGTTTTCTGGTCTTCGACACCTTCCGCGACGACTGAGCAGCCGAGTGTGTGTGCCAGCTCCACGACCGACTGGACAATGGCCTGGTCATCGTTACTTTCCTTCATGCCGAGTACAAAACTGCGGTCCACCTTGAGTTCGTCAACGGGCAGCTGATTCAGATAAGCCAGAGACGAAAATCCTGTGCCAAAATCATCAATCGATATGCGCAACCCCAGATCGTGCAGTGACTCCAGCACCTCCTGCGCAAAGTCGATGTCCTGCATCATGACGTTTTCGGTAATTTCCAGTGTGAGGTCGTGGCTGGCTACTCCAGTGTGCTTCAGCAACTCCATTATGCGCGGTTTGAGCTGGAAATCGCGCAGGCTCTGGGTTGAGATATTAACCGCGATACCCAGGCGCATTCCTCTGCGCTGAAGTTTTCTGAGGAAATACAGCGCTTCCTCAAGCACCCAGTCGGTCAGCTCCTGGATGGCGCCGGTTTGTTCCGCCAGTCCGATAAACTCATCGGGGGGAATCAGTCCGAGTGTAGGATGATCCCAGCGTATCAACGCTTCAAGCCCGGCCACTTCACCGGAAGCAAGCGACACTTTTGGCTGGTAGAAGAGGGAAAACTGTCCATCGCTGATTGCATGACGCAGTTCCGTGCCCAGTAACAGACTGCGTACGCTGTGACCGTCTTTTTCTCCATTGTAGAACATATAGGAAGCATGACATTCCCTGGCCTGGTGCATCGCTACATCGGCATAACGCACCAGTGAATCGGCGTCGTCTGTGTGCTGCGGGAAGAGTGCCAGACCAATGCTTAACCCTATCTCCAGCTCAACCTGGTTGACGTTAATAGGTTCGTACATGGATGCGAGAACATGTTGCGTGTAAGCGTGTGCCCGTTGCTCGTTTCCATCGGTAAGAAACACGGCAAATTCGTTGCCGCCCAGTCGTGCCAGGTAGGCGTTTTCCGGGAGTGTCTGTTGAATTCGCGCGCCTGTTTCGAGTAGCAGCTGATCGCCAAAATCGTAGCCGAGCGTGTCATTGATTTCCTTGAATCGATTGATATCAATGACCAGCAAGGCAATGTTAACCGTCGCGTCGGCTGTAGAGATCGATTCGGACAGTTGTTCATACAGGAGTGAGCGGTTGGGCAGGCCGGTCAGGGTGTCATGCGTTACCTGGTGCCGCAGTACTGCGTTTTTTTCGTTTAATTTGCGCGAAATAACGGATGCGAATAGCAAGGCAATCCAGACGGCGACCCATAGCATGATAATGCTGATGGTAAGAAAGCGGCTGTTCAGGGTTGCCGTCAGGGCGTCGTCAGAGGTTCCAGCGCGATCTAGCAAAACCAGTTGCAACGGCAATCCGACTACAGGCACCGATGCCCAGAGAAATTCCTTCCCGGCAAGATTCGTTGCACCTGTATTTGTACTGCCAATCACCAGAGGGTTCACAAACCTCTGTATCAGCGCCTGTTCATCAATCTGCTGACGCGACGGGCCGGCAATGCTGCGGATACCTTTGTGATCCACAATCAGAGCAAGTTCTGCGCCCGGAGAGAAATGGAGGCTGGTTTGTTCCAGGGCAATAGTGTCCGAATCCCCGGTAACCAGTGGAATAGCCACGTTATGAGCGACGTCTTCGGCCTGTTGCTGGAGCAGTCGGGTTACGTGGAGGTTGTCTACATCTGCGATGATCCAATAGGCAATCAGCCCCAGAATGCCCTGGGATATTACCGTTATTCCTACGATTCCCAGCAGTAATTGGGTTGAAAGCCGCATGACTGGTCAGCTCAGTTTGCGGGTGTCTATACTGGCCACGGTGTAGAGAGGGCAAAAGCCTACCAGGGCAACGAACAGATTCGCGAGTCCAATAAATGCCAGAATTCCGGAACTCAGCGGGTCGGCAATAAAATCGGTGTCAATCAGGCTGATGTAGATCAGCGCTGAGCTGATTCCGATACGTAAGATACGGTCCAGTGCTCCAATATTCTGCTCGAACTTCATAGCAATTCCTCGCGGTAGTGACCTGGCCAGCGACGGTTTTACCCTCCGGCGGCCTTTATTCCGGTAACTATCGGCGGGAATGGCGTTAATTTGAGCTGCCGGGGGATGGAATTGACAGGCGTTATGGTTCAGAAATTGTTATATTTTGTCGCTAGTTCCCTAGTCAGGTCAGGTCGACGACGATGTTGCCCGTAGTCGAGTGGCCCGCATTTTGTGTACGGGCCGGTTCTGTGGCAGCCAGAGAATATCCAGCCATGTTTGCGTCCTACCGTTCGCGACTTATAGCACTGCTGACAGCCGTCACCGGATTGATGATTGTGTTGCTGGTCGTGTCGTATCTGAGCGCGCGTTGGGTGATCTGGGAAGATGCGTCATTACACCTTCAGCAAACTGTACAGCTTTACGAGCGCAATCTCGCCAGTCAACGAATTGAACTCGCCCGCTATGCGGGAACCATCCGTAACGACAGCTTGTTCCAGGACTATAGCTTTGCGGTATTGAGTATTGGGGCCGAAGAGACACCGCTAATAGGGCTGGTCGATGAGTATTTAAGCCGTATGCCGCTGGACTCGATATTCCTCCTCTGGGATGACGGAATGATTATGCGCGGCCGATATACCGAATTATTGAGTGATGATATACGCCAGTACCCACTGGCGCTGGGTAACACTACCATGTACATCGAGAATGATAAGGGGATATTCCTTGCTGCCATTTTGCCGTTGAACTACCAGAATGAGCTTATCGGGCGGGTGGCTGTGGTGCAAAATATTGGCAACAGCTGGGTTACCGCGCAGGTAAGGGACCGGCAAACCCAGTTGTTTATTGAACGTGACGGTTCACTGATTGCCAGTACGGCCCCGGAATTCATGGATCTGCCTTTCAGGGCGGATTCCAGAATGCTCACGACCGGCACTGATACCTACCGGCTGGAGCAGGTTGGGCTTCCAGCCGCCAAAGGTGTCAATACCCGGTTCTGGATTGCACGTTCTGATACCGCGCAGATTGAAACATTGAGCCGCTACAACCGGATAATGGTGGGGCTAGCCTTCATGACGCTCGCCATGATGCTGGTGGCAGGGTTGATCGCCGTTAACCGCTTCAGTCAACCGATCAGAAAGCTTATCAACCTGACACGGGATATGGCAAGTGGGCAGTTGCCGACTATCAAAAGGGGTAGGGGTGATAGTGAAATAGATCAGCTGCTTAATCAGTTTATCGAGCTGGTCGACGCACTGCGTGCGGGGCGAGATGAAGTTGAGGAAGCGCATGGGAAGCTGAAAAATTCGGCAATTACCGATGACTTGACCGGCCTGTACAACCGCCGCTACCTGAATGAAATCTACCCGAAAATGCTCGCTCAGGCCGAGCGGGAAGGTCTTATCCTGTCCGCTGTATTACTCGATATTGACTACTTCAAGAAAATCAACGACACCTTTGGTCATGCTGCGGGCGATGCGTGCCTGGTAGAGTTTGCAGCGCTCCTGAAGAGAAACAGCCGGACCAGTGATTTCATTTTCAGAATGGGTGGAGAAGAGTTTCTGATTCTTATTGCAGGCCGCAGGGCAGAAAACGTTAATACCCTTGCAGAGAAAATTCTTGTATCAACGGAAGCTATGGAAGTTCAGTATGGCGGTAACCCCATACGATTTACCATCAGTTGTGGTATCAGCTGTGTCCGGAACTCCCCATCCTACCATCCCACATTGTCACACCTGGTATCCCTTGCAGACCATGCTCTATACACTGCCAAGAACGATGGCCGTAACTGCATCAGGGTTAGCGACGAAGGCTGTGAAGAGTCCAGGGGAGATAATTCAGAGGCGCCTGGTCGTGCAGCACGGGACTAGCGATCCCCGATGAATACGTAATCCCGCCTGGTCGCCCCCACATACAGTTGCCGTGGTCTCCCGATGCGCTGATTCTTTTCACTGATCATTTCCATCCATTGGGCGACCCAGCCAACGGTGCGCGCGATAGCAAACATTACCGTAAACATATTGGTGGGTATTCCCAGGGCCTTGTATATCAGCCCGGAATAGAAGTCGACGTTGGGATAGAGTTTGCGCTCAATGAAATACTCGTCATTCAGTGCGATTTCTTCCAGCCTCAGTGCCAGCTCAAACATTGGGTCATTGTCATTGCCGAGCTTTGACAATACCTCGTGACACATTTCACGGATAATGCGTGCACGCGGATCATAGTTCTTGTAGACGCGGTGTCCAAAGCCCATCAGGCGGAACGGATCATCTCTATCCTTGGCGCGGGTCAGATACCCGGGTATATTTTTCACGTCGCCAATTTCTTCCAGCATACTGAGTACGGCCTCGTTAGCCCCGCCATGTGCCGGGCCCCAAAGTGCCGCGATTCCGGATGCAATACAGGCAAAGGGGTTGGCACCGGAACTGCCGGCAAGTCGTACGGTCGATGTGCTTGCGTTCTGTTCGTGGTCTATATGCAGGATAAAGATCAGGTCGAGCGCCTTTTCGGCAATGGGGTCGGCCTGGAACTGTTCGCACGGCACGGAAAACATCATGTGCAGCAGGTTGCCGACGTAACTCAGTGAATTGTCCGGATAGACCTGGGGTTCGCCAATAGAGTGTTTGTAACTGGCGGCCGCAATACTGGGCATCTTGGCAATCAGGCGATGTGCTGCGATTTCACGGTGCCTGGGATTCGAGATATCGGTAGAGTCGTGATAAAACGCAGACAATGACCCCACTACGCCGACCATAATCGCCATCGGGTGCGCATCATGGTAGAAGCCGCGGAAAAAGCTTTTAAGCGCCTCATTCAGCATGCTGTGATGGGTAATGATGCTATTGAAGTCGTCAAGCTGCTGTTGTCCCGGCAATTCTCCATACAGCATGAGATGCGCAACTTCGGTAAAACTGCTGTGTTCAGCCAGTTGTTCGATCGGATAGCCGCGGTACATAAGCATGCCCTGTTTGCCATCCAGATAGGTCAGTTTGCTATGACAACTGGCTGTCGACAAAAAGCCTGGATCATAGGTGAAGTATCCCAGTTCGCGAAAAAAGCGGCCGATGTCGACTGCATCAGGCCCCTGCGTTGCTTCCCTGACCGGTAACTCGATCTGTTGACCGGTTTTGTTGTCGGTAACGGTTACGGTATGTTCGCCCATCGAGCAGCCCTCCCGGCTATTCCCTGTTTCCGCACATTTTTACTCACCGAGTGAAAATGCAGGCTTGTCGTGGTTTACGGCGCTGAGTACGATTTTATCCAGTGGGGCAGGGCGGCCGAGATGGTTGCCCTGAATATAGTCGACACCGATCTGCCGGAGTATTTCAAGGGCCTCAGCACTTTCGACATATTCCGCTGTAGTCTGCTTGCCCATCATTCGGACAATTTCGCAAATGGATTTGACCATCATGCGGTCAACCTCATTAGTGGCAATATTGCGCACGAAGACCCCGTCAATTTTAACCATATCAACGGGCAGATTTTTCAGATAGGCATAGGAAGAGAGACCACTGCCAAAATCGTCCAGTGCAAAATGGCAACCGGCCTGCCTCAAGGCGTCGATAAATTCTGTCGCCCGGCTGAGATTGGCGATGGCCGCTGTTTCGGTTACTTCGAAACAGAGTTTGTTATGCGGTAATCCGGAAGCATCCAGGCGGGTCAGGAGGTGATCTCTGAAAGCCTCGTCACACAGTGAGAGTGCAGACAGGTTTACCGAGCAAAGTTCGGTTTGCATCAGTGACTCATCGTGTTCACTTAGCCACTGGAGTAAATGATCGATGACCCAGCGATCGAGCTTCGGGGAGAGGTTGTAGCGCTCAGCAGCCGGCATGAATGCACCAGGGCGTACTATACCTCCGTTTTCACGCAGCCGGACAAGGATTTCATATCGATTCCCGCTATTCGCTGCGGAACAGGCATGAATGGGTTGGGCGTACAGGCAGAAAAGGTCATTCTCAAGAGCCGTGGTTAAACTGGATGCCCAGTGTATATCACGAACCTGTCTGTTACTGGTGGTATCCTGGTTATAAATATGAACCCGGTTACGGCCTTCTGCCTTGGCGATGAAGCAGGCCGTATCGGAAAGGCTCAGGGCGTCTTTAAGCGAGGATATATCACGAAGCGGTAACAGTCCGATGCTGACACCCAGAGAGAAGCTGTGTTCGCGCCACTGAAATCTGTAGTTCTCGATGGTTTTCCGCACCTGTTCGGCCAGGGCAACAGCTCTTTCAGTTGGACAGTGTTCCATCAGTATGGCAAATTCATCACCACCCAGTCGCGCCAGTGTGTCACGCGAGCGAATCTGCCCCACGAGCAGCCCCGATATCTGCCGCAGCAACTCATCCCCCGCGATGTGTCCGCAGGTATCGTTGACAATCTTGAACTGGTCCAGGTCGAGGTAACACAGGGCATGTTCGCCCGGCTGGGCTTGTTGGGAGGCCAGCACACGCCTGAGGCGGTTTTCGAACTCTCGCCGGTTAATCAGCTCGGTGAGTGCATCATGGGTGGCCTGATAGGAGAGCTGGTCTTCGAGTAGCCTGCGATTGGTTATATCACGGCACACTACCAGCAGGCGGGGCTCCTGCTCCTCCGGATCCAGACTGGTACGCTGATGTACCCACAGCAGCGAGCCATTTTTACGGACTTTTCGATATTCTATACCCTGGTCGGGTCCCGGGTTGCTGAACTGTTCTTTGATGTGTGCCAGCACGACTGGCAGATCTTCCGGATGTATGACGCTGGCAGCTGATCTGTTGATCAGTTCTTCAACGCTGTAACCCAGGATACGGGCACCGGTGCGGTTTATTGAGAGTATGGTCCCATCTTCACTAATAATCGTATAAATGTCCGGGGCATGCTCATATAAAGCCTGGTAACGCGCTTCACTGGCGCGCAGTGCCTGTTTGGCTTGTACCGTTTGTGTGACGTTTTTGAAAATTCCGCGCGTCGAAATGGCCTCCCCTTCTTTTATGAGTGATCCGCAGTCCCCCACAAGGTTTACAACCTGCCCCGATTTCGCTACGAACTTGAAATCAATCTGACTGAGTTCTTCCCCGGCTTGCAGGCGTTCAAAACGAACCTGGCAGCACTGCTGGCTGTCAGGGTGCAGGACCTCCATCAGTGTCAGCGATCTGACTTCGTCTTCGGTATAACCCATGGCTTCGCGCCATGCGCGATTGGTGTAGAGAAAGGTCCCGTCGGCGGCCAGACATTGAATAAGATCGCTGGTGTTGTCGAATACATCAAGATAACGATCCCTGCTTTCTTTCAGTTCGTCTTTCGTCTGGAGTCGTTTACGCTCGCTCGCCGTGCGATCAGATAAAGTTCGCACCAGCACCGGCAGGCGCTGGAATCCATGGGGAGTCGGAGGAATGTATTGGTCGACACCCTCTTCAAGGCAGTGCAGGGAGATATCCTCAACACCGGTTTCCGCAAGCAGTATCACCGGCATGTGCAGGCCGCGCAATTGAATCTGTTTGACGGCGTCCAATGCTGTAGTGTCGTCAAGTTGCAGCGCGCAAATCATCAGGTCCCATGCTCGATCGTCAAGTGCAGCAAGCAATTCCGATTTCGATTCGATACAACGGCAAACCGGGTTTCCGAGACTCGTAGCCAGGTGTTGCCGGATTCGGGAAGCAATGCCCTGTTCACAGGCAAGCAGCAGGTGGATTGAAGGGGATAAGGATGACGCTGACATTCAATAAAACCCGGACCAGAAGTTGAAATTCCAAGCGTAACTTATTTTCACAACCAATAGTATAGCTGCAAATAATCGCTGCTGCCCCGTTAATCGGGCAGCAGCGACTGGTCTTCTAGATTTTCGCTCTGCGTAAACGCAGAGCATTAGTGATAACAGATACCGAACTGAAACTCATCGCTGCTGCTGCAATCATCGGTGACAGCAGCAGTCCGAACACGGGATAGAGTACACCGGCTGCTACCGGCACGCCGACAGAATTGTAGACAAAGGCGAAGAACAGGTTCTGACGGATATTGCGCATGGTGGCACGACTCAATCGCCTTGCCCGCACGATACCGCGCAGATCACCTTTCACAAGTGTGACACCGGCACTCTCCATTGCTACATCGGTACCGGTGCCCATGGCGATACCGACATGCGCCTGCGCCAGTGCGGGGGCATCGTTTATGCCGTCACCGGCCATGGCTACGATACGGCCTTCAGCCTGCAAGGCCTTGACTACCTCGGCCTTCTGATCGGGCAATACTTCGGCCTGTACCTGGTCGATATTCAGTTTGGAGGCGACCGCTTCGGCTGTTCTTCTGCTGTCACCGGTAAGCATGACGACCTTCATCCCTTCATTGTGCAGGTCACGGATCGCTTCGGGTGTGGAGTCCTTGATAGGATCGGCGACGCCGATCAGACCGGCTGCCTTGTTATCTATAGCCAGTAACATAACTGTCTGGCCGTCAGCACGCAGAGTGTCAGCCTCCTGAGTAAGCTTAGCAACGGCGATACCAAGGCTCTCGAGCAAATTGATATTGCCCAGCGCCATCTGATGGCCCTCCACCGTACCCGTAACACCCTTCCCGGTTATGGACCGGAAGTCATCTGCCTTGACCAGTTCAGATCCACGTTCTTCAGCGCCACGCACAATGGCCTCGGCCAGCGGGTGTTCGCTGGCGCGCTCCAGGCTGGCGGCCAGTCGCAAGGTATCCTGTTCATCAAAGCCCTGTGCCGCTGTCACGGTTACCAGCTTTGGTTTACCTTCGGTGAGCGTGCCGGTTTTGTCGACTACCAGCGTATCGACTTTCTGCATGACTTCCAGTGCTTCGGCGTTTTTAATCAGCACACCCGCCATGGCGCCTTTGCCAGTACCGACCATGATGGACACGGGTGTGGCGAGACCAAGCGCACAGGGGCAGGCGATGATCAATACCGCGACCGCATTGATAATCGCATAAGCCAGCGCCGGTTCAGGGCCCCGGATGCTCCATACAATGAAGGTGATGATTGCGATGAGCACGACGACAGGCACGAAATAACCGGCAACGATATCCACCAGTTTCTGGATCGGTGCGCGCGAACGCTGTGCTTCGGCCACCATCTGCACGATTTGCGACAGCAGGGTGTCGGCGCCGACTTTTTCCGCTTTCATCAACAGACTGCCGGTACCGTTGACCGTGGCGCCGATCAGTTTTTCACCGGTAGATTTCTCCACCGCCAGCGGTTCACCGGTCACCATGGATTCATCCACGTTGCTTTCACCTTCGACGACCGTTCCGTCCACCGGCACTTTCTCACCAGGGCGAACGCGCAGGGTATCGCCGGGTTTGACATGTTCCATGGGGATGTCTTCTTCGCTGCCGTTATCCCGGACGATGCGCGCTGTCCCGGGCGCCAGCCCCAGCAGCATCTTTATAGCGGCATTGGTATGGCTGCGGGCGCGCAACTCCAGCACCTGCCCCAGCAATACCAGCGCGGTGATGACTGCCGCCGCTTCGAAGTAAACCGGTATCACTCCCATGTCGTTGAAAACCGACTCAGGAAATATTCCGGGAAACAAAACGCCTGTCATACTGTAAGTCCAGGCCACGCTCACACCCAGGCCGATCAGCGTGAACATATTCAGATTGCGCGTAACTACTGATTGCCAGGCGCGCACGTAAAAAATCCGGCCACCCCAGATAACCACCGGCGTTGCGAGCAGCAGCTCAAACCATTGACGGTAATGCGGGTTGATGATTTCCGTCATGGCTTCCGGCCAGAATTCTGCAGCCATGGCGCTGAGAAATACCGGGACAGCGAGAAAGGTGCTGACCCGGAAATGGCGCGTCATGTAGTCGAGTTCACTGGTATCCTCTTCAGCCTCAACGGTTCGGGGTTCCAGCGCCATGCCACATTTCGGGCAGGCGCCCGGACCCTGCTGTTCTATTTCGGGGTGCATGGGGCAGGTATAGATTGTTGATCCGGCGTTGCAGGTACCTTCAGCGCAAGTACCGGTGGCGGGTTCGTTCCCGTGTTTGTGGTCTTGTTCCGGTTTTGTATAGACTTCGGGATCCGCCTGAAACTTGCTGTGACAGTGTTCGGAGCAGAAGTACCAGGTTTTTCCCTGGTAGTCCTCCTGCGCCGCTGCTGATTCGGGATCTACAGTCATACCGCAGACCGGGTCTTTATCATTGGCCCTGGTTCTGGACATTAGCTGCTACCCCGTTTGATTTGAGTGCGGCGCCAGATCAGGAATGCTGCCGGTATGACCAGCAGGGTGAGTATGGTAGCGCTGATCATGCCACCAACCATCGGTGCAGCGATGCGCCGCATGACCTCGGAACCGGTACCGCTACCCAGCATAATGGGTAACAGACCGGCGATAATCGCCGCCACCGTCATCATGATGGGCCGCACGCGTAGCAGCGCACCTTCGATGAC
>Ga0316187_10000991_pt1 | contig 23739 bp, 20 predicted proteins | sample CroRivburrow1_MG_FD_204927 | JGI IMG/M metagenome (GOLD analysis project Ga0316187, IMG submission 204927) | Coastal sediment microbial communities from Maine, United States - Cross River worm burrow 1 | ecosystem: Environmental > Aquatic > Marine > Coastal > Sediment | place: USA: Maine...
CGGTGCCCTGCCCGGCAGCTTGTAAAGCGTCAGCATTGCATTCCGGGCATACCACCGGCACCGGTGCGACATTGTCGCAGTGATGGCATAACAGGCGGCGACTGACCTTGTGCCAGGTCATGTTGGTTTCACAATGCCGGCAGGCAGCATGCCAACCGCACTCGTGGCACAGGATGACCGGCGCATACCCTCGCCGGTTCAGGAAAATCAGTGCCTGCTCACCTTTGTCCAATGTCTCGCCAATGGCTTTCATTGCGGATGCAGAGATACCGCCTGTCATGTTTTGCTGAATCAAATCCAGCACCCGCCAGCGCGGTTCAGAGGCTCCTGTCGCACGCTGCCTCAGGCGATGCCAGCGATAACGGTTCCCCATGGCATTATTGAATGTTTCAAGCGATGGCGTTGCGGTTCCCAGCACCACCGGTATTGCCAGTCCGGACGCACGTTTGACTGCCACATCGCGACTTGAGTATCGAAAACCATCCTGTTGCTTAAAAGAGGCATCGTGCTCTTCATCAAGAATGATCAGTTCCAAGTCAGGCATCGGCAGAAACAATGCAGACCGGGTACCGATAACCAGCCGTGCAAGACCGCTCCTGGCCATCGCCCAGACCTGTAACCGTTGACCCTCACTAAGACCGGAGTGGGTTACCACGGGCTCAAAACCCAGACGTTGGGTAAACCGGTTAACCAGTTGTGGTGTCAGACCGATCTCCGGCACCAGCAGCAGCGCCTGTCCACCTTTGCCCAGGACCTGCTCCAGCACCTGCAGGTAAACCTCGGTTTTGCCGCTGCCGGTAATACCATCGAGCAAATGGCAGTGATAAGCCCCGAGACTGGAGTTGATGGACTCCACCGCCAGCTTTTGCTCATCCAGCAATAATGGTCCCGGAAAAGGGTCCAGTCCTGGTGGTTGCTGAGTTTCAGCCTGCACCCATCGCTGCTCCAGCAATCGTGCCAGGGTTTTACGCCAGGCTGGAGTAAAAGAACGTAACCGGGACTCCGTTACTGCGCCTTCGTGTATTTTTTCAAGCAAAGCAATCTGCGCCTTGATTCGGCCCACGGGTTCCTGCAGACGTGATTCACCGGCGGGTGTCAGGCTGTACTGCACCGGTGCAGGTGGAATCGTCTTGCCTGTTTTCCTGAGCAATGGCGGCAGGGCATTGAAAATCACTTCACCGGGAGCGTGTTTGTAGTAGCGCCAACACCATTTGAGCAAGTCCAGGATCTCGCCGCTTAAAACGGTTTGCTCACCATCGGGATAATCGATCACCGCTGCCAGCTTATCGAGCGGCAATTCACTGTGGTCCGAAACTTCCACGATCACACCCACCAGTTTGCGATGGCCAAATGGGACCAACACTCGCTGGCCGGCGTGGTGCACAATGGTGATTTCGGCCGGAAGATAGTCAAAAAGCCGTCTGAGCGGGACCGGCAAGGCGACCCTTAGTACAGGCTTTATCGATGTGGATTGCATAGCGGTGAATTCTAGCAGTCAGGGACGATGAGTTTGGAAAATTCGTTAATCCGAAAACTCACGGCATTTGAAACTAACCGATATGCATGGGGGTCTTTTTAAGGTGAGCACGCTAAACTTGATGCAACCCTTGGCTCATTTTTTAATTTTAGAAAGGAAGGAACTCGTAAAACACCGAAAATGGAAACCCTCAGGATGAAAAACTATCGTATTCGCATCGTCTCCCTACTCACGATCATGATCGCCGCTTTGATTGCACAGACCGGTTTTGCCTTTGAGGCCGGCTCAGCTATTACCCGGCTGGAAAACGCCACTTATACCGGCATTGAAGACGAACCGGTTACCTTGTTGAGTGGACAATGGGAGGGGACTCCCTATGTGGAGGGCGGTGCATCCCGACCCAGGGTTGGCCTGCATGAAGACATTTACTTCACAGGTGACCTGGATGCCGACGGACAGGAGGAAGCTGTCGCGGTTTTGTGGCAAAGCGCTGGCGGAACAGGTAGCAATATTTATTTAGCAGTAATGAAATCAGACAACGGTGGCTTCAACAATATCTCAACCACGCTGGTAGGCGATCGCGTTAAACTCAGGGGTGGCAGAATTGACTCCGGTAAAATCATACTTGATGTTCTGCAGACCGGAGAAAATGACGCGATGTGTTGCCCGACCCAGCTTGCGACACGCAGTTGGGTCTTAAAGGACAGGCAATTGGAAGAAGACAAAATTGAAGTAACCGGCATGCTCTCATTGAGCGTACTCGAAGGAAGTGAATGGGTTTTGACCCGTATGAGCAGGGAACAGCCTGTGCCTGAAGATGCCGAGGTCACACTTTCTTTTGACTCAGGGCGTATATCAGGAAGAAGCGCGTGTAATCGTTATTCTGCGGACATCAAAGAAGGAGACAGTGCGGGTGAAATCCTCATCGGGCCGACCATGGGTACGAGGATGGCCTGTCCGGATCAACTGATGGAGATTGAAAGCGCGTACCTTGAAGCTCTGGCACTGGTCACAAGTTTCAGCTTCTACTCGGGCAAACTGATGTTGAACGGACAAAAAGAGGATGGAACAACATTCTCGATGCTTTTCACAGCAACTGGGGCGGGACCACAGGTAGAGCTATAAACCACGCGGTGTCCTTGAATTAGATTAATGAAACTCCTGCTGAAGCTGTTTCTGATTCTGTGCCTGGTTTTGGCAGGCATTTACGCAGCAACACCACTGTGGTTGCCAAATATCCTCGCCAGGCAATTGCCGACGGGCTGGCAACTGGAAGAATTACAAAGCAGTTACCCGGGCCTGACTGGAATCAATGTCGGTTTACTGCGTGTGAAGGGCGGGTTTGGAACTACCGGATTGGAACTAACTTCTTCTGATCTTCGTTTTGACTACCAGGGCCTTCAAACAGATATTGACAGGGTCTCGCTCGAAATCCATATAAGCGACGCTGAAAACGAATCCGCAGCCCCTCTCACATTGGACGACCTGTCACTGCCTGTGACGAAACTGACCGGCAGACTGCCCGGATTATCGGTTAATCATATGCATGTGACCTTGTATCGGGCAAGCGGCATTCAGACCTCGACGGATAAGCCTGGCCGACCGGTGAAAGTGGATTTCGAGGCATTCGACCTGAATCCCCGCTCAGATGACAGCTTTCACATTAAGAGCCAGGTGATCATTGCGGATTCCATGCGTTTTAAGGGCCGGCTTGATCTCGATGTAAACCCTGAATCCATCAACGCCATCATCAACTTCCCGTCTGGTAGCGACTCGCCGCCATGGCTGGTCGTGGAGATGGCGCAGGAAATTCACCCGGCAACAACCACGACCCAGGTAAAAGCTGTTCTCAAGGCCGGTCTGGCGAACCGGGAGTGGCTTGATTCGCTATTGGCGGGCGGCACCGGACACCTATTCACCCGCTTGGGGGGCACTATTGAGATAAGTGCGAGCTTTGCTGGTCAGAGCCTGCAGAAGCTTGAAACCCTATCGGTGACCAGCGAAAACCTGCGGCTGGTGTCCGATAGCGGGACATTGGATATTACCGCCAATGCAATGGCACACCGTGAAGGTGAAAAAGTTACTGTAAACCTGCCGATACCTGCGAAATTGCGATTCCAGGGAAAAGCCGATTGGATAGATGAACTGCTCAACGGGATTGTTCCGGCACTGCGGCTGACTCCCCGGTCAGAGCTGGATTTTTCGTCAGAGCTTGGTTCAAACAGCAGGTTTTCATTTCAGAACAACAATGGCCCCTTCATGCAGTTTAACGGTGACATTAACCTTGATCTGAAATCCGACGCAGAGCATCTCTCAATACATTCCATGGGTCTGGAAATTGAGGTGGGAGATCCTGATAACCTGGAATCAATAATTGCAGAGGGTCTTATTGCGTTCGATTGGGACGTAAACGCACCCGTTGTCTATACGCTTGATGATCTGCAGTTAACAGCAGATAAATTGAAAATAGCGGCAGAACTGGTTTCAAAGGACGGTGAGTTTATCAGTACCGGTAGCGGCACCTTTATACAACCCCGCTTAGCATCCCCCGATGTTTCCGCAGAGAAAGTTGATATGACGTGGCGGCAACTGGACCTGGAGAATCTGACGGGAAACCTGGACACCCGCACACAGGGTCTTATCGCAAATTTCAACGATGAAACATGGACTGGTTTCGACCTTGATATCAATTACGCCTTGCGCAACGGGACTGATGTCGACGGTAGCGGCATCCTGAAATTTGTTAGTGGGTCGGAACTGCCCCTTGAATTTGCCGGTAATACAGAAGTACAACGATGGGACATCAGCATACTACCCACGACCATCAAACTGGCAAAACTAAGAAAATTGCTGTCAGTGGCCAATTATGAATTGCCGGCCTCGATCAAACTGACAGACGGCTATATCGAACTTCAGGGTGATGTTTTAGTGGGTGATGAAATGACTGCCAAGCTGCTCATTAGTGGTCATGAAGCGGCTGCCTCGATGCTCGAAAGCAGCGCCCGCGACGCGCGCTTCACCCTCAATGCCACTTTTAACAAGGCGCTTCGGGCAAGTGGTCCCGCCTCCATTGAAGCACTTGCACTCGCCGGTGGTATTGACATAACCCGCATCAGCACTGAACTTGATTTTGAAAGCACTGACAGCATTGGTCTGAAGAACATGACTGCAGAGGTATTTGACGGCCAACTCAAACTTGGCAGTCTGCAATTTTCGGAAAACAACATTACAGATACCACCGTTGAGTTCAGTCATATCAACCTGTCGCTGCTGTTGGCTTATGCTGATATCGATGGCTTGGAAGGTACCGGATTTCTTGATATTTCAGTGCCTGTCGGCAGCGATCAAAGCCGTGTCCATGTTCAAAACGGAACATTCCACTCAACTGTTCCCGGACAGCTGGCTTATATAAAGGAAGGTATTGCGGGTAGTAACATCGGTCTGCAGGCGCTCGAAAATTTTCAATACCGGGATCTTTCCGGTACATTCAATTACCAATCCGATGGAACTTACGTTGTAACCGTCCGTCTTGACGGCAAGAACCCGGATCTCTATGGAGGTCATCCAATCGTGTTTAATTTGAATATCAACGGTTCACTCCCCGCGCTCTTCGAAGCCATGTTCATCACCGGGAGTTTTGAAGAGGCGATTTTGAAAGAAATCAAAAGTCGATAGCAACCGGACGGCTGTTCAGGCAGAATTCAGGACAAGCTGTTAATGTATGACATAGTGGAAAGCAGACGGGTGGTGGCAAAATGAGTCGATTAATAATTCTGATAGCTGTATTGTTTCTCAGTGCGGCATGCACACCGACCGTCAAGGTCGAGGCGCCAGACAAGCCGATTGAAATCAACATGAATATCAATATCAAACACGAAATCCTGATAAAAGTTGAAAAGCAGGTCGAAGAATTGCTTGAAGACAACTTGTTCTGATGGCGGGAACCAACCGTAGGCCAGAACGAGCTTGAATCGTAAGAACGGAAGAAATGGAAGCATGATGATGAAATTAAACAATTGGATGGGATGGATTTTTAAACCGCTGCTTATCAGCCTGTTGACGGTTTCAATTGCCGTAGCTGGCAGTCCATTAACACAACCCAAGGCGGATGGACTGATCGGTGAACAGGCCAATGGTTATCTCGGCCTCGTCGTGCAGAATGCACCCCCGGATATCAAAAATCTCGTTGCTGATACCAACGCCAAACGCAAGGCCGGTTATCAGAAAATCGCTGCAAAACAGGGCACCAGTCTCTCTGAAGTCGAGAAGGTCGGTGGAAATACCGCCATTGAGAAAACACTTCCCGGCAATTACATCCGTGATGCAAGCGGGACCTGGTACAAGAAATAACCAAGCAATACCGAAGGGTGCGTGACTCGTCACGCACCTGTGTCTGGAAGGCAGAATCAATTAAAGATATATGTATTGCGAGAGTTCAGGTTGGTTTTAAGGTTCACTGGTAGCCACGAACGCACCTCGAATATCACCTTCACGGTAACCCGTAGCCCGATCCATCGGATAAAGATCAGCCAGTATCCGGCTGACGTCGGGTGACAGGTTGGTGCCGTGACAGTTCAGACAAACGGGGCCTGTAGGTATCGCTTTCATAAAGCGAAATTCCTGTTTTCCATCGATTTCTACGGTTTCTGACCAGACAAGACTGCTGATGTCCTTTCCCGCGGCCTTTTGTTGTTCAAAGCCTTCCAGCACTGCGATTTGCCACTCATTGGGCAGGTTGGCTGGATTACGGTTTTTAAGACTTACACGGCTCAGTAGCAAACCCTGTTCGTTTTCCACCTTTTGCGTTATCGGCATGGCTTGAGTGTTGCAAACTCCAATTGCCGCGACCGGTCCGCCAGCCTGCATAGCACCTTTCAGTTCTGTTTTCAGGGCAACGGCCAGTTCCCTGATGGCTGCTTTTGCTTTATCGGCTTCCGTCTGATGGGATTGAGGTTGCTGATCACTGCTGCCGTTCATGGCCAGCATCACAAGACAAAGACCCAGTAAAATTTGTTTCATTGCAATTGCACTTCTAACTGTGGGGTGGGTAACGAGTTACCCACCCTACGGGTTGTTAATTAATGCCTTCGGATGCTTCGTGTTTACTCAGCAATGAAAACTGCCGGGCCAGTGTCGGCTCATCGCGGCCAAGCTCAATCATGTCGCTGACGATCCGTGCTGACTCACGCAATAAAAGGTCAGGAAGATCTTCTTCCTCTTCATCTACAGCAGCTTCATCATCTGCTGCATCAATCGCGGCTTCAGGCGGCTCACCTGCACCCGCCAGGGCATCAGTTTCTTCCAGCAAAGGACCATTGTCATCGCGTGCAGCTTTTCTGGCAACACGCTTGGCCTCGTCCTTATCCATCTCTTCACGACGTGAGGTTTCGAGTAGTGAGATCTCTTTTTTATCTTTATTGAGGTTAAATTCCTCGACATCTCTGAGCAGCCAGCCAAACTCCTGATCGCTGGCAATTCTGTCCTGGTAACGGAAATCTGTCACAGCCACCATGCGATCCAATTCCCCTTCACGCTCATAACTCGCGGTTGGAATGCTCGTCCATGGCAGGGCATTATCGAGTGAACGCTCACCATAATCCTCGGGATCACCGGCTGATGGGAAACGGATATCCGGCTCAACACCACGGTTCTGTGTCGAACCACCGTTGACACGGAAAAATTGCGCCATGGTGATCTTCAACTGCCCCATCTTTCCTGCATCGCTGGAGGGCGCGTAATCATCAAGATCCACGAGGTTCTGTACAGTGCCCTTGCCGAAGGTCGTCTCTCCGATGATCAAACCACGACCGTAATCCTGAATTGCCGCTGCAAAAATCTCGGACGCGGAAGCGCTGTACCGATTGACCAGGACAGCCAGCGGCCCATCCCATGCCATACCGGGATCGGTGTCCTCCTCAGTACTGATACGGCCGCTCGAGTTACGCACCTGTACAACCGGACCTTCGTCAATAAACAAACCGGTCAGTGTGGTGGCTTCCAGAAGTGAGCCACCCCCATTATTCCGCAAATCAACAATCAGTCCTGTGATTCCTTCGGCTTTCATTTCTTCGATCAGTCTTCTGACATCACGGGTACTGGAACGGTAATCCGGCAGGTTCTTGGCGCGGCCATTAAAGTCCAGGTAAAACACCGGCAGATCAATGACGCCGACCTTGACCATTTCGTCATTTTCACCCGGTACTTCAATGATACGGCTCTTGGCAGCCTGCTCTTCCAGCTTAACTTCATCCCGTACGATCTCGATGATCTCTGACGGACCTTCAACACCCGTATCCTCGTGAAGGACTTCAAGCCGGACAATGGTGTGTTTGGCTCCACGGATCAAATCAACGACATCATCTACACGCCAGCCGACAACATCCTGTAACTTCCCATCATTTCCCTGGCCCACTGCAAGAACCTTGTCCCCGGCCTTGAGGTTGCCCTCTTTGTCCGCCGGCCCGCCCGGGACAACACTGGCGATGCTGGTGTATTCATTTTCGCGGCCCAGCAAGGCGCCGATTCCTTCCAGTGACAAGCGCATTGAGATTTCAAAATTTTCTGAACTGCGGGGCGACATGTATGCGGTGTGCGGTTCAATGGATTGCGCAAAGGCATTCATGAAAAACTGGAAAATATCATCGGAATTCAGCTCTGAAATACGCCGGTCCAGATTCTCATAACGGTCGTCGAGCGTTTCTACAATGGCTTCATCATCCTTGTCGGCCAGGCGCAGACGCAGATAGTCATTCTTTACACGCTGACGCCAGAATTCATTGAGCTCCGCTTCTGATTTAGCCCACTTGATATCATCGCGGTCCCACAGGTAACTTTCGTCAATGGTGAAATCCATGGGTTGTTTGAGCAGTTCGCGGGCAAAAGCGACACGTTCTCTTACACGTTCAACATACACATTGAACATTTCATAGGCTGGTGTTGGGTCAGAGTGCTGTAGTGCATCGTCAAGACTCAGCCGGTATGGTGCAAAAGTCTCTATGTCCGAGGCGAGGAAGAAACTGTAATTCGGGTCGAGTAAATTGAGATATCCATCGAAGATTTTCTCCGATAGCTCATCATCAAGGCGGGTATCTTTGTAGTGCCAGTTGGCCAGAAACTTGGTTGCAAGGTTACTACGCAGGCGTTGCTCAAGGCTGGGCTTGAATGTCACCTGCTCCACCGGCTGGGTAACCGCCCATACCGAGGTACTTATCATTAATACCAATAAAAACTTGACTGCTCTCAAACTCATCTACTCCAACATCGATTAACTGTTATGGAACGCTTATCACCTACTACTGACCACAAACCCGGCCATGAGTTGCCGAGTTTGTTTAATTCTGCAAACTATTTAAGCACTTGGCAAGTATGTGCTGCAAGGGTCAAAAGTTTAGACGAGCCAATTCAACGACCAAATAGACAACGCTTGCAAGTGAAGGGTTCAAGCCACCAGGCCGGACTCTTCAGCCATTAAATCCGCGTGATATGAAGACCTGACCAGCGGCCCCGAGGCGATATGTGTAAAGCCCATCTCATACCCAAGTGTAGCAAGTTTTTCAAATTCTTCCGGCGTCCAGTACCGCAATACCGGATGATGGTGCGAGGTTGGCTGCAGATACTGGCCGATAGTGACCATATCCACATCATGTGCCCGCAGGTCCTGTAAAACCTGCTCAACCTGCTCGAGGTTTTCCCCCAGGCCCAACATGATGCCCGACTTGGTCGGGATATCCGGGTGCTGCGCCTTAAAATCCTTTAATAGCTTCAAGGACCAGTCGTAATCCGCCCCGGGCCTGACATTCGGGTACAGGGGTTTGACGGTTTCAAGGTTGTGGTTGAAGACGTCCGGTGGGGAAGTTTTGAGAATCTCCAGCGCCCTGTCCAGGCGGCCTTTGCCGCGAAAATCAGGAACCAGTATCTCCAGCTTGATACCCGGACTTAGCTCCCGGGTGCGACTCAGACAACGAACATAGTGTTCTGCGCCGCCATCACGGAGATCGTCACGATCAACCGAGGTAATCACCACGTAACGCAACTTCATATCACGAATGGTGCGCGCCAGGCTTTCCGGTTCGTTTTCATCCGGTGGATTAGGCCGGCCATGGGCAACATCGCAAAAAGAACAACGGCGGGTACAAATTTCACCGAGGATCATGAAGGTGGCCGTACCCTTGTTGAAACACTCATGAATATTCGGACAGGTGGCCTCTTCACACACGGTCACCAGGCTGTTATCGCGCAAACGCGACTTCAGATCAGCCACCGCATTTCCCGCAGGCAGCCGCACCCGTATCCACGGGGGTTTACGCAAAACCGGTGCATCCTGATCGAACCGGGCTGTATTACGTGCCAGTTTATCGGCCCCAAGCTCTTTTACACCCGGATCTTTCGGATTGATTAAATGGAGCGGTATTTTTTTCTGATCAGTCACTTAGTATAGTCATCCTGTTAACTGCCCGCCTTAGGGCAACCCGCCCTCTACCAGGCAGAACCGATTATTGTAGCCTAAAACTTCACATAATCCGGCAATCAGGCGGTTTTCCACTTCCGCCATGGAAACCTCGGCAAATGCTGACAGGTTGGTAACCTGCAAACCCTCGTAACCACAGGGGTTGATACGTTGGAAAGGTTCCAGATCCATGTTGATGTTAAATGCGAGACCATGAAACGATTTGCCCCGGCGAATACGCAAACCAAGTGAGGCGATCTTGACACCATCAATGTAGACGCCCGGTGCACCAGCGATGAGCTCGGCATCCACGGCATAACTTTTCAGTACGTCGATGATAGCCTGCTCGATTCCGGACACCAGCGCGCGAACACCCAGTTTTAACCTGCTGATATCAATCAGCGGGTAAGCTACGATCTGACCGGGTCCGTGATACGTCACCTGCCCGCCGCGATCGACCTGGATTACAGGTATATCACCCGGTGCCAATACGTGTTCCGCACGACCGGCCTGGCCCTGCGTGAATACCGGCGGGTGCTCTACCAGCCATAATTCATCAGCTGTGTCAGCATCCCGTAGATCGGTGAATGTCTGCATGGCCCGCCAGACCGGTTCGTATTCCAACAAACCCAGGCGCCGGACGAGCAGCTTTGAATCTGACATCAGAGTGCGAGCAGCACTTGCTCGCAATCAGTCAGCCCCTGGTAAATTCGATCCAGCTGGGCTTTTGAGGTGGCTTCAATGGTGACCGTCACCGAAATATAATTACCCGCCCCGCTGGGGTTTGTTCTGACCGGTTCACCGGCAGATATTTCAGCATGGGTCAAAACGATTTTCGTGACCAAGGCCTCGAAACCAGCATCGTTGCGGCCCATCGCCTTGACGGGAAACGTGCAGGGGAACTCAAACAGCGTGTCCTGTTGGTCTGAACCGGTATCGGGAGGATTAACCGAAGCCATTAATCATCACTAAATAATTCGCCAAACCACATGTTCATGCCATCCCATGTGCGACCGAAAAACCCTGCCTCCGGAATGGTTTCCAGTGCGACCAGGCCACGGCTGGTGATTTCCGCATCTTCAATGCGTATTAAAATCTGACCGACCTCTTCACCTTTGGTAATCGGCGCAATCAACTCGGGCCGCATCTCGACCTGTGCATCGAGATCATCATAGCGACCTCTCGGTATCGTGATAAACAGCTCATCGCGAATACCCAGGCTTATCTGATCTTTTTCGCCTTTCCAGACCTTACCCTGTGCCAGTTCCTGACCCGCTTTGTACAGCTGGATGGTCTCAAAGAAACGGAACCCATAATTAAGCAGGGTCTGGCTTTCGTTGACACGCGATGTTTCTGAACCGGAACCGAGCACCACGCTGACCAACCGCATACCATCACGCATGGCCGAAGCCGCCAGGCAGTAGCCCGCAGCTTCGGTGTGACCGGTTTTGAGCCCGTCAACTGCCGGGTCACGCCACAGCAGGTTATTGCGGTTGTGTTGACGTATATTGTTAAAGCTGTATTCCTTCTCTGAATACCACGGGTAATAATCCGGGAAGTTCTTAATCAGCGCAACACTCAAGGTCGCCACGTCCCGTGCGGTAGTGAAGTGATTCTCGTGAGGCAAACCGGTGGCATTCGTAAAGTTACTGTTGGTCATGCCCAGTTGCTCTGCATAGTGGTTCATCAAACCGGCAAAAGCCTCTTCCGTTCCTGCCAGGTGCTCCGCCAGTGCCACGCTGGCATCATTACCCGACTGGATCACCATTCCCTTCATCAACTGCTCAACTGTCGGCTGCATGGAAGGCTCAATGAACATACGTGAACCCCCTGTGCGCCAGGCCGTTTCACTTACGGTAACGGTGTCAGTCAGCTTGATATTGCCGCTGGCCAGCTCCGAGAAGACAATATAGCTCGTCATCACCTTGGTAATACTGGCGGGTTCAACAGGCATGTCCGGATTGCTTTCAACGAGCACGTAGCCGCTATTGAAATCAACCAGGATGTAACTGTTTGCGCTCAGCGATGGTGCTGCCGGTATCGGCATACCTTTTGGCGGAGGCGGTGGCGGCGTACTTTGAGCGATCGCGGCGAACGGTAATGCAACGGCAAAGCTTAGTAACAAGAGGAATTTCTTCATAATCGACAATTATTCCGTAAATATACAGGCGGGGTCTACCCGAAACCGGGAAAAACCACAAAGAGCCAGTCAAGATTGACCGACAGCCACCTAACGACTCACTTTATGCGGGCGTTCATACCCCAGTTCAACCACACGACGCATACTGGCCTCAATTTCACTCTCCGAAGCATACGGCCCTATCCATACCTTGTACAATCCGCGGCTTTTTTGAATCGATACCGGTTTGAGTTGCGCGGCCATCATTTTTCCTGCCAGGTCATCGGCAGTTTTGCGTTTACTGAATGCTCCAACCTGCAAAAACGTCCCATCAGCGAGTTTCACGGCAGAACGTTTCGATGTTTTTACATCAATCGCGCGAACATCGATGCGTGCGGTACCGGTTTGATCGACACCCAGTTTGATCGCCGCCGCATAAGACAGGTCAATAATACGATCTTCGTGGAAAGGACCACGGTCATTGATCTTTACAATCATCTTGCGGCCATTATCAAGGTTGGTCAGCTCTGCATAGGTTGGCAACGGAAGGCTCTTATGTGCCGCTGTTGCCAGGTGCATATCATAAAGCTCTCCACTTGATGTGCGACGGCCATGAAACTTGCTGCCGTACCACGATGCAATACCCCGTTCGTGATAACCCTTGCTGGTGGGTAGAACAGTATAGGTCTTGCCCAGCACTGTATAGGGGCTGTGGTTACCATAGCGGGCTCGTGGCTCATCTTTGGGCACCGCGTCGTGAACATCCGCCGCCGAGATTTTGCGGCTCGAGGGCCCGTCACCAGGCTCTACTTCCTTTTTGCCTGCACAACCCGCCAGCAGCAAACCTGCCAGGGCCGCCGTGAATACCAGTTGCTTCATCAGGGCTTATCCATGCCTTTTTTTATCTCCTGGCTTAACTCGTAAACAGCCATCGCATAACGCGGACTGCGGTTATAGCGGGTGATGACATAAAAATTCTTGAAAGTCAGCCAATACGTGTTGCGTTTCTTTTTTTTCAGCATCAAAACCGCTGCGGGTAATTCCGGTGGTAATTCATTTGAACTGGTGAAGCCCTTCTCCCGCCATTGAGCCACTGTCAGTGATGGTTTGAGCCCTCTCGTTGATATCTCGTCGAAGGCCGCGCCCTCTGATGCGATCGCACGTTGTGTAACCGGCTGCCCGGGCTGCCAGCCATGACGGTGCAGGTAATTGGCAACACTGCCGACAACATCGGCTGTTGAGCGCCAAAGGTCCCGACTGCCGTCTTCGTCAAAATCCACGGCATATTCACGATAACTGCTGGGCATGAATTGACCCATACCCATTGCACCCGCATAAGAACCGGTGACTTCAGCGGTCGGTAATCCCTCTTCGAAAGCAAGCTGCATGTACTGCATCAGTTCCTTTGAAAAAAACTCCGAACGGTCAGAAGAAAGATTCTGTGGATAATAAAAACCCAGGGTCACGAGCGCATCGATAATGCGATAGCTGCCGGTAATGCGCCCGTACAATGTCTCAACACCTATGATTGAAACGATGATTTCTTCATCCACACCGAACTGTTTGGAAGCGGCTTCGATTAATGCACGGTTTTCCTTCCAGAAATTGATACCTTCATTGATCCGTTTGTCAGTCAGGAATATCTTCCGGTACTCGTACCATGGTTTGCCCTCGGCAGGCCGGGAAATGGCATCGACAATAGACTGCTTGTATTCGGCCTCAAGCAGCAATGCCCGCACTTCATTTTCAGGCAATCCGTATTCCGAGGCTGCACGCTTCACAAAATCGTCAGTTCCGGGATGCTCCGCGGCAAATACGGGTACACAAAAAAGTACCAATAAAAGAAATTTTCGCATTAAACAAGGTTTCCACATTGGATGGTTAAGCTGTTTTTATAAAATACGGGAACAGAGTTTACCCGAACGGGAAATAAAAACCGCTGTTACAAGCACCTTTAACTCAATAATCAAGAACAACGGCAACATTTTAACCCGCATATTGCACCAGTCTCGCGAAAGCTGGCCAAGAGCGGGTGCAATATGCGGGTTTCACTATCGTAGGAACTTTCTGTGGCCATAGATGGACATCATCATGCCGAATCCTGCCAACAATGTGACCGCGGAGGTCCCGCCATAACTGATCAGCGGCAGCGGAACGCCTACTACGGGTAGTACACCCGACACCATGCCACCATTAACCAGCACGTATACAAAAAGGGTCAAACTCAATGCCCCCGCCAATAATCTTGATCCGGTGTCCCTTGCAATGCTGGCAATATACAGACCACGGGCGATGACCATTAAATAAGCCAGCATCAGTAGTGAAACACCGATCAGGCCGAATTCCTCAGAAATGACAGCCAGGATGAAGTCGGTGTGACGCTCCGGAATAAACTCAAGATTCGACTGCGTACCGTTCATCCAGCCCTTACCGGTTACTCCACCCGACCCGACGGCAATTTTTGACTGGATTATGTTCCAGCCATGGCCCAGCGGATCGGCCTCAGGATTGAGAAACGTGCGGACGCGATTGCGCTGATACTCCTTCATGACCAGCCATAACACCGGGGCCGCGGCAGTAGCCAAGCCTGCAAAACCAAACAACACCCGCCAGTGCAAACCGGCCAGGTAAAGCGTAAACACACCGCTGGCAGCGACCAGAAGCGCAGTACCGAGATCAGGCTGCCGGTAGATCAATAGGGTTGGAATCAACAGTATTGCGAATGTCACGGCGGTCGACTTCACCGAAGGTGGCAACACCCTTGAATGCAGATACCAGGCAACCATCATGGGCACGGCCAGTTTCATCAATTCAGAAGGCTGGAAACGAAGTACGCCAAAATCCAGCCAGCGCTGTGTACTGCGCCCGACACCCAGCACCAGGGTTGCAAGCAGCATGGCAACACCAAGACCATATAACCACGGTGTCCAGGCCCTTAATACCCGTGGCGGCACCTGGCTGATGATCAACATCAATACCAAGCCGAAACCAAGGCGCATCGCCTGCCGGGTTACCATGGCCATGTCCTGGCCGGAGGCGCTATACAGCGCGGTCAGTCCAAAACCGGCGATCAGTAACAACAGGATCAGCAGGACCGGATCCAGACGTGGTGCTCCAACCCATGCCGGCAACCAGCGTTTCATGGCTGTAACTCCCGTTCCAGTTCCTGATCCAGCCAGGCATCCAGTGTTGCCCGCGCGACTGGTGCAGCAGCAGTAGAGCCGCCACCACCATGTTCAACTACCACCGCTATTGCGATCCTGGGAGCCTCTACCGGTGCAAAGGCTATAAACAACGCATGATCCCTGAGGTGCTCAGCGACCTCCTCCTGATTTCCTTTTTTGCCTGCCGCAAGCTGATACACCTGCGCCGTGCCCGTCTTGCCACCAGTTCGGAAATGAGCGTCTACAGCAACTTTTCTCGCAGTACCGCGTAAGCCGTTAACCACCAGGTCCATGCCATCCAGAATCGTTTGCCAGTTCTGCGGATCACGGATCGGAATTTGCAGCTCGGACGGGGCTCTGATGCGTTTTGCCCTTTCAACACCTGCCTGCTTGCTCGCGTATAGTAGCCTCGGTGAAAAAAGGTTACCGCCATTGACCAGTGCGGCAACGGCATTGGCCAGTTGCAGCGGTGTAACCACGTTGAAACCCTGGCCAATTCCCGCGATCACCGTCTCACCCGGATACCAAGGCTCGTTAAGCGCAGCACGCTTCCATTCACGCGACGGCAACAGGCCCTTGCCCTCACCCGGTACGTCGATGCCCGTGGCCGACCCGAAACCAAACTGCGCCAGGTAATCGTGCATACGGTCGATGCCCAGGTCCATGGATAGCTGGTAAAAATAAGTGTTAACCGACTGCTCCAGCGCGGAACGAATATTCACCCAGCCGTGCCCCATGTCCTTCCAGTCACGGTAAGGACGGTCATAGCCTTCGATATAGAACTTGCCATTTGAGAACACCCGGGTCTCCGGCGTCACGACACCCAGTTCCAGACCCGCCAAACCGACAAATGGCTTTAAAGTGGAACCCGGTTCATAACCACCGTTAAGTGCGCGGTTGAACAAGGGCCGTCCGGGCGCACTGAGAATTTCAGAATAAGCCTGCTGACTAATGCCACCCACAAAAGCATTCGGGTCATAGGCCGGCTTGCTAACCAGCGCGATAACACTGCCATCCACCGGATCAATGGCCACTACGGAGCCTGGGCGATCGCCGAGAGCATCCCAGGCTACCTGTTGTACAGCTACATCGATGGAAAGTACGAGGTCCGTGCCCGGCACCGCGTCCTGACGCTCCAGAACCTTCAAAACCCGGCCACGGACATTGGTTTCGACACGTTCATAACCACTGGTGCCATGGAGTTCCTTTTCCTGAAACTTCTCTATGCCAATTTTGCCGATGGTACGTGTGCCACGGTAATTACCCTCGTCCACACTGGAAATATCATCCGCGTCCAGACGACCGGTGTAACCCAGAACATGGGTCAATAGCTCACCATAGGGGTAGTGCCTGGATAAGTATGGAACCACGTCCACACCGTGAAACCGGTGGCGGTTTACGGCGAAGCGCGCAACCTCCTGCTCACTCAGGTTAAATTTCAACGGAACACTGTCAAACACCCGATAATCCCGGCGTGATTGATGAAAAGCTGCCCGGTCATCTTCATCGAGGACGATCAGGGTGGACAATTCATCCAGCAAAGCCTCCAGGCCCTGCTGCTTTCCAGGCACCTTCTCCGGCACAATTTCCAGCCGGTAAGCCGGACGGTTTTCAGCAATAACCCGACCACGGCGATCATAAATAATGCCCCGGTTGGGTACCACCGGGGTTACTGCTACACGATTGTTTTCCGAGCGCGTTGAGAAACTGTCATACGCAAAAACTTGTAACCAGACATAGCGCCCAAGCAACGCCAGAATACACAGGGCAATAACGACAAATCCTATCCATGCCCTGTTCTCGAACAATCTTTGTTCGTCCCTCTCGTCCTTGATTGCACGATGACCTTTATAACTGATCACGGTTTTTGTTGACGCGACATCGCACGTATACGGTCAAGAAAAAGGAACAACCAGGGCCATAAGACCAATCCAACCAGGGGTGGCAACCAGTACTGCCAGGTGGGCAGGGGCTCCCCGAGAAGCGCGGTGATCCAGATCAGGATTATGCGGTCATTAACCAGCAACACGAATACGCTTAGGGCCTGCTGCCAGGGCGGGAAAAAACGTAGACGTGAACGGAAGTGCTGTACCAGGAACACCACAACCACGAGGCTCAGGGCATGCAGGCCCATCAAACTGCCGCTGAGGATATCCAATACGACCCCGGTCAGGAAGGCCAGGCCGAGACTAATCGTACCCTGTGTTTCCAGCGACCAGTAGATCACCACCAATGCCACCCAATAAGGCTTGAACGGCTGCAAAATCTCGGGCAATGGAACCAGTGACAACAAAATAGCGGCCACAATGGTAAGAAAAATCAGGCTACGGCTTTCCCGGTTAGGCTTCATGGCTGCTCTAACGGTAATGGTTTTGTTACATACTGTGGATCAATGAGCAGCACCTCGCGGCCCCGGTCAAGCGCGGCGAATGGCCGAATATAAACCTTGGCGAAAGCCCCACCGCTGTCCCGCTCCACGCGTTCCACCTCACCCACAGGGAAACCCGGGGGAAAACGGTCACCCAGACCGGATGTCGCGATAACGTCACCGGGGCTGACATCCGCCTGCAATGGCACATTGGGCATGAGTAAATGGCTGGTTTCCCCTGTTCCATAAGCCACGGTGCGCAAGCCGGTTCTGTTGATCTGCACAGGCAGAGCGTGGTCAGGATCGGAGATCAACCGCACGGTTGAATAATGCCAGTGTACGTCTTCGACCTGACCGACGATACCCAGGCCATCGATGACGGCCTGGCCGATTACCACGCCCTTGTCAGCACCCATGTCTATCCAGATTTTGTGGGAGAATGGATCGAGATCCACACGTATCATTTCTGCAAACTGAAAAAGGTAGGCCCTGCCACGGGTCGCCGCGAGCAAATCCCTCAGTCTTTGATTTTCCTTCTGAAGGGCCACCTGGGTCTGTACTGAACCGGAAACTTTAAGCAATTGCTGCAAAAGCTGCTGATTTTCAGCGATCAGGTCACTACGTTCGCGTGTTCGTTGATCCAGGGCCTGCAGGGCTTCTGCCGGCCACCCGACCACGTGGAATACGGGTTCAAATGCCAACTCCATCGTACTGCGGATGCGGGGAACATAATGTCCGAACTGGTCCATAAACATCAGCACAATGGCCAACAGGATATAAATCATCAAGCGTGCCGTGCGTGTGCCATCCTCGCCGAACCAGCGACCGGGACCTGATGATTCTCTATGTGCCAAATTCTTATCGTGTACCTGTAAAGCCAGGCACAATCGCCTGACAAGGTATGTCCTCTAGTTTTTGGTAAGCTGTCGGATTTGACCGTCGGGGCGAGAAAAAAACAGCACGCTCCTAATTAGTGGTGAAAAAATCACCGTGGTTTTCATCCATCAACTCAAGTGCCCGGCCGCCTCCCCTGGCTACACAAGTCAGCGGATCATCGGCCACGAATACAGGCAGTCCGGTTTCCTCGGAAATCAAACGGTCCAGGCCTTTTAGCAATGCACCACCGCCGGTGAGCACAATACCGGTTTCCACAACGTCCGCACACAACTCGGGTGGCGTCTGTTCCAGGGCCGCCTTGACGGCTTCAAGGATCGTGGCCAGGCTTTCGGTCAGGGCTTCAAGCACTTCGTTACTGTTGATGGTAATTCGCCGCGGCACACCCTCAGCCAGGTTGCGGCCTGAAACTGATAGCTCTTCAGCCTCTTCATCCGGCCATGCGCGACCGATATTGATCTTGATCTGCTCCGCCGTGGACTCGCCGATCAGCGTTCCGTAATTGCGGCGTACATAATTGACAATTGCCTCATCGAACTTATCACCACCAACGCGAACCGAGTTTGAATACACCAGGCCGTTGAGTGATATGACCGCCACTTCAGAGGTACCGCCACCAACGTCCAGCACCATCGCTCCGCGTGCCTCATGAACCGGAATACCGGCACCAATTGCCGCCGCCATCGGTTCTTCCACCAGGAATACCTCACGTGCACCCGCACCTTCGGCCGATTCTTTAATGGCCTTACGCTCTACCTGGGTAGAACTGCACGGTACGCAGACCAGGACACGCGGGCTGGGGCGCAGAAAACGCGATTCGTGAACTTTCTTGATAAAGTGCTGAAGCATCGCCTCGGTCATGTTGAAGTCGGCGATCACACCATCTTTCAGTGGTCTTACCGTACGGATATTACCAGGCGTACGGCCCAGCATACGCTTGGCTTCGCTGCCGACAGCTGCCACCGACTGCGGTCCACCCGGGCCACGATCCATGCGCAGTGCCACAACCGAGGGCTCATTAAGCACAATTCCTTTCCCACGCACATATACCAATGTGTTTGCTGTACCCAAATCGATAGATAAGTCGTTAGAGAAAAGACCACGAAGACTCTTGAAAACCATGTTGTTATTTTCCGGGGAAGAATGTCTAGTTAAGGCTCGCTAATGTATCAGCCAGCCCACTTTTCAGCAAGCGGTGTAACTCCGCTAATGTTCGTGTTAATCCGGATTTTAATAAACTTTCTGCCCAAGCCGTAAAATCCGTTAAAATGTCGCCTCTAATTAAACCCATTATTTAAAAGGTACGGATCAAGATATGTCGGCATTAATTTGTGGTTCCCTGGCTTATGACACCATCATGGTTTTCCCTGAACGCTTCAAGGACCACATCCTTCCAGACAAGGTACACATGCTTAACGTGTCCTTCCTGGTTCCAGAGATGCGGCGCCAGTTTGGCGGAGTTGCCGGCAATATCGCCTATAACCTCAAGTTGCTGGGTGGTGACCCCTACCCGATGGCAACCGTTGGTGATGATTTCGGCCCCTACCAGAGACGCCTGGAGTCGCTGGGTATTTCCACCCGTTACATCCGTCACCTCGAAGGGGAGTTCACACCCCAGGCTTTCATTACCACCGATTTTGACGACAACCAGATCACTGCCTTTCACCCCGGCGCCATGATGGAAAGCCAGTTAAACAAAGTTGACAATGCAGATGGCATTAAGCTGGGAATCGTGGCACCGGATGGCCGCGAAGCGATGTTACAACACAGCCGGGATTTCGAACGCCTGGGAATTCCACATATTTTCGATCCAGGCCAGGCCATGACGCTGTTTGATGGCGATGACCTGAAGACGTTTATCAGCCAGGCCAACTGGCTGGTAGCCAACGATTATGAATTCCAGCTGATCCGCGAGCGCACCGGCATGAGCAAAGAGCAGGTTGCGGATCAACTCGAGGCATTGATCATCACCCGTGGCGGTGATGGCTCTACACTTATCACCAAGGCTGGCGAGGAACACATCGAAACCGTCAAGGCAACCGCCATAGAAGACCCGACGGGTTGCGGGGATGCTTACCGGGCAGGTTTGATATACGGCCTGTTAAACGACTTGGATATGATAACTTCATGCCGTATAGGCTCGGTGATGGGTGCTTTGAAAGTCGCTGTAAATGGACCACAAAACCATACGCCAACGATGGATGAGATTGTGGATTGCTTTCAAAAAGCGTTCGGATACTCTTTTATCAACTAAATTTGGCAAAACTTACCCCTAATCGGGGGTTTACGGTTGACAATCGTCTCACGTAAATGGAAAATTGCCGCCCCCGATCGCAATGACCGGGACCGTTTGAAAAATCTGAATATGGTGATGTAGCTCAGCTGGTTAGAGCGCGGCATTCATAATGCTGAGGTCGGTGGTTCAAGTCCACCCATCACCACCAATAAAATCATATAGTTACACCACTTAATCAAATTTCCTTCTTCTGATTCATCCATAATGGCGCACTAGTGGCGCAACTCCTATCAATAAATAACAACAAAACCATAGGTACACAGACCGCTTCTGAGCAGAAAGCAGCCATTCATTGAGTGTGAATTTTAATGACTTGAATAGCGGGAAACGGCCAATAGCAGTCGGCCGCAGCCGTGTAAAAAGAACTGCCAGTGATTGATAGTTCATGTTTATGAGGGTAGCTACTTAGCGGACAGGCACATTGATAATTTCGATCGGTAACAATCCTTCCTAAGAGTGTGGTGGTTACCGCCAGGTAGAAGGATGCAAGGTGACGACGTTCATGTCTAAAACCGGACCTGCATCCTCAAGCCCAAGATCAGGGCATTGTCAAAACGTCCTCTCGCTGGCTTGACGTATTGGATGTCCGGCCCGAAATACAGCCATGGGGTCACCGCATAGTTGTAGAAGAATTCAATGGCTGCCTCATCGCCAATAACGGCAAAGGGATGGATATTGTCCTCAAGCTTGTCACTTAGGTTGTAGTAGTACATGCCCAGGCCAAAACTATCTTGAGGACGCCCGAAAAACAGGGCCCTACCGCCGACTCCGGCGATAAACGAACGCTGTACATAGTTGGGATTACCGTCAGCGATGGCCGCCTTGAGGTAGAAACCCCAGGCGGTATTCGGCTGCTCGCTATCCTCCTGCAGGTTGTGTTTAAACTCAAAATTTATGTTCCAGGCACCCTTCTCATTAGATGTTTCCAATATGCCGCCGCCGATTGAGGAGTAATCTACGCCCTCTGCAGTGCTGTAGAGGCCAGTGACTGTATAGCTTGTTTTACGCCCGGCGAGGGTCGATGTATGTGCACCAGTGACTGAGACATTCACACCGTCTTCGAACAGGTCACCTGGAAAATAATCGTTGGTACGATCATTTGGGTCGAAAGCCATGACGGTCCATGTAAGAGGATTGGTCCGGATGTTGACGACCGCCCCCATGAGTACGACAGGAATCAGTCCGCTTGGCGGTGCAACGAGGATAAGGTTCATGAAGCGGTCGATGCCCCAACCGCCGTGGAAAGGGTCTGCCGTAAGCAAATCAACGGGATTGAACTTGCCGAGCGCGATACTGCTTCTATCTCCCGTTTTCTGTGTGAAGTAGAGCGACGTCGCGACCACTTCTTCCGGCGTGCCAACGGGCCAATACATTGCAGTATTTGTTGCGAAGAGAGTGCCGCCGAGATTGGTTGCAAGATCGCCATAGCTGTACTCAATGTGCGAGCGAAAGCCGCCGCCTTCCCATAGGCCCATCTTGCTGCTGTCCAGGTTGATGAAGACATCGAACTTGCCTCCATAGTCGAAGTCTTTGTCTCCAGTCCCTGATGCCAATCCCTGATAGAACGAGGTGTGTCTGAGATCCAGACTCACTCCCTTATCGGCGAGGGATGAACGCGCGCCCCACCAATTTCCGGCCAGGTAGGATCGTGTCCGCAATGGATCTGACCCAGATGATGATTGTGCGTAGGTTGATGAAATTGCCAAAATTGCAAGTAGCACAGTCTTGATAACGCCTATAACCACGGACACCCCAAGCCCCGGAACCTGACAAGGTGGGTTCTGCCGGGATTGGTCACCTGGTATTTTTCGGGGCTCCAGTGCCATTTCATATCCACCGCTATCTAATGATGCGCGATGACAACAAGCTGATTCAGTTCTGGTGCGTACTTATATAAGCAGTTGCAAATGCCACGGCCGCGTCAGGTTTTTCCGCAATCGCCCTGGCCTCTTGGCTAGCTTCGTCAATATCCCAACTGTCCACGGTCACGCGTTTAATCATCCACAGGGCGGCCGCACGGGTGCCAGACCCGCAATGGACATAGACCGGCTGGTTTAACTCATTCCTCACAGCTGCGAGAAAATCATCGATGATTTGCGGATCAACATTGTCGGTATCCAGGGGCAAATGGATATAGTTCAATCCAACTGCTCCTGCTGCAGCGCGGCTTGCGTCCAGCTCGACGCCCTCTTCACTCGCAAGACGCAGATTGATAACAGAAACAAAACCGTCATCTTTCAACCAGCCCATCGCAGACGGCTGCGTCGCACCACCGAAACCCGCTTCCATACCGGTCCGTGAAAAATTACTGATGCCGGGTACCTCGACGTTCTGTACATGTGCATAGGTCGGGCGATCAGATGCCGAGTCGATTGGCCTTACGTTGTGTTGACATGCAACCAACAGAGAAGAAACTGTTAATAGCATGACCAATAAGGTTGAGATTGGCTTGAGTGTTTTCATCATCTCTCTCCAACTTGGGTCTTATAAATCAGGGGTCCGGGCAGAAATATCCACCCGAACCCCGTAGCTTTGACCGTTTTCAGCATATATTTCTAAATTAGCCCACCCGTCCTTGCATGGTAGGAATCTTTTCTATTTTCTTCTGCTCAATCATATCTTCAAGCAACTCTTTCCCAGCTTGTACAAGGAACTCCGGTGCAGCCCATTTGTTTACATCGAAGTCGTTTTTGATGTAGCCATGTTTTAGCATAAATTCCTTGCCGATATTAACCCTCGCCATGTTCTGAGCGGAAAGGTTGGGAACCATGTCCACGTCTTTGATGCCCCGGTAGGTATCCTCTTCGTCCAAGTAGTAGGTTTGCTTGTTGAGGATCGCGGCAGCAGCACGTTTATGCTCGTTGGCCCAGCGTCCAACCCTGATCATGCCTTTCATGAACGCGACGACAAGCTCGGGGTGCTCATTAGCCATTAACTCGGTACATGTGATGATGGCAGGGATATTGGCGACCTGT
>Ga0316187_10000992_pt1 | contig 23736 bp, 20 predicted proteins | sample CroRivburrow1_MG_FD_204927 | JGI IMG/M metagenome (GOLD analysis project Ga0316187, IMG submission 204927) | Coastal sediment microbial communities from Maine, United States - Cross River worm burrow 1 | ecosystem: Environmental > Aquatic > Marine > Coastal > Sediment | place: USA: Maine...
TCCGAAGGCATGGCCTCGAGGTGGAGGGCTTCGATCTGTTCGTGCAGAGGTTCGAGCTCGGCGTGGAGCGCCTCCATCTGCTCGTGGATCGGCTCCATGTCGATGTGGATCGACTCGAACTGGGCGTGGTGTGCCTCCATCTGTGCGTGGATCTGCTCCTGAATCTCTTCGAACGTCCCGTCTTCGATGTGGAGCTCCATGTTCTCGAAGGACTGTTGCATCGCCTCGAGTTGGGCATGCATGGGTTCCATGTCGATGTGCATGGCTTCGATTTCCGCGAGGATGGGTTCCATTTCGGCCTCGATACGCGCAATGGCCTCGTGGTCGATCTCGATCTCCATTGCTTCAATCCGCTCCAAGTGGGGTTGGAGGTCGATTTCGTGATCGGTGATGCGATCGATATAGGGTTCGAGTCGTCTTTCGGCCTCTTCCATTTCGGCCAGGGCCGCCTTGAGTTCGGGACTGGCCGGTCGCGGGCCGGGTTCGGTGGGTTGGACCGCGGCGATGGCTGGAACCAGCGCCGCTGTGAGGATGGCTGCAGGCAGGATCACCGCGAGACCGACCTTGCGGTGTTTGGATCGATTCAAGATTCGCATGATGCGTTCCTCCAGGTCTGATCGCCGGGCCATTTCGAGACCGGCAGCGGCGAGGGTTGGGCGATGGATCGCGGTACGGGCGATGCCCAGAAGATGACAGGCGTAGGACGATGCCCGGGAACCGAGCGAGAGAACCTCCTCGTCGCAGGCCATCTCCTGTTCGAGATCGAGGCGACGCTTGGCCCACCACACCAGGGGATTGAACCAGTAGATGGCGCAGGCGAAACGAGCCGCCATGCGAATGGGCCAATCGAGGCGAATGAGGTGGATGAGTTCGTGTTGAATCACCGCGGTGAGGCGGTCCTCCAGCCACGTGCGGGAGTGGATCGGCAGAATCACAACGGGCCGAAAGATCCCGCAGACGGCGGGGATGTCGAGCTCGGAGCTGGTGACGAGGCGGACCCGCCGCCGGCAACCGATCTGAGCGCGGACATCGGCCGCCAGATCGAGGACGGTTTCATCGGTGACGGGCCGTGCTCTGCGGATGATCCCGACCATCCGCCAAAGTCCCGAGACCTGATGTCCGAGAAAGACCATCGCGATTCCCGCCCAGATCGCCACCAGCAGAGTGTCGAGCGATGGGATGCGCCAACCCTCGGCAGGTTTTTGTTGAAATTGGCGAATATCGCCCGCCACGGCTGTGGTCATCGACCGGTCCCGGTGTGCGGATCGGATCTCGTCGACCGGCGATAGGCCAGGATCTGTGCTCGAAAGCCTGGGGATCTCAACCGGTACGACAACCGGTAACGCCGGCACCACCGTGGCGGCGAGCGGGATCAGCAGTGATCCGATCAGCGCTGTTCCCCAGATCACGGCGCGCAACCGCGCCGGTCGGCCTCGCAGGGCGAGGGCCACACCGGCCGCGATGAGCAGCATGAGGAGGACTTTGAGTGAGCCGAGACCGAAGATGGCGATGATGTTCATCAGCGACCTTCCTTTTGCGCATCCTCGATTCGGCCGGCGAGGCGCTCGAGAGCTTCAGCGTCGAGCTCGTCGTCGAGGTCGAGGAGAGCGGCCACCGCGCTTTCGGGCGAACCGCCGAAAAAGGTCTGGACGATGCCGCGAAGCGCCGTTTCTCGCGCCTGTTCTCTGGGAGTCGTCGGCAGGAAGACATACCGAGGGCCGTCCGACTCGTGGAAGAGGTGGCCCTTGTCCTCGAGGATCCGCAACATCGCCCGGACCGCCGAGTACGACGGCGGGTCGGGGAGGCTTTTGCGAACCTCGGCGGCGGTGGCGCGTCCGTGGGCGTAGATCACTTCCATGATTTGACGCTCGCGGCGGCTCAATTGGTTTGGATCGGTCGTCATTTCGATCTCCACTCTTCTGGTCGATGGCCATCGACGATTAATGCTAAGAATTTAGCATCATGCTAGAAATTTAGCACCTGAAATCGAATTGTCAAGGCCTCACCCGGAAATTGGTACGAAATATGAGTGGGGAGGTTCGGCGCCAGATAACAGATGCCGGATGTCATCCCATCGCAAACCACAGATCGCGCAGATTTCCCTGCACGCGAGCGGGGCCCCGGGTTCGCCGTTCCTCCCTGCCATCGAGGCACCATGTTGAAACACAAAGGACACCAAGAACCACCAAGGAGCCACAAAGCATCGCTGTATTGACCCGGACACCAATACTCCGGGGACGCGAGCCCTTTCGTAAGTTGTTGCGATGAAAATCAAAAGTCATCCTTCGTGGATCCTTCGTGGACCTTTGTGATCTTCGTGTTTCAAGCTCGAACGCGGATGCATGGCATTCCATCGCAAGCGGGCGGGTGGTGGATTGGAGATCATCTGACTTCGTGGAGGGGCGCTCCCGACGGGTAGGGAACTGAAGGGCAGCCAGGATGGCCGCCCCCACAATCATCGCAGTTTGGGTGATGGATGAAGGATACGTCGGGTGATGTCCCTGTGCCTCTGCGATGGGATCTGCGTTCATCTGCGTAATCTGCGGGCAACCCTGCGATGGTGCGATGGAATCTGTGTCTATCTGTGTGATCTGTGGGGTGGCGCCGCAAGCGATGCTCCTATCCAGCATCCAGTATCCAGTATCGAGTATCATCTCCCCCCGGAGGTATCCAATGACCGACACCAACTACGCTCTCGTTCGCGAGCTTCCCGACATGGATTACGAAACAGTGGTCGTTCGGGTCACCGAACTCCTTGCCGGAGAGGGCTTTGGCGTACTCACCGAGATCGACGTCAAGGCGACCCTCAAGAAGAAGCTCGATGTCGACTTCAAACGCTATGTGATTCTCGGCGCCTGCAATCCGTCCATGGCCCACCAGGCCCTGTCCATGGAACCCGATATCGGCGTGCTCTTGCCCTGCAACGTCTGCGTCAGCGAGCGCGACGGTGGGGGCACCAGGGTGGCGGCCATGAATCCTGCGGCGGCGTTCACCCTGATCGGCAACCCGGAAATCACCGGTGTGGCCGACGAGGTTCGCGGCCGTCTACAGCGGGTGGTTGACGCGCTCTAACCCGAGTCCGTGCCCGTGGCAGCGGCAGGGAAGGGATGATGGCCGGCTCGAGAACTTTCGTGAATGATGTGAAGCTGGGGTGCTACCAGGATTGCCGAATGGCCTCCTCGGCGATCCACGCGTTGAGATTCTTTGAAGCGTCCTGCCGTCTGCTCCACGCATCGAGCTCGCCGAGGACCTCGCGGTAGGCGTTCTGAGCGCCGGTTGTCCACTCGCCCCTGTTTGTCGGAAGCGCATGGCAGTGCTCGACTGGTGGTGTGGCGGCTTCGATGGTGACGGTCATGGGTGCCATTTTGGTCTCCCTTTCTCTGTCGACCATTACTATGGCATAAATAAGGTGTAAATTCAAGAGAAAGGACCAAACTTCAACGAAGTACGTACGATGACCTGGCGGCTTCTATACTCGAAATCATGATCAGGGATGAGTTTTTGGGGTGGGCTTCCAGCCTGCCCCTTCAGAGTCGTCTCGGATACCAGTCGCCGCTCGGAAAGTGTTGGACCTTCAGGCAGAGAGAATTGTGATGGGTCCATCTGCGTCAATCTGCGTCATCTGCGGGCCCAAAGTTCACATCGCAATCTCACCGCAAAGAACGCAAAGAACGCCAAGACCATCGCAAAGGACGCCGCATGATTGACCCATCGCACCATCACAATAAGTGCAATGACTTGGTGACCGCTTTGTGTCTTCGCGTCTTCGTGTTTGCGACGCTCTATCCAGCATCCGGCATCCGCCGCCTCACCACCGCCGCAGCCAGCTCTCTTTCCACGGGTGGACATCGGCCTGGATTTCGCCGTAGATCTCGAGCATCGCGGCCGTCATCCGAGCGACGACCCCCGGGTGGTGGGCGGACACATCGTGCCGCTCGCCGGGGTCCGCATCGAGGTCGTAGAGCTCGAATCGAACGAGCCCGGCGGTCCGGATCAGCTCGAGGTCGCCCGGGCGCATGGTCGAGCTGTCGGTGCGGACGATCTCGGGACCGTCCCAGTAACCCGCGAGCTTGAAGCGCCCGTCGCGAAGCACCATCCGTGGACCGCCCCACGCCTTGTAGTGGTGCCAGACGAGCGGGGTGGAGCGGTTGATTGCTTCCCCGCCGAAGGTGGGGGAGATGCTCGTACCGTCGAGCTCGACACCGTTCGGGAGGGCGACCCCTGCAAGCTCGCACAGCGTCGGTAGCAGATCGACGCCGGAGACCGGGGTCTCCGACACGTCGCCGGGATCGGTGTGGCCGGGCCACCGGACAACGAATGGGATCCTGATTCCGCCCTCCCAGAGCTGGAGCTTCCGCCCGCGGAGCTCACCCGCTGAACCGTATGACCGCTGAGCCTGGGGGTGGCGGTTGACCATTTCCGGCCCGTTGTCCGAGGTGAAGAGAACCATCGTGCCGTCGTCGAGCCCGAGCTTGTCGAGGGCCGCCACCACCGTTCCGACGGCGAGGTCGAGATTGGTCACGTTGGCGAAATACTCGGCCTCGTTGCGGTTCTGGGTCGCGGGATAGCTCGCCGTGAGTTCCGGGGGCGAGGCGATGGCCTCGTGCGGCTCGTGGTAACCGATGACCATGAGGAACGGGCGATCCGGATCCCGGAGTTCGGAGAGCCAGTGGATCGCCTCGTCGGAGAGCAGCCGGCAGGCGTATCCCTCGAGCGGGCCCATCTCCACACCGTTGCGGACGAAGTTGAACGGATCCAGGTGGGTCGGCATGGCGAAACCGGTGGTGGCGTACCAGTGATCGAATCCGTGGTCGTCCGGTTGGGGCTGATCGGTCCCGAGCCCACCGTTGAGGTGCCACTTGCCGAGGTAGACGGTCTGGTAGCCGGCCTCTTGTAGGAGTTCGGCGACGGTGGTCTCTACCACCGGAAGGTGAACGTCGCTGCCCGGTGGAATCCAGTCGTAGATCCCGACCCGGCTCGGGATTCGGCCGGTGAGCAGACCGGTTCGGGCAGGGGAGCACACCGGTGCGGCGGCGTAGCCGTTGGTGTATCGGAGGCCTTCGGCCGCCAGACGGTCGATGTTGGGCGTCCGAATGTCCGGGTGACCGTAGCTTCCGAGATCGCCGTACCCGAGATCGTCGGCCACCATGACCACAAAGTTGGGTCGATCGTCGGCCGCAGCCGCGCAACCAGAGAGGAGAATGACGACGGCGAGTGCCAGTTGACGCATGGCGGCCTCCAGTGGGTCGAATTGTAGCGCCGACGTCCCGTCGGCGTCGGTGGCTTCGAGCGCGGCACAATCGCCCACGGGACGAGGGCGCTACAATTCGAGGTGATGAACACACGCTGGATTCTGTGGCTCGTCCTTCCCTTGGTCTTTTCGGGATGCGCCCCCGAACCCACCCGCCCCAACATCCTCCTGGTCGTGACCGACGACCAGGGCCACTGGGCCTGCGGCCCTTGTGGGAGCGCCGAGATCCAAACCCCGACCATGGACCTGCTCGCCGCCACCGGGGTCTGGTTCGCCAACGCGTCGAGCCCGTCGCCGGTGTGCTCGCCGGCGCGAGCGAGCCTCCTCACCGGCCGGCTGCCTTCGCAGCACGGGATCCACGATTTCCTGTCGGAGACCGGCAACGATGAGCGCCACTGGTTGGCCGACGAGGTTCTTCTGCCCGAGCTGCTGCGCGTTGCGGGGTACTTCACGTCGCTGGTGGGCAAGTGGCACCTCAGCGGTAGCGGCAGGCCGCCCGCCGGTGTCTTCGACCGCTGGCTGAGCTACGACGTGGCGGCCGAAGGTTGGCGCAACCAGTATCTCCACCGCGGCCGCGTTCACCTCCTCGACAACGGGAAACCGCTGACCGTGGACGGATTCCAGACCGCCGAGCTGGCGCGGCGCGCCATCGAGATCATTGGCAATCGGCCCGCGGATCAGCCGTTCTTCCTGCTCTTCGCACCCACCGACACCCACGCACCTTTCGAGGGCCATCCCGAGGCGTGGGTCGAGCGCTACCGTGGGGCCTCGTTCGCCGACATCCCCCGTGGAGAGAACTCGCCTTTGCCACCGTCGGGCCCAGCCTCGATCTTGCCCGACAATCCCACCGAGATGCTCGCCCAGTATTACGCTGCGGTCAGCGCCCAGGACGCCTGGATCGGTGAGCTGTTGGCCGCCCTCGACGACGCCGGTATTGCCGACGACACCCTGGTGATCGTCACCTCCGACCACGGCCACATGAACGGCCACCACGGGCTGGTGGGCAAGGCCAACGCCACGCTGCCGCAGAACCTCTACGACGAGGTGGTGCGGGTGCCGCTGGTCCTGCGTTGGCCGGCGCGGCTGCCGGGAGGTGTGACGACCGAGCTCCTCGTCGACCACCTCGACCTCTTTGCCACCGTGCTCGACGCCGCCGGAATCGAGCTCGACGACGCCACCCGCGAGCGGATCTCGAGCCCCGGCCGGAGCCTGCTGCACGTGTTCGACGGGTCGGCCCTCGACTGGCGGCGATACCGCTTCGCCGAGAACGGCAACGCCCGGATGGTCGCGGATCGAAGGTGGAAGCTCGTGCGACGGTATCCGCCGGTGGATCCGCGCTTCGGGGATGAGCTCAACGACCTCGAGGCCGACCCGCGCGAGACCACCAACCTGATCAACGACCCCGGGTACCGGTACCGACGGCGAAAGCTCGAGGCAACGCTCGACGCCCACTTCGCCCGCTACGAAAACCCCGAGAAAAGCGGGACGAGGATCATGGACCAACCGCGGGCCAACGGCCGCGAGCCGTGGACCAGGCTCGCTACACGACTCAGCGAAGCTGATTGATCCCAAATCTTTTGGGCTGTTGCTCTTGATTGGCGCCGGTGACGTCGAGGTTGGCGTCATCGCCCACGGGACGTGGGCGCTCCAATCCGCGGCAGTTTTGCAGCGCCGACGTCCCGTCGGCGTCGGTGGCTTCAATGGGAGGTCCATCGCCCACGTGAAGCGGGTGCTACAAATCGAGATCGTGACGAGAAGGGCGCTATCGGGAAATCAGCCTTCCGCCCTTTGGCGCGGCCACCGCCTCGCCCGTGGCGAAGTGCGCCTCCAATAGGGCGGCGAACTCGGGGCCTTGAGCGATGATCACCTCGGCGTCGAGGAAGCCGCTGTAGAGATCGGCGCCCGAGGCGAGGAAGTCGAAGGTGGTGACGGTGTAGCTCGAGTCCGGTTCGAGCCCCTTGCCGTTAATGGTCACCGCGACCACCCGTTCGCCCAGGGGTCGGTCGAGATCGAAGGTGACCGTCATCCCCGAGACCTGAAGCACCCCGCGCTCGAGACTGAAGCTCTGCTCGAGGACATCGAGGATTTGCGCGCCCGTCATCCGCAGCGTGGTGACGAAGTCGATGAAGGGAAAGGCGTCGAGGAGGTTCTCGCGGGTGATCTCGCCGGCCGGGAGATCGGCGCGGATCCCGCCCGAGTGGACAAAGGCGATGTCGGTCTCGCCGTGCTCGCGGAGGATATCGGCGAAGAGGCTCCCGAGATCCGATTCTTCGTTGTATCGCCGGGTGAGGCGTTCGGCGGTTCGGCCGATGACCTCGTCGACCTCGGGGAACCTCGCGCGGTAGGACGCGAGCTTCGCCGCCACCACGGGGTGGGGATCGAGCTCGTCGCTGGCGACCACCAGCAGCCGGCCGTTGTGGCCGACGAGCTCGCCGGACTTCGGATCGACAAGCAGCTTGAGATAGCCGAGGCGGGTCCCCTGACCGTAGGTCTGGCAGATGAGGGTGCCGGTCACGGGGTGGATGTACGGCTCCTCTTGGCCGGCGTCGGCGTGGCCGCCTATGAGGACGTCGACCCCCTCCACCGCGCCGGCGAGATCGATGTCCGCATCAATATCCCGGTGAACCGCGGTGTCGGCCTCATCGTCGGTCTGCATGGGCGCGGTCTTGCCCTGGTGGGTGAGGAGGACGACGAGATCGACCTCGGGTCGGAGCCGGGCGACCGCGGTGCGGGCGGCGGCCACGGGATCGCGGACCTCGAGGCCCTCGAGATGAGGCGGGAAGAGTGCGGTGGCGGCGTCCTGGCCAAAGATCCCGACCACCCCGATCCGAAAGCCGTCGCGTTCGAGGATCGTCCACTGCTGGGCAAAGGGGATGTCGGTCCCGTCGTAGAACAGATTGGTGGCGAGGACCGGGAACGGCGCCCGCTGCATGGCGTCGCGCAGTACCCACCAACCGTACTCGAACTCGTGGTTGCCGATGCACATGGCGTCGTAGTCCATGGTCGTCATGAGCTCGAAGGGCAGCTCGCCCCGCGTGAGCTTGGCCAGAGTCCCCGTGAAGATGTCGCCGGCGTCGAGAAGGAATGACGTTTCCTCGTCGGCCCGAATCTGATCGATGAGGGTCGCGAGCTGGGCGATGCCCCCGACGTGGTCGAGATCGTCCCGCCAGAAGGCGGGGATCGGGTCGTAGGCGCTCTCGAAATCGTTGGTGTAGAGCAGCGTGACTTCGCGGAGGCGCTCGGGTGAGTGCGCCTGCGGCGGGGCCCCGCAGCCGAGGAGCGAGGCGAGCAGGACGACAAAGCCGGCGCGGAAGAGATGCTTTCCCATGCCTGATGATACGACGGCGTCCTCATTAATGGACGCAGCTGCATCTCCGAGGGGTCGCTGTCGCCGGGTGGCGGGGATGTCGAGGCAGGGGAAACCCGGCATCGAATTTGCTTTGAATGTGACCGAGGACCTCTGCGATCGGCAAGCAGGGCCCGATAGGAAGGAGCGGGAACTATGAAGAAACTCACTCTCATTGTTGCGCTGGCGGCCCTGTCGTTGATCGCGGGGTCGTGCTCGAGCACGAGATATTTTGTCGATTCCGACACCCGGCACGACTTCAGCAGCTACTCGACCTACGCCTGGTTCCAACTCGCGTCACCACCCGACAAGGCGAAGCCGCCGACCGAGGCCAACACCATCCTCACCCGGAGGATTCGTTGGGCGATCGACGGTGCGCTGGTCGGCAAGGGACTCTCATCCGCCGAGGTGGGCGACGCAGACTTCCTCGTGACGTACTCCCTGGTCCTGCAGTCGCGGATGGTGATGTACCACACCGGCTGGTCCATGCCCATGGGCTATTGGGGCGGCTGGGGCTGGGGCGGTTGGGGCTGGGGCGCCGGGTGGAGCGGCGGGCGCTCGTCCATGGAGACCTACACCGAGGGAACCATCGTGGTCGATGTCCTCGACACCAAGACCCGGACCCTCGTCTGGCGCGGGATCGCCGAGAACGCGTTCAGAAAGCCGAACCCCGATGACGCCAAGGTGGCGAAGATCATCGGGAAGGTGATGCAGGGCTTCCCGCCGGCGTAACCGGTCATTTTCTGGACGATTTCCGCCGCGCGGATTGAGCCCACCGACCGCGGCAGGATCTCAACTCCTGCCGGTTGCACCGATCATCACCGACAGAACGCTGAAGAGCCGCCGGGAGCCTTGGTTCGCGGTGGTGCGGCCATTTTTTGGCCGTGTGTGTGCGGTTGACTCTCTGACGTACGTTGCACTGTGCAGAGGCGCGCTTCGAGTGCGCCGGCATGAGGGAGGCAACCATGCGCACGAGACCGAAACTCGGGAAGTGGTCTGCGAAGCTCGGACCGTTCGTCATTCTGCTGGTCACTTCGGCGTATCCGCTGGCCGCCGCCACTTTGACCGTGTGTCCTTCAGGCTGCGACTCGACGACGATTCAGGGTGCGGTGACGATGGCGGACGCCGGCGACGTGGTTCAGATCCTGAGCTCGCAGGCGCACACCGAGAGCGACATCTACGTCACGAAGGACATCACCGTCGCCGGGTTCGGAGTTCTTGACACGATCGTCCAGGCCGACGCGACTCCCGGCACCGCGACCCTCCCGGTCTTCGTGGTTGTCGTCGGCGCGCGGTTGACCCTCGAGTCGCTCACCGTGCGGCACGGTGGGGGGGCGACGGGAGGCGCCTTGGATATCGAGGACGGCCACGCCGTGCTGACCGACGTGCAGCTCGAGTGGAATCAGGCGACGGGTGTTGGTGGAGCCGTCTACGTGTCGGCGGGCAGTTCGCTGGAGGTTGTGGACAGCTGGATCATGGACAACACGGCCGGCCGGGGAGGTGGTGTCTACAATAACGGGAGCGTTGTGATCACAGGCAGCATGGTAAAAGACAACACGGCCTCGGATCTCTTCGGAACGGCAACCGGCGGAGGTCTTCACAACGCGGGTGACCTCACTCTTCGTACATCCAATGTGGGGCAGAACGATGTTGTTGGAGGGCCGTTCGAGGATTCTAAGGGGGGCGGCATTTTCCACGAAGGAATGAGTCTCCTGATTGAGGACTCCTGGGTGAAAACGAACACTGTCGACGGAGACGCCTCGTCCCTTGGGGGTGGTCTCTTCCTCAACGGCTTGGGGAGCGTGACGCTCGATCGGGTGTTCCTTTTCTACAACGAAGCCGGGAAGGGTGGCGGCGTCTATCACGACAATGGAGATCTGTTGATGGAGGACTGCACCGTCAAGATGAACACTGCGACCATTTCGGGAGGCGGTTTGTACCTGGATCACTTCGGGTCCGCGAGCGCCACCATCGCCCACAGCACCGTGGTGGATAACGAGGCATTGGTGGCCGGCGGCGTCGAGGTCTTCGGTGACGGTGCGACGCGGATCTTCAACTCGACGTTCAGTGGCAACGCGGCCACCGACGACGCGGGTGGACTGAGACTGCCGTGGAGCAACAACGTTTCAATCGCCAGCACCACGATCACCGACAACATCGCTGACTCAGATGGTGACGGCAGCGGAAACGGGGGTGGAATCGTCATTGCACAGGGTAGCGACGTCGAGATGCGAAACACGATCCTCGCCGGCAATCTCGATGGGTCTACGCTCCCCGCGCCGAGGCTCCCTGACTGCGTCGGTACCATTCAATCCGTCGGTTACAACTTGATCCAGAGCCTGGGTGTGATCTTCACTTCGTGCACCATCGAGGGCGATACGACGGGGAACCTGCTGGAAATCGACCCACTTCTGCTCGCCATCACCGACAACGGTGGTCCAACCGAGACCCACGCGTTGGATTTGGGGAGTCCGGCCATCGACGCCGGCGACCCTGCGGGGTGCGTGGATCCCCTCGGTGGGCCTCTACCGACCGACCAACGCCATGGGGTTCGGCAGGACCGTTGCGACATGGGCGCCTACGAGGTCTCGGGGACCTTCGGCCTCATCTTTGCGGACGACTTCGAGTCCGGCGGTCTGACCGCCTGGAGTGGCGGCACGGGGTGAGCGAGCCGGTCATCTTCTGACGATCACCGAGCTTTCCTGGAAGGTGTTCCATCAGACACAGCCGTCAGCGCCGCCGTTCCCGCAGACCCTCACGTCGACCTCCGGATCTTCGATGACATTGGTGGCATTGATGATGCGATATTCTGTGGCCTGGAGCGAAATTTTTTTCTTGACGATCAGTTAGCGAATCTCTTGAGATTTTTCATGAACAGCAAGACCAACAATGCGGCAAATACCGATAGTCCAGCAAGCAGCATAAAGTACTTATCATGCGAGAGACTGCTGTAGAAAGATCCGAAGATTCCTGAACTCAACGATCCGAGAGCTGTGGATGCGAACCACCCACCCATCATCAGGCCTTGTATCTTTCGTGGTGCGACCTTCGACACATAGGATTGTCCCATCGGCGAGATCAAAATTTCCGCGAGAGTAATGACAAGATACGTGGAAATGAGCCACATTGGGGACATGATTGGTGTGTCGGAATTCCCACCCATCCAAGAAGCGATGACCATGATGAACATGGCGAATCCCATGATCAAGAGACCGAGAAAGATCTTCACAGGAGTGGAGGGCTCACGGGAGGATTTCCTGAGCCGGGAGAACAGCGCGAGAAGAGGCGGAGTCAGGACCAGGATGAAGAAGGCGTTGAAGATCAGATAGGTCTCCGGTCGCAAGAACTTGTAGGCCACGGTCGAACGATCGGCGAAGAGGGTGAGGGCCAGTCCGTTCTGATAGAAAGGCACCCAAAAAAGCGCAGCGATGAAGAAGAGCACGCAGAGCGTCCAGATCCGCTGCCGGAACTCTCTCGGTTCCATGACCTCCAGTCCGTCCTCGATCGGGGTTTCTGTAGATTGCCTTGTGTCGACCTCGATCAGGTTTTTCTGGCCGATCTGCATGAAGATCAACGACAGAACCATCCCACACGCGGCTGCCCAGAAAGAAATCCGATAATCGTCATACATCACACCGAGAATTGTCGCCACAGCCGGGCCGATTGTGGCCCCGACATTCACACCCATATAGTAGATGTTGAATCCGGCATCTTTGAGCTCGGGTTTCTCCCGATAGAGGTTTCCGCAAAGGACGGAAATATTGACTTTGAAGATTCCGGTTCCGGAGGCAATCAATGCCAATCCTAAGTAGAAGAAAACCAGGCGATCAGAGGACGAAGATGCGAGTGAAACATACCCGATCGCCATCATGATCGCGCCGATCCGAATTGTCTTGAGTTGTCCTAGGACCTTGTCGCCGAGCCAGCCTCCAAGAAGAGGAAATGCGTACGAAAAGAACAGGAACATTCCGTAGAGAATACCCTTCTTGGCGTCATCAAAATGAAGAGCCTTCTCCATGTAGAGAACATAGACCGCGGACATGATGTAGAAGCCGAAACGTTCCCACATCTCGATAAAGAAAAGGTTCCAGATTCCGCGCGGGTGTACTCGTTCCATTGATCCTCAATCTGTACGGGCTGAATTGACCGATTGGTGAGCCCTGCAATCCGTGCCGGGTATCGCGAACCTGTGGTGATTCGAAATTTGACGGGAGCGGACGGTCTTTACACGGTGCATTGTCGCACGGGGTCTGTGTGGACCGTTGGTTCTCGGTAACCGCGCCGTGTTTGTCTCGTCTTCTTTCGAGGCGTTCCGACTACAGATCAGCCCTCCGGAGAGAGAACTTGGAGGGATGCGCTTAGTGGAGTGACTCCGTTGTCGATGGCGTTCGGTGTGCGGATTGCCTCCAAGTGTGCGTTGCTCCATATAGAGGCGCCGTTCTTTCCCCGCTTCGAAGGCGCCATTTCATTGGAGGACGGCATGAGGGAAAGTGAAACGAGGCGAGTGTGTCGAACAGCTCTTGATCTGCTTCTATTGTTGTTCGTGACATGTGCCATTCGGGGCGAGTCCGCTACGATCACCGTGTGTCCGGCGGGCTGCGATGAGACGACCATTCAGGGTGCGGCCTCATTGGCGAACCCGGGCGACACCATCGAGATTCTCGGCTCGCAGCCGCATACCGAGAACGACATTTTCCTCACAAAGGACGTGACCATCTCGGGTTTCGGTACGAGTACCACAACCGTACAGGCCCATCCCGATCGGGGCGTCGCAGTGAATCCCGTCTTCGTCGTGGCCGGTGGTGCGAACGTTACCATGCAGTCTCTGTCGATCCGATACGGAGGGGGAGATGGTGGAGCCGGAGTGAGGATCGCCGATGGTCACCTGACGCTCGACGGGGTCATGGTCTTGATGAACGATGCCGTGAGTTGGGGTGGCGGCGTGTATGTCGGCCCGGCGAGTACCCTCGTGGCGGTCAACCTCACCCGATTTGTCAACAACACCGCCAGGGGAGGGGGCGGCATCTGTAATGTCGGCAGCGCCGAGATCACCCGGGGCGTGATCTTGAGCAACTGGGCCTCGGACGATGGGTGGACCGAAAATCTCGGCGGTGGCATCTACAACGGCGGCACTCTTGTTCTCCGATCTTCGGTCGTGCAGTCCAACCACGTTCAGGGGGATACGAGGGATGGTTTCGGTGGAGGAATTCACCACGTTGGAAGTCATCTTGAGATTCTGGGCACATCGGTCGAGTTCAATGGCGTCACAGGGATCACATCAAGCGGAGGGGGACTCTTTCTGGATCCGATCAGCGGTGAAGTGATCTTGACCGGCTCCTGGATCGGATCCAACGATGCCGATGATGGTGGAGGCATCTTCTTGAGTGATGGCGGGATGGAGATGGAGGACTGCACAGTGGTCTCGAACACTGCTGCTGGCTTTGGGGGGGGGATGTGGCTCGATCACATGATGTCGGACACCGTCACCATCACCAACAGCGTTGTTGCCGCGAACCACGCGGTGGCCGGTGGGGGGATGGTCGTGTACAACACCGGGCGGACATTGATCGCCAACTCGACCATCAGCGGCAATTCGGCGGATGACGATGGAGGTGGAATCTACGAATCGACCCCGGGCGACATCGAAATCGCCAGTGCGACCGTCACCGACAACACCGCCGATGTGGACGGCGACGGTTTCGGCAACGGAGGAGGTGTCGCACTGGAGGACCATGCCGGCTTCGAAATGCGCAATACGATCCTCGCCGCTAACCACGATGGATCCTCGTTCCCTTCGCCCAGTGCGCCCGATTGCGTCGGTGTCATCCAGTCCGTCGGCTACAACCTGGTTCGGAACCTCGGATTTCCAATTCTCGCGTGCACAATCGAAGGTGACTCTACCGGAAACATCCTGGGGATGGATCCGTTGTTGCAGGTCCTTACCTACAACGGGGGGCCCACAAAAACCCATGCGCTGGAAGCAGACAGCCCGGCCGTCGATGCCGGCGATTTCAACGGATGTCTTGATCCGAACGGCGTACCGCTCGAAACCGATCAGCGCCACGGCATCCGGCGAGATCGCTGCGACATGGGCGCGTACGAGGCCTCAGCGTTGATTGATCCACTCTTTTGGGATGGCTTTGAGTCCGGCGATACAAGTATGTGGAGTGGAGGTGTCCGCTGACGCCTGTGTCTCGGGTTGCGCTACCTCCCCTGCGCTGTCCAGGGTGGCGGTGGTGGCGCTGGAGCAGGCGGCGTTGACGCAGTGGGCCACCTTGAGCTCGTGGTTGGTGTTGTCGTAGTAGCTGATGAGGCCGAGGCCGTCGGCGCCGATGGCGATGGAGGTGTAGTAGCCGACGTCACCCACGCTGTCGAGGGTGACGGTGGTGGCGCTGGTGCAGGTGGTATCGGTGCAGTGTGCCACCTTGAGGTCGAGGTTGGTTTCGTCGCGGTAGCTGATGAGGCCGCTGTCCGCTCTGCCCCGAAGGAGAATTGCTGTGCCAGGTCCGCAGATCTGTAGTTACGATGTCCCAACTTCGGTATTGGGGACCCGACCCCCGCCTTTGCCTGTGCGCTTTCCGCTTTCCGTGTCGTTGACCCGAATAGAGGGTCCGTTCTCCCGGTTACGGCGGACATCTCGCGATGACCCACGGATCATCACGGACACGGACGCGTTTGAGGGAGGAAACACCGATGCATCGCGCCTTGCTTTCAATGATCTGTTCCGCCTTGCGCGAGTTGACCATTGCGTTTCTTTCGATGCTGGTACCCGTCGTCGTCTCCGCCGAATCCATCGACCATGACAACGAAGGCTCACAACACGCCTGGACCGGGAACACCGGATTCAGGTCGGCATCGGCGCGGTGAGGGGGACCCGCACCGGTGTCGGCGTCGCAGCGTAATATTTGACACATAGATCTGGTACAGAGGAGGTTGAAGAATGGGACAGCTAGGAAAATCAGAGCTTTCATCGGTGGTTCTCACAAGTTTGATCTCCATAGTGGTGTTGTTGCCAGGTCCTATTGAAGCAGGTGATCTGGAGCCGAGCAGCCCACCAGGTCCGACCATGAAGACATTGGACGAAATTCCACCAACCTGGAGTCGGAAATTGGATTCTACGAATGGGAGTACTTTGCCATTTCTTCAAGGTTGTGGATCCAGCCGATTTGAATGTATATGGTTTGAAGGATCTCCAATCTCAATCCCACAGGCCGTGTTAGATAAAGAAACAGGACTTGTGTGGGTTAGAAATGCTCAGGCACTCACGCCGGGAACTTGGTTCGATGCCATGTTCCTCGCCCACGACACCTTTGTCGCCGAGCGGAAGGGGTGGCGCCTCCCTACTGTGGAGGAAATATTAACCCTGATTGACGAGACCGCGCCGGTGTCTCCGAAACTCCCCGTGGGACATCCTTTTGTGAATACGACTCCACCAGTGCTCTATTGGACCAGCACGACGTGGGAGAGGGAGAGCAGCGACGCATATTATATTGACATGCTTGGAAACGTCTACTCGGGATCCAAAGACGGATTTTCTTATCATATCTGGCTCGTGCGGGGAGGCGTGAAGTAAAGGGCAAGGGCACCAAGACGAATAGAAGCGCCCGCGTCCTCGCGGGCGACTGTTCCGGCCGGTTGGCCCTACCTCTTCGCCGCGACTCCTGTCACAAGCAGCAGGGTCTGAGGATCGAGCAGGATGTTGAGGCCCTTCTCGACAATCTCCTGATTGTCCTTGATGACGTGCAGTCTGACCTTCGCATCCTGGGGAACGAGGCTGAAAGCCGCATCCACGAGGTCTTCGAACCCGTCGGCGGGCGGCGGCAGGTGGCCGGGAGCGGCCGACGGACCGTCGCGATGGGTGCGGCAGGCCATCCACAACTCGGCGCCGACCTCGGCTGCCATCGACTTGAGCTCGGCGATGGCGGGCTCGTCAACCTCGGCGTACTCCATCCGGTCAAGGATGATCACTGCCGGGACGAACTCCATGGCGTCACGAAGTAACGCGAGGGTCTGGCGAACCCGATCGACCGAAAAGCTCTGGCCGACAAAGGTGTGGATGTGCCGGTTGCGCTCCATGGTGAGCTGGACAGCACTCAGGTGCTCGAGCTTCCGGTCGCGTTTGAGCATCTCGACCAGTTGTTCGTCGTACCACTCGCGGATCTTGTCGATGGTGCGCTCGAGGGAGACGTGGAGCACCTTCTGGCCGGAGAGCAGGGCGTCGACGCCGATGCCGGTGAGAAATGCGGTTTTGCCGACGCCCGCGCGGGCCATCACGAGGCCGAGCCTGCCGGGGCCGGGGCCGGGGTGGCCATCGCGCTCGAGGAGCGTCCGGGGCGAGCGACGCAGGGAAATCATCAGGTTGGTCATGCGTCCTCCTCGTCGGAGACGTTGATTCGGTATTTTTTGAGGAGCTCCTCGGACACCTCTTTGGGTGCCGGAGCGTACTTGGAAAACTCCATGGTGAACTCGGCCTTGCCCTGGGTGGCGGAGCGGAGATCCGTGGAGTAGCCGAACATCTCGGCCAGCGGCACATCGGCGTCGACGCGGGCGAAACCGGCGTCCTCGGTGGAACCGAGAACGGTGCCGCGGCGCTGCATGAGTGATTTGTAGAAGGCGCCCTGGAACTCGCCCGGGCCCTCAACCGAGACCCGCATGACGGGCTCGAGGATCCTCGGTCTGGCCCTCTTGTAGGCCTCGCGGAAAGCCATCCTCGACGCGGTCATGAAGGCCATGTCGGAGGAGTCGACCGCGTGCGAGTTGCCGTCGGTGAGGACCGCGCGAACACCCACCACCGGGAACCCGATGAGATTGCCCTTTTCGAGTGAGGAACGGAAGCCCTTGTCGCAGGCCGGGATGTACTCGGTGGGGATGCGGCCGCCGCGAATCTTGTCGACGAACTCGTACTCGCCGTCCTTTGACGGTTCGATGTAGCCCACGACCTTGGCGTACTGACCCGAGCCACCGGTCTGCTTTTTGTGCAGGTAGTCGAAGTCGGCGCGGCGCGAGATGGCTTCGCGATAGGCAACCTGGGGGGCGCCGGTTTCGACCTCGGCCGAGTATTCGCGGCGCATCCGCTCGATGTAGACCTCGAGGTGAAGCTCGCCCATTCCCGAGACGATGGTCTCGTTGCTTTCGGGGTCGAGGCTGACCTTGAAGGTGGGGTCTTCCTTGGTGAAGCGGGACAGCGCCTTGGACATATTGTCCTGCGCCTTGGAGTCCACCGGACTGACCGACAACGAAATCACCGGATCGGGGACGTACATGGAGGTCATGTTGATCTGCGGCCCGGCGGCGGCAAAGGTGTCGCCGGTGTGGCAATCGATGCCGAAGATGCCGACGATGTCACCCGCCGTCGCCGCCTCGATGTCTTCCATCTTGTCGGCGTGCATCCGAACCAGACGGCCGATCTTGATCTTCTTGCGGGTGCGGGTCTGGATGACGGTGTCGCCCTTCCGCAGCGTGCCCTGATAGACCCGAAGGAAGGTCAGCTGGCCGTAGCGGCCTTCATCGAGCTTGAAGGCGTAGGCCACGGTCTGCGCATCCGGATTCGGCTGGAGCTCGACGGCAGCACCGTCCTGATCGAGATCGATGGCTTCGATGGGCACATCGGTGGGATCGGGAAGATAGAACGTGACGGCGTCCATCATGGGCTGTACGCCCTTGTTCTTATAGGCCGAACCCATGAAGACCGGGGTCAGCTCGAGGGAGAGGACGCCCTTTCGGACGGCCTCGCGGATGAGTTCGGGCGTTGCGTTGTCCTCGAGGGCAGCTTCCATGAGCTCGTCGGAGAACATGGACGCGGCGTCGAGGAGTTCAGCGTGTCGCTCCTCGGCCTCGGCCTGGAGCTCGGCCGGGATCTCGCCGTTCTCGATCTGCTCGCCGTTGTCGCCGCGGAAGTAGATGGCCCGCATCTCAACGAGATCGACCACGCCCTCGAATTTTGCTTCGAGCCCGATGGGCAGTTGAAGCAGCACCGCATTGTGGCCGAGCTTGTCCCGGAGCGCGCGGGTGACGCGCTGGGGGTTGGCGCCGGAACGATCGCACTTGTTGACAAAGGCGATCCGCGGCACCTTGTACCGCTTCATCTGCCGGTCCACGGTGATGGACTGCGACTGAACCCCGGCCACGGCGCAGAGCACGAGCACGGCGCCGTCGAGAACCTGGAGCGACCGCTCAACCTCGATGGTGAAGTCGACGTGCCCCGGGGTGTCGATGATGTTGATGTGGTGGTCTTTCCACTCGACGTGGGTGGCGGCGGACGTGATCGTGATGCCGCGTTCCCGTTCCAGCTCCATGTGGTCCATGGTCGCCCCGACGCCGTCTTTGCCCTTGACGTCGTGGATGGTGTGGATCCGCTGGGTGTAGAACAGGATCCGCTCGGTGAGCGTGGTCTTGCCCGAGTCGATGTGGGCCGAGATTCCGATATTTCGGATCTTGTGGATGTCGCTACTCATGATGTGTATCCAGAGCCCGGTGCGCTTCTCGATCGAGGGAGACCATCTCCCGTGCAATCAGAAGTGCGAATTGGTGTTGGGTCTCCCCTTTGTGCGATCCGAAACGTTCGAATCTCGGGGCCGCGAGAGGGTACAACTCGAGTCTCAACTTGTCAATTCCGCCGACGCTGCGTTTTGCCGGCATCTTACAGTACTCTCCCTCCCTCTCCCTCTCCTTCTCCCGCTCCCGATCAATGCCTCAGATAGACGAAGAGCTGCGCCTTGACGGGCCGGTCGCTGCTGTCCGCCAGAAACGCCTGATATTGCGGGAACGCCAGTTGGTGCTGGAAGGACATGGATCCGGCGACCTTTTCTTCGCCGCTGAAGCTCACCTCGGCCGCCAGCGGGAACAGGACCGGGCCACCCTCCGAGCAGGAGGAGACGAATTTCTCCGTCGGGATGAGACGTCAGAAAGTTCCGGAAAGATCCGCTGGATTCTGACTCACAAGGCGACGCGTGAGAGAGGCGCCGAGAGAACCAGGTTCAGGAACGCGCCCTTTCGAGTGCTTCCTGCGCCTCGGCGACGGTACGGCCGATGACCTCGGCGACGGTGGGTGTGTCGTTCATCAGCCCGGTGCACTGGCCAAGCGGCAGGACGCCGCGGTCGACGTCTCCGTCGGTGCAGCCCTTTTTGAAGGCGTCGAAACCGATGGCCATGCGAGCCATCTGGACCGAGCGCTTGTAACCGGACAGGACGATCCCGGTGGCGAGCTTGAACCACGGCAGCCCGAGCAGTTTTGCGATCTCGCGGGATCTCATGAGGGCCGACAGGGGATTCAGCCGCATCTTCATGATGCGCCGGGACCCGGCGGCCTTGACATACCTTCCGGGAAGACCGTCGACCCGGTTGGTGTAGACCGTATCGGCAATGGATCGCGCGACGCTCACTTCCTTGGCGCTGCCGTGGACCGGGCTCTCCACCGTGTTCATCAGACGGGTTCCCATGGCGATGCCGCCGGCGCCGAGGGCGAGTGCCGCCGCGAGGCCCCTGCCGTCGGCAAAGCCTCCGGCTGCGATGACCGGAATCGAAACCGCATCGGCAATGGTCGGGACCAGGACCAAGGATGTGACCTCGCCGCCGTGACCGGCGGCCTCGTGTCCCGTGACGATGAGTGCGTCGGCGCCGTCCCGCTCGGCGGCGAGGGCGTGTTTGACCGTGGTGACCGTGGCCACGACCTTGCCGCCGTAGGCGTGCACCCCCTCGGCGATCCAGTCGCCCTTGCCGAGCGAATAGTTGACCACCGGAACCTTTTCGTCGATGAGGACTTCGGCGTTGGCTCGGTTGCCGGGGAAGTAGAGGGTGACGTTGGCGGCGAACGGTCGCTTGGTCAGCTCCCGGGTCCGGCGGACCGCAGCGCGGGTCTGCTCAGCGTCGAGAACCCCGGTCGCGAGAATTCCGAGGCCGCCGGCCTCGGCCACGGCGGCCACCAGTTCGGGAGTACTGATCCAACTCATCCCGGAGAGCACGATGGGATGGTCGACGTCGAAGAGCTCGGTGATGCGTGTGTTCATCTGGCGATGTCTCAACCTGGGCAGTCGTGCTGCGCCTGTCGGGAGTGACTATTCTTCGACCGTTTCTCCGAAGATGGCATCAGGGGTCGAGGGGGTCGGCTCCAGATCGTCGTCGTCCTTGGTCTGACGCCGCTCGAGCTTTTCTCGCCGCTTCTTCTGCTTCTTGAGTTCTTTCTGCCGCTTCTCGAATTTGTACGATCCACCTTTTCGTCCCAAATCGTCCTCCAGATACCCACCCTACCAGAACCGGGTTCGGTGGCGATGGGATGAAGCGGTTGGCCGGCCGGCTCGTCAGTCGATGCTTCGGGCCTCGTTGTAGGCCGCGATGGCCGCCTGGGTCTTACCGACCATCGCGTGCGGGGCGAGGCGGCCGCAGTCTCCCTTGCCGCCGGTGGGAGTGCACATCTGTCGGCACCAGGTGATGCGATGGCCGTAGCTCGGGCAGGAGATGGTGCGGTATTCGGGGAGTCCCCGTCCGGTGCGGTTACGATCACTTTTTGGGCGAAGTAGCGGCATGGGAAATCTTCCTCCATTGGTTAACAAAAACCAAGAGTGGTTCCTGTTCCCATTAGTATGCCTCATCTCGGCAATCTCTGCCGCAAGCTCATTCTTGAAAACGAGGATGGTCGGGGCGGTACCAACAGCTGTCGCACGATCCGCCCAGCTCGCAGAGTCCCAGCGGTCTCAAACAGGTGTCTTCGTCGCCCTGGGATCGCATGTCTCCCACCTTGACGTACTCGATGCGAACCCCGGCGACTTCGGAAGGTCCGAGCCCGTGAGTCGCGTGGTTGGTGTCATCACCCGATCGCGTCATCGGTGGATCCTAACATTGCCCACCAGCGCGGGGCTAGCCGATTCCGAGGTCGTGAAACACCTCGTCGCGTCGCTCGCAGAGGACCCGAGCGGCAGGACTCAGGCTCCACCGATAGGCGACGACCCCAGCCGCGAAGAGGCCGATGGCGAGGACAGGCTGGAGGGCGGGCGTGTCCGCGAGCGCGGCCCCGAAGACGACCACTCCACCGAGGGTGACACCTACCAGCAGGCAACCGATCATGACGAGAGTCCCCGTGGGTGAAGCTGAAGAGGTGAGTGCCGAAACCGGGCGACTCTCCGGGAACGCAACCGAGGTGAAGTTACCCAACAGCGACAGGAGCAGGGTGGTCGAACCGAGGACCAGCAAACCGGTGACGACGGTGGCGACGTGCGGAAGCCCCTTGATGAAGCTCCAGACGATGATGCCCTCGACACCGAGAACGAGGTTGAGAATCCAGAGGCCGAGGTTCTTGCCCAGAAAGATGTCCTCGGACCGCACGGGTGAGGTGAAATAGGTCGAGATGCCGGATCTCTCCCAGGCGAAGGCGTTGACCTGGAGGTGTCCGGTGAGGGCCGCCGCGTAGATCATGACTCCAATGAACACGACGAGTTGGAGGTCGAGGCCGAGCATAATCATCCCGCTCTTCCGACCCGCCAGGAGCGCCGGCAATCCGGTCATCACCGGCATCACCAACAGGCTGACCCTTCCGGTGCCGCTCTGGAGCAGATAGCGCAGTTCCTTGGCCGTGACGGCACCGACCGGGGGAGTCAGACGGTCGAGGAGGCGGGTGCGGATTCTCCCCAGTCTCGACTCGGGTGCGGCGGTGGTGGTCGTGCCGGTGGTGGCGCCGGAGCGCAAGAGGCCGTCGAGGGCGAAACGACCGATGATCCAACCCGCCGCCAGCCACCCGGCGAGCCACACCACGAGCCCGACCGCCGCCGCGCGATCTCCGACCCGAAGCGCCGTCAGCGCCCGCGACGCGATGGACGGGGGGAGGACCCGGGAGGCCTGCTCGATCCATGGTGGGACGGTGAGCAGCTCCCCGATGCGCTCATCGGCATTGTCGGCGGTGATGTCGACCGCGGCCGGCGCCACGCTCAGAAGGACCACGCCCATCAGCCCGATGACCGCCGCCAACTCGCGGAGCCGGCGATTGCGGAGCCACCGGCGCACGACCAGCGAGATGGAGTGGCCCCAGACCACCAACGCGATGGCGAACACGCCGATCACCGCCAGTTGCGAAAGGCTCCGGGGCCCCGGGATCACGATTCCGATGACTGCGGACACGATCAACGCCGGATACCAGATCAGGTGCGGCGCCGAGAGGAACTCAGTGAGGAGCGCGAGGTGGTGGAGACCGCCCCGGCTGATGGGAAAGACCAGCAGCCGCGAGGGGTCGAACGCCGAACTCCCGGCGCCGGTGATGATCGGAACGACAAGCGCGAAGAACGCGATGGTGTAGAGGGCCGATGTCCAGGCGACCTGGATGGCGTCAGGATCCTTCGACGCGAATGCGAGGTGGAGCACGAGACCGAGACCGCCGGCGAGGGCGACCGCACCCAACGCCGCCGCCAGAGCCAGGGCGATCCCGGCGGCCAGGTTTGCGGCTCCGGCGATGCTCGTGAGCCCCCGAAGGGCGAGCCGGCGCCGAAGCCAGAAGACGGTCAGAAAGGTCCTCATGGTACGTCGCCGTCGAGCCACGACAACCGGTGGTCTTCCCCCGCTCCCCGGCCGATGAGATCGAGGAAGAGATCCTCGAGGGAACCACCGCCGCCCACCCGGGTGCGGAGTTCGTCGAGGGTGCCGCGGGCCACCACCCTGCCGTGGTTGATGATGGCGATCTCGGAGCAGAGCTTCTCGACGATCTCGAGGATGTGGGAGGTCAGGAAGATGGTCACACCGACCCGTCGGAGCTGGTGGAGGATGCTCTTGATGAGCCGGCTGGTCACGGCGTCGATGCCCTCGAAGGGCTCGTCGAGGAAGAGGACTCGCGGATTGTGGATCAGAGCGGCGGCGAAGCTGACCTTCTTTCGCATGCCGTGGCTGTAGTCGACGATGAGCTTGCCCTGGTCGTCGGCAAGATCCATGAGTTCGAGCAGTTCACCGGAACGCTCGCGGATGACCGGTCGCTCCATCCCATACATCCGGCCGACGAACTCGAGGTACTCGGCGCCGGTGAGCCGTTCGAAGAGCGCACCGTCCTCGGAAACCACGCCGGTGAGTTGCTTGCTGGCGACTGCGTCATCAACAACATCGTGGCCGAGGATCCGGGCTCTTCCTGATGTCGGGCGCAACAACCCGGTGAGGATCTTGATGGTTG
>Ga0316187_10000995_pt1 | contig 23701 bp, 16 predicted proteins | sample CroRivburrow1_MG_FD_204927 | JGI IMG/M metagenome (GOLD analysis project Ga0316187, IMG submission 204927) | Coastal sediment microbial communities from Maine, United States - Cross River worm burrow 1 | ecosystem: Environmental > Aquatic > Marine > Coastal > Sediment | place: USA: Maine...
GCGGTGTAACCTCAGTCGTCCTACGGACTCCTTCGGTTACACCGCCAATCACAAGGTGGATCTCTTTTACTTTATCACAGTGGATCATTTTTACCTTGTCATTATCAAAATCGTCCCAAAATGCTAAAAAAGGATGGGGGGAGAGCGTAAATATATGGGGGAGAGGAGGCCGGAACGGCGCATTGTGACAGGTGTGTCGCGCTGCAGGTTTCTTAAAGAGCGAGGGTGGTTCCTAAATTCAGGTGCAGTTCAATTGTGAGGCTGAGCAGTTTTTCGTCACTGTTTTTGATGTTGTTGTAGTTGTGAGCGGTTTCGTATTTTATAGCGGATGTGATTCGCAGCCCGTTTTTCCAGTAGTAGCTGGCGTAGAATTGAAGCTGGAGTGGTAGTTTGCGGTTAAGGCGGAATGGGCGGATTGCCTCATGAAAAATGTTACCGAGGCAATTTGAAAATAATGTCGTTGCCTCATAATTTTATGAGGACTTTTAAAGTTTGTACCATCTGAACATAGGAATTCATAACCTTTTATCTAATTGGCAGTTAAGGGTTTGACCTGGCGGAGTAACTACCGCCATAATACCGCCATTTTCAGAAGGCAGCGGGCTATGTTTGCCGCTGAAAACAAAAGCGTCTATATTCGCCAGTGAAAGGTTGTTGACTGTGAGCATTTTATTTAATGAACGAACTTGAAAACCGGAATAATTCTTTTGGGATAGCAGACGCTCCTCCTGCATGAGTCCTTTAATTTCACCGTCAATGAACAGGCAAACGGCGCTGTTGTGTCCATCGTGGATACCTATCAAGTTCATTTGAACTGCCTTTTCGTTTTGATGTAGATTGCAGAGTTTGCGTTTTTTATCCTGTCAAGTCTGCCTGACGGATGGTTGCGTCGTCATGCACAACCGTGATGTTCAGCTCAGACGGGGTTTCGTCGAAATGTTCTACCATCCACCGGGTTACATCTATTTTATCCGCGAGGATTTGTTGGGCTTTTCGTCGACCTCGCCTTTTCAAATCGCTTAAATCAGATAGCTCATGCACCTTTTGCAGCGCCTTGTCCTGGCTTTTTTGCGTCTTACCGTCAAAGTAGTGTATCATGCCATATTGGTTAGCTTCTTCTTGCAGATAGCCGCAGGTTATGCCGGAAACATAGACGGCCTCCGTTCCCAAAACCGCGCTTTCCGAGCTTGTGGTTCCGCCATCGCCAACCACGAGATCCGCGAAGTAGATGGCGTCGTGCATTTTATTTGGCGAAGCGGGATAGCGAAACTTTTCAAGTTCAGCCGGTAGGTCGCCCTCCGCGCTGATAAAGACAGTTCCACGCCGCGCCAACATTTTTACAATTTCTAATTTTGATTCGAGAGTCAGTCCATGGTAATCGACATCATGGCTTGCGTTCCAGGCCACAAATCTTACCAGGAAGAATCTTTCATTTTCCTGCAAGCCAAGATCGTCAATAATCGTTTTATCCGGGCGAAAATAATTTGGATGAAGGTAAGCCAGTTCATGATAGCCATCGTGACGAACCTGTTTGTCGCCATAATCATCATCAAAGCAGGTTGGCGTCACAATTTTATCAGCAAATAACCGGATGCAAAAATTAATTAACTTGGCATGTTCCGTGTCGGTGAAAACAATGGATTTTGCTTTAGTCCATTTTGACGCGAGGCCGCCGTACATATCAGCAATTCCAATTACATAGTCAATTTTCTCAAGTTTGATAATCTTTCGCGCCTTCCGGCAAGTTGCAAAAATGAATTGGAGACGTTTCCACAAGCCGACCGGGTAGTTGCCAAAGTCATGGTATTCATAACCCGCATTGCGCAAGAGTTGATGCGTAATTTCTTTGTTACGCGCGCAAATAATGATCTTGTGTCCTCTTCTCCTCATTATTTGAATGAAATTTTTAAAGAAATGAAAATGCGCTGGATGCAGAATATTGATTTGAATGTTCATTGGCATGGGAACTTGAGGGGGGGGTAAGGTTTTGGAAAACCAGAGTAATTTGTAATGCTTTAAGCGACCGCTTTGTTCGGTTCGACCAAACAGTTTTCGGAATAGTTGTAACCTAATTGTTCAGCGACTCGGCCGGTCAATGGCCAAACTTTTTGTTTGATGTTTTCCGGTAAGTTTGATTTGTCCGGGGCGCGGATGCATGGCCACAATTAAAAACGAGTGTAAATATTTTCAAGAAGGAGAACATTGAGCATGACTGATTGTTTTGAGGTTCGTAATAAAAATGAAGGCGCTCATTTATAAACCTGCGCGCTAGTAAGTCATTTTTTTTTGAATTAGCGGCAGGCCGATTTGAGTTCGAGCCAAAATCTTCCTGTAGATGAGCTCTCGAGACCAGTAAATAATATTCAAGTTCAGGATGAGCGGCTATCGCCTTAATGATCGGATATTGTAAACCATATTCAGCTCGATTTCCGGTAAAAATCGTGATTTTTCGTTTAGTTGACGGCTTCATTAATTTTTTGGAATTCCAATATTTTATCAAGTCCGGCGGTCAACTCATATTTTGGTTGCCAGTCGGTCAATTTTATCAGTAATTTGTTGTTTAAAACGAGGTTGGAGTGTTCTGTGCAGGCAGCTCCAATTTCCCGAATAGCCAATTTTGATTTTCCAACCCGGTTGCCGGCCAGGTTAACCAGATCGCGAACCGAAATGCCTTTGCCTGTTGAAAGGTTGACCACAAGGCATCCGTTCAGCGCGGGCAGTTCAACAAGCCGGGTTATGCCATCGATAACATCATCAATATAAATAAAATCCCGCACCGGTTTTAAGGCGCGCAGCGCTACGACAGAACCATTTTCAATTTGCTTGAGAATGATATTGATCAAGGTGTCTTTATGACTGTTTGGACCGTAAACATTGCTGGGACGCACGATAGTTGCGTTTATTCCGAAATGGTTGCTATAAGCTCTGACAAGTATTTCAGCCGCAAATTTTGAGGCGGCGTACATATTGCTCGGCGTCAGGTTGTCGGTTTCCCGCGCAGCCCCTTTTATTCTATCGCCATAAACCAAACCTGTTGACGGAAATACAAACCGTGAAATATCGGAGGTTCGACAAAATTCCAGCAAATGTTGGGTCAGCGTCACATTTGCGTCAAATGCCCGCATGGGTTTTTGCTGACAGAGACCCGCGTGGGAAATTCCTGCGAGATGAATCAATACTTTTTCCCGGACATCAAGCGTGTGCAGCGTATTGTAGAGCCGGTCGAGGCCGCCGGGCAAGGAAGCTGATATACACTCGACGTTTGCTGGGAAATTGGTCTTTGCCAGCGTCGTGTTTCTGTCAATTGCAATGACCTCATGGCCTCGGGCGCAAAGGCTGGAGACTAGCCGCGAGCCGATAAATCCGGCTGCGCCTGTTATGATGTAACAAGTTTTAGACAATTTACCAATTCTCCACAATTTCAGGAGCCACTTGTGAATCGGCCTCAAGATCTTGCATCGCTTTTTTTCCAATTACTTTGTTCAGAGCATTAGCCAGGATGCCGCCGGTTCCGGGGCGTTTAACCCAAACATTGCTTAGTGAGAATTCTTCGCCGGCGCGAACCGGTGTTACGGTAACCATGGATGCGTAGGCGAAATCAATGACTGGCTGTTCTTCCGGCAGAATGTTTTTGCGCCCGCTGAACTGAGTGTTGCGCCGAACTGCGCGCCCATTTTTCCACCGCCGACAATAACCGCCAGTTTCCCTTTCAGATTGAAAAGGCGTTCAGTTGTGTGCAGCGCGGGCAGAGTTGATTCAGGCTTGTTATTCATTATTTAAGCAGTTTTTTGTTTCTTGTGATATTGGGGCAGGAGAATTTTGAAATCGAGCTCCGTGTCGAGATCGAGTGAGCGCTCATTCGGAACGATATAAGTTTTGGTTTTCTTCGGTATGCGCGCCTTTTCGTACAACTCTGTTTTCGTTTTTTTCATAGCTCCGCCCGGTCAGTCCCATTAATTTTTTCCCTTTTGATTAAAACAAAAGAGCGTTATCAGTCATGGAGACGAAGTCCGGCTTGCCTGAGATAATGACTGACCGTCTGGTCAGCCAAAAAGCATACTTATAGTATTATTGGGAAGTGAGAAACGACTCCACGGTACGCTTCAATCCCTCTTCAAATTCAACTTCAGGAGTATACTGCAAAAAGTTTATCGCCCGCGAAACATCGGCAAATGAGTTGCGAACATCTCCAGCTCTCGGTTCCGTAAATATTGGGTTTATATCTTTCGCGAGAATCTTGTTTAACTGAATAACCAAATCCTGAATTGAGATGCTTGCGCCACATGCGCAATTAAATATTCTTTCTTCCGGCAAAGTGGTCATTTCACAGGCTTTGATATTTGCCTGCGCCACATTTTCGATATAAGTGAAGTCTCGTGACTGTCTGCCGTCGCCAAAAATTGTGACGCGACGATCTTGCGCTATGCTTGTTATAAATTTTGGAATAACAGCGGAGTATTGCGATGCTGGATCTTGCTTCGGTCCAAAAACACTGAAATATCGCAGTATCACCGTGTCAAGGTCGTAAAGTTGATTAAAAACAGAGCAATAGGCTTCACCGGCAAGCTTTGAGATTGCATACGGACTCATTGGTCTTGGCCGCATGTCTTCGTGCTTTGGCAGCCTCGGGTCATTTCCGTAAACCGATGAGGACGAAGCAAAGACCATTCTGCTGACATTGTGATCACGGGCGGCAATTAACATATTCAAAGCGCCGGTGATGTTTACTTCATTTGTGCTGTTCGGATCAGCGATGCTGCGTGGAACCGATGGCAATGCGGCGAGATGGATGATGTAATTTATTTTGTCAACCGCTCGGTATACCGTGCTCAATGAGCGGATATCGCCTTCAATTATTTCTATGTCATTTATAAACGACTCAATGTTTTCATGGCGACCTGTCGAAAAATTATCCAGCACACGAACCTCATGTCCCCGACGTAACAATTCTTCAACAATGTTTGAGCCAATAAAACCAGCGCCGCCTGTGACCAAATATTTCATCCCGTCATCCCGTAAAACGATTGTATCGATTTTTAAATTAGCGGCTAATTATTTCAAGCTAAATCCGATTAAAATAATTTCCGGAGAATATGTTAATTGAAAAAATCAACTATCTATCTTGCGAGTATTTGCCAACAGGCCGAGTTCATTTGTGTTGTCACCGAAAGTTGCTTTTGCCGCATTGCGGATTCTTTTAGTCAAATCCCAAACTTCACTCAAACAAACATTTCGTTCCTGAATGGCTTTTTCCTTCTCAATTTTGAGACTTTCGGCCTTTCAATTTGATCTTTTGCTTCTTCCAGTTTTTCAACAAATTTGGTCAGACTTAAATTTGGCACATATAACTTCCCGCCAATTTTGTCCCACCCTTCTTTTACTCTACCCGCTTGTTCAAGCGCATCACGTGGAAAGCTGGGCGCTTTTTTGCCATTGTTTTTTGAGTCTTGAATCATCGAAAATTTCTTGTCTTTTTAGTTGCGAATTGCTGTGATACAAATTTTATCGTTTAAATATTGCCAAACTGAATTATGGCGTTGTTTATTTAATTTATTTGACAGACCTGCAACATTACTGGTCAAAAACAAAATTTTGAGCTCCAAAGTTACTTTTTGGAGAAAACATCATACGTTTCTGGTGAAATAAATTTCGACTTAACTTTTCTATTAAAAGTGAACTTAGTTTAAGATGTTGCAATATAAGCACTTAGATGCTTTTTTAATATAGAAGTTCTGGTTGTAGCAATTGTTGTTTGCCGTAATAGGCTTGCTGGAAGTGGTGAAGGTTTAAGTGTGGAAATGTGTATTAAGTCGCGAGAATCGTTTGCGGCGCGAAATTTTAAAGCAGGCAGGTAATTTTTTCCCGGTAAATGGAGTCGTTCATAAACGGATAAGAGGGGAGAGGTCGTTGTGAGGCAGAAAAGGCGCGTTCTGGTTTTCCGGTTGCTTTAACCGAACGCGCCTTGTTTGTTTATTTCAAATGATGCGGGGTGAAGTTTTGCAGCGCTTTCATATAGTGCGCTCTTTCAAACGCGCTTGGATCCGGGCAATTTTGCTGACTCATACTGCCTTGCATTTGTTGGATAGATTCATACTCATGTTCTTCCATCCACTGTTTAAGATCTGCTTCAATTTTTTTGATTCGATCAATGCCGTAGTTCAACAGGACTGAACATAACATGGCCACGTTTGCGCCAGCCATCAACACTTTGATGACGTCGGTTGCTCTGTGAATGCCACTGGTTGCGGCGAGATCCATTTTTATCTGATTATAAAGTATAGCAATCCAGCGCATTGGCAGACGCAAGGCCATTGGTGTGCTGAGTTGGACGCGAGGCTCCACCTCCAATGCTTCCAGATCGAAATCTGGTTGAAAAAAGCGATTGAACAATACCAGGCCATTTATATTGGCCTCATCCATTTGTTTGGCAATGTTAGCAAAGTTGCTGAAAAACGGGCTTACCTTGGCCGCAACCGGTATTCCAACCTCTGCTTTGACTGATTTCAGAATATTCAAATAGTCTGCTTCAATTTCGTTGCCGGTGATATTGGGATCTGTTGGGATATGGTAAATATTCAGCTCCAGCGCATCGGCGCCGGCTTTCTCGATTTGTTTGGAAAATTCCGTCCATGCGCCATTGGTGGTTGCGTTGAGGCTTGCAATGATAGGGATGTCTACGGCGGCTTTTGCTTTCTCAATATGCGAAATATATTCTTCCGCATGATGCACGCATTCTTCCGGCTCCGGGAAATACGAAAGAGATTCGGCAAAACTGTCGGCGCCGTATGTGAGGTGATGATCCAGTTCGAAAGTCTCGTGGCGGATTTCTTCCTCAAAGAGAGAGTATAGAACAACTGCGGAGGCTCCTGCGTCTTCCATCTGCCTGATATTGTCAATGCTTTCTGACAATGGCGATGCTGAAGGCACTAGCGGTGTGCGCAACCGCATTCCGAGATAACTTGTTGTTAAATCCATGCTTTGTCTCCTTGAGTGTATTTTCTTGATTTTGATAGTTGTCTTATGGTCGAAATAGCGTTGCTTAAATTTCGATTCAGAGCGACGCAATGAAAAAAGGGTAAAGCGGCAATGGCTGTCGCAGCCCTTGCCCTTTTAGCTTCGGGTTGTTTGTTCCGTGTCATTTCACTACGCCTTTTTATCGTCATTGCGCCTGGAGGCCAGGTATTCGTAAAAATGCCATTGTGTGTCGACATTTTGTTGCGCCTGCTCCTTGTATTTTTGGGCGTCTTGCGGCTTGATTTTATGCAGCATTTTGAACCGATTTTCCATGTTCATATAGTCTTTGACCGGTATTTTGGGTCGGCGTGAATCGAGCTGCAACGGATTTTCTCCGGCAAGTTGACGTTCAGGATGATAGCGATATAACAACCATTGGCCTGAATCAACGGCTGCTTTTTGATTTTGCATGGCTGTCGTCATATTGATTCCATGCGCAATGCAGTGACTGTATGCAATAATCAGTGACGGCCCGTCGTATGCCTCCGCTTCGATAAATGATTTCAACGTATGTTCATCTTTCGCGCCCATTGCAACTTTTGCCACGTAAACATTGCCGTAGCTCATTGCAATCATGCCAAGATCTTTTTTTCCGGTTGCCTTGCCACTAGCTGAGAATTTGGCCACTGCGCCGAGCGGGGTTGCTTTCGAAGTTTGACCGCCTGTGTTAGAATAAACTTCCGTGTCAAGCACAAGAATATTGACATTGCGACCGCTGGCCAGCACATGATCTAACCCGCCAAAGCCGATGTCATACGCCCAGCCGTCGCCGCCCATTATCCAGACGCTCTTTTTTACCAGATAATCTGCCAGGCTCAACAATGAACTAATTTGAATTTTTTGTATGTCGGAAGAGGATTTCACATTTGTTAATTTTTCTTTGAGCGCGGCCACATATTCGCGTTGAGTAAATATGTCGGCCTCGTCGGTTTGCTGATTTTCAAGAATTGATTTGGTTAGCTCGTCGCCGATTTCAGAGGAGAGGATCACAGCCAGCTCCCGCGCCTGTTCGAATTTTTTGTCGATAGCGAGTCTGAAACCAAGGCCGAACTCCGCATTGTCTTCAAACAATGAGTTTGACCATGCCGGTCCGCGTTGATCTGTGTTTTTTGTCCAAGGCGTTGTGGGCAGGTTGCCACCGTAGATAGATGAACAACCAGTGGCGTTGGCAACCAGCATTCGGTCGCCAAATAGTTGGCTGGCCAACTTAATATAAGGTGTTTCGCCGCAGCCGGTGCAGGCGCCGGAGAATTCAAATAGCGGTTCCTGCATTTGCTGTTGCTTAATTTTACCGATGTTGATTTTGCTGCGGTCAACCTCCGGAATATCGAGAAAAAAGTCCCAATTTTTGTTTTCCTGTTCACGCAATGGCTCTTGCGGCATCATGTTCAATGCTTTCAGGCGTGTTTCCTGTTTGTTGCGCGCGGGACAAACATCGACGCAGATTGCGCAGCCAGTGCAGTCGTCAGGGGAAACCTGAATGGTGTACTTCATGTCTTGAAACTCTTTGTCGCGCATGTGTGTGCTTTTAAAAGTGGTTGGCGCGTTGTCCAGTAGCGCTTCGTCATACGCTTTTATGCGGATAACTGAGTGCGGACAAACCATTGCGCATTTGCCGCATTGAATACAAATTTTTTCATCCCATTCGGGAATATCCAGGGCGAGGTTGCGTTTTTCCCATTTAGCCGTCGCCGTTGGATAAGTGCCGTCACAAGGCATGGCGCTAACCGGAAGCGCGTCGCCCCGTCCCGCAATAATTTCACCAAGAACATTGCGAACAAATTCAGGAGCCTGACCCGGAATCGCATCAGCCAGTTCTCCGGCGCCGTTGATATTCTGTTCAGTGTCAACCTGGAATAAATTGTCGAGCGTGTTGTCAACCGCGCGCAAATTCATCTTAACAATTTCTTCGCCTTTCTTGCCGTAGCTATAACGAATGGAAGTTTTGATTGACTCGATGGCGTCTTCGCGGGGCAGAACACCTGAAATTGCGAAAAAGCAAACTTGCATAATTGTGTTGATGCGCCTGCCCATTCCGCTGTCCATGGCAACTTTGTTGGCGTCGATTACATAAAATTTTAGATTTTTGTCCTTGATCGCTTTTTGGTAAGGCGTTGGCAGCGTTTGCCAAATTTCATCTTTGGTGTGATGGCTGTTGAGTAGAAAAGTTCCGCCTTGCACACAATGTTCAAGCATATTCAGACGTTGCAAAAATATGGGTTGATGGCATCCGACAAAATTCGCTGAGGTAATCAGGTAAGTTGAACGAATCGGCTCCGGCCCGAAACGCAGGTGAGACACGGTGACCGCTCCGGCTTTTTTGGAGTCGTAGACAAAGTATCCCTGGGCGTAGTTGTCGGTGTTTTCGCCAATAATTTTGATCGAATTTTTATTCGCGCCCACGGTTCCGTCTGAGCCAAGCCCATAAAATTGCGCCCGAATTACACTGTCCTTTTCTGTGGAGAAAGATTCATCATATTCAATGCTTGAATGGGTGACATCGTCGTGAATGCCAATGGTAAAATGATTTTTTGGTCGTTCTTCACGCAGGTTGTCGAAGATGCCCTTTATCATTGCCGGTGTAAATTCTTTGGACGATAGTCCATATCGCCCCGCCGTAAGTTTAGGCAGCTTCCGTCCTGTTTCACACTCCTGCATTGCTGTTATGCAGTCGAGATAAAGCGGATCGCCGCCGGCGCCAGGCTCTTTGGTTCGATCTAAAATTGCAACCGATTTAACACTTTCAGGCAAAGCGTTTAAGAAAGATTCATTATGGAAAGGTCGGTAAAGACGCACTTTCAAAACGCCAACTTTTTGGTCTGTCTTGTTGAGAGAATCAACTGTTTCATGAACTGCTTCGCAACCGGAGCCCATTAAAACAACAACCTCTTCGGCGTCTTCAGCGCCATAATATTCAAAAAGTTTATAATAGCGGCCGGTTAACTTGCCAAATTTGTCCATGGCTTTTTGAACGATATGGGGACAAGCGTCATAAAAAGGGTTTACAGTTTCGCGCGCCTGAAAGTAAACATCGGGATTTTGCGCCGTTCCACGCAATTTCGGGTTGTCTGGCGTTAGGCAGCGGTCGCGATGCGCAAGAACATGATTGTTGTCGATGAGCTGTCGCATAATATCTTCGGATATCAGTTCGACCTTTGCAACTTCATGCGAAGTTCTGAAGCCGTCGAAGAAATGAATAAATGGAATTCTTGATTCAAGCGAAGCCGCTTGCGAGATAAGCGCCATGTCGTGGGCTTCCTGCACCGACGCTGAAGAGAGAAAACCGAACCCTGTTCCACGGGTTGCCATAACATCGCTGTGGTCGCCAAAAATCGATAGCGCTTGCGCTGCAATGGATCGCGCCGCAACATGAAAAACGGTTGGCGAAAGCTCGCCGGCAATTTTAAACATGTTGGGAATCATGAGCAGCAGGCCTTGTGAAGCAGTGAATGTGGTTGTTAAAGAGCCTGCCTGTAATGCGCCATGCACTGCGCCAACTGCTCCGCCCTCACTTTGCATTTCAACCACCAGGGGAGTCGTTCCCCAAATGTTCGGACTCTTTACCGCAGACCATGTGTCCGACCATTCGCCCATTGGAGAAGAGGGGGTGATGGGGTAAATTGCAATCACTTCATTTAGTCTGTATGCCACATAAGCAACGGCTTCGTTGCCATCTAGCATTTTATAAATTTTATCGCTCATCTAACTCTCCATTTTTTGTCGCACTGTGCCTTTTGAAATTGTCAGCCTCTTAACAAGTTTCATGCCAGTGACGCGAGCCTTTTAAAAGCAGTTGATTGTGTTTGTTCGATATATATGTTGTGGAATATTTTCTCATGTATGAGAATTGTTTGATTTATTTTTCTCGAAACTTGTAAAGTTATTGTAATGATTTTTTTTTAAAAAAACTGTACCGGTAATTTTTATCGAAAAAATAGGTCGTGTCACTACTGCGGCAGAAAGAAGTTGTCTTTGTAAAAAACTGCTCGCGATGATTTTGTTTATCTGTTTTGATCAATCATGAATGATACGATTTTTTTTTGATTGAAGCTACAGGAATGCTGCTTGTTTTGTATTAAATTGTTTTATTTCAGCCGAGAATTTCTCCAAATAAAATTTTTTTTAAAAGAGAACTTGATTTTAGCACGAGAAGGTGTATGTTTGTTCACTATTTTTTGAGGGAAAGGTGACTCAATGCTCACCTTTCGTGAAAGATACAATGAATCGAATAATTATGCATATTGATGAGTCTGTTGATTAAGTCCAATAATTCTCAACCACCAAACGATGCACATAAGAGGATCTTTTGACGATATTTTTTGAAAATTTGGAAAAAAGGTTGCAAAACCTTAAGCGTTGCTTTTTTTACTGTTTTTGCGTCCGTTCAAAAGCGGTTATTGAAGGGAATAAGCCTGCTTCAAGCTCATTTATACTGTTTCTGGCGACACAGCCATAGTTATCCCCATGCGCGATAAAGCGTTTCACATTACAAGCCTAGACGCTCCGGTGTTCTTGCAGGCTCAATGCTACGAAGCCCGAACAGTCCAGTGATAGTGAATGTGACGCAGAGCGTCTCTGCAGGCGTTCCGCCGGAGACCGGCGGAACGAGAATGTAAAAACAATGCGTTTTATTGTTGCGGCGGATATTTCTTGAAAATTTCTGCAATGGATTTATCTATCAGCTCCAGGCGCGTTTCAGAATGGCCGACGACGCCGGAAGCCGCGCCGCGCCAAATGAGTTCGTTGCTGTCGCGCGCAATAATGTCAATAAGAATTGAGTTCTCCTTATATTTTCTAACGCTTGTTCTGCGTCGTCCATAGCGATAGCCGTAATGATCTACGTCAACATGTTTTTTAACGCCGACATGATATGTCAGCAGCGCGTCGGGTTTGCCATCGCTGATTATCTGAAAGCCAAGCGTTTGCAGTTCCCGTTCAACCGCGCTTCGGATGCGTTTGTCCAGTAATGAATTGGGCTGAACCTTCTTTTTTCCACCTTTTGGGTAAGGCGCCCATTTGAAGGTTTTGTATTCAGCAAAGTGAATGTTTTGATCATATTCCGTCTGCACGGAAATCGGCGAACACGCGGTTAAGGTGAAGCTTAAAATTGCGGCAAACAATATGGTTTTTCTCATGGTTCAATTCCTGTTAAAGGTTCGTTTATTCTCATTTTTTTCGCAAAGCGTATGCCACTAATATTCTGACCCGAACTTTTCACAGCTTATTCCCGGCGCAGACCGCGCTGTCAAATTTAAAGTAAACTTTTGGTTGAACTCAATACATCGACTTGTTTACTTTGCCTGCCATGAAAATCATCCATCGCTATATTTTAAGTCGTTTTATCGTCTCACTGTTCTTCGCAATGCTGTTTTTTCTTACCATTGTGATCTGTGTCGACCTGGTTGGCAACCTTGCAACTTTTATTGACAAACAAGTGCCGCTCAATATTGTCGGCATATACTACATTTATTATATCCCTTACATACTGAATACCCTGGGTCTTCCCATGGCAATGCTCCTTGCCAGCATGTTTAGCATTGGTTTGCTTGCCAAGCATAATGAAATTATTGCAATTCGCACGGTTGGCGTATCAAATTATAAAATACTCTCTTCCATTATCATCAGTTCCTTTATAATTAGCTGCCTGGCCTTGCTTTTCTCGGAAACAGTTGTTCCAAAAGCAAGTCAGGCGAAAAGCGCAATCGAAGACGAGTATATTAAAAAACAGCGAACGTACAAAACCTACCGGAATATTCTGGTCAGGGATGCGATTGGCAGACGTATTTTCATCGCTATGTTTAGCGCCAACACCAATATTGCGAATCGGGTGACCGTGCAAACTTTTGATGAAGAGCGCATTGTTGAACGTTTGGACATCAAATCAATGCAGTGGAAGGATGGTCAGTGGCAATTGAAAAGCGGCTATAAACGCACATTTGCCAACGGCTTTGAAACCGCAGTTTTGCTGCCTGACACCACTGATCCTTATTTTAATTTTACCCCGGAACAGTTAACGGAAAGCCAGACGAAACCTGAAAACATGTCCTATCTGCAACTCAACAAATTTATTGCTGATGTTGAACGGAACGGCGGCGACTCGAAAAAATGGGCAGTGTCTTTAAACTTTAAACTAAGTCTGCCATTTTCCAATTTTATTCTGGTGTTATTTGGAGCGCCATTGGCGGCGGGGAAGCGACGCAGCGGCGCGATTTTCGGGTTGATTCTGAGCGCTCTGATTTTCCTGATTTATTTCGGAATGATGCGCTTTGTGCAAACACTTGGCGAACTGGGTCAGATAGATCCGCTTTCCTCAGCCTGGATAACCAACGCTGTTTTTCTGATGGTCGGGTTGGGTATGTTAATGCGGGCAAATCGATAGATGCTTTTGTTTTATCAGGAGTCGCGCAACATGGATTTTGCGGCGAACAGCGGCTTAAACGAAATGCGCAAGCGTGACTCCCGGCCTAAATCGACCGCAGATACGCTTTATGGAGAACCTGTTTGTGAGAAACTGAAATTCATCTAACGAGAATAAAGCCGGAACTAGGCGAAATAGTCAATGTCCCGTTCACTTCATCCTTAAAAGGCTTTTGGGCGGCTATTTCAGGATTAACGAGTGCTTTCCAAGAGCCGTCCGGCAGCTGAAACTCTGCTGTTTCATGGCGGTTCGCATTGATCAAGACCAGAAAATCGTAGGGATCGCCGCTAACATCTTTTGAAATCAAAAAGCCCATGCCAGGCGCTTGCATCAATGGCAAATAATGGATGTCCCCGCGTTTAATCTTGCCAAAAGCATTAAATTCCTTTCGAATCCAAATCAGGCCGCGATAATATTCATAGAGGTCACGATTTATGACTTTCTGGTCGTAATTCAGCCAGTTGGTTTCATTGTCTTTTTCGTATGAATCGTGGTCGAGATAGCCAACTTTCGGGTCTTCCGCGTCAGAAGGCGCAATCACTTTGCTCCTGGCAAATTCCTGCCCTTGATGAATCATTACGGTTCCCTGGCTTGTCATTTGAAACAAAGCGGCTATTTTATTTATACGCAATTGTTCGCCTGCAACCAGCGTGTTTTTCTGCATATCGATAACCGGACGATCCGCTTGTTGCGCTCCGCAAGCAATGCGAATAAAATCGCCTAATGTATAACCGTCATGCGATTCCAGATAATTAACTGAATGATGCGGCTCTATGAACGGGCCGCCGCTCTCTCTGAGCGAACCGCTTGCGTAAAATTCAATTGAACTCTGATTGTCAGCCCCATAATAATCCCCCATAATGAAACCGGTTGTTTGCGTCGGGTCGGAACCTTTTACGCCATTGCGATATAAATCATTCCAGGCCAGCCAGCCGCGATTGGAAAAACCGCCAAGATCATATTTCCCGCCTCCCCACGGCTCGGAAATCAAGATCACATCGGGATTAATTTTTCGGGCTTCCTCGCCAATCAAATCAATTGTTTCCCAGTCGAGCATTGCCGCGAGATCAAAACGCAAACCATCAATATGGAACTCTTCCAACCAATATTTCACACTGTCAACTATCAGTCGTCGAGCCATTCTTCGTTCACTTTTAAAATCATTGCCGCAACCGCTGTTTGACAGAAAATCAAAGCGCTCATTCAACCTGAAGTAATAATGCTTGTCAATGTGACGAAGGGGATTTAAATCATAATTGGAAACATGATTGTATACAACATCGAGAATGACTGCGACGCCGGCTTGATGAAAAGCCTTGACCATTTCCTTGAATTCGCGAATATGTCCGTCATCCGGGCGTGAATACGTCCCGTGTTCGAGATCGGTATGATCTGTAGAATAATATGGCTCCGGCGCAAAGAAATAAGTAGTCATATATCCCCAATGGTTGCGCTCGTATACGTTCCAGGCAAACTTCAGATCACCGATTTTGGCGTTAAGCGGCGGTTCAATTTTCGCAAAATGCTGACAGGGTAAAAGTTCAATTGCATTTGCGCCCAACTGCTTGATATAGTCGAGCGCGCCGCCCGGAACGGGATCAACAAGTCCGCGATAAGTTCCCTTATCTTGCACCGGACAGCTCGAGTGCATTGTCATGTCACGGACATGAGCCTCATAAATAATTAAATCTTCCGGTTTTATTTGAACAGGAGCATCATTTCCCCAATTGAAGTTGTCCGGTTTAACAATGATGCTTTTTGATTCCTGCCAAAAATTATCTTTGCTGACAACCGCTTTACTATAAGGGTCAGCGACAATCTGATCCAGTTCATAGAAATCAAAGGCCGGTTGCGGGCCGGTCACGCCATAAGTATAATATGACTCGGCGATCTCGCCTGCCAGGGTCAATTCCCAAACGCCCTCTTCATCGCGTTCCATGTCATGCGCAGTCGACTCTTCACAATCGTATCTGGCATAGAGGAGCAGTTGAATGCGGCTGGCTCGCGGGGCAAAAACCCTGAATGTTGTGGCGCCTTGTTCAAAAATGCAACCAAGCGGTTTACTGGAATAATAACTTTCCAATAAGCCGCTAATGTCAACTCTGTCAGAACGACCGCTGACCGTTATCAAATAATTACTTCGGATGTCAATGCGTGAGGTAGTTAGAATAATAACATTGCCATCTATCTTGAAGCCCTTTATGTCGAGCTTGTCAAGTTTGATTTCCGCCGTTTCAACAGCGGTGTCGTAAGGCAAATGAACCTCAATGTGCGTTGAATCGATTGCAATTGCTCGAATAGAGCTCAAAAAAATATCCTTGCTTTGTGAAAATTAGTTCCCATCAGGAAAGGCCTTTTCATTAAAAAAAGAACTTCAATGCGACGGTTCCTGATGGATGAACTTGATTCAGGTGAAATGGGAGGGCGTTATTGCAAAGAGAGCATAAATGAGTTTCCATGTTTGGTCATGGTTAATTTACCTTCTCTTGCCAGCCACCCGATACCTTGTTGCAATTGATTGGGAGATGTTTCAATCTTTTTTTTCAGTTGAGCCAGGGTAAGATTGCCTGACTGGTTGAGGGCTGCCCAAATTTCTCCGGCGGTTATACCGATTTCGTCCACCATCTTAAACTCCTTCTTTTTACAAAAAAAATGTAGTCCCACTATATAAACGCGCCAAAATAGTCAACCGGAGCAAAACTTGAAAGAATTAAATCAGTTTTATTACATTAATTTATTTTTTATTCAAATCGTGTTCAATTCACCGACAAGCTCCACAAAAACAACTCTTTTCAGACGACCACCATAATGAATTATGCGTTGTGCAAGACATGGCAATTTTGAGAGATGAACGCCTGAAACACCGCCCTTCACGCATTCAAAACATCTTTCTTAACTCGCAATATCTCCCATTGCGCCCTTGATTCAAAAGTCCGTTGAATCAAAAAATAGATTGAAATTGGAAATATAATTCGTACTTTTTTGCTTGTATTTCTTCATCGTTTTTTTTGTTTACCTCATCAGGAGTATCCCAAAATGCGAATTGCCGTTCTCGCCTTGTTGCTCGGCGCTTCTTCCATTTATGCCCAAACTTTTTCTGTCGACTCACTTGTTTCAAACACCCTTCCACGCCTGTTTCAACCTCATTTCACTCATGGTGATGTCAATGCTGATGGTTTTATTGACCTGGCGGTAAGTGGAAATGATACTTCGGGCTTTCCTGTTATGGAATTATTCCTTGGAAAGGGTTTTTCCGGGTTTAGTCAATTGCAACAGAACATGAAGCAATTGAGCAATGGAGCAAGTTGTTTTTTTGACGCTGATAACGACAATGATCTCGACTTTTTTATTACAGGAACAGATAGCCTCGGAAACCCTGGCGCATATCTTTATATAAATGATAACGCGAACTTCACCGATAGCGGATTTGCTTTAAAAGGCTTAACCGGCGGTTCATGCGACTGGGCTGACTTTGATTTGGATGGGGATAGTGATTTGCTGCTAACCGGCACTGCTCAAAACGCGATTGCCACAACCATTCTCTATAAAAATACCGGTGCCTCATTCGAGGAAATGACAACCGTTTTCCCGGGAGTCAAAAATGGCCTTGCCGAGTTTTCAGATGTAAACGGTGATGGTTATTCAGATATATTTTTATTGGGAGAAGATAACGCTAGTCAACCAATTTCTGCGCTATTTTCAAACAATAAAGGATTGAATTTCAATAGCTTAAGTGCGCCAACCATCGGTTTGATATACTCAGATGCTGATTTTGGCGACTACAATATAGACGGAAATCCCGACCTTGTGGTCAACGGTCGCGCCTCTGATTCTACATCAGTCTCTATTGTCTACAGAAATGATGGAACCGGCGTTTTTTCTGAAATAGTTCGTTTGCGCGGCCTACGTTCCGGCACGGTGCAATGGGGAGATGCGAACAACAATGGCTTGCCCGACATTTTAACAACCGGTTTTGGCGATAGCGTCGCTTACGCCGCGCTCTACTTTAACAAAGGACAAGATGTTTTTGAAGAGTCAGACAGCGCTTTTGTTGGTGTAAAATATGGAGTCGGCTCGTTCGTTGACTATGATAGTGACGGCGATTCTGATATTATGTTGGTTGGTCAAGTCAATGACTCGCTAACGACTTCCATTGTCTATCAAAGCCAGGGCGTTGCTGCGAACTCGGCGCCGTCCGCACCGCTGGGCTCCGCCAATATCGTAACGCCAACATCGCTTCACCTCTCCTGGCAACCCGCATCAGATGCAGAGACCGATTCTCTTGCAATTAGCTACAATCTTCGCATTGGAAGCGCGCCGGGCGGTCATGATTTGCTGAGCGCGTTATCGATGCCCAATGGAAACCGCCTCCTGGCTCGGCGCGGGAATATGGGCACCAGAACTTACTATGACATTCCATTGAATATTGTCAAAGGAATGCCGGTTCTTTATTGGAGCGTGCAGGCCATTGATCATCAAAATGCCGGCTCGGTTTTTTCCCCGGAACAACGTTTCAAACAAATCTTTATGCTCGACTCCGTTGCAACACAGGGAATCTCTTCGGTCAACGCCAGCGCAACGAGTTGGGCTGATTATGACCTTGATGGCGATTACGATTTATTTATTAGCGGACAGGACAACTCAAATACCAGAATTGCTGAATTATACAACAATGACGGCAATGGCACTTTTAACAAGAGCAGCGGGCAATTTGAAGGCGTTGCGGCAGGCGCAACTTGCTGGGGCGACTATGACAAAGATGGCGATCCGGATTTGCTGGTAAGCGGAATTACATCATCAAATCAAAGCGCAACCACCATTTACCAAAACAATGGGGCAGGCGGTTTTACCAAACTTCAAGTCAATATACCAGGCGTATATCAAAGCGCAGCCGCCTGGGCCGATTATGACAATGATGGTGATCTCGATTTGCTGCTGGCCGGGTTTACAGGCGCTCAGATAATGTCAACTGTCTTCAGGAATGACAACAATCAATTCATTGATATTCAGGCCGGCCTGACCGGCATATTTGATGGCGTCGCGCAATGGGCCGACTTCAACAATGATGGCGCTTTGGATATTTTTGTTGCCGGTTTCTCTTCTGCGGGCGGCGTGTCAAAAATATACCGCAATGATGGCAGTGATATTTTCACAGACACACAAGCTGCCATTCCCGAATATACAAGCTCCTCCGCCGTCGTGGCTGACCATGACAATGACGGCGACGCAGATATTCTGATTTGCGGCTATTCACGCGGCGCGCGCCAAAGCCAAATCTATCAAAATGACGGGCAATTCCAATTTACTGAAATTGCCGGAACCGGCTTGTCAGGCATTTCCAACGGAGCAATCAGTTGGTTTGACTATGAGAGCGACGGAGATTTGGATGTTCTCCTCGCAGGCTTTGACAACAATTTTTCCCGCATCACAAAGCTTTTTCACAATGACGGTCAGGGTGTTTTTTCACCGGTTCACATTTTTGCCGAAGGCGTCATTTTTGGCGATTTGGCCATTGCTGATTATGACAATGACAGCAGAGCCGATTTCATCTTGAACGGCTCGACTACTAGATCAAAAACCACCGGGGTCTTTCGAAATCATTCGCAGAACCAAAACCAGCCTCCGGCGGCGCCAAAATTAGGAGCTGCGCAATTATTGCAAAATCGCATAACTTTTAATTGGGAAACAGCCACCGACCCAGAAAACGCCCCGGCGTCATTGAGTTATAACTTGCGCGTCGGTTCAGAGCCGGGACTTGCTGATATAATCGCCACAGAATCAATGGCAGACGGTCGCAGAATAATACCGCTACTGCCTGGAAACGCCGGACAGATAACCACTCGCGCCATTCAAATTGACAATATCCTGAATTACCCTGGAATCTATTGGAGTGTGCAATCTATTGATATTCAGGGAGCTGGTTCAGTTTTTGCCGAAGAAGCCAGCTTCTCTGGTAAAATCATCGCCATTGACGATGCGCCTTTTGACGAAGGCAAAAAAGCAATTCTGCGCTGGAAAGCTTCTTCACTTGACCATGATATTAACTTTTTAACTTCGTATGCCATCTGGAGAATAATTCCCGACGCCAACATGTCTGCCGCCCATATCAAAGCCCGAAGCAGAACGGCCAGGATTGCAGGCAACACAATGCAACGAGAGGATGCCTGGGAGTGGATCGCGACAGTTCCGGCGCACCGTCGCGCAGACTACGCTTATACCGTAACAACTTCCTACGACTCAACAACCGACACAAGCGGCATGCACTATTTTGTTATTTCAGCGCAAACTGCTGATCCGAATATCTTCTTTGACTCACAACCGGATAGCGGCTATTCTGTAGACAATTTGGCACCTGACGCTCCGCAACAGTTAAGCGGTAACTTCAATGAAGGCAATCTGCTTCTGCGCTGGCAAAAAAGCGACTCCAAAGACTTGAAAACCTATTTGATTTACAAAGGCAACGACGCGCAATCCGCAATGGAAGAAAAGGAAATAATTGCCACAACACGCGACACCAGCATCACTTTAAATGCAGATGCGCTGGCAGGCGGCGGCTACTTTGCTGTGGCGGCTCAGGACTCCAACGACAATCTTAGCGCTTTAAGCAATCAGTTTGAATGGAGCGTAACGTCTGTTGCTGACGGCGACGAAATGCCGCAAACATTTGCCTTGTACCAGAACTATCCGAATCCGTTTAACCCGACAACCATCATCCGTTTTCAAACGCCGAAAAATGCGCATGTTCAAATTGATGTTTACTCAATTTTAGGGAAGCATGTCGCGCGCCTGCTTGATCAACAGATGCAGCCAGGAGAACATGCCATTGAGTTTAGGGGAAACCAGATGGCCAGCGGCGCATACTTCTATAAAATTCAGGCAGGCTCATTTGTCCAGGTGCGCAAGATGATTTTATTGCGATGACGTCGCTTGCCCGGAGCCCTGTCTTTAATTTTTTTAGAAACGCGCTTCACTAAAATTGAAGGCAAGGCTCCATTTTTTGAGATCGATTATTGAGATCGTTCAGGTTTGATAAACCAATCTGCCGTTTCATACGCCTGTTTAATTTTACACTGCGCTCTTCCCTGTTGATTCAAATTTTACGCTTCGCTAAAGACTTATTTTTTAGAATTGAGAAAACAGATATTTGCATTTTTTTATAAGTTACAAAGCGAGAAAGGCAGATTTCATTTCGACCTTTTTGCAACTGGATTAAAGCCATCCATTCATTTCTAACTTTTGTCCATGTATGAAAAAAACAAAAACACTTTTCTATCTAATGCTCAGGAAAAATTAGGTAAAAAGAGAAAAATCCGTGTCCAACAGTGTTAATCCGTGGCTAATTACAATGCTTATACAGAACCTCTGCGAAATACTTTCCCGCTTTGAATGCCTTTGGAATTATTGTTATAAGCAAAACGCTTCCTCGTTACTATCCGTGAGCGCAAAAACATTATGCTCAACTTGAATTTGAGCTCAAAAGTAATATTTTTTCAAAACAGATTTGGTTTGCATGAAACTTTTAATAATCAGTTGTTTATTGGCCACCTCTTTGGGGAGGCCTGCGCCAGCTTCCTGCCAACCTCTATCGCAAAACTTATTCGATATAAAAGTTGATGAACGGGTCGACCAGTATGATATTTTCCTGATCAACAAAGTTTCATTTGATATTACTGTCGACTTGAGCATGGAGCTGGTAAATCTAAAATCTTCAACGGAATTGCCGCTTACGATGAGCCTCAAAGGGTTTCAGGAAACGAAAGCGCTGCAATTGAAAGTCATAAAAAAATACAAACAAGGGAGCTACAAAAGCGCCTACAGGTATACGATTGGCAATGTCTGCGCCAAACATGACACCTCTTATATTTATCATCTTCCCTACAAAGTCGGCTCGGCCAGGCGTGTCGTACAAAGTTACTTTGGCGATATAAGCCACAATGAATCATCAAAATATGCGGTAGATTTTGAGATGCCTACCGGCACAGCGGTTTACGCCGCTCGCGACGGAATTGTAGTTGGTTTTTATGAGGGCTCCAATCGAGGCGGAACGCACGCAGACTTTATGAAATTGACCAACTATATCTTCATTCGTCATCAGGATTTTACGATTGGCGCCTATTACCATCTCAAACGAAATGGCGCGCTCGTGCGTATTGGCCAAAAAGTAAAGCGCGGAGAACACATCGGCTATTCAGGGCAAACGGGCTACACTTTGGGGGCACATCTGCATTTTGAGGTTTTTAAAGCTTTGAACGGGAAGGAGCAGATAACGTTTCCGCTAAAATTCGCAACATTAAAAGGCGTAATTAGCAATCCAATTGAAGGTCAATCTTACATTGCCAAGTAAAATAAGTTTTGCGGTTGCTTATATAAGAAAGGAAGGGAATCAGGCCATCGAGGCTTTCGACAGCCTGTTGATGTAATTAGACTGGTAAAATAGAGCCAGGCGTTCCCCAGCCTCCTTTTTCCTCCAAAAACTTGATGCTCTTATCGATCTTAATCTGTCCATCCTCCGCCAATGTAATCTTTACGCGTTCAAGCGGACGCGGAGCCGGCCCTTCGAAATTAATACCTTCGCGGGTAAAGCCACTGCCATGACATGGACATTTAAATTTGTTTTCAGCATCAAGCCAACGGGGTGTGCAGCCAAGATGTGTGCATTGTGTGAAAAGCGCATAAATCCCCTCTTCGTTCCGCACAATCCAAACCCGCTGCGTTTTTACCCACTTTGTCGTAACAGAGCCAAGCGGATAATCATCTGGATAGCCCGCTATAAAAATTGGAGAAGGTTCGAACAGCACTCGCGGGAACATAAAACGCAATGACCCGATGAGAAATGAACCGCAAAAACTGAAAAACGCCACCCAGCCAGCGCGACTGAAAAAATTTCTTCTACTCATCCAAATGGAACCCTGCGCATCAAGAGCCACCGCCGTTTTTGGAGATGGGCGTTGCGTTTTTTGTTTGGCTTTTGGCTTCGGAGGAGCACTTGTTTCCTTTTTCTCAGTTTCCGGTTTGGCTGTGGCGTCCGTACTGGCTGTTGATTCTTTTTTAATCTCTGAGCTTTTCGGAGACAGGCTCTCTGATCCTTGCTTCTTTTCTTCGGACACGGTTGCTCCTTTGCGTGAATTCCAGATGACTTTATCTATGATAGTAGTGCGGTAATACGGCGAAATGAAGGGTTAATGTAAAGATCGCTGCAAAAAAAGTCAAATAGATTGTGGCAGTCTTTTCACGGCGGATTGCCTCATGAAAAATGTTGTCTGGATACTTTGAAAGTGATCTCGCCGCTTCTATTCATGTTGCGGTGTGAGACGCTGTTCGACCCGAACTGCGCACGCGTTACTTTATCGCAACAAGCTCATGATTTTGCTTTGCAAAGTCGAAGAACAGGCAAGACATCTATTCTTCAAGACATCTATTCTTCAAGACATCTATTCTTCAAGACATCTATTCGGGGCTTCATCATGAAATGTAAGGTTGATCATCGTGATTTCGCGCTGCTTAACAATCCGTTGGTTGCCGCCGAACTGGGCGAACAGTTAATGTATATTTTCAATGTGCGAAAAAAGGATCATTCCAGCGAACTATTTTCCTACTTGCACAAATATCAAAAATCCCACATTCTAACCCTGATCGATGGCTAAAAATCGCTGCTGACTTTATTCCTTAGGGTTCAGGTCAAAATAATATTACCATGAAAATCTTGAATTATGAGTTCAGATGAAAAGGTGGCAAGTTTATTTCGATTAAATACCTTAATATTCTTTTATGGACTTGTTCGCTTGACTTTTTACGCTATAGCGGCGCGGCGAGTCGGAAACAGCATTTATCTGTTTCTGCGCGATAAGCTGCGTCTGCCAATCAATCAGGAGAATAGCGGAATATCCCGTCGTCCGAGTACGTTTTATATGTCTGGTTATGGTTTGGCGCCTGTTTTTTGCAAAGGCTCAAAAGAAGCAACTTATGGTGGACAGATCGGTGGCATTCTTTACTATGTAATCCGATCAAAACCCGCGAATGGGATGACTTGCCGATACTAAAAGAAAATTTGGCGCCTCCATATCGGCAATTAACGGAAGAAGACTTGAAAAATACTTGTTTCAACGTCCTGTTAACAAGAAAAATGCATAATCAACTTTTCAAGAAATTGGGCAGCGCGACGATTCTATAAATGCTGTTCGAACAACACAAACTGCCATATTTATCGGGGAAAACGATTAGCCAACCCTTAGGCATTTGATCGAAATAAACTTGCCACCTTCCACTCCA
>Ga0316187_10000996_pt1 | contig 23700 bp, 20 predicted proteins | sample CroRivburrow1_MG_FD_204927 | JGI IMG/M metagenome (GOLD analysis project Ga0316187, IMG submission 204927) | Coastal sediment microbial communities from Maine, United States - Cross River worm burrow 1 | ecosystem: Environmental > Aquatic > Marine > Coastal > Sediment | place: USA: Maine...
ATCCTCTCGTTGGGTGGCGAAGAAGAGGCTCTCGACCCTTGTCCAGTCCGAGTTGCCGCCCACGGCCTGGGAGTGATTGGTAAAAGGAAACGACGCCATGGTGAGGCAGGCCGGAACCGCGGTCGGGTACTTCGTCATCGCATCGGAGACCGCACCCTCAGTCCGGATCCAGGCGCTGAGGCGATAGAGCTTGCCGACCTCGAGGGTCACCGGCGTCGACTCCACGGTCGCCGATCCATGACCACGCAGACCGAGGCGGAGGCTCCCCACCCCCGAGCGAGCATGCTCTGCGCTCGCCTCCATGGTCGTCCCATCGCTCGAAGCTTCGGTGTCCTGACTCCAATCGATGACAGCGCCGTCAGGTGCCACGCGCTCGAAGCCGGGGTTGGCGAGGGGAATCTCCTCGTCGGCCACGGCCGAACCGATGGGGAACAGAGCGAGTGAAATGATCGCGATGACAAGGACAGAACGCATGGCGGCTCCTCCAGGGGGGGGCATTGTATATCGGGGCGGAATTGCGTACTTCCGTGCGCTCCATTTTCTTTTTTCGGGCCCTGGGCGTTCCGCCCAGGGCCCGAAAAAAGAAGGAGTGGGAACTTCACGAGAGTGCTACGATGACTAGCGACACTGTCGCAGAAATCGAGAATCGGAGAGCATCCATGCCGACCACTTCGCGCGCATTTCTGACCGAGATCATCGACTACGCCGGGCTCTTCCCCCCGGCAAAGTTGCCCATGGATGAGGCGTTCACACGTTTTCTCACCCACCGCGCGAGTGAGTCGGGCTGGCTGCTCGCTCGTTTTGTCTGTCCAGCCGGGCGGCTCGAAGAGCTGACACCACTCATCAAAGGCGCCGACCTCGGCCAAACGCCGATTCCGATCGCCGCCCTTGGTGCCGGCGGTGACGATCCGCCCGGCTTTGCCGACTCCATCGAGCGCGACACCGAGGCGATGAAGGCGTTCAACGGCCTCCACTTAGGGAACGCCGTCATCGATGTCTTCGAGGTCAAACTGCCCGATCAGGGCGACCCGTCTGAGGTCGTTGATGTCACCTTCCACAACCTGGCCGATGTTTCGTCCCGGCCGCCGATTTCATACTTCGAGGTTTCACTCCTCGGGGACCGACACGACCCGATCATGGACGCGATGGCGATCGCCGCAGCCGGCCACCAGATCGACAAGGCCCGCCGAGCGGGACTCAAGATCCGCTGCGGCGGACTCGATGCCTCGGCCGTACCGACGGTCGAGGCAGTCGCCAACGCGATCATTGCCGCTGCTGCGACCGGTCTCCCACTCAAAGCGACCCAGGGTCTCCACCACCCCATTCGCCACAACGATTCAGCCCTTGGAACGACGACCCACGGTTTTCTCAACCTCTTCGCCGCTTCGGTGCTCACACGGGCTCATCTTCTTGACGAGTTAACCGTTCGAGCCATCGTCGCAGAGGAAGACGCGAAGGCGTTTCACCTCTCCGATTCCACACTCGGCTGGCGGAGTCTGAAAGCCGGATTTGAAGACGTCGTCGAGGGGCGAATGACCGCGATCACCAGCTTCGGGAGTTGCAGTTTCACCGAGCCTCGAGACGATCTTGCCGATCTCGGTTGGCTGTGACCCAAAAGGAGTATCCGACCATGTCCTCCCTCGACACGTCGCTGCGCTCGTTCATCGATGTTGCATCGGATTCCCACTTCCCCATTCACAACCTGCCCTATGGCGTTTTCAAGAAATCGGCCGACTCGCCGGTCAGAATCGGCGTCGCCATAGGAGACCAGGTACTGGATTTAGCGGTGCTTGCCGAAAAGGGTCTCCTCGCGGGTCGCGAACTCGGCAGCGGCGATGTTTTCAAGAAATCGACCCTCAACGCCTTGATGGCCCTCGGACGCCCGGCCTGGACCGCAGCCCGGTCGATCCTGACCACGCTTCTAAGGAACGATGAGCCGACCCTTCGTGACGACGCGGGTCTTCGCGATGCCGCCTTCCACCGGCAATCCGACGTGGAGATGGTGCTGTCCGCCGCCATCGGCGACTACACCGACTTCTACTCTTCACGCGAACACGCCACCAACATCGGGATCATGCTCCGCGGCAAGGACAACGCCCTGCAGCCCAACTGGCTCCACATTCCCGTCGGCTACCACGGTCGAGCGAGCTCGGTCGTCATCAGCGGCACCGATCTGCACAGGCCACAGGGCCAGACCAAGCCGCCCGACGCCGACCGACCGACATTCGGCCCGAGCCGGCTCATGGATTTCGAGCTCGAGATGGGTTTCTTCGTCGGGCCCGGAAATACGCTCGGTGAGTCCATCCCCATCGCGGCGGCCCCCGACCACATCTTCGGCATGGTGCTGGTCAACGACTGGTCGGCCCGCGACATCCAGGCGTGGGAGTACGTTCCCCTGGGTCCGTTCCTCAGCAAGAATTTCGGCACCTCAATCTCACCCTGGGTGGTGACGATGGATGCGCTCGAACCCTTCCGCTGTTCCGGACCGGAACAGACCGATCCCGAACCCTTCCCCTATCTCAGGTGCCCGGACCATCGCGCGTACGACATCCACCTCGAAATCCTGCTTCAGAGCCGGGAGATGGACGCCCCCGAGCGAATCGCCACCTCGAATCTGCGCTACATGTACTGGAATGTCTGCCAACAGCTCGCCCACCACACGGTCAACGGATGCAACGCACAGCCCGGCGACCTCTACGGTTCCGGCACCATCTCGGGCCCCGAGAAACACGAGCGGGGCTCCATGATGGAGCTCAGTTGGCGCGGGACCGAATCGATCCAACTGGGCAACGGAGAGGAGCGAAAGTTTCTCGCCGACGGCGACACGGTGATCATGTCCGGTTGTTGTGAGAAGGACGGGGTGAGGGTCGGTTTCGGGGAGGTCAGAGGCACGCTGTTGCCCGCGATCGGTGTTTGAGTCGCGAGTCGTAAGTCGTGAGTCGCAAGTCGAAGCTCTGAAATCCGGGAGGCCACGAGTCTACGGACTCGACCCTGGTCAGCTTCGAGGTTCTCGTTTTTGAAACACAAAGATCACAAAGAACCACGAAGGAACCACGGAGCATCGCATTTTTTGACCCGGATTCCCTCTGACCTCGAAGACACATCAGGCCCTGCGATGATTCAAGAACGGCCTTTGTGGTGTCTTTGTGGCTGCTTCGTGGATCTTTGTGATCTTCGTGTTTCAAACTCGTTCGCAGCAGACTGCACCGCAATCGCATCATCGGGCACGGGTCGGATGCGGACGCGGATTTGACAGTAGGCGCCGTCCGGAGTCACATTGAGCGAGAGGCATCGCCATGACCGCCGGTTCAACGACCCACCCCGCACGCTACTGGAACCGTCTCGAGGACGGCCGCATTCGGTGCGAACTCTGCCCGCGGCTGTGCAAGCTCAAGGACGGCCAGCGCGGTCTCTGCTTCGTTCGTCAGAACATCGGCGGTGAGCTGGTCCTGACCACCTACGGCAGATCATCGGGATTCTGCGTCGACCCCATCGAAAAGAAACCTCTCAACCACTTCTACCCGGGCAGTGCGGTGCTCTCCTTCGGCACTGCGGGCTGCAACCTCACCTGTCGCTTCTGCCAGAACTGGGACATCTCCAAATCGCGGCAGGTCGACACCCTCGCCGACAACGCCTCACCCGAGATCATCGCCCTCGCCGCCGCCGAGCTCGGCTGCCGGTCGGTGGCCTTCACCTACAACGACCCGGTGATCTTCCTGGAGTACGCGGTGGATGTGGCCGCGGCCTGTCGCGGGCTGGGCATTGCGACGGTGGCCGTCACGGCGGGAGAGATCCTCGCCGAACCGCGGGCCGAGTTCTTCGCCGCCATGGACGCCGCCAACGTCGACCTCAAGGCGTTCACCGAAGAGTTCTATCGCCGCCAGTGCGGCGGTGAGCTCGAGTCGGTCAAGGAGACTCTGGTGTACCTGGCGCGCGAAACCGAGGTCTGGGTCGAGCTCACGACCCTGCTCATCCCGGGGCTCAACGACAGCGACCGCGAGCTCGATAAGATGACGAAGTGGGTCGTCGAACGGCTGGGTCCCGACGTGCCCATGCACTTCACCGCCTTCCACCCCGACTACAAGATGCGCGACGTGCCGCCCACCCCACCGTCGACATTGACGCGGGCGAGGTCCATCGCCAACCGCAACGGCGTCCGGCACGCCTACACCGGAAACGTCCACGACGAAGCCGGCGGCAGTACCATCTGCCCTCAGTGCAACCAGGTCGTCATTGCGCGCGACTGGTACCAACTCACGCGCTGGAACCTCACCGACGACGGCTGCTGCAACAGCTGCGGGACCAGGTGCCCGGGTCGCTTCGACGGCCCACCGGGAGACTGGGGATCCAAGAGGAAACCGTTGCGGCTCAGCGACTTCGAGGCGAAGATCTGACGCAGAGGCGCGGCGGCTTCGCCGACTCCGCATCCCCTCTTCTCTGAGACGAAAACGAGGGGGGCTCTAAACCCTCCCATCACCGCCGGCATCTGAAGGTCGTGAACAGGCAAGAACACCATCAACACGGACAAAGGAGCCAGACATGAAGCAAGTGATGACGATGGCTGCGGTTGTGCTGCTCGCGGCGGGTGCCGCCTGGGCCGGTGACTACACCGAGACCTTCGACCAAACCTACTCTGTGGATCACGGTTCGCGGGTGGGTCTCGAGAACATCAACGGTGACGTCACCATCGAGGTGTGGGATCAGGCCGAGGTTCGGGTCTACGCGGTCAAGAGCGCGAGTTCTCCTGAACGCCTGGAGGCTCTCAAGATCGAGGTCGATGCATCCTCGCGTGGCGTATTTGTCGACACCCACTACCCCAATTCCCGCGACCTCGCCGAGGCCGATCGCCACGGTCACTCCGAAGTTGAGTACACCCTGACCGTGCCGAGATTCGCCTCCATCGACGGCGTCGAACTGGTCAACGGCGACCTCCTCATCGACGGAGTCGAGGGCAGCGTCGACGCCGACACGGTCAATGGCACCATCATCGTCCGCGGCGCCAGCGGTGAGATCGAGCTCGAAACCGTCAACGGTCAAATCGAACTCGAGTTGGGTTCGGCCGCACGTGACGAAATCTCGCTGAGCTCGGTGAACGGCACCATCGAGGTCTTTCTCGACGGTTCAGCCGAGATCGAGGCGGAAACGGTCAACGGGCGAATTCACAACGACTTCGGGATCGAGGTCAAGAAAGGGAAATACGTGGGCTCGTCCATGAGCGGCAGCATCGGCGGCGGTGGACCGACCATCGAAATCGAAACCGTCAACGGTGGAATTCGAGTCAGCTCGAAGTAATAGACCGAACCGTTCGAGCGTTCCTCTCGTAGATAAGATCAGGGGGATCGCTATGACTGGAAAAACCGGAATCATCCTTGCGGCCGGCCTCGTGCTCGCCGCTTTGGTTGGCGCGGAGGATGGCGCGACGTCATCGGTCGCAGAGTCCTCGGTCGAGGGCTATATCTACGGAACGGTCGAAACAAGGACCGGAAAGACCTACACCGGCGTCCTTCGCTGGGACGACGAAGAGGCATTCTGGGACGACATCTTCAACTCATCGAAGAAAGAGCTCCCGTTCGAAGAGTATGCCGAAGAGCCGGAGGCTGACGAGCGGGCGACCTGGTGGGAGCGAATGGCTCGAACCATCGGCGGAGATCTCGGGCTTCACCACGAGGGCCGGGTTGTGGCCATTCGCTTTGGAGACCTGCAGCAGGTGCGGGTGACCGGCCGAGATGACGCGGTGCTCACCCTCAGGGACGGGACCGAGATCGAGGTCGAGGGCGGTGCCAACGATGTCAACGCAACGGTCACGGTCTTCGACGCCAAACCGGGTCGGGTCGAGGTGCCGTGGAAGAAGATTGAATCCGTCACCTTTGCTGCGACGCCGCCCGACGCCGATCCGGGGAGCTTTCGCCTTCGGGGCACGGTCTCGACCTCTGAAGGGGACTTCGCGGGCTCCATCCAGTGGGACAACGAAGAATCTCTGAGTACCGACAAGCTCGACGGCGACGCTGATGACAAAAGGGTCAGCCTGGAGATGGGCGACATTCGCTCCATCGAGCGTCGTGATCGACGAAGCTCGCTGGTGGTGCTGAAAGACGGCACCGAGATGGTCCTTTCCGGCACCAACGATGTCGATCACGACATTCGGGGGATCCACGTTGGAGACGCCCGCTTCGGCAGGGTCGAGGTGTCGTGGGACGAGTTCAAGCGTGTGGTCTTCGATGATCCGGGCGCCAGCGGTCCGTCATACGCCGATTTCGAAGCCCCGGCGCACCTCTCCGGCACCGTCACTCTGCCCAACGGCGACTGGCGCAGCGGCGACCTGGTCTTCGACCTCGACGAGGAGTGGAGCTGGGAGATGCTCGACGGTCTCGCGAACGACATCGACTACACGGTGCCCTTCGCCATGGTGGCGTCCATCGAGCCGGCGGGCCGATCCGGGTGTCTCGTCCGGCTGCGGAACGGGCATGAGCTCGAGCTCGAGGACAGTCACGACGTCGACGAGGACAACTCCGGCGTCGTCGTGATTCCGAAAGGGCCGGGCGAACCGACCCACGTGCCGTGGAGGGAAATCGCCAAGATCGAGTTCGACTGACGATCGAACGCTCGCGCCGCCGGGGTAGAATCGATGGGTTGCGGTGAGATCTGGGGGCGAGGAGAAGTGGATGAGGGAACACTATCGATCGTCGTCGCCCTACGAGGGTCTTGTCGGGTTTGCGCGCGCCGTTCGGCACGGCAGCCGCATTGTCGTTTCGGGAACGGCTCCCATCGGACCCGACGGTGAGACCGTCCCGGGTGAGGCCTACGAGCAGGCGAAGCGCTGCTTCGAAGTCATCTTGGAGGCTGTCGACGCCCTCGGCGGATCGCGGGAGGACGTCATTCGAACACGGATCTACGTTATCGACGCGGCCGACTGGGACGCCGTCGGGCGCGCACATGGTGAAATCTTCGGTGAGGTCTTCCCGGCAGCGACCATGGTTGTGGTTGCGGGTCTGCTGGATCCGCGGTGGCGGGTGGAGATCGAGGCGGAGGCCGAGGTCTCTGAGTGAGGTCGGCTTCGGTTGTCGGGTGGCTTTTCGTGAGCCTGATCGCCGCGGTTGTGTGGGCCGCACAGGCGACGCCGAAGCTTGATTTCGCTCTCGAGGATCAGTTCGGTGCGACCCACACGGATGAAGATTGCGGTGGAGCCGTAGTCGTCCTTCTCGGTGGTGACCGCAAGGGCTCTGCCTACATCGACGATTGGGGCTCTGCTCTGCATCGCGCCCTTTCCTCGGAGCTCGACAAAGGCACGGTGTGCTCGGTGGGTTTCGCCCACCTCAAGGGCGCACCGTTCTTTGTCAAGAAGAAGATCGTCAAGAGTTTCCCCAACAACCCTGAGGCGTGGACCCTCCTCGACTGGAAGGGTGAAATCGCCAAAAAGTGGGGCGCAGAGAAGGACTCGGCAAATCTCTATGTCTTCGACCGTGGAGGCGGTCTCGTGTTTCAGGTCAGCCTGCGAGATTTCGAACAGGTTCAATTTGATCACATCGTCGAGGCGATTCAGACGGCGATGGTCGGCCGATGATGGAGTCTTTCTGGGATCAGCGATTCGCCGAAGAGGGTTTTGCCTACGGCGAAGAGCCTAATCGGTACCTGCGCGAGCAGCTCGATCGGCTCGAGCCGGGATCGCTTCTTTTGCCGGCCGAGGGGGAAGGCCGAAACGCGGTCTGGGCCGCGAACCGCGGTTGGAGCATCCACGCCTTCGACACCAGCACCGTGGGCCGCGACAAGGCGCTCGCCATGGCCCGCAGGCGCGCCGTGGTCATCAGCTATGAGCTGCGGTCGGTGGTCGATGATCTGCGTGATTTCGAGGGGCGATTCGACGCCGTGGGGCTGATCTTCATGCATCTCCCCCCCGAGGGCCGGAGGGAAGCGCATCGGGCCGTGGCCCGGAGCCTACGTCCCGGAGGAACGCTCATCCTCGAAGCATTCTCGAAAATGCAGCTCGAAAGGGGGACCGGCGGCCCTCGCGATCCTAATCTGCTTTACGAACCCGCCGACCTCAGGGAAGACTTTGCGGAGTTGAAGATCCTCACGCTCGAAAGCTGCGATGTGGAGCTCAACGAAGGGCGATACCACCTGGGCGCGGCGAGTGTTGTACGGATGCTCGCCTCGGTCGATGATCCACCGAACCCGTGACCAGGTGGAAAGGTTTGGCGCTTTGTTACCGGAATCAGCCATAATGGAGGTGGTCGCCGAGCCGGGGAACACGCATACTACATTCTCAACATTCGGAAAACAGAGGCAGGAAGAGGTATCTGAGGACCGGAACGAATGAACGACACAATCCTCTATATCGATGATGATGAGGCGAATCTCCTCGTGCTCAGGGCGGCGTGCGCCGGCGATTTGAACGTCGTCACCGCCACGAGCGGTCCCGAAGGGCTCGGTATTCTCGCTCAACAAGAGATCGCGGTGCTTCTGGTCGACCAGCGAATGCCCGGCATGACCGGCGTCGAGGTCTTTGAGATCGCGCGCGAACAGTACCCGGATGCGGTTCGTATCATGATCACCGCATACACCGATCTCACCGAGGCCATCGCCGCCATCAACCGTGGCCACATCCGCCGGTATCTGAGAAAACCCTGGGAGCCCGAGGAGCTCAAGGCCGCGCTCCGCGAGGCCGTGGAGATCTACCAGACCCGGAAGAAAATCGCCGAGTTGGAAACCCGGATGCTCGAGACCGAGCGCACCTACGCTCTCGGGGTGGTCGCTGCGGGAGTTGCCCACGAACTGCGGAACCCGTTGGCCGCCATGAGCATGAGCCTCGAACTCGCGCGGATGCGCCTCGATACCATGAATCGGGGTCTTGCAGACGGTGGCTCCGTCGATCCCGCACATCTGGTTTCCCTGGCCAAGGCGTTGGAGAAGATCGAAGGAGCGGTGGAGAGCTCGAAGAAAATCGCCGAAGGGCTTGAGCTGAGCCACCGTCGGCGCGACGAGGAAACCACCGCTGATCTCGGGGAAATCCTCGAGCTCACCCTCAAGTTCATGCGGGCGGCGTTGCTCAAACGAGCTCGGCTCGAGGTCGAGACCGCCGTCGTCCCGATCGTTCAGGGGTCCCCCCGAGAGCTCGGTCAGGTGCTGGTCAATCTACTCGTGAACGCCATGCAGGCCATGCCCGACCAATCGCCGAGTGAGAGTCTGGTTGGGGTTCGCCTCCAGCCGGCCTCGGATATGGGGTGGGTCGAGCTCCAGGTCTACGACAATGGCGCGGGCATCCCGACGAATCTCGTGGCCCGGATCTTCGACCCCTTCTTCACGACCAAGACCCAGGGCGGCACAGGGCTCGGGCTCGCCATCTCGAGGAAGATCGTCGAAGAGGCGGGGGGGAGCATCACGGCCCAGAGCGCCCCCGGCGAAGGCACGACGTTCACGGTCCTCCTGCCCGTGGCGGTTTGCTGATACTTCGCACGCCGCTACCACCAAATTTCCCGTGCGAATGTCGCTCAACCTGAGCACAGGGGATAGGCATGGCCCGCACTCCTCACCAGGCTTTGTCTTCACACCATTGTCGACGGTAAAAACCCGGTAACGGATCCCACCTCCACTTGCACCCGGGGTCCGAATCGCGATAGTGTCGCGCGCATGAAAATTCTCATCCTTCTCGCACTCGCACTCGTTTGCCTTCTTCCTCTCATGGTTTCGGCCCAGGATGGCGCGGCACCGTCCGACGTGGCTGCACCGTCCGACGTGGCTGCACCGCCCGCCGATGCCGAGGTCACCGACTCCGGCCTCGCCTCCAAGGTGCTCGAGAAGGGCACCGGCACAGTCCACCCCGACTCGTGGGACTCGGTCACGGTTCACTACACCGGCTGGACCACCGACGGCAAGATGTTCGACTCGTCGGTCAGCCGCGGCCAGCCCGCCACCTTCCCCCTCAACCGGGTGATCCCGGGTTGGACCGAGGGTGTCCAGCTCATGGTCGTCGGTGAGAAGCGCCGCTTCTGGATCCCCGAAGCACTCGCCTACGCTGGTCGGCAGGGGGCGCCTCAGGGCATGCTCGTCTTCGACGTCGAGCTCGTCGAGATCAAGGAGTCACCCGATCCACCGGCGACTCCGGCCGACGTCGCCGCACCGCCCAAAGACGCCGAGGTCACCGACTCCGGCCTCGCTTCCAAGGTTCTGACCGCGGGCACCGGCACCGCCCACCCCGACTCGTGGGACGAAGTCACCGTCCACTACACCGGCTGGACCACCGACGGCAAGATGTTCGACTCGTCGGTGACACGCGGCAAACCCGCCACCTTCCCCCTCAACCGGGTGATCCCGGGTTGGACCGAGGGTGTCCAGCTCATGGTCGTCGGTGAGAAGCGCCGCTTCTGGATCCCCGAAGCACTCGCCTACGCTGGTCGGCAGGGTGCACCGCAGGGGATGCTCGTCTTTGACGTCGAACTCACGGAGATCAAGGATCAGGTCGAGCCACCAAAGGCTCCGAGCGATGTCGCCGCACCGCCGGAAGACGCCGAGACCACCGCTTCCGGGCTCGCCTCCAAGGTCCTCGAACCCGGAACCGGCACCGTCCACCCGACGGCAACGAATCGGGTCACGGTCCACTACACGGGCTGGACCACCGATGGCAAGATGTTCGACTCGTCGGTCACCCGCGGCCAGCCGGCCACCTTTGCGCTCAACCAGGTGATTCCCGGTTGGACCGAGGGCGTCCAGCTCATGGTCACGGGCGAGAAAAGACGGTTCTGGATCCCCGAGGCAATCGCCTACAAGGGCCAGCAGGGCGCGCCGCAGGGCATGCTCGTGTTTGATGTGGAACTGCTCGAGATTCAGTAGCGGAGGGGTGAGAAGGTTAGAGGGTTAGAAGGTCAGAAGGTTAGAAGGTCAGAAGGTCAGGAGTGAGAGGGTCAGGAGTGAGAGGGTCAGGAGTGAGAGGGTTAGAAAGTTAGAAAGTGAAAAGGTGAGGAGGAGGGGCAACAAACGCCTCACGTCCTTGCCCGGACTTTCTCACCTTCTAGCCCTCTGACCTTCTAACTTCCTCACCTCCTCACCTCCTCCCCACTTGCAGCTGCACGCCCGACTCGGGTAGCGTGATGGGAGTGATCCATCCCGATGTCTCCCTGGTGATCCCGGTCTTCAACGGCGAGAGTTTCCTCTCCGAGACCCTGGACAGGATCGAGATTCTCGTCGAAAGCAGGATTCCCGACTCCGAGATCATCGTGGTCGACGACGGCTCCACGGACCGCACACCCGATATTCTGGCAGCCCACCCGATGGGGCGCCTCGAGGTTCTTCGGCTGCCCGACAACCGCGGCAAGTTCGCCGCTCTCAAGGCGGGGATGGCCCTCGCCCGAGGCGCGAGTCGGATCTTCACCGACGCCGATCTGCCCTACGACCTCGAAGCCATTCCGGCCATGGTGGAACTTCTCACGAACCAGGGTTTTCACGTCGTCGTCGGTGACCGGACCCTGGCCGAGTCCGAGCTCGGCATCGACCAGCCGCCCCTCCGCAAGCTCAGTACCCGGGTGTTCTCATTCTCGGTCCGAATGCTTGTCACCGGTGAGCTTTTCGACACCCAGGTCGGTTTCAAAGCGTTTCGCGGCGACGTCGCGGCGGCGCTCTTCCCACTCATCACCGACGATGGATTCGCCGGCGACGTCGAACTGCTCTACGTGGCCCTCAAATACAACCTGGCCATCCGAAGGATCCCGGTCCGGCAGCTCCGAACGGGCCCATCCACCGTCAGCGTCGTCGGCCACTCGATGCCCATGCTGGGCAGGATCGCGGGACTGCGCCGCCGCTGGGCGATGTCAAAGTATGAGTCCGCGACTCTGCGAAGCATCGCGAGCCAGAAGTATTGGACGCGCCAGGGTCATGACTGAGAACGACGCTCGCTGGCTGGCGATCCTCCGCATCGTGCGCTGGCCGGTGGTTCTGGCCGTCCTCGCAGTGGTCGTGTTGCTGATCGTCCGCGAGCTCCGTGAGACCGCCCATGAGGGTGGTCGGGCGGCTGCCGACGCGGTTCGGGCCGTGAGCGACGGCGCCGCCGAGATCGCGGGTCGATTCGCCACCGGCACCATCACCACGACATTCGTTTCCGCCATCCCGCGTCTCGTGCCCGACGGCGCCATCCTGCTCGAGCTCGCCGCATTCGAGGCCACCGAAACCCTGTCCCGGACCGACGACCGACGGATCTTCTTCGACATGGTTCCCCTCGGCTCCACCGTCAGCGAGATTCGGCTGCCCGTGACCTATCGATATCACATCAGGCTCGACGAGGAGTGGCGGCTCACGGTCGCCGACGGCACGTGTGTCGTCCGCGCCCCGCCCATCCGCCCCACCCTGCCTCCGGCGATCCACACCGATCACATGGAGAAGCGTTCGGAGTCGGGCTGGTTGCGCTTCAACGAAGATGAGCAGATGGAGTCCCTCGAGAGGAGCCTCACCCCGACCCTGGAGGACCGCGCCGGCGATGCCGATCACCTCGAGTTGGTCCGCGATCGATGCCGGCGACGGGTCGCGGAGTTCGTTCAGTCGTGGCTTCTACTCGAGGACCAGTGGGGTCCCGAGAGGTTCACCCACGTCGAGGTCATCTTCGGCGACGAGGAGGACGCCGGCCCGTCCATGCGTGCGCCTTCGGTGATCGAGGGAGGCGACTGACGGCCCTCCAGCGAGGATCGCAGGAATGAACCGCGAAGACGCCAAGCACGCAAAGACATCGCAGGCGTCGCACATGACTGTAGGGGAACGGTTGATCCCCACTCGGCACGCGCTTCTCTCCCGAAGCCAGGCGGTTCGCCGGCACGAGATCCTCGATGGGTTGCCGATGATGGGAGAATGGTTTGGTGAGATCAGGACTGCTGGTTTGCCGCCACCTCGTCCGATGGATCTGCTGCTCGGGGGTGGTCCTGTCGGCGCCGACGGCGTGGACCCAGGGCCAGAGTGACTGCCTCCCCTGGGAGATCTGGTCCGACCTCGGTGAGATCGCTCGACTTCGCCTCGACCACCGGGTGGTCATGCGGAGCAGCCGGTGTCCCGACGGCTGCGCGTATGACCGCCACTCGGATGGGGACGAGAGGTTCATCCGCAGATTCGGCGACGAGGGCGTGATCTTCGAACTCGAAGGGGCGGGCGCCATCACCCGGATCTGGATGACCCAGGGGGAGAGCGCGATCAGCCACCCCCTCGACGAGAACATTCGTCTCCGTCTCACCCTCGACGGGGCGGTCGACCCGGTCATCGATCTGCCCCTTCCCGCGGTCTTCGGTGCTGTGGCCCCGTTCACCGCGCCGCTGGCGGTGGATCGCGAGGATTCGAGCGGTGGCAACGTGAACTACGTACCCATGGCCTTCCGCCAGGGCTGTCGTCTGTCTCTGGTCGGTGCGGAGTCCGCCCGGATCTGGTTTCAGATCACCGGCCACCGACTCGCCTCCCCGGACGGGATCACGAGCTTCACCGGTGACGAGGATCTGTCGGAATGGAGGGCCCTGCTGGCGTCACCGGGCACGGATCCGTGGGCCGACGGCGCAACCCACCCGACGATCTCGGGGGCGACCACACTCGGGCCCGGTGAGATCGAGGTACTGGCTGATCTGGTTGGGCCGGACAGCCTGACGGCGCTTCGCCTCGACGTGGCGCGGGAACGCTGGAACGAGGTCGAACTCGTGCTCGACTTCGACGGGGAACGATGCGCCGAGATGATGCTCGCGGATTTCTTTGCCGTCGGCCGCGCCGGAAGCGAAGCCACCCGTTCACTGCTCATCGGCGCCGGCGAACCGAATGAGCTCTACAGCTACTTTCCCATGCCGTTCTTCCGTACCGCTCGGGTGACGATCCGGCTGGCCGAGTCTGCTTTGGAGCCGGTCGACCTCGACTTCGTCGTGCGGCGTCGGGGCCGTATTCCCCCAGCCGACAGCGGCGTTTTCGGCGCCCAGCTGCGCGTCGTGGAAATGTCGATATTGGGCCGAGACAGCGTCATCGCCCAACTCCGCGGCCCCGGACGCTGGGTCGGTCTCTTCCTTGAAGCGGGGTCCATCGGCACCCAGGTGCAGCTCTTCCTGGAAGGTGACGAAAGGGTGCACGCTGATGGATCCAGACACCCGGCGCTCTACGGCACGGGAGTGGAGGACTTCTTTGGCGGCGGTTTTTACTACCGGATCGACAGCATGGTCTCGACGCCTTTTCGGCGGGCACTCCACGGCATGACCTACGATCTCTCCGACGCCACGGGCCGGGCCATGGGGATGTACCGCCTCATGCTCACCGACGCCCCCGTTTTCGGCGCGAGCCTCGAGGTCGGCCTCGAGGGTGGGCCGGTCAATCAGACGCCCGTGAGACTTCGGGCGGTGAGCTATTTCTACAGCCGGCCGACGCCGCCCATGCGCCGCCGGGACCTCCTCGATCTCGGCGACCCGGATTCCCGCCTCGCCCATCTCTATGCGTGGAACGGCGACCAACAGTGCTCGGACCTCGACGGCCTCTTCGAAGACGAACCACCGACCCGGCTGGTCGCCGGAGAATGCACCCGGGGCGAGGGCGCGGCTTCGTTTGTGTTGCGGGGTCTGCAAAGAGCTCAGCAGGTCTTCCTGCGCCGCCGATTCGACGCCGCTGAGGGTGACCAGCGGGCGACCGTTGTGGTCGAGGGGGCCACCGCCGTTCCCCTCACCTTCGAAGACGCCAATCCGCACCGGCGCTGGCGGGAGCGGGTGACCCTCCTCGAACGCTGGTACGGGGCCGACTCCGAGCTTGATCTCTCGGTTGACGTTCCGCCGCCCCCAATTCCCGACCTGATCGAGTTCTCCGAATCACGGTGGGAGCTCTGGGCAGGTTACCCGCCCGGGACCTGCGATCTCATCCTCGATGGAGTCTGCGACGCCGCCGACGTCGCCGAAACAGTCCGCACCGCGGACGGCGGTCCGGAAACCGACGAGCTCTCGCTCACCGTTCTCGCGACGTTTGACTGATCTCCGGTCCCATCTACAATGACGCCATGAAGTCTGAAACGGCGTCCGTGCTCGCGTCTCACCGCGGCAGGTTTCACCCGGTGATCCCCTTCGACCTCAGGTCGGGGGAGCTGGTGGTCTTCGACTTCACCGCCGAAAGCACCGATTTCGCTCAGATCGACATCAACGACGTGACGGGTTTCACCGAACGTCTCTTCAATCGGATTGCCGACGCCGAGCTTCCCGTGGGAATCGGTCGCTACAACGAAGATCGGGTCCTCTACCGCCACTCACCACTCTTCGACGGCGATGCTGAACGACGCAGCGTCCACCTCGGCATCGATCTCTTCGTCATGGAAGGCACCGAGGTGATGGCGCCGCTGGCGAGTCACGTTCACTCGGTGGCGGACAACAAAGGCCTCGGCAACTACGGCCCCACGGTTATCCTCGAGCACGAACTCGACGGAATCCGCTTCTGGACCCTCTACGGTCACCTCGGCCGGCATTCCGTGGTCCGCCTCGAAATGGGGCAGACCGTCGACGCCGGCGAAGAGTTCGCCGTGGTCGGCGATCTCTCGGAGAACGGCAGCTGGCCGCCCCATCTCCACTTTCAGGTCATGGCCGACCTTCAGGGTCATTCCGGTGACTTCCCCGGGGTTGCGGCGCCGTCGGAACTCGAACGCTGGCTCGATACCTGCCCCGACCCGAACCTCATCCTCGGCATCCCGAACCTGTGAACGCAAGCCCGCCACTGCAATCCGAACGCCGGCGCGCACTCATCGGCCTCGCCCTGCTGGCCCCGGTGCCGAGTCTCGGTACCGCCGCCGCCATGGTCCTCCTTCCCGGCCCCTCGGGCCAGACGCTCTTCATGGCAGCCAAAATCTGGTTGCTGGTCTTCCCCGCCTTTTGGTACCTGGTCGTGGAACGCGGCGGATTGAGCTGGTCTCCCCCAATCAACGGCGGCATGGGAGTCGGGCTGCTCAGCGGCCTCGTGGCGGGCGCCGTCATCGGCCTCGCGGCGCTGGTCTTCGGCATCTTCGACATGGACATGGGTCAACTCGCCGGCGAGGTCGACGAGATGGGTCTCACGACCCCGCGAGCCTATCTCCTCGGCGCGCTCGGCTGGACCTTCGCCAACTCGCTCATGGAGGAGTACGTCTACCGCTGGTTCGTCTTCAGCCAGTGCGAACGACTCATGCCCCGGTTCGCCGCCGTGCTCGCCTCGGCAGCGGTCTTCACCGCGCACCACGTGGTCGCTCTGAGCACCTATCTCCCATGGCACCTGACGGCGCTCGCCTCCCTCGGAGTCTTCCTCGGCGGCGTGTTGTGGGCCGTGCTCTACGCACGCTATCGCTCGATCTGGCCGGGGTGGATGAGCCACATCATCGCCGATGTCGCGATCTTCGCCGTCGGGTGGGAGATTCTGTTCGGGTGACCTGAAGGGTCACACGAACAGAATCACCCCAGCCGATCCGCCATGTAGTGGCAGAGCTGGCACATTCGCCTGGTGTAGGAACCGAGCTCGTTGTCGTACCAGCCGAAGAGCTTGAGGTGGGTCACCGGGACCTCGACCTCGCGGTGCTCGGGGCCGAGCTCGAGACCGAGTTCGGCAAGGTTGACCCGGGTGAACCCGGTTCGGGCGTGGGTCTCGGAGCCCTCGATGATCACGCCGAAGGGCTCGCCGATCATGTCCGATGAAACGCTCTGTTCCTCGGTGAAGAGCACCCCCGAATCCGGCGCGTTGGCGTACTCGGCAAAGATGGTGTTGACCGACTGGCGGTTGATGAGCGCGTTGCCGTACTCATCGAGCTTGGACTGGAAGGTGCAGTTGAGGATGATCAAGGATGTCGTGTTGAGCGGCACCCGCACCGAGTCGGCAAGAAATCCGATGGTGGCGATCTCGGGCATGACGTGCTCCAGCGCCGCAGCGGCATTGGTCGATGTCAAGATGATGTTGTTGAAGATCGAACGGTTCTTTCGCAGGTCGCTGGCGCCCGCCTTGGGCACCGAGTCGAGCACGCTCTGCGAGTTCGTCGAGGCATGCACCGTCGACATCGAAGCCGTGAGCATGGTGTGGGTCAGCTCGTGGTCGAGCAACGGAAGCATCATGTGCGCCAACGCGGTGGTGGTGCACGACGCGGCCGAGACGATGCAATGTTTGCGGGGCTCGAAGGCGTCGTGGTTGATGCCGTAGATCAACATCCCGGCGTCATCGGGGATCCGTGCGCTCTTGTCCTTCATTTTGAACGCCGCGCTGATCAGCACCAGCTGGGCGCCGCCTTCCAGGTGGCCCTGGATACTGCCGCCGGGCTCGCTTGCAGGCAGAGTCGGATCGCGAAAGCGACCGGTCGTGTCGATGACGATCTTGACCCCATGTTCGGCCCAGCCGATGTCCTTGGGGTTGCGGTTCTCGGTCAGCATCTTGATCTCGACCCCGTTGATGGACAGCAGCTGCTCGTCCCGATCGAGGATCTCGATGCAGCGCCAAGGTCCGTTTTGGCCGAAGAGGAAACGACCGAGGCTGCCATACGTGCTGTCCGACGACAGATAACGAACAACCCCGTCGATCCCCTTGCCGACCTCGCGACCGGTGTTGACCACCAGGCGTTTGAAGCGCTGGTTTCCCGCCTCGTGCCACAGGGTCAGCTTGCCGATGCGACCGAGACCGTTGATGCCGAGAACTCCGTCTGCGCCGTTCGTTTCCATCTTTCCTCTCCTGTTCGCTAAATCAGCCGAACCGGATCGCGCGCGCCCGCGATCTCGTGCTCGCCCGCCCAGACCTGTCCCGAGTAGCCGTCGATCGAGATCTCATCACCGGCCAAGATCGGCCGATCACCGATTCTAGCCAGGTTGTTCGCCGTGTCCACCGTCAGTCCCTTGCAGTTGACCACGCAGCACTTGCCGAGGCGCTTGGCGGTCACCGCCGCGTGCGATGTGAAACCGCCGCGTGCGGTCAGGAGACCGTCCACCGAAAGGACGACGCCGATGTCTTCGGGCACCGTGTCCGGCCGCAGCAGGATCACCCGCTCATCCGGGTGGTTCTTGCGCAACCGGTCCACGTCACCCTCGGCGAACGCCACCCGCCCCGACATCGCGCCGCCGCTGACCCCGATCCCGGACCCGAGCAGGTGCTCCTCGAGCCTCTCCGGGTGAGCGAAGATCTTGAGATCGCCGGTGCGGGTGTGGCGCAGCGGCCGGGTCTGCAGAAGATAGAGCCCGTCGGCCTCCCCCGACTCGAAGGTGAACTCCATCTCCTGGTGCTCGTAGCCGTGCTCGTTGATGAGCTCGAAAGCGATCTTCTTGACTCTCCCGTAAATCTCGGGGAACTCGGTCTCCAGCGAGCCCTCGACGTTGGGCGAGTACTCCTGGCGCTGGCGCTCGCTGATGGGCGACGGTGACACCAGACCGGCGACCACGTCCTCGCCCTGCGAGCAACGGGTGAAATCACCGAAGAGGCCGATCACGGTGGTCGACGATCGCGGGTTGGTGGTGAAGACGACCCCCGAACCCGACTCACGGTTCATGTTGCCGTAGACCATGCGCTGGACGATGACCGCGGTCCCCCATCCATCGGCGAGCCCGAGCTGGCGTCGATAGAGCCGAGCCGGTTCCGAGTCCCATGAGTCGAGAACCAGAAAGATCGCCTGCATGAGCTGTTCGACAGGGTCATCGACGAATCGGACCCCCTGACGCTCACCGACGTCGCGATACTCGAGCGCCATCTCTTTCATCTGGGCGGCGGTGAATTGGAGCTTGATGTCGACCCCGCGCAACTCCTTGTGCCGGATCATGACCTCGTCGAAGAGGTCGCGGTCGGCGCCACAGGACATGGCGACATTCTGGAGGTACCGCCGATAGCAGTCCCAGGCGCCCCATGCGCGCTCACCGCCGTCATCCATGGCCTCGAGCATGGGCACGTTGAGGCCGACGTTGAGGATGGTGTCCATCATCCCCGGCATGGAGAAAGCCGAGCCGGATCGCACCGAGAGCACCAGTGGAAGCTCCGGATTGTTGCGCTCCAGTCCCGAAATCTCCTCGAGCCGCTCCAGCGCGCCGCTGATGCGCTCCCTCGTGTCCCGTTCGAGGTCCTGAAAGTCGAGGGCGCCCTGGATGTCGAAGAGCTCGGTGGAGACAACGAAACCCGGCGGCACGGGCAGCCCGAGCGAGCAGAGTCGCTTGAGCGAGTAACCCTTGTAACCGAGGGCGAGCTGATCCTCCTGCTCGTCAGCCGGGCCGTGGAGGAAGCAGATGAGCCTCGTCGGGCTGTAGCCGAGGACCACGCCGCAGCCCTGGTCCGACAGGGTCTCGGTCATCCGACGCAGACTCTCGCCGATTCGGCGGAGGAAGAGGTCGAGCTCCTGGATGGCGTAGGTCGAGGCGATGATTGAGCGCAGGAAAATCTCGGATCGCCGACCCGCGGTCTCGTCTCCCGAGCCGGCGGCGCCCTCGTGGGTCACCGGCAGCCGCTCGAGATTGCGGTTGTGGAGCGCGATGTAGTTGGTCTCGATCACGTCGTTGAGGGCCTCGGACATGAAGTCGAAAATGTTGAGGTACTGGCCCGTCGACAGGCTGCCGTGATCGATGACCCGGCCGAGGATCTCGAGCTTTGTCGAGAGGTGTTGGATGCGCAGTCCGGCGATCTTGAGGCCCTCGAGCATCTCGTGCAGGATCCCGTACGCCTCGGCGATGGACTCGCGGGTCATATAGCGGTAGTTGAATTCCGCGACGCAGGTCTCGAGCCGCGGTTTGAGGAAGTTCATGACCCGCAGAAGCAGACCCATGGCGTCGAACTTGGGTTCGCGGTAGGTCCCGTACATGGACGGAATCCCGGCTGCGATGTGGCGCTTGTGGTAAATGTTCTCGAAGGCCTCGGTGACCTCGGAGGAGACGATCTGCGCCTTGAGCTCCTCGAGCACCCGGTTGCCCGCAGCCACCACCGCGAGGGGGTCCGTTCCTTCGCACGCCTCGGCGAAGGAACGGGCAGTCTCGGTCTCGACCAGCGGCGAGTGCTCGAGCGATGAGAAGATGCCCTCGGGCGAATTGGAGTACTTGGTCTTGAGCAGCCGGTAGAGCCTGATCAGCAGCAGCACCCGCTCGCGGTCGGAGCGACTGCCGACATCGAGTTTTTCGAGCTCAGCGTTGAGATCGTCAACATCGCGTTTCTCGAGTTCGGCGAGGCGCGAGCCCCTCCTCGCCAGCTTTGCGGTCACCGCGTGCGGACCGACGAACCAGTCGGCTTCGGGGTTGAGAGCGGCGTAGACACTCTCCGGCAAATAGGGCTCGAGCCCCTCGGGATCGCCGGTCACCCAGTAGTCGTAGACATTGGCTGCAAAGCCGACCAACCGGTTGTTGGACTCGGCGTGACACTGCTTGCGCAGGTAGTGGATCACCGGATCGCGACGGTGGGTGATCTGGTCGACCCGGGTCGAGACATCGCGGAGCTCACCCTCCGAACCGACCTCGTTGAAGAAGACCGGGACGTGGGTCACCACCTGCATGATGAGCGCGAAGGCGTCGGCGATATCCGAATTGAAAAGCGCCGAGACGTCGCGTTGGAAAAGATCGGTATCGGCGACGAAGACACCTTTGAAATGGATGTTGATGACCAAAGCCGACAGCAGCTGCTCGAAGCGGAAGGGGTCCGACATGATGATGGCGAGCCAGGTCCGCAGGCAGGTCAGATGGTGGGGGTTGACGTGGGTTTCCCACTCCTCGGACACGCCGCTGATCTCCGGGCCCTCGAAACCGGTGGCGATGGTGCGCTCGACGAAGTGGTCCACCAATGGATCGCCGCCGCGTTTGGCGATGCCGCGGCCGAGCTGCTCGAGACACCTGTAGAGCAGTGTCTTGTGCGAGCTCTCGCAGGCGATGAGGTGGCCGGTGATGAGGTCCACCGCGCGGATCACGTCTTCGTCCGAGCTGTCGGAACAGACCATGTCGATGGAGTAGTACAGGGCGCGGAGAACCTCCATGTTGCGATGTTCGAGCTCGGGGACGCCCGCGAGGTAGACATAGAGCCCGATGCGCTCGATGGGGCTGGTCAGCCTCCGCGAACCCGCCATGGTCAGGTTGAGGAGATCGTCGAGGTTGGGCAGTTCCAGGACCTCTTCCGGGGTCGCCCGACCGAGGACGGCGACGGCATCCGCGATGGCCCGTTCGAGGGGTTTCACCACCTTGTCGCTGCACTGACACGGCGCACCCTCAGGCTGGCCGGAGCACCAGTCGCCAAGGGAGATCTTCTCGTCGAAGATCCCGACTCCATAGCGCACGGTTCCGGCGTAAAGCGCGCCGAACCGGGCGCCGAGCATCTCCTCGTTGATGAGCCTGCCGCCGAGCCGCTTTGCCAGCCCCGAGAACGGCAGGAAACTGTTGCCATCGGCGGCCTGGACCACGGTCAGCCGCTCGAGAGCGTGGAGCATCACCGCCGTGTAGTCGTCGCTGTAGCGTGACCGGCTCAAGGTGTCGATGAACTGGAGGTGGGTCCCGACCAGATTGCTCAGCTGCTCGGCATCGAGCTCGGTTTCATAGAGAGCACAAAAAAGGTCGTTGAGCAACGCCGCCGATACCGCGCGGTCCTCGCTGCGCTCGAAGTAGTGAAACATCCCGCCGCACAAACTCCGAAGCTGGTTGATGACGGCTTTGACGTTGCGCAGTGGGTGAAAAAACTCGTTGAGGAGCTTCTCCAGGGCCTGCCGAACCCCAAAGAACCGCGACACCGTCTCGACGATCGCAAGGTACTCTTCAGGGACCACAACCTCGCGGCGAGTTTCCTCGAGGTTGGCGAGCAGTGCTGACGACTGCGGACGGTCCGGCTCAATGTGCCGCGGCATAGTCTGGGGTTGAGTATAACTTGGCCATCCCGTGCCCGTACCCGTACCCGTACCCGTGCCCGACGGTCCGTATTCGTTCCCGTTCCGGTGCCCGTGCCCGACAGTCCGTACCCCCCAGGAGGATCGAATTCCATCGGACACGGAGCAGCGCACCTCGACTTGAACGACCCCTCAATCTTTGACAATTCAACGCCCCATAATTACACTCTATTTATACCAATGAACATCGTCCCCCACCCCTCCGCCGGACCCCAGGCCCCAAAACTCCTCGACCGAATGCGGTCCGAAATCCGCGTCCGTCACTACTCCATCCGCGCCGAGGAGGCCTATCTCGGTTGGGCGCGACGTTTTTTCCTCTTCCACCGCCGGCAGCCCATGATTCCGGAATCACAAAAAGAGCAAGCTGTCATACTTTCAGACATTCATTCGCAACTCACCTTCTGATGACCGGTTACGACATCAGAACCATCCAGGAGCTGCTTGGCCACAAAGATGTCAAGACAACGATGATCTACACCCACGTGCTCAACAAGAGCGGCGGAAAGGGAATCGTCAGTCCGGCTGACACCCTCTCCGCCCCAGGAGCATCATGACCAATCGCGGCGTCACACCCTTCGCGTTAGGACGCGATCCCAGCGGCGTAACAACCCGGCCCGGACAACGTAAAATGGTTGACGGAGTCAATATGGAAAATGGGTTTCGAGATTCAGATCGCAGAAAGTATATTGCCCGTCAATCGCGTCTTTCCGCACAATTCTGTAGTACATCTAATCAGTGTTGGCGCGGCGCTTCGCGCCGCCCCAACGGCACGGGAGTTAATGTATGCCCTGTGTCCGGCGCGGCGCCGGCCAACAGGTCATTCAAGCTGACGGACGCTTGCTCGAGTCGCACGCCGGGCGTGCGCCGTCGATCAAGCGCCGCAGCTTAACTCCCGTGCCGTTAGGCTTGAAGCAATGAAGATCGTTCACCGCATCGCTGCCGCGTCGGGGGGCCAATTCTGGAAGGCCATCGACCACATGGGACTCGAATACGAGCGGGGCACCTGGTGTGTATTGAACATCTCAGAAGACCACGATCAATGGCAGGAGGTGAAGGAGCTTGAGGAGCGATTCGAACCAGAAACCCACCTGATATTCAATCGATTCACAAAACGTGAGATGGATGCCGCGGACTGGTTCGAGATAGGCGCAAAGGGCCATTACGGATACCCTCAACCCGAGGACGACTTCACGTCGTTTACCTACAACACCGACAACTGGTGCAGCAAATGCGGTATTGGATGGATTCAAAACGCACCGTTTCGTTTGCGGAAGAAACCGAACAAGAAACGGACCCAATTCCTCCAACTCAATTGGGTGTTTGACGAGTTCTTTGTGCCACACGAGGTAGCAGCCGTGTTAGCCGAGGCGGGGGTATCGGGCATCGAATTTCTGCCTCCGGTCCTGCACAAGACCAGCGAGCCTTGCGACGGATTGCTTCAGATGAGAGTCAAGTCAGACCTCGTCGGCGGACTGGATTCGGGAAACCTCGATCGGACTTTGTGTCTGCCCTCGCCCCAAGGCTCGGATTCCCCTTCTGCCCCAGCCGCTCCGATAGCAGATTCAAGCGAGTACTGCGGCAGATCCAAATTCCTCTACATGCATCGAGGGCCTTTCGTGCTCGATGCAAGTGCACTTGCGGATGCTCCTGACGTCGTCAAGAGTCGCGAGTGGTTCGGGAGCGGAGCGGAAGCTCGAAAACTTGTTCTGGTGTCCAAGGCCTTTAGAGATTTGGTTGTGTCACAGAAATGGAGAGGACTTGGGTTCGAACCGGTACGGCTGTCAGATGGTCCGGCCTAACCCTCCTGAGGCCCCCGTTTGTCAAGAGCGGGACCTTCCCTGACCCGAAGATCTCGGGCGCGGAGGGATCGAAGGAGTCCGGATCGAGATCGACGAAGCTCT
>Ga0316187_10000997_pt1 | contig 23699 bp, 22 predicted proteins | sample CroRivburrow1_MG_FD_204927 | JGI IMG/M metagenome (GOLD analysis project Ga0316187, IMG submission 204927) | Coastal sediment microbial communities from Maine, United States - Cross River worm burrow 1 | ecosystem: Environmental > Aquatic > Marine > Coastal > Sediment | place: USA: Maine...
AACCGAGAATGAACTGCTACAGTCTAAACTGCCGGGTTATCTGATACAGAACAGCCTGTCGAATGATCATTCAATTAAGCTGTCTTCTGCAAGGTCTGCCTACCCTTTGCCTGAAAACGCAGGTGGACCTGCTGTTCATTACGCCAGTATTCTTGTAGATAATGACAACGGTAAAACAGTTCGAAGTTCGCCCTTATTCGTTGAGGCAGGCGGACAACTTTTCCCTTCGCTTGCACTGCAAATGTACCTGCGCGCTAATAACCTGAGTCTCGCAGATGTCGAAATTACGGCTGCTAAAAGTGTCACAGTAGCCGGCAGTTCATTGGCATCTGATCAACAGCTACAGGCATGGCCATACTTCTACCCACCCAGAGCTTACGGTACTCAGCTGGTAGAAGTGGTTTCCTACCACGATGTTCTGCACGGCGCAGTTGCGGAAGATTTCCTCAACGGAAAAATTGTCTTACTAGGTGTTACGGCGCGGGGCCTGACTCCGGCTGTGCGAACCCCGGCTGATTCTTCTGTGCCACCCGTTATGCTGGCAGCGAATACGCTGGCGAGCATATTGGGTGGAAAGATTGTGGCAATACCTGCATGGTCTTCTTCTGTGTCGACGGTCATACTTATCCTGGTTGCAGTTTTGCTGCTTTGGTTATTCAGCCAGAACCTGGCTGCCAGAGTTATTGTGACCTCAGTATTCGTTTTGGTTTTGCTCGGTATCCAGGCACTGTTCATGCTCGAGCCATCGATCTGGCTCGACATGTGCCCGCCTGTTTTATTGCTGCTGACGGGATTTATTGTTACTGGCCTTGTCGGTAACAGGCACACGCAAACAGAAAAGCCGGCAGTCATGTCCGGTGAAGTGCATCGGCGTGTTGGTCTTGCTTCACAAAAACGTGGAGAGCTGGATGCGGCCTTCGAGAGCTTTCGCAAGTGTCCTCTCGATAATTCAATTATGGTACTGCTGTTTTACCTCGCCCAGGACTTTGAAAATGAAGGGCGCTATGACCGCGCAGTTGCGGTATACCAGTATATGGAAAGCTATAACCCTCATTTTACGGACTTGCAGGGCAGGTTAGAAAAAGCGCGAATGATGGAAGATACCGTGAGTATTGATCAGAGCAAAATTGCCCCGGATGTCAGAACGGCGATTACCTCCCTTGATCCAGTTGAAGGCAGCGAGGACGAGCTAACCGGGAAGAGGATGCTCGGTCGCTACCAGGTTGAACAGGAGATTGGTAAAGGTGCCATGGGGATGGTTTATCAGGGGCGTGACCCTAAAATAAATCGCACCGTGGCTATAAAAACATTAAACCTGAAGCGGGAGTTTGATGAAGATGAGCAGGAAAATGTGCTTGGCCGTTTCTTTCATGAAGCTGAGGCAGCTGGACGCCTGCATCATCCACACATTGTAACTATTTATGATGCCGGTGAGCATGAAGAACTGGCATATATCGCGATGGAGTTTCTTACCGGCAGTGACCTGCGGATATACACCAAGAAAGGTACATTATTGCCGCCATTGACTGTGGTAAAGATAGGAATGAAACTGGCAGATGCTCTGTCCTATGCACACGGTAGGGAAATTATCCATCGTGATATCAAGGCTGCAAACGTTATGTATGATCCTGGTACCGGGCAATTAAAAATCACTGATTTCGGCATTGCGAGGCTGACAGATTCCCGGCGGACGAAAACTGGCATGGTGCTTGGTACCCCTTCATCAATGTCACCAGAACAGCTGCGCGGCAAAAAACTTGATGGCCGGACAGATCTGTATTCACTCGGAGTACTGATGTTTCAGCTGCTTACCGGACGTTTGCCATATAAAGCAGAATCTCTAACACAGCTGATGTATAAAATTACCAATGAACCTCCTCCAGATCTCTTTGTGCTACGTCCGGATTTGAAGGAGAATGGTGCATGCATCCGCGAAATAATTTATAAATTAATGCAAAAGAATGCTGATGACAGGTATCAGGATGGGAAGAAACTGGCGCGTGACCTGCTGGCTTGCGCGAAAAGGATGTCGGGTAAGAAATAATGATTAAACTTGATATTGAAGCAAAATCAGATACTGGCTGTGTGCGCGAGCATAATGAAGATAATTTTGGCTATGATGCCGAAATCGGGCTAGCGGTACTCGCTGATGGTATGGGTGGATACAAAGCTGGTGAAGTGGCCAGCGCCATTGCGATTACCTCGCTGGTTCATTCTGTCATACAGATTAAGGGGAATGGTGAAAAGGTTGAACTGAATGGGCAGCAGTATGAGGAGTCGGCAATTCTGCACCGGGCACTGCACCATGCCAACCAGCAGGTATATGACTCGGCGCATGAAAGTAAGGAATGCATGGGAATGGGTACAACAGTATCTGCGGCCTGGTTTCATGATGGCAAAGTAAGTATTGCTCATATCGGTGACTCACGTATATATCGCTATCGAGATTATCGCCTTGAATTATTGACTACAGATCACACCGTGGTTCAGGAACTGGTTGATCATGGGTTTTATACACGAGAAGAAGCCAGGGCATCAGAGCAGAGAAATATAGTAACCCGTGCCTTGGGGATAGACCCCGCAGTTAATATTGATCTTTACGATTATGATGTGCGAGTTGGTGACTTATATCTTCTTTGCTCAGACGGTTTGACTGACATGGTAGACGACCTGGATGTTGCCAATATCCTTCGTCGGTCATCCACTGATCTGGAATATGGAGCCGTTGAGCTAATCAACAAAGCTTTGTCGAATGGTGGTAAAGATAATGTTACTGTAATCGTGGTAAGGGTAGATGAAAGTAGGACGAACAGTAAATCATGGACGAATCGTTTGAACAAATTATTTTCGGGTTGAATATGTAGAATTCGTGGTGAATTTGGGCAAACAAACTAACCGTCGAAAATCATGATATAAATTACTCTAAATTGAATAAACAACAGGAATAGAAATGGGTATATTGCGTCTGGAAAATGGAGAAAAGGAATTCGAACTAAATCAGAGCCGAATGATAATCGGGCGACGGCCTGGTGTAGATATAGTCCTGGCGGACCCCGCTGTAAGTGGGCGGCATACACTTGTGATAAGCATCCTTGATAATTCTTTTATTGAAAATCTAAGTGTTACCAACGGTACATATATTAATGGTAACCGGACAGATAAAACGGTGTTACAGGAAGGTGATGTAATAACAGTAGGCAACAGCAAGCTGGTCTATCACTCCGACAATGATGGCCCTGGCGTCGATGAAGACGATTTTGAAAAAACAATGATACTCAAGGCAGGGAAGAGCGCCCGTCATGTGGCCACAAAGTCACAGGTAAAAGCAATAAAGGATGCGGAAGATACAGCGGCAATTGAAGCCGTTGAGCCGGAGCCCAGAAGTCGCGTCGCTGTGCTTAAGGTGCGCAGTGGTCCTGCCGCTGGCAAGGAAGTGAAGGTTGACCGTTCGATGGTTACGCTGGGGCGCCCCGGTGTGCAGGTGGTAGTCGTATCGCGTCGTAAGAAAGGTTATTTTATTTCCTATATTTCGGGAGCAAGTGGCAGCGGCAAAGCCCCGACTGTAAATGGTAAGGAGCTTAGATCACAATCTACCCCGTTGACGGGTGGTGATGTAATAATTCTTGCCGGGGTTGAAATAGAATTTGTGATCTGATTTATCCGGGACCACTGGATTATTTGCTATTTCTCGCTGGCTCAAAGTCGCTTAAATAGTTCCAGAATTACCTTCCGGGTTTTAGTCAGCCATGTATAGAATTATTCGGGGTGTTCTGAATGCAGTCAGGTGTATAATGGCCGGTTCATTACAGAAAACGGTCAATTATGCAGTATCCTGAATCCTTCGATGTTATTGTTATTGGTGGTGGCCATGCCGGTACCGAGGCCGCCCTTGCTGCTGCGCGTATGGGTGTTCGCGTACTGCTGGTGACTCATAATATAGAAACTATTGGCCAGATGTCATGCAACCCGGCAATTGGCGGCATAGGAAAGGGACACCTGGTCAAGGAAATTGACGCCCTCGGCGGCGCTATGGCGCGGGCAGCTGATCTTGCAGGGATTCAGTTTCGTATTCTCAATTCACGTAAAGGTCCTGCCGTGCGGGCAACGCGGGCGCAGGCTGACCGGGTGCTGTACAGATCAGCCATTCGGCAGATGGTCGAAACTCAGCCTGGCCTGTCTGTTTTTCAGCAGGAAGTTGCTGACCTGATCACCGAAAAGGAAAGAGTGGTCGGTGTGGTAACGCGCATGGGCCTGGAGTTTCGTGCCACCAGTGTCGTCATAACCAGTGGTACTTTTCTTGGTGGAGTGATTCATATTGGGCAGACCAACCAGGAAGGCGGTCGAGCTGGTGATGCACCATCCAATGCACTGGCAAAGCGACTGCGGGAATTGCCTTTCCGTGTAGGACGGTTAAAAACCGGTACACCGCCGCGGATCGACAGATCCAGTATTGATTTTTCAGTCATGCAGGAACAGCCGGGCGATGATCCTGCGCCGGTGTTTTCATATCTAGGCAGCCGTGATCAGCACCCACAGCAGGTACCATGCCACATTACGTACACGAATTCGCAGACGCATGAGCTGATTCGTGACGGGCTCGACAGGTCGCCTTTATATAGCGGAGATATATCCGGCGTAGGCCCGCGCTATTGCCCTTCTATTGAAGACAAGGTGGTCCGGTTTGCCGACCGCGATAGCCACCAGATTTTTGTCGAACCGGAAGGCCTTGGGCTTAATGAAATCTATCCAAATGGCATTTCAACCAGCCTGCCTTTTGATGTTCAGCTATCGCTGGTTCGCTCGATTAAGGGATTTGAACAGGCATTTATTACTCGCCCTGGTTATGCCATCGAGTATGACTACATGGATCCGCGTGACCTCTACCCCTGGATGGAAACAAAATATCTTCCGGGTTTGTTTTTTGCTGGTCAGATCAATGGTACCACCGGTTATGAGGAAGCAGCAGCCCAGGGCCTGCTGGCTGGCGTGAATGCCGTGCTCAGTGTGCGTGGCGAAGAGCCCTGGTATCCGGCCCGTGATGAGGCATATATCGGGGTAATGATTGATGACCTGGTGACCCGGGGGACGAGTGAGCCTTATCGAATGTTTACTTCTCGCGCTGAGTACAGGTTGCTGCTGCGAGAGGATAACGCTGATTTACGGTTAACTGAAAAAGGACGAGCGCTGGGGCTTGTGGATGATGTTCGCTGGCAAAGGTTTAGTGAAAAACAGCAGGCAATAGTGAATGAGCAGCGACGCCTGGCATCCATATGGTTAAGACCAGAAGATATCGAACCGGAACTCGCGGAAGTGTTGCTGGGTCAGCCTTTAGCGCATGAAGTAAATCTGCTGGATCTGCTAAAGCGGCCGGAGCTGGATTATAACAAACTGATGCAGTTGCCGGGTGCAGGTGATCCTGTTCCTGATGATGCGGTCAGTGGCCAGGTAGAGATTCAGGCCAAGTATGCCGGCTATATCTCACGCCAGCAGGCAGAGGTCGAGAAGCACAGGCAGCATGAAGAAATGCGCCTGCCGGAGAGCATAGAATACAACAAGGTAACTGGGTTATCGGCAGAAGTGACACTGAAGCTGACTGAGCACAAACCGACGACAATCGGTCAGGCGTCACGGATATCCGGCATCACCCCTGCTGCCATCTCATTGCTACTGGTCCACCTGAAAAGCAAATCTGCCTGATGGGAAACTCCAGTGCAGCCAGGGCAAAGCTCGCCAGCGGAGCAGCCATGCTTGGTGTTGACATCGACGAGGCCATGCAGCATGACATGCTGGCTTATCTAGGATTGCTAAAACGATGGAACAAGGTATATAACCTGACGGCTGTAAAAGGCAATGCAAACATTCTCAACAGGCACCTGCTGGACAGTCTGTCACTAGTACCGTATCTGCATGGTGAGAGAGTGATCGATATTGGTACTGGTGCCGGACTTCCAGGGGTTCCTGTTGCGTTGGCATGCCCGCATTTGCAAGTGACTTTATTAGACAGTAATGCCAAACGCTGTCGCTTTCTACGGCAGGTGCAGGCACAATTAAAACTGAAAAATGTGACCATTGTCCAACAACGCCTGGAAAAATATCAACCAGCTGAAAAATTTGATAGTCTGCTTAGCCGTGCTTTTAGCAGTCTGCAGGCTTTTGTTGCAAGTTCGGCCCATTTGCTTGCTGAAAATGGCCAGCTGATCGCCATGAAGGGGCGCTGGCCCGGTGAAGAAAGTGAAGAATTACAGGGCGGGTTCATGATTGAAAACGTGGTCAAATTAATGGTGCCGGGACTTACAGAACAGCGACACCTGGTGATATGTAAAAAAAGTGATCTGGTGTAATGGCTAAAGTTTTCTCAATAACTAATCAGAAAGGCGGTGTTGGAAAGACAACAACTGCTATTAACATGGCTGCATCTCTAGCCCGTATGGATCAAAAAATCCTGTTAGTAGACCTGGATCCCCAGGGCAATGCTTCAGTAGGTAGCGGTGTAGACCGAGACGGCCAGAAAGCCACCGTATATGAGGTCTTGATGCATTCATCCCCAATCGCTGATGCGATTGTAAGAACTGAGTCAGCTTTTGATGTGATTGCGTCAAATCGTGAACTTTCGGGTGCTCTCATCGAGTTGGTGAGTGAAGAGCACCGTGAATTCCGCATGCGAGAGGCCTTGCAGTCTATACGTGATGAGTATGATTTCATTTTGATTGATTGCCCGCCTTCGCTGGATTTGTTGACGGTTAATGCTCTGGTGGCTTCGGATGCAGTTGTTATACCCATGCAATGTGAATATTTTGCGCTTGAGGGCCTGACAGAGCTGGTCAATACCGTTCGCAAAATAAGGCTAGCCTTTAATCCGGATCTGAGTATCGAAGGATTGCTGCGAACTATGTTTGATCGAAGAAATTCGCTTTCCAATGAGGTGTCTACTCAGCTTAAAAAGCATTTTGGCGATAAGGTCTACCACACAATTATTCCTCGTAATATCCGCCTGGCTGAAGCGCCAAGTTATGGTACGCCAGTGCTGAATTACGATAAACGCTCCAAAGGTGCGATGGCTTACCTGGCGCTGGCGGGTGAAATTATGGGAAGAGAAGCAATTCAATGAATACGAAAAAAAACAGACTTGGGCGTGGTCTTGACGCATTACTGGGAGAAAGTGGGACTGAAATGGGTGATGTTTCCCCCGACAAGCTGCAGCAATTACCGGTAGAGTTATTGCAGAGAGGCAAGTTTCAACCGCGTCGACAAATGGATAAGGAGGCACTTGACGACCTCTCAAACTCTATAGCCAAGCAAGGAGTGCTGCAACCTATAGTTGCACGTAAATTAGTCAGTGGAGATTATGAAATAATTGCTGGTGAGCGCCGCTGGCGTGCGGCTCAGCAGGCGGGGCTTGATCGTGTACCTGTAGTTGTGCGCGAACTGTCTGACGAAGATGCCATGGTGATTGGTCTGATCGAGAATTTACAGCGAGAAGACCTGAACCCGATTGAGGAAGCCAGGGGAATGCAGCGCCTGATAGAGGAGTTTACCATGACGCATCAGCAGGTAGCCGACAGCGTCAGCCGTTCCCGTGCCGCTGTGAGCAACCTGTTGCGTCTATTGTCACTGCAGTCTGATGTCAGTGCACTGCTCGAGCAGGGTCAACTGGATATGGGGCATGCGCGTGCTCTTCTCGCTCTTGATGAGGCAATGCAGCAGAAAGCGGCGCAACAAATAATTAAAAGTGGTATGAGTGTGCGACAGGCGGAGCAACTGGTTCGCCGGTTGCAGGAAGAGCACATTAACCCGGTAAATAAGATAAAGGAAAAAGACCCTGATATACGTCATCTTGAAGAATCACTGTCCGAGAGGCTTGGCACTCATGTGGAAATAAAGCTCGGTAGCCGTGGGAAAGGCAAGCTGGTGATTGATTTTCATGGTAATGACGTACTGCAGGGGATACTGGAAAAAATCCAGTAAAGGCATATCTGGGTATCAGATATTTGGAGAAATAGAAGAATTTCTGAGAACTGTTTCTATGACTATTTTGAGGCCAATATTCAATTTCCGTATTGGCCAAACTGATGTTGACCAAAATCTGGCTTATCACTATACTATGCGCGATTCTGTAACGGCAGTTTTAATGCCTTTTGATTGCCATTTCGATTGCCTTGATCGTGATTTTGCCAGTTGAGCAGTGTTCAGTCACAATCAGGCCGCAGGATTTTAATCTGGCAACTTTTTCTGGCGGTATTTACAGCTGTTGTACTTCTGCCTTTATTTGATCTGGTAGCAGCCTATTCGGCGCTTGCAGGTGGCATGATTTCGGTCTGTGCCAATGCTTTTTTTGCCACCAGGTTGTTTAGTAATGCTGGCAGCTGGCAAAAAGATCACCTGGCCGCATCAGTATACCGGGGTGTGATTGGTAAGTTTTTATTGACCATGGTTATGTTTATTCTAGCCGTGGTGTTGTTAAAGCCATTGAATGCGGCGGCATTGTTTGCCGCTTATTTGTGGATACAGATATCACCTGTGTTAATTGCAGGCATACTTAAGGGTTAATTCAGATATAACTCACTATAGCCTGATCTTATAGCCTTCATAGATAGAATGTCTTGGATTTATAAGTCACCATATTTAGACTGTTTATCAACGAAATTATGACTAAGGCCATTATGATTAGTTTAGTAAAGAATAAGGATTGACATGGCAGGCGATACTTTAACGTCTTCTGAATATATCAAGCACCATTTAACGAATCTGACTTATGGTCAGCATCCGGATGGTAGCTGGGGCCTTGCACATTCTGCCGAGGAAGCCAAAGAAATGGGTTTCTGGGCATTTCATGTGGATACGCTTGGTTTCTCTATTGTGCTGGGTGCACTGTTTATTTTCCTTTTCAGTAAGGCGGCAAAAACTGCGACTTCAGGGGTCCCGGGTGGATTACAGAATTTTGTAGAGTGGATACTTGAGTTTGTTGAAGACAATGTAAAAAGCTCATTTACCGGCAAAAATAGTTTTATCGGTGCAATGGGAATGACAGTTTTTGTCTGGATCCTGTTGATGAATGCCATGGACCTGGTGCCGGTCGATTTTATTCCTTACCTGGCAAGCCTGATGGGTGTGCATTTCCTCAAGGTGGTGCCGACCACAGATCCGAATGCCACTATGGGGATGGCGCTGTCTGTGTTTGCGCTGACGCTGTACTATAGTTTCAAGATAAAGAGACCGGGTGGCTTTCTTGCCGAACTGGCATTCCATCCTTTTCCCAAGTACATGTTTCCGGTCAACCTGTTGCTCGAAGGTGTCAGCCTGATTGCAAAGCCAATTTCACTGGGTCTGCGTCTGTTTGGTAACATGTATGCCGGTGAAATGATATTCATTCTGATTGCACTGCTTCCTTGGTACGTGCAGTGGACATTGTCCTTGCCCTGGGCAATATTCCATATTCTTATTGTTACGCTGCAGGCATTTATTTTTATGGTGTTGACCATTGTTTATATGGACATGGCCTACACTGTAGATGAGCATTAATTTAATATTCAACCCATAATTCAACTCATAGAGAGAAATACAATGGAAGAAGCAAAAGCACTGTTATTCATCGCAGGCGCAATTTTGATGGGTCTTGGTGCCCTGGGTGCCGCCATCGGTATTGGTTCACTTGGTGGTAAGTTCCTTGAAGGTGCAGCACGTCAGCCTGAATTGATACCACTACTCCGTACGCAGTTCTTCATCGTTATGGGTCTGGTCGATGCGGTTCCGATGATTGCTGTCGGTATCGCCTTCTACATCCTGTTTGCTGTCGCTTAAAGCAAGTGTCTTGCATTAACCCTGTAAATCTGGAGAAGCTGTCGTGAATATCAATGCGACATTACTTGGACAGGCTATTGCCTTTGCACTGTTCGTAATCTTCTGTATGAAATATGTCTGGCCACCTGTGGTCGGTGCGCTGCGTGAGCGGCAGAAAAACATAGCTGACGGTCTTGCCGCAGCATCGCGTGCAGAAGGTGATCTTGAACTGGCGCAGAAAAAGGCCACCGAAAAGATCAAAGAGGCTAAAGACAAGGCTTCAGAGCTGATAGCGCAGGCCAACAAGCGCGCTGACGGCATTGTTGATGAAGCTAAGGAGCAGGCCAACGAAGAGCGAGCAAGAATTCTTGCCAGTGCACAATCTGAAATAGAGCTTGAATCGAATCGCGCACGTGAGGAATTGCGGGCGTCTGTAGCCACTCTGGCAATACAGGGAGCTAGCTCAATACTGAAAAAAGAAGTCGATGAGAAGGCGCATGCCCAACTCCTTGATGATCTGGCTCAGCAGCTTTGATATTTGAGTTGCGATAAGGAAATAAAATGGCAGAACGCACTACAATAGCCAGGCCTTACGCTGAAGCGGTATTTATGCTTGCAAGCAATTCATCCTCGCTGCAGCGCTGGGGGGATGTGCTTGCTTATTATGCAATCGCAGTTGCAGATGAAAATCTTGCTTACGCACTCGGTGACCCGCGCATGTCAGGCGAACAGCTTGATGAATTGTTGGCATCTTTGTTGGATGACATCAGTGGTCAGGAACAGGCGCTGCTAATAATGCTGCGAGAAAATGGCAAGTTGCAGCTGCTGCCGGAAATTTCTGCTCTATATAATGAGCTTCGTGCCGACGCAGAAGGCACGGTTGATGCCAGTGTTGTATCTGCGTTTCCTCTAGATGAGGCGCAGGTCAGTAAACTGGCCAAGATGTTGAAAAAAGAACTGAATCGCGATGTCAACATAGAGGCAACTGTTGATCCATCGATTATTGGTGGTGTGATTATTCGTGCAGGCGACCGGGTCATAGATGGCTCTGTAGCTGGCAGTTTACAAAATCTCACTTCATACCTAACACGTTAACGGGAAACTCATCATGCAGCTTAATCCATCTGAAATTTCAGAGCTGATCAAGAAGAGACTGGAAAATTTTGATACCAAAGTTGAAGCACGTACCGAAGGTACTATCGTCAGCGTCACGGACGGTATTGTCCGCATTCACGGGCTAAGTGATGTAATGCTTGGTGAAATGCTGGAGTTTCCAGGAGATGTCTACGGACTTGCTATGAACCTGGAAAGGGATTCAGTCGGTGCCGTCATCATGGGGGCTTATGAGCACCTTAAGGAAGGCGACAGTGTTAAATGTACCGGGCGTATACTTGAAGTACCTGTCGGTGAAGCGCTGATTGGTCGTGTTGTTGATACACTGGGTAACCCGATAGACGGTAAAGGTGAGATCAAAGCAGTAAGTTATGAGCCACTGGAGAAGGTTGCGCCTGGTGTTATTTCGCGCCAGTCAGTTAGCCAGCCAGTACAAACCGGACTTAAATCCGTTGACTCAATGGTGCCAATTGGGCGCGGTCAGCGTGAATTGATTATTGGCGACCGCCAGACAGGCAAAACAGCGGTAGCCATCGATGCAATTATTAACCAGAAAGGCACGGGCGTAACCTGTATCTATGTCGCCATTGGACAAAAGGCATCTTCAGTTGCCAGCACTGTGCGCAAACTGGAAGAGTTTGGTGCAATGGATCATACCATTGTTGTCAACGCCGGTGCTGCTGAATCTGCAGCCATGCAGTTCCTTGCTCCATATTCAGGCTGTACCATGGGTGAATACTTCCGTGATAAAGGCGAAGATGCCCTTATTGTCTATGATGACCTGACTAAACAGGCCTGGGCCTATCGTCAGGTGTCATTGTTGCTGCGCCGCCCTCCTGGTCGTGAAGCCTATCCGGGTGACGTTTTCTACCTGCACTCACGTTTGCTGGAAAGAGCAGCGCGGTTGAATGCTGATTATGTTGAAGAGATCACCGGCGGCAAAGTAAAGGGCAAGACAGGTTCATTGACAGCGTTGCCAATCATCGAAACACAGGCGGGTGACGTATCGGCCTTCGTCCCTACCAACGTGATTTCAATAACTGATGGACAGATATTCCTCGAAACTGATCTGTTTAACTCGGGTATTCGCCCTGCTATTAATGCAGGTCTATCCGTTTCCCGTGTTGGTGGTGCTGCACAGCAGACCATTATCAAGAAACTCGGCGGCGGCGTTCGACTGGCACTTGCCCAGTATCGTGAGCTGGCGGCATTTGCGCAGTTTGCATCAGATCTCGATGAAGCAACACAAAACCAGATTGCACATGGACAGCGTATTACCGAGTTGATGAAGCAGCCACAATATTCGCCACTGACGATTGCTTTGCTTGCAACATCTTTGTTTGCTGCTAATGAAGGTTATCTGAATGATATTGAGCCAGCCAAAGTACGTGACTTTGAAGACGCACTGCATGCCTATATGAATGCCAGTCAGACTGATTTGATGGCCGTCATCAATGAGACTGGTGATTACAACGATGACATTGAAAGCCGCCTGCGTGCTGCCTTAGATGACTTCAAAGCCAATCACACCTGGTAGGAACTGTTAGCAAATATGGCTGTCGGTAAGCAAATCAAGACCCAGATTAAGAGTCTGCAGAGTACGCAGAAGATTACGCGTGCCATGGAGATGGTTGCTGCAAGCAAAATGCGTATGGCACAGAGCAGGATGCTGGCGGCACGACCCTATGCTGAAAAGATAAGCCAGGTCGCAGGCCATTTGCATCATGCTCATCCTGAGTACCACCACCCGTTCCTGGTTGAGCATGATGAAATAAAACGCATCGGCTATATTATTGTTTCTACCGATCGCGGGCTTTGCGGTGGTCTCAATACAAATATGCTGAAAGCAGCTGTAGCCGATATGAAAGAGTGGCACAGCAAAGGTGCTGAAGTTGAAATGTGTACCATTGGCAGCAAGGCGCAGGTATTCCTCAAGCGTTTTGGCTTCAAGCTTGTTTCCAGCGCTACACATCTTGGTGATTCGCCGCAGATAAGTCAGCTTATTGGCGTCGTCAAAGTAATGCTGGATGCCTATGTTGAAGGAAGGCTGGATCGCCTGGTTCTGGTTTACAATAAATTTGTGAACACTATGACCCAGACCCCGACGATATCCCAGTTGCTGCCGTTAATTGCCATTGAATCTGATGGTTATGAGCATCACTGGGATTATATCTATGAGCCGGAAGCGAAGCCGGTGCTCGACGCGTTGCTGACACGTTTTATTGAAACCCAGGTCTACCAGGGTGTGGTCGAAAATATCGCCTGTGAGCAATCGGCAAGAATGGTGGCGATGAAGGCAGCATCTGATAATGCTGGCGATATGATTGATGACCTGGAGCTTGTGTATAACAAGGCCCGTCAGGCGGCGATTACGCAGGAACTATCTGAGATCGTCAGCGGCGCTGCGGCGCTTGATTAGGCAGTATTAGTGAATTTAGATCCTGAAATTGTAAAGTTTTTAGACAAGTATATAGATTAATCCTGAGGAACCGGTAAATGAGTTCTGGAAAAGTTGTACAAATTATTGGCGCAGTAGTCGACGTAGAGTTTCCTGCTGACTCGATCCCACAAGTCTACAATGCTCTTGTTGTTGATGAGTCAGGACTGACGCTGGAAGTTCAACAGCAGATTGGTGATGGTGTTGCTCGCTGTATCGCCATGGGTAGTTCTGATGGACTGAAGCGTCATTTATCAGTCACCGATACAGGTGCTCCAATATCAGTCCCGGTTGGCAAGAAAACCCTGGGACGCATCATGGATGTGCTGGGTCAGCCAATCGATGAAAAAGGAGACGTTGGCGCAGAGAAAATGATGCCTATTCATCGTGAGCCACCAAGCTATGCAGAACAGGCTGCCAGTGATGAACTGCTTGAAACTGGAATCAAGGTAATCGATTTAGTTTGTCCGTTCGCCAAGGGTGGCAAGGTTGGTTTGTTTGGTGGCGCCGGTGTAGGCAAGACCGTAAACATGATGGAACTGATCCGAAACATTGCTATCGAGCATAGTGGCTATTCAGTGTTTGCCGGTGTTGGTGAACGTACGCGTGAAGGTAATGATTTCTATCACGAAATGACGGAGTCACAGGTAATCGATAAAGTGGCACTGGTCTACGGTCAGATGAACGAACCGCCTGGTAACCGTTTGCGCGTTGCGCTTACAGGCTTGACCATCGCTGAGAATTTTCGCGATGAAGGATCTGATGTACTACTGTTTATCGACAATATCTATCGCTATACCCTGGCGGGTACAGAAGTATCGGCGCTGTTAGGACGTATGCCATCTGCGGTAGGCTATCAGCCAACCCTGGCAGAGGAAATGGGGCGCCTGCAAGAGCGTATCACATCAACAAAGACAGGATCCATTACCTCTATTCAGGCCGTATACGTGCCTGCCGATGACTTGACGGATCCATCACCAGCTACAACATTCTCGCATCTTGATGCGACAGTCGTACTGTCGCGCCAGGTTGCTGAGCTTGGCATCTACCCTGCAGTAGATCCACTTGATTCCACCTCACGCCAGCTAGATCCGAATATCATTGGTGAAGAGCATTACAAGGTAGCGCGTGATGTTCAGGCAACACTGCAGCGTTACAAAGAGCTGATGGATATTATTGCTATTCTGGGTATGGATGAATTATCAGAAGAAGACAAACTTATTGTAAGTCGTGCCAGGAAGATTCAGCGCTTCCTTTCACAACCCTTCTTTGTTGCAGAAGTCTTTACTGGCACAGAAGGTAAATATGTATCACTCAAAGATACTATTAAAGGTTTCCGTGCCATTGTTGATGGTGAATATGACAGCCTGCCTGAACAGGCATTCTACATGATTGGTTCTATTGACGAAGCTGTTGAACGGGCCAAAACCCTGTAAGTGTATTGAGGAAGTAGGCAATGGCCATGACTATGCATCTCAATATCGTTAGCGCAGAAGAAGAAATCTTCTCCGGTACGATAGAGTCTGTCTTTATACCGCTGGTTAGCGGTGAGGTAGGTATCTACCCTCGCCATACCCCGCTGATAGGTGAGATCAAGCCTGGAGAGATTATTGTTCGCTCTGAAGAAGGAGAAAATGAACAGCATTTCTTTGTTTCTGGCGGTATCCTGGAAGTACAGCCGCATGTCGTTACCGTGCTTAGTGATACGGCTATTCGTGCCAAAGACCTCGATGAGTCAGTTGCACTGGAAGCGAAGCGCCAGGCAGAAGAAGCCATGCAGGATCAAAAAGCGGATATGGACTTCGCCCTTGCCCAGGCTGAACTGGCAGAAGCCGTTGCGCAATTGAACATGATTCGTAAGCTGCGCGAAAAGAGATAAGCCACTTCTAGCAGTGTAGGTGGAATCCTGACAGCCAATGGCTATCCTTCTTTTACAGGGCTAACGGTCAACTGGACTGTAACAATTGTCTTAATCAAACAGAGCCCATCGATACGGTGTCCCAGTGGCGTTTTCTTTGCCCTTCCTGGGCTAGATGTACTTTCTTCATGATTTTTTTCACACTCTTGTACGTGTGATTTTCTTTATATTAATTGTGCTAGCGCACGGCCATAGATTTCGCCCTTTATCGGCGAAAAACAAAGTAATGCTCTATCACAATAGGCAATAAGAATTGAAGCGATGTAAAAAAAGAAATTTATAAATGGAAATCATCACAAAAAACTGTCGATATCAGACAGCTACTTGCAATGAAACTAAAGAAAAAAACAGCTGTTGGTAAAACAGTAAGCACCCGTATTACAGGAACTTGGACCCGAAATAAGATATAGTTAGCCGTTCAAAATCCGTTCCCAGTGAAGAGTCTTAAGTATGTTAGAAGTCATCATTCTTGCTGCCGGTAAAGGCACGCGCATGGTATCAAGTCTTCCCAAAGTACTGCATGAAGTGGCTGGTAAGCCCATGTTGCAGCATGTTCTGGACACCTGTCATGAGCTAGGTGCAGATCGACTGCATGTGGTCTACGGTTATGGCGGTGATCTGCTGCGAGAAAAAATCCAGAATGATGACGTAAACTGGATTTTGCAGGCAGAACAGAATGGAACTGGGCATGCAGTTGATATTGCAATGTCGCATGTCTCAGATGAGTCAACAATTATCGTTTTGTATGGTGATGTGCCGCTTATTTCAAAAGAATCTCTTAATGCGCTATTACAGGCTTGTGGTGAACAGTCTGTTGCATTGATGACTGCTTTTTTACAGGATGGTGGTTCATATGGCCGTATTCTGCGTGACAGCAACCAATGCTTTCAATCAATTGTTGAGCACAGGGACGCAACTCCGGAACAATGTGAAATCAATGAGATCAATACCGGTTTTCTTGCTGCGCCTGCAGCAAGGCTCAAGTCATGGGTGTCAAAGCTGGAATGTGAGAACGCACAGGGTGAGTTTTACCTGACAGATATATTTGCCATGGCAGTTGCCGATGGCGTGCCGGTAGAAACATGCCAGCCAGTGGATAATTCAGAAATTTTAGGGATTAATGACAGGCAGAACCTGTCAGAAGTTGAGCGTATATATCAACAGCAGCAAGCTAAGCGCTATTTACAGGCAGGTTTGACTGTCTGTGATCCGAATCGTTTTGATATACGCGGCAGTCTCAAGCATGGTAAAGATTGCTCAATTGACATAAATGTCATTATTGAAGGAGATGTTACTCTTGGCGACCGGGTGTCTGTAGGACCGAATACACTGCTTAGAAATATGACAATCGGGGATGATGTTGAAATAAAAGCAAACTGTATTCTGGAAGATTCAAGTATTGGAGAGCTCGCCATAATTGGTCCGTTTGCCCGCATCAGGCCTGAATCAGAGATCGCCAGCTTGGCTCATATTGGAAATTTTGTAGAAATCAAGAAAAGCCAGGTTGGCAGCGGCAGCAAGGTGAATCATCTTTCGTATATCGGAGATACAGAAATCGGTGCGGATGTGAATATCGGGGCAGGTGTGATTACCTGTAATTATGACGGCGCCAACAAGTTTAAGACAATCATCGGTGATAATGCCTTTATCGGTTCGGATAGCCAGTTGGTAGCTCCGGTTGAGATTGGTAAAGGAGCAACTATCGGTGCCGGTTCGACTATCACACAAAATGCACCTGATAATGAATTGACACTAAGCCGAGCAGAACAAAAAACAAGAAAAGGCTGGCAGCGACCAGTCAAAAATAAGGCTTAAAAGGGGCGCCGAGAAAATGTGCGGAATTACTGCCGGTGTTTCTAAAATTGATGTTACAGGCACTTTGCTTGATGGCTTGGTCAGACTTGAATATCGTGGTTATGATTCAGCTGGACTGGCTCTGCTGAACGACCATGGCGAAATCCTCCGTAAACGTTCGACAGGTCGAGTGGCTGCGCTCAAGAAAAAGGTCGCCAGCGATAAAGAAATGATAGGTAATATTGGAATCGCTCACACGCGCTGGGCAACCCATGGCAAACCAACCGAAGAAAATGCCCACCCGCACATCTGCAACGAGACAGTGGGACTTGTGCATAATGGCATCATCGAAAACCACGAGTCACTGAGGGCTTCTCAGGAGAAGCTGGGTTACAGGTTTACTTCGAATACTGATACCGAGGTTATTGTCCACCAGGTTCACCATAATCTCGAACAATCAGCTGACCTTTTTAGCGCTTTACAGCAAACCGTCAAGGAACTGGAAGGCGCATACTCCCTGGCTGTTATCAGCAACCTTGAGCCGGATAACCTGGTCGTAGCCCGTAAGGGCAGCCCATTGGTCATCGGTTTGTGTGATGGTGAGAACTTTATCGCTTCCGATGTCTCTGCCCTAATTTCAAAAACAAGCAACTTCATCTTTCTTGAAGAAGGCGATGTTGCGTGCATCACAACCGAAGATGTGCAGATTACTGACGTTAATGGTAAGCAGGTTGAAAGAGCGGTTCATAAAAGCAAACTAAGTTCAGACTCGGTCGACCTTGGCGAATATCGGCATTACATGCTGAAAGAAATTTATGAGCAGCCTGTTGCAGTCAGTGACACCCTGGAAGGACGTTTATCAGGCAATCACCTGTTAGCGGCAACGTTCGGGCACCATGCCGATGAAATTTTCAATACTATTAAAAACGTCCAGATTATTGCCTGTGGCACCAGTTATCACGCAGGGCTGGTAGCGCGCTACTGGATGGAAGGGCTTGCTGGTGTGGCAACTTCCGTAGAAGTGGCAAGTGAGTTTCGTTATCGATCCCACGTGGTGCCGGAAAACTGCCTGGTAATTACTATTTCTCAATCTGGAGAAACTGCGGATACCCTGGCCGCGCTGAAATATGCGAAGGAGATTGGTTATCAGCACTCCTTGTGTGTATGTAATGTTGCTGAAAGCTCACTAACACGCGAGTCGGATATGATGCTATTGACCCATGCTGGTCCCGAGATAGGCGTTGCATCAACCAAGGCATTTACTACACAGTTGATTGCTTTGATGCAGGTGGTTATTGCCCTGGGTCAGCGCAATTCACTAAGCAAAAAACAGGAAGAGAGAATCGTCAGTGAATTAAGAAGCGTCCCCTCGAAAATATCTGAAGCTCTTGAGCTTGATGCGAAGATTACTAAAATAGCTGAAAAATTTGCCAATAAAAAACACGCCCTTTTCCTTGGCAGAGGAACACATTTTCCCATCGCAATGGAAGGTGCTTTAAAGCTTAAAGAAATATCCTACATTCACGCCGAGGCCTATCCGGCCGGAGAACTCAAGCATGGGCCGCTGGCACTGATAGATAGCGAGGTGCCTGTAATAGCTGTAGCTCCAAATAACGAATTACTGGAAAAGTTGAAATCAAATATTCAGGAAGTCAGGGCACGAGGTGGAGAGCTGATTGTTTTCGCTGACCCCGGTACAGGTTTCAAAGAAGAGGATGGGCTTACTGTTATTGAAGTGGCTCCCGTTGATAACATTATTGCACCGATTATATTTACTATCCCTCTGCAGATTCTAGCTTATCGCGTGGCCCTGATTAAAGGTACCGATGTCGATAAGCCGCGCAATCTGGCAAAGTCTGTGACGGTTGAGTAAATAGCTGAATAATGGATGTTTCTCACCTGCTTGATGGGCTGAATGAACCGCAACGAAAGGCTGTTGCAGCAGATGAAGGGCCATTGCTGGTGCTCGCAGGTGCAGGTAGCGGCAAAACAAGAGTATTAACACATCGTGTAGCCTGGCTGGTCCAGGCCTTTTCCTATTCGCCACTGTCTATACTGGCCGTGACTTTTACCAATAAAGCGGCCAGTGAAATGCGTGGGCGCATCGAACAGATGCTAGGTTTTCCGGTTGCAGGTATGTGGATGGGAACATTCCACGGGTTATCGCATAGGTTGCTGCGGGCACACTGGCAGGAAGCAGGTCTGCCGGAAAATTTCCAGATCATTGACAGCGATGACCAAAAGCGTGTGATCAAACGTTTGATTACAAGTATGGAACTGGATGATTCCTACTGGCAACCGAAACAGGGTCAGATTTTCATAAATCATCACAAAGAAGCGGGCCGCAGGGCGCGTGATGTGCAGGCGGGACATGATCCACAGCAGCAGCAATGGACCAGGGTATACCAGGAATATGAAGCGTATTGCCAACGGGCAGGGATAGTCGACTTTGCTGAATTGTTATTGCGTTCATGGGAAATGATGCATAACAACGAAATATTAAGGCTTCGTTACCGTGAACGTTTCCGTGCAGTGCTGGTGGATGAATTCCAGGACACCAATAATATTCAGTACCGCTGGTTGAAAGAGTTTGTCGGGCCTCGATCAAACATCATGGTTGTTGGCGACGATGATCAGTCGATTTATAGCTGGCGCGGGGCAGAGGTAGAAAATATTCGAAAGTTCGAGAAGGATTTCAGTGGCACTGAAATGGTCCGTCTGGAGCAAAACTATCGATCTACATCCACTATCCTGAATGCTGCCAACGCGGTCATCAGCCGTAATCAAGGCAGGATGGGAAAAACACTCTGGACAGATGGTGAAGATGGCGACCTGATCAGGCTTTATGCTGCATTTAATGAGGTTGACGAGGCCCGCTTTAGCGTCGATCGTATTAAAAACTGGGTAGAAGAGGGTAATTTACGTTCCGAAGTGGCGATTCTTTATCGCTCGAATGCACAGAGTCGCAGTTTTGAGGAGGCGTTGTTTAATGCCGCTGTACCATACAGGGTCTATGGCGGGCTGCGATTCTTCGAGCGTGCTGAAATCAAGGATGCTCTCGCCTACCTGCGGCTGACCTTGAATCATGATGACGATACCTCTTTTGAGCGTATCGTAAACGTGCCAACCAGAGGAATAGGAAACCGCACACTTGATATCGTCAGGCAGCATGCCAGAGCTAATTCTCAAACAATGTGGCATTCAGCCAGCGAACTTATACAGGGCAATAATCTCACTGCACGTGCAGCGAACGCCCTGCGTAGTTTTCTGGAACTGATTGATGCAATCGCCACGCAGATGTCAGAACTCGAGCTGTTTGAACAGGTTGAGCATATGCTGGGACAGACGGATCTACTCGCATTCCATGGCAATGCAAAAGGGGAAAAAGCAGAAACGCGTGTAGAGAACCTGAAAGAACTGGTGACTGCAGCACGCAATTATTATCAGGATGAGGAAGAAGAAATGGAGCCCCTGTCGGCCTTTCTGGCTCATGCGGCACTTGAGGCAGGAGAGGGGCAGGCAGAGGCATGGGAAGATTGTGTGCAACTGATGAGTCTGCACTCCGCCAAGGGGCTTGAATTCCCGCTGGTATTCCTCAGTGGCATGGAAGAAGGCCTTTTTCCTTCCCAGCATGCGTTAAATGATCCTGCACGGCTGGAAGAGGAGCGCAGGCTTTGCTATGTTGGGATGACGCGTGCTATGAAGCAACTGTATATTACCTATGCTGAAGTGCGAAGATTATATGGGCGTGAAAACTACACCACTCCATCAAGGTTTTTACAGGAGATACCAGCTGAAGCTATCGAAGAAGTTAGAACGCGCACAGGTGGGTACCAGGCAGCATGGCAAGGGCATCAACAGTATGATACAGAAAATTCAGCATTGCCTGGCTCTTCAGCAGGTGATCTGCCGCTGGGCGCAAGGGTTTTGCATGATAAATTTGGAGAAGGCGTTATCATGAACGTTGAAGGCAATGGCGAGCATACACGTGTACAGGTGAATTTCGAGTACGCCGGTATAAAATGGCTGGTGCTTTCGTTTGCCAAACTTACTCGTTTGTAAGGAGGATAATAGTGAATCATAAGATCTGCGGAAATAAGAGTAGCGGGAGTAAATGTTTTCTCACTGTTGCTTTCAAAATATTACTGATTGTCGTAGCCGTCGAGCTGGCGGAATATTTATTCACTGCATTCGCTGGAAAAGATAGCAGCGTAAATGGACTGGTATTAGGCATCCTGCGCGGTTTGATTGTTGGTATCGGCATATTTTTCCTGTTTATTGTGAATAAGCCTGACGTAGTAAAGGATGAAGCTATCGAAGAAGAAGCACCTGCGATTGCAGTTGATAATGAACCCATCCAGATTCCAAATATTGATGCCTTGACCCGGACATCAAATGAAACTGGGCTTACCATCAGTATTCTTGAACTGATGGCGTTAGCAGATCGCTATGGACATAAATTGTCCATAGGAATGATAAAAGTTGATGGCCTGGATGCTCTGGAAAAAACGGCAGCAGATGATGCAATGATTAATATGGCGGGCTTAATGACAGAGTCCCTCAGGCTGCCGGACAGAATTGGCCGATTTAGAGATAATATATTTATGGTTCTGCTGCCAGAGTCTGATTTAGAAGGAGCCGCTATTGTTGCTGGCAGGCTGAGGGAGAGCCTGCAGCAAAGCAATAACGCGGTTACTACAGGACAAGTTTCAGTATGGATCGGGATGACGGAGTTTCAGCGAGGTGAAGATATGCAAAGCCTATTTGACCGGGTAGAGGCTGCTGCTGATCAATCTCGAAATGAAGATAATGGTGTCTGCATTAAACTTGCATAACAAAGATAAATGAAAAGACGAGAATTTATTAAATCATCAGGTCTGGCCAGTGCTGCCCTGGGCAGCACTGTGTTGTCTTCACCAGCGGTTCATGCAGGTTCCAGCATCCAGTGGAAGATGGTGACTTCATGGCCAAAAAATTTTCCCGGCCTCGGTACAGGTGCTAATTTTCTGGCAAAACTAATTGGAGAGATGAGTGGTGGCAGGCTAACCGTAAAGGTCTACGGCGCCAAGGAACTGGTGCCGGCGCTGGAAGTGTTTGATGCAGTTTATGATGGTACTGCTGAGATGGGACACAGCGGCGCTTACTACTGGAAAGGTAAAAGTGAAGCAACACAGTTTTTTTCTGCCGTTCCATTTGGCCTGACAGCACAGGAAATGAATGGTTGGCTGTACCATGGTGGCGGAATGCAGTTATGGACTGAACTGTATGATCAGTTTGGCCTGGTGCCCGCAGCAATCGGCAATACAGGCGTGCAGATGGGGGGCTGGTTCAATAAGGAGATTAATAGTGTAAATGATCTCAAGGGCCTGAAGATGCGTATACCCGGGCTAGGAGGAGAAGTATTAAAGAGAGCAGGCGGAACTCCTGTCAACCTGCCAGGAGGAGAACTGTTTACAGCCCTGAAATCAGGCACTATCGATGCTACAGAGTGGGTTGGGCCATATAATGACCTGGCCTTCGGGTTTTATAAGGCTGCTAAACACTACTACTACCCTGGCTGGCATGAACCGGGCCCTACTCTTGAAGCTATTATCAATAAGAAGGCATTGAGAAGTCTGCCTGCTGATTTACAGGTTATCGTAATGAATGCCTGTCGTGTGGCTAACCAGGATATGCTGGCTGAATACACAACAAGGAATAATGATGCATTACAGATATTGGTCAATACACATAAGGTTGATTTAAGAAAATTCCCGGATGATGTCTTATCAGATTTAAAAAAACTGTCTGATGAGGTGGTTGAGGAGCTGGCAGCGCGTGATCCTTATTCAGCAAAAGTTTACCAGTCATTTAAGTCCTATCGCGACAAAGTAGTCAGCTACCATAAAATATCTGAGCAGGCTTTTATGGATGCCCGGGCAAGAGGATAGGCAACTTTTAGTATATTGATCAGGCGACAGGTAAAGCTCATACAACTTGGCAATTGTTGCGGAGACAGTGATAATGCCTATTTTTGTAAAGAGCTTACATCTCTGTGAACGGACCAATTCGGCACTGGTATGTGACAGATTCTACTCAGGGTTTAATATAGATGGCGATACACTTAATGTCGATGCGAGGTGTACCGGAAGATGAGCAGGAAGAAATCTGTGCCTTGCTTGACCAGAATAATATATCTCATTATGTGACCGCACCTGGCAACTGGATGATATCCGCTGGAGCTATATGGTTAACAGATCAGCAGCAGCTCCCTGAGGCACATACATTACTAAATGAATACCAGCAACAACGCCGACAGAAAGCACAAGAGGAATATAGCCGGAGCCGCTTAAACGGTGAGCAGGAGAGCCTGCTTGAAAGAATTCTTGATCATCCTCTGCGTTTTATTGGCTACCTGGCCATTATTATTTTTATTCTATATGTCTCATTAATGCCCTTTGTCGATTTCGGTCAGTGAGCAGATGTGCTGAAGTATTTATACGTAAGGTTTATATTGGAAAAACCAGTTATTGCTGCTTTTGCTTTTCCAATCATTTCCAATCAGTAATATGTAGCCAGGCAATTTAATTAACCCTCTCTCTGTATCATGAATGAAATGAATGAGAAAGTATTGCAAGAAACAATCATGGATCTCCAGGCCCGTTTGGCATTCCAGGAAGA
>Ga0316187_10001000_pt1 | contig 23674 bp, 19 predicted proteins | sample CroRivburrow1_MG_FD_204927 | JGI IMG/M metagenome (GOLD analysis project Ga0316187, IMG submission 204927) | Coastal sediment microbial communities from Maine, United States - Cross River worm burrow 1 | ecosystem: Environmental > Aquatic > Marine > Coastal > Sediment | place: USA: Maine...
TCGAGCGGTGCCCGAACGTATTGCTCTCCTGTATCGGCAGTGCATCCAGTTCCGCGCGGATAAGCACGACAGGACCCGGTATACCGCTGTCGTATATCGCGCAGATGCCCGTCTGCATTGTTCCGAGTCGGTCGACGACAGCCGTCGGATGGGTTGGGGCCAGCCGCGCCACAATGGCTGTAGCCGTGTCGTGCTCGCTCTCCGACAGCTCGGGACGCGCGTGCAGTTGCTGCCGGAACCGGGCGATATCGTCAGCGTTTGCTGCGGACATTCCGGAATACCTCCTTTGTTCCCCGCTATCTTAGCGGTGCCGGCATCGAATTGCGCCCCGGCCGGTCTCGTGCGTTTGCAGGCGGCCCGCGGTACAGGCAACCTTGGACCGGATTCAGGCGGGGGGTTGCATGCAAGCCATAGGAAATGCGCTGAACGCGTGGGCCGCGTTCATGTGGGGAACGCCGCTCGTCGTGCTCCTCGTCGGCGGGGGCGTGTTCTTCGTATTGCACTCGCGCGCCGTGCCGTATCGCTATTTTCGCCATGGCGTGGCGATCCTGAGCGGCAAGTACGATGCGCAGTCGGGCAGCGTCGGCGATATCTCCCACTTCAAGGCACTCGCGACGGCGCTGTCCGGCACGCTCGGCATGGGCAACATCACGGGCGTCGCGGTCGCGATCACGGTCGGCGGGCCGGGCGCAATCTTCTGGATGTGGGTAACGGCGGTCGTTGGCATCGCGACAAAGTTCTACACGGCGTCACTCGCTGTCATGTTCCGCGGGCCGGACGACGCGGGGCATTACCAGGGCGGTCCGATGTACGTCATCCGCGAGGCGCTGCCACGGCATTTTATGCCGCTCGCGTGGTTATTCGCCGTGGCCGGGTTGTTCGGCACCCTGCCGGTCTTCCAGGTCAACCAGCTCGTGCAGGTGCTGCGGGACTTCGTCGCCGTCCCGGCAGGCGTGACTAGCGCCGATGATCACTTCATGTTCGACCTGCTCATCGGCATCGTGCTGAGCGCGCTCGTTTTCGCGGTCATCATCGGCCGCATCCAGCGTATTGCCGCCGTCACGAGCCGGGTCGTGCCGTTCATGGTGATCTTCTATTTCATCATCACCGCCGCGTTACTGTTCATTCATGCCGAAGCGATACCCGGCGCGTTCATGTTGATTATCGAGGAAGCGTTTCACGGCCAGGCCGTCGCCGGGGGCGCGCTGGGCACGGTCATCCTGATCGGCGTGCAACGAGGTGCATTCTCCAACGAAGCCGGTATCGGTACAGAGGCGCTCGCCCATGGTGCGGCGAAAACCAACGAGCCGATCCGCGAGGGGGTCGTTGCAATGATCGGCCCGGTGGTCGACACGCTGATCGTCTGCACCTGCACGGCGCTTGCGATTCTCGTCACCGGCGTCTGGGAGGGCGATGCGGTCGGCGCAACGATTACGACGCTCGCGTTCGAGACCACGTTTCCCGGCGTCGGCGGCTACCTGCTGGTCATCATGGTTTTCTTCCTGAGCATGAGCACGGTCCTGACCTTCAGCTATTACGGCAGCAAGTGCGCGGGTTTTTTGTTCGGTACGCGTTACGAGAGGTGGTACATCTGGTTCTACGTCGGACTCATCACCCTGGGGTCGGTCGCGTCACTCCGTGCCGTGATCGGCCTGCTCGACGGCATGTACGCGACGATGGCGATTCCGACGATGATATCCACGCTGATACTCGCGCCGAAGGTCCGCGAGGCGGCGAACGACTATTTCGCGCGGCTCAAAGCAGAGGATCAGGGTTGAGCCGTAGGGCGCAAAACACGTCGCAAAGGCCGTTCGTTGATCGGCACGTGGATCAGGGCAGCGGCAACCGATAGCGCGACGCCGGTCCACCAGACGACGTCGTACGAGCCCGTCCGGTCGTAGAGATAGCCGCCGAGCCACACGCCCAGGAAGCTGCCCAGCTGGTGGCTGAGGAATACGAAGCCGAAGAGCGTCGCCATGAAACGCAGCCCGAACACCTGCGCGACGATTCCCGACGTCAGCGGCACCGTCGAAAGCCAGAGTATGCCCATCACGGCCGCGAAGGCGTAGATCGTCGTCGCCGACTTGTCGGCAATCAGGAGCATGGAAATCGCGATGGCGCGGAGTGAGTAGATAACGACCAGGCCGTTCTTTTTTGGCCAGCGCTGGCCGGCGAGGCCCGATAGGAACGAGCCTATGATGTTGAACAGGCCGATGATCGCGATCGCCCAGGCGCCGACCTCCGCTGCGAGCCCAAGGTCCCTGACGTAGGCGGGGAAGTGCACGGTAATGAACGCGACGTGAAAACCGCAAACGAAGAAGCCGACCGTCAAGAGCATATAGCCGCGATGCCGCGCTGCCTCCAGGATTGCCTCGCCGAGGCCCTGTTCGACCGTCGCATGACCTGGGGTGTCCGCATTTCCCGGCAGCAGGAACGCGAGCGGCGCGATGAAGAGTACCGATGCGGCGAGAAATAAGAGGGCGGAATCCCAGCCGTATTCAACGATGACCAGCTGGCTGAGCGGCGAGAAGAGTACCTGCCCGAAAGAGCCTGCCGACGTGCCGATACCGAGCACCAGCGACTGGCGTCCCGGTTCGACGACCCTGGCCATCGCCGCCAGTGCGATCGAAAACGACGTCAGGGCGATGCCGAGTCCGGTCAGGACGCCACCGAACAGCAAAAGGCTGGTGCCGGTTGTCGCCGTTGCCATCCCGGCGGTACCGATGCCGTAGACGAGCGCGCCAACTGCGAGCACCCGGGATGGGCCGTAGCGGTCCGCAAGCATGCTGGCGAACGGCACGCCAAAACCCCACACGAGGTTTTGCACCGCGAGCGCGAACGCGAATGTCTCACGCCCCCAGCCATGCGCGACGGTCATCGGCTCGAGCAGCAATCCGAAGGCCGAGCGCGTCCCGAAGCCGAGCAGGGCGATCAGGCAGCCGGCCGCGATCACCAGCAGCGGTGTTCGCCAACTGCTCCGCAAATTGCCTGGATCGGCGCCGGGATAAGCCATAAGTGACGGAATCTTATACCGAAAGTGTGTCGCAGTTCCCGGATTATGCCCGTCTGTGTGAACTATCCTGCCATATCAAGAGGTACCCACATGCGAAACAAACCAGCGATCCTGGCCGCAGCCCTGGCTTGCGCCAGCATTCCAATAGCCTTCGGCCAGCAGGTCAGTGCCGGGGCGACGGCTCCGAATGGACTGCAGATCGAGATCCAGTCTCCTTCCCCCGATTTCGTCGCGAGCGCCGGCGAGACGATCGTCGAGGTCGAAGGCGTCGCGTCTACCATCGGCGGCGTGAAGTATCTCGACATGATGTTCGTCATGGATACGTCGACGAGCCTGCGCAGCACGGACCCGAAAGACTATCGCTCTGCGGGCGCCATCGGCCTGGTCGATAACCTGTCGCCGCGAAGCGATATCAAGATCGGCGTCGTCAGCTTCGACAGCCGCGGTGAACTCGTGCAGCCCATGACGTCGGACCGCAAGCTGGTTGCCCGGGCACTGCGCGATATGCCGCGCTCCGGCAGCACGAACCTGGCGGCGGGCATCAAGACGGCACTGAAGGAACTCAAAGCGCACGGCCGGCCGGACGCGTCGCGCGTGATCATGCTTTTCACGGACGGACAGTCGAACCGGCGAGCGGCGCATGCCGCCGCCGTGCAGGCGCACGGCCAGGGCGTCACCATCCAGACGCTGCTGCTCGGCGAAAACAGGAAAGGCACCGAGATTCTCGACGAGATCTCCTGGGCGACCGGCGGCAGCCTCGTTCGGGTGGAGGATCCGTCCATGCTGCCACAAGCGTTCCTGGACCTGCGGACGACCGGCGTGGATACGGTCACACTCAGCGTGAACGGTTCGGCGCCGGTTCCCGCGAAGCTTGCGGGCGGCACCTTCCTCGGCAGTGTGCCGCTCGAAACCGGCGACAACCGCATCGTTGCATTTGCCACCAGCATCGACGGGCGCACCCAGGAATCATTCATCGATGTAACGGTGCGTGACGCGAGCTGCGCCGCTCTCGAGGTGGCTGCAGTGAAATCGGGCCGCGACGTCGTATCGCTGGACGACAAGTCCGTGGAGATTGTCGTGGACGCGTCGCGGAGCATGTGGGGCCGCATGGATGGCGAACCCAAGATGGTGGTCGCCAAGGATATCCTGCGGGACGTCTCCTACTGGTTCCCGGAGGATCTCGATCTCGCGCTGCGCGCTTACGGTAGCACCAGCCCGAGCGAGAGCGCGGACTGCGCCGATTCGGCACTACTGGTGCCGTTCGCCGATCGAAACCGCGAGCCGATTCGTGCCTCCATCGAAGGCCTGCGGCCGCTGGGACAGACGCCGATCGCCTATGCCCTGCAGCAGGCGAGCAGGGACTTCGGTGCGCGCGACGACGACCGCGCGGTCGTGTTGGTGACCGATGGCATTGAGAGCTGCGGTGGAGACCCGGTCCAGGCGGCGCGCGAACTGCGAAACCAGGGCATTACCGTGCACGTGATCGGTTTCGGGCTCGGCAACGTGGCCGATGAAGACACCGCAAGCCTGCGGGCGGTGGCCCATGCATCGGGCGGCCGATACGTCACGGCAGGCAGCGCCGAAGAACTCAAGGCGGCACTCGCGCAGACCGTGGCAACCTCGTACAGCGTCTTCAAGGGCAGCACCGAGATTGCAAACGGATCGCTGGGTTCCGGCGGCCCGTTGTACCTTCCCGAAGGTGATTACCGCGTCGAGCTTCACAGCTCGCCGCCACGAAGCATGCCGGTCAGACTGTCGCCGAGAGACCGCGTCACGCTCACGCTGGAGAAAGCAGGCGATGCCGTCTCGCATTTTGAGCGGCGTGACCAGATCGGGTACCGCTCCTGCGAGGACATGGTCGCCTCGATCGAGCGTCTCGAATCGGGGCAGGAGTCACTGCACACCGCGACCGATGAAGCGTTTCCAGGCGCGGCCGACTGATTCGTTACAGGTACGTGCCCCGGATAGGGTAGTTGTTCTCCGGCGCGCGGATCCACTCCAGCCCTGAAACGAACACCTCGAGGTCGGGCCGGGCGAAGGGGTTGTTCGAAATATCGACGACCTGCACGTTGCCGTCGGAGTTGATCACGAACAGGCCGGGTTCGGGAAACTCGTGGTCGGTTTCCTTTTCCGATCTCGGAATCGAAACGTAGAGCCCGAGTTCCTGCATCTGCTCCATCGTGAGCCCGTAGAAGAACGGGAAGTTCACGTCGAGCCGCGAAAGATGTTCCTCCATCTGCTCCTTGCTGTCGGCTGAGACGGCGGCGATGTCGATGCCGATATCGAGCAGTCGCTGCCGATAGCCGGCAAGATTGTCGAGGAACTTCGTGCACATGGGGCAGTGCCAGCCGCGATAGACAATGACCATCTGCCAGTCGGCGTCGCCGCTCGGCCTGCTGATGTCAATGGTTTCTCCGTACTTGTCGTAGACGGGTAGCCGCGAAAATTCGGCCCCGGCGTGCAGTTTTTCGGTTTTCAAGGGCGCTCCTCGATAGATGATCAACAGGCATTAGGACAGTGAGAGCTTACACAGAGTTCGGCCCGGGCGAATTACTGGTTTAGGTAACCCCCTATTCAAGAATTTCAGATCAAGGCGTAAACTAACGGATCGCGCCCTGATTTGCGCCCGGTTCCGTGTACCGTGATCGAGCGCAAGATGTGAGAAACCACGTGTTATCCAAAGCGAGCTCCTGCCGGCCGGTTTCTCCGGTTTCCGCAGCGGAGCTGCGCTTGTTGCCCACCGCCCCTGTTCCGAATCAGCAATCGATTTCGTGGCGCATTGTGATCGAAAATATCAATCACTTAATGTGTTGATATGCGATTTAATATATCGAGGAAACGCCACGTTTCATTCCCCAAGGGAGTAACTGCAAATGCTCAAGAAAACACTAACCGTAACTGCCGCTGCGGCGGCAGTGATGACACTAATGGTGTCATCGGACTTTGCCCATGCCGATCGCATGGCGAAGCCGAACTCGTTCTGGTGGCCTGACAGGGTCGACCTGAGTCCGCTCCGGGACCACGACCCGCAGTCGAGTCCGCTGGGCGACAACTTCGATTATGCCGAGGCATTCGCGGCGCTCGACCTCGATGCCGTGAAGAAAGATGTCGTGGAGGTGATGACCACCTCGCAGGACTGGTGGCCGGCCGATTGGGGTCACTATGGAGGGTTGTTCATTCGGATGGCCTGGCACAGCGCAGGCACGTACCGGACGCTCGATGGTCGCGGCGGTGCCGATGGCGGTCAGCAGCGTTTCGACCCACTTGCCAGCTGGCCGGATAACGCCAACCTCGACAAGGCACGTCGCTTGCTTTGGCCTGTGAAGCAGAAATACGGCAACAGCCTGTCCTGGGCCGACCTGATGGTCCTGGCGGGTAACGTCGCACTGGAAGACATGGGCTTCGAGACATTCGGTTTCGCGGGCGGCCGCGTGGACGACTGGGAAGCCGACCTCGTTTACTGGGGCCCCGAGACGGAGTGGCTCGCGGACGAGCGCTATGAAGGCGACCGTGAACTCGAAAAGCCGTTGGCCGCGGTACAGATGGGCCTCATCTACGTCAATCCGGAAGGCCCGAACGGCAATCCGGACCCGGTCCTTGCGGCGCACGACATTCGCGACACCTTCGGCCGCATGGCCATGAACGACGAGGAAACCGTCGCGCTCATCGCGGGTGGTCACACGCTCGGCAAAATGCATGGCGCCCACGGCCCGGCCGACTGCGTTGGACCAGAGCCAGGCGCTGCCCCGATCGAAGAGCAGGGCATGGGATGGAAGAACAAGTGCGGCAAGGGTAATGCCGAGGACACCGTCACGAGCGGCCTCGAAGGCGCATGGACGGTGACGCCCACGAAGTGGAGCATGAACTACCTGCAGAACCTGTTTAACTTCGAGTGGGTGCAGACGAAGAGCCCTGCCGGCGCGACCCAGTGGATTCCCAAGAATCCGGATGCCGCGAACATGGTGCCGGATGCCCACGTTCCGGGTAAGCGCAATGCACCCGTCATGCTGACGACTGACCTGTCGCTGAAGTTCGACCCGGCCTACAAGAAGATCTCGCAGCGCTTTCTCGAGAATCCCGAGGAGTTCGAGGATGCGTTCGCCAGGGCCTGGTTCAAGCTGACGCACCGCGACATGGGCCCGCGTGCGCGCTACGTGGGCGGCCCGGATGTGGATCTGCCCTGGCAGGACCCGGTTCCGGCGGTCGATCACAAGCTCATCGACCAGGACGACGTAACCGCGCTCAAGAATGAAGTGCTCGAGTCAGGGCTGAGCATTCCCGCGCTGATCAGGACGGCCTGGGCGTCGGCATCCACCTACCGTGGAACCGACATGCGTGGCGGCGCCAACGGCGCGCGCATTCGCCTCGCGCCGCAGGTCAACTGGGATGTGAACAACCCGGATGAGCTGGAAGACGTTCTCGCGGCGCTCGGCCGCATCCAGAGAGACTTCAATCGTTCCAAGCGGGACGACACCAAGGTGTCCATGGCGGACATGATCGTGCTGGCCGGCGACGCCGCCGTCGCGCATGCCGCGAAGAAGGCCGGCTACGAGGTGAAGATTCCGTTCACGCCCGGACGTACCGACGCGACGCAGGAGCAGACCGACATCGAGTCGTTCGAAATGCTGCGCCCGAAAGCGGATGCCTTCCGTAACTACTACGGGGAAGGTGCCTACGGGTCGCCGGTGGACATGATGGTCGACAAGGCCGACACGCTCACCCTGACCGTGCCGGAAATGACCGTGCTGATCGGTGGCATGCGGGCGCTGGGCGCAAATGCCGGTGGCGCCGGGCATGGCGTCTTCACCAGCGAGCCGGGCACGCTGAGCAATGATTTCTTCGTCAACCTGCTCAGCATGGACACCGACTGGAGGAAGTCTGAGAAGCAGGACGGCATCTACGAGGGCCGCGACCGCGAGAGCGGCAAGGTCAAGTGGACGGCCACGCCTGTCGACCTCGTGTTCGGGGCGCACGGCGAGCTGCGTGCCATTGCCGAAATCTATGCGGCTAACGGCGGCGAAGAGAAGTTCGTCAATGACTTCGTCGATGCATGGAAAAAGGTGATGACGCTCGATCGCTTCGACGTTGCCGAAGCCCGGCAAGGCATGGCGGTCGCAAGCCGCTGATTGCCTGCTGGCTGAGAGTCTTGTTAAACAGGACGGCGGCGCTTTATGCGCCGCCGTTTTTTTTGTTCAGCCGCCTTCGATCGCGGCGAGCGGCACCTCGTATACGTCGGTATCGTCAATCGTAACGATCCACGTATCGCCTTCGCGCCGGGCGTCTGCCCTGCGGTTGGTGGCATTGATGTAGTCGCTCATGAAATTGATCGTAAACTGCTCGCCTGACGGGCTCAGGATCACGATCGATGCCTGGCCGTCATCCATGCGCAGGATACCGGCGGGGCAGCTGCCGAATTCGCTGTCCGACAACGCGCGGCATCGCAACCGCGTGGTCGCGTCGTAGTCCGCGGTCGTAAAAGGAGCCGTGGGATCGACTTCATTCGCCGCAGGGTCCAGTGCGGCCGTGTTCCAGTAGACGTACACGCTTTCCGCGGGAAACCGGAATACCAGGCCCTGGTCGCCGAGGTCGTTCTCACGGGTGACCGGGTAGCCATGCTGATCATGGTAGCTGGCAGGCTGATCGCCAACCGGCGTCAGATTGTGCGTTACGTCATCGTCACGCGTGATAGTGATGTGGCCTTGCCGTTGCGAGAACGTGCAGCCGATCATCTTGTCGGTATGGTCGGAGCCTGCCGGATAGATATCACAACGAGCCTCTGTCGAGTCGGCGAATGCTGGCGCGGCCGCAAGCGCAATCAACAATACCGTGCCAGTAAATGACTGCCTCATATTTTCCTCTGTCGTAGTTGGTACATTAGGGGGACAGTGACTTTAAGTGCCAGTCATCGGTTTAGGTGACTGGCACTTAAAGTCACTGTCCCCAATATACGTCAGTGATCCGGGCAGCGGTGAACCTCGATCGTCGCGTGCACGACGCCCAGTTCGGGTGGTATCCGTGACCGGTAGTCGTCCGGCGACTTCGGGTTGTCGCTCACGATCGCCAGGTCGGCAGCGAGGATCCCGGGCCCGATGTGCCAGCAGTGCAGGTCGGTTAAGCGGTCGCCGGAATCGGTTTCGAGGGATTTCCTGATGGCTGCAACGGTTGTTTCGTCGGCCTGCCGGTCGAGCAGCACCCTCGCAGAGTCCTTGATGAGTCCGTACGACCAGCGGCTGACGAGTGCGGCGCCGACGAGGCCCATGAACGGATCGAGCCAGTTCGCACCGTAGAACTTGGCGGCGAGCAGGGCGATGATTGCGAGTACCGACGTCAGCGCGTCCGCGACTACGTGCAGGTAAGCGGCGCGAAGATTGTGGTCGTGATGATGTGCGTGTCCGTGGCCGTGATGACCATGGTGGTCGTGCGGCGTCGCCGCGAAAATCCAGGCGCTGAGGGCGTTCACGACCAGCCCGACGACTGCGACGATCAGCGCCTGGTTGTACGAGATCTCGACGGGCGTTATGAATCGCGACGTGCTCTCCGTCACCATGATCAACGCGAAGCCGAGCAGCAGGACCGCGCTGGCGAACCCGGCGAGGCTGTTGAGCTTGCCGGTGCCGAAGGAGAAGCGCTCGTCAGCCGCCAGCCGGCGCGCGATCACGTAGGCGAGGAAGGCGATGCCGAGTGCGGCTGCATGCGACGCCATGTGCAAGCCGTCGGCGAGTAGCGCCATCGAGCCGTAAACGAGCCCGGCTGCGATTTCGACGACCATCATTGCTGCGGTTATAGCGACGACGATGAGCGTTCGTTTCTCGCCGGGACGCACCCGGTCCTGCGCGAATACGTGATCGTGTTGCCAGCTGTCGGTATCTCGCGTGTGCATGGGCGAAGCTCTAGGTGTCAGCCTTTCGACGGGGACGTCACTGATGCCGCATCATGCTTTGCGCCGGCGATGCGATAAAGCGCCGGCAGCACGACGAGCGTGAGCAACGTCGAGGAGATGATACCGCCGACCACGACGGTTGCCAGTGGGCGCTGAACCTCTGCGCCGATGCCGACGTTCACCGCCATCGGCACGAATCCCAGGCTTGCGACCAGTGCGGTCATCAGGACCGGCCGCAACCGGACCATCGCACCCTCGAGTATGGCCAGGTCGATGGCTTTACCCTGTGCCCGCAGGTCACGGATGAACGTGAGCATGACCACGCCGTTCAGCACGGCCACGCCGGACAATGCGATAAAACCGACCGCCGCGCTGATGGAAAACGGCAGGTCACGCAGCCACAGGCTCAACACGCCGCCCGTCAGGGCAAGAGGCACGCCGCTGAATACGATCAGTGAGTCCCGCGCGGAACCGAAAACCGCGTACAGCAGCGAGAAGATGAGGAGCAACGCGAGCGGTACGACGATGGCCAGCCGCTGGCTGGCCGATTGCAGCTGCTCGAAGGTGCCGCCGTATTCCACCCAGTATCCTGCCGGCAGGTCGACACGCCCGGCAAACGCGTCGCGCAGCTCATCGACGAACGATCCTAGGTCGCGGCCACGCACGTTCGCCGTGACGACGATCCGGCGCTTGCCGTTCTCACGGCTGACCTGGTTCGGGGCGATGACGATCTCGATATTCGCTACTTCCATCAGTGGCAGGCCGGTGCCGTCCGGCGTCATTACCGGCAGCCGCCGCAGTGCTTCGACGTCCTCCCGGTAATCGTCGTGCAGCCGAACCACGACGTCGAAACGGCGGTCGCCCTCGAAGATTTGCCCGGCCGTGCGGCCTCCGACTGCGGTCGCCAGCGTGGTCTGGATATCGGCCACGTTGAGGCCGTAGCGAGCGAGGCGTGCGCGGTCAGGCGTCACGGTCAGCATCGGCAGGCCGGTAATCTGCTCCGCCTGGACGTCGGCACTGCCTGGAATGGACTCGAGCAGATCTTCGGTTCGATGCCCGAGATCGGCCAGCGTCTCCAGGTCGTCTCCGTAGATCTTGACGGCCACCTCGGAGCGCACGCCCGCGATGAGCTCGTTGAAGCGCATCTGGATCGGCTGCAGGAATTCGTAGCGGCTCCCGGGAACCTGCTCCGCCACGGCTTCCAGCTCGGCAACCAGCGCGGCTTTCGACTTGCGCGGATCGGGCCACTCAGAGCGTGGTTTCATGATCACGAAGGTGTCCGCGACGGACGGCGGCATCGGGTCGGTCGCGATGTCGGGAGTGCCGACCTTGGAAAAGACGTGGCGGACTTCAGGCAGTTTGGCAAGCCTCGCTTCGAGTTCCGTTTGCATCGACAGCGCCTGGGTAAGACTCGTGCCGGGTATGCGCAACGCATGCATGGCGATGTCGCCTTCGTCGAGCGTTGGCAGGAATTCGGAGCCCAGGCGCGATGCCAGAAGTCCCGCGCCAACAAGGAGAATCACAGCGGCGAACACGACAACGTACCGGGCCCGCAGTGCCAGCTCCAGCACCGGCCGGTAGACCTTGTGGGCTATCGCCATGAGCCGGTTTTCGCGCTCTTCGACCTTGCCGGATACGAAAACCGCGACGGCGGCTGGTACGAACGTAACCGACAGTATCAGCGCCGAGAGCAGGGCGCCGCTTACCGTCAGCGCCATGGGCTGGAACATTTTTCCTTCGACGCCGGTCAGCGTCAGGATCGGCAGGTAAACGATCAGGATGATCGCAATGCCGAACACGCTTGGCCGAAGCACTTCCCGGGTTGCCCCTCGGGTTACCGCGAGGCGCTCTCTGAGCGGCAGCGGCCCGCCGCGCTCTTTCTGGGCGATGCCGAGCCGCCGAAGGCAGTTTTCGACGATGATGACGGCGCCGTCGACGATCAATCCGAAGTCGAGCGCGCCCAGGCTCATCAGGTTGCCGGATACGCCGAACTCGACCATCCCGGTGACGGTCATCAGCATGGACAGAGGAATTACGGCCGCGGTCACGAGCGCCCCGCGCCAGTTGCCCAGCATCGCAAATAGAATAACGATCACGAGCAACGCGCCGGCAACGAGGTTTTCGGTAACGGTGCCGATGGTCTCGTCGACGAGGTACGAGCGGCTGTAGAGCGTTTCTGCAACGATACCTTCGGGCAACGTCGACTGGATCTCCGCGAGGCTCTCCTCCACCGCGCGCGCCACGATGCGGCTGTTCTCGCCGATAAGCATGAAAACGGTGCCGAGGACCACCTCGCGGCCGTCCTGCATCGCGGCCCCGTTGCGCAATTCGAAACCGATGTCGACCGATGCGACGTCGCTTACGCGGACCGGAATGCCGCCGCGTTGTGCAACGACAATGTTGGCCAGATCCTCGCTGCCCTTTGCCTGGCCAGGCGAGCGAACCAGCAACTGGCTTCCCGAGCGTTCGATGTAGCCCGCACCCACGTTGTCGTTGTTGGCCTCGAGCGCTTCAGCCAGTTGCTCTAGCGACAGTTCGTAGGCGAGCAGCTTTTCCGGCACGGGCGCGACAACGAACTGCCGCGTATAGCCGCCGACTGTATTGACCTCGACGACGCCGGGCGTCAGCCGCAACTGGGGCCGTATGATCCAGTCCTGCACTTCGCGCAGGTACATCGGGTCGTGTTCGGCGCCCGGGGCCGAGGATACCGTGTACATGAATATCTCGCCGAGGCCGGTCGCAATCGGGCCGGGTTCCGGTTCGATGCCTTCGGGCAGATGCGAACGCACCTGCGCGAGCCGTTCGCCTACGAGCTGGCGCGCAAGGTAGATGTCCGTGCCGTCTTCGAACACGGCCGTCACCTGCGAGAGGCCATAGCGCGAGATCGAGCGCGTGTAGTCCAGGTGTGGCAGCCCGGCCATCGCCGTTTCGATGGGGAAGGTGATTCGATTCTCGACTTCGAGCGGCGAGTACCCCGGCGCCTCCGTGCCGATCTGTACCTGGACGTTGGTGATATCGGGCACGGCGTCGATCAGCAGGTTCTGGAAATTGTAGATTCCCAGCCCCGCAACCAGGACGCTCAGCGTCAGTATCAGCAGGCGCCGTCGTAACGCGATGTCGATGATTTTTTCCAGCACAAGCGTCCCCTGCTAGTGGTCGTGGCTCGCGCCGGACTTCTCGATGTCGGCCTTTATGAGGTAGCTGTTCTCGGTCACATACTCGGTTCCCGGCTCCAGCCCGCCGAGAACCTCGACGTTGTCTGCATCGCGCATCCCCAGGTCCAGTATTCGCACCTCGTAGGTATCGCCAACCCGCGCATAGACGACGGTGAAATCGCGAAACGCCTGCAGCCCGCTTTCCCGGACGGCGAGCCGCACGTCCGTCGCCGCTACCGTGATGACGCCGCGAACGAACTGCCCGGGCCGCCATCGTGCGTTCGTGTTGTCAACGAGCGTGCGCACCGTGGCCGCCCGGCTGCCGGGGTCCACGGTCGGTAAGATCCGGTCGACGACCGTGTCCGTTTCAGCGTTGCCGTCCAGGTTCGTTACCGTGACCGCCTGGCTCACCTCGACCCGGCCGAGGTCGCGGGAAAAGACCTGCAGGTCGGCTACCAGCCGTGTCGTGTCGGCGATGACGTATATCGGATCGTCTGTCGCCATGCTGCCGACGCTGGCGTGGCGCTCGATGACGGTGCCGGACACCGGGGCGGTGATCGTGTAACTCTGCAGGCTCTCGTTGGACTGGATGCGTGCCAGTTGCTCGCCTTCGCGGACGGTGTCGCCGACGGCTTTCGAGAGTGACTGCACGAGGCCGGAAAAGCGGCCGCGCACTTCCGTTACGGCATCGGGATCCGGGTTCAGCGTTCCCTGCACGGTGATCGTTTCACGAATACTGGCGGGGCCGGCAATGGTGACCCCGATGCCCATGGCGTCTGCTACCTGGGCGTCGATCCGGGTGCGGCCCTCGTAGGAATCGTACGTCCATTCATAGTCACGGCCACCGAAACTCGCGTTCACCATGACATCGAAGGAATGCGGCTCCAGCACGACGCCATCGCCGCGCAGCAAGTCGCCCTGCGGCTCGAATTCGAAGCGATCGACGCGGCCGCCGAGGCGCCCGAGGTCGATGGCCAGGTCCACGCCGTGCGGGTCGACAGGCATGCCGTCGCGGTACGGATAGACGCGAAACTCGGGCGGAACGCCGGCCTCGAATATCGTGATTTCGAGCGCGAAGTCGCCGTCGCGGAGCATCCTGCCGTTATGAGGCCCGCGCTCGTAGTCTTTCTCGGCAGACGGCGCGTGGCCTTGATCGCCGTGCGCGGATTCCTGTGTGTCGCAGCCGGCCATGAACAGCAGCACGGCAAGCAGCCCGGCCAGGCAGCGGGAATTCGGGATGGAGTCGAATCTCATGGCGAGACCTCGGGGTTTGATGACAGCGACATCGGTACGCCACCGGTAAGCCGCTCGAGCGAGACGAGCAGGCGATGATGGTCCGCACAGGCGTCCAGGCGGGCGGACGCAGCCGCGAGCAGTTCGGCCTGCGCATTGACGAGCGCGGTATGCGAGAACCGGCCGACGCTGTAGCCGCGTTCGATCTCGTTCCTGATCTCGCGGGCTCTCGGCAATATTTCGGTGTCGAAAATCTCCACCGTTCTCACTGTGTGCCGAACTGCTTCGTAAAGGTCGAAGACGACTGCCCGGGCCTCCAGTTCTTCCGCTTCCAGCCGCAGCGCCGACTCGCGACCCAGCGCCTCCGCGCGCTGCTGCGCTGGTATCGCCCTCGACGCCGCGCCGAGGGGCACGGAAACACCGACCACGAGGGCCTGTTCGCCGATCGCTTCCACGTGCCGCACCCCGGCCGATACGCGCCAGTCCGGCCGCTGCCGGGCGACCGCGAGCCGGGCTTCGGCCTCCCTGAGGCGTTGTTCGGTCGCGAATCTCAACAGGTCGGGATTCCCGGAAACCCTTGCGGCCAGTTCTTCGTAAGGTGGCACATCGTGCAGGCGGCAAAGCAGGGCGCTTGCGCGGCCGAATTCTGCGGCCTCGCTTCCCCAGGTGGCGGCGAGCAACCTGCGCGCCGCGTGGAGTTCGTGTTCTGCGCCTTCGGCGGACAACTTCGCGTCGGCGACCCGGATCTCCGTTCGCAGACGGTCGACGGCGGGAGCCGCTCCAGCCCGTTCGCGCGCCGACGCCAGTTCATTGGCGGCTTGCCAGACTTCGACGGACTCGCCCGCGAGGCGCACTTGTTCTTGCCGATGGACGACGTCGATAAACCGTTCCGCGACGCGGCTCAGCAGGTCCAGGCGTTCGGACGCGAGTTCGATGTCGACGTCGTCGCCGAATGCGGTTGCCGTCGCCATACGGGCTTCGCGGGTGTCGCGGGCCTGGAAGATCCTCGACAGGCTCAGCGTGGTCTGGCTGGCATCGAAACCGGATAGCAATCCGGTACCGAGAAAGTCCTCGACCTCGAGACCAACCGACCACTGCGGCGTAAGCGCAGCATCCTGCGCACGCGTGGCAGCGGCTTCACGGGCGAACTGCGCCGAGCGAAGGCGTGGGTTTTGCTGCAATGCGCGCTCCGCAGCCTGCGGCAGTGTCAGCGCCGGCGCGTCGGGCCGGGCACTCTGGGCGTATGTCTGCGATGTGGCCAGTAGCAGCCACAAGATTAGTAAACGAAACAACGTACTCTCCGGATCGATGAACTGAAGCGGCAAAGCCGCGACCTGGCCGCACGACGGCGGCCTGCAGCAGTTCTAGGCGATCGGAGGTCGGTACAGAGGACGGACGGGCTTGTCCGGTGGCTGGCTCACAGGTGGCGGAATCTGCCTGCGGCCGTACGCGGGCATCGTGATGTCGATGCTGGCCGCAGCCGTGAGCGCGACAGCCGTGCAGCAGACGATGTGAGCGTGAGTGTCGTCAGCGTCGGCGGATTCCGGGCCGTCGCCATGGTCAGGGGCCGGGGTTGCCGACGGACCGTGTGAATGCACGTGCGCATCGTGGCCATGGCCAAAGGCCGGATCATCGTGCGCATGGACTTCGATGACCGGAATTCCCGTGCCGACGACAGCCACAGCTACCGTCGCAAGTATCAGCCTGCAGGTACGCACGTGGATTGTCGACAGACCGGTCATAGCGCAGGGACAGTGCCAGATTCCAGCCGGCGATTCAAACACTTGGGTCCCACTTTGGCCGAAATTCGGGAATCAGCGAGCAGCCGGTGATGTCACGAATGTCCGCTCGGCGACAGCGGTCATCCGGCGAACGTATGCCCCCGTTGACCAGCCGCATTCAATCGTGAGGTTCTCCCAGTTGGGCACCAGTAACAGGGTCCACAGGGCATCGGTCGCGGTCGACGTCGTCCACCCGGCCGCGAGCATCCCGTCTGCATGCAGCGCATCGACCGCCGCGCGGCAGCCGTCGCGCATGGCCAGCATGCGGTCGTTCCACGCGGCGGCGGCGGCCTCATCCGTGTCTTTCGCCACCATCAGCGCCTTGGCGACGCCGTAGATGTCGGGGATGTAGTTGCCCCAGCACTCGATGTAGAGCCGCAGCCGCTCGACGCCGGAGCTTGCCGTCCGCGATGGGGCAAGGCGGCTGTCGACGTCCAGTTTCCGGTCCAGGTAGCGCGTTGCCGCGACCAGCAATTCGGTACGGGAGGCGAAATGCAGGTACACGGCCTGCCGGGAAATGCCCGTCTCCCGGGCAATGTCGCCCATCCGGACGCCTTTGCCGCCGTGTTCCTCGAGGGTGCGCACGGTGGCTTCGAGAATCCGTGTGGCTGTCTCGGTCGTTTCACTTGACATGCTGTAAAGCATGCCCTAGGGTTGACACAACGTCAATTGACACAGTGTCAAGTGAAAAGAGGAGATCACGATGTATGACGAGATGAACACGACGAAGACTGACCCGGGCCTCACCCTGATCGTTGGCGGCACCGGAAAAACCGGCCGGCGGGTCGCAGACCGGTTGCAGGCGAGGGGTGTCGAGATCCGTATCGCCTCCCGTTCCGCGAGCCCCGCGTTCGATTGGCACGAGCCGGGCAACTGGGATGCTGTGCTCGAGGGCGTATCGGCCGCTTACGTGACGTACGCTCCCGATCTCGCGGTGCCGGGCGCCGCGGCTGCCATTCGCCGTTTCGTGGACAGAGCCGTGGCGCAGGGCGTGACGCGTATCGTGCTGCTGTCTGGCCGCGGCGAAGAGGAAGCCCTGGCCTGCGAGCAAATCGTCATGGCCGCCGACATCGAATGGACGATCATCCGGGCAGGCTGGTTCATGCAGAACTTCTCGGAAGGCGAGTTCCTCGGCATGGTGCTGGATGGCGCCATTACGCTCCCCGCGGCAGACGTGCCCGAGCCGTTCGTCGATGTAAACGATATCGCCGACGTCGCGGTCGCGGCCCTGACGAAGGACGGGCATGCCGGAGAAATCTACGAGGTGACGGGCCCGCGTTTGCTGACCTTTACCGAGCTGGCTCGGGAGATTTCGCAGGCGGCCGGCCGCGACGTGCAGTTCGTTCCGGTCCCGAGGGAGGCTTTCGCCCGGGCGGTCGCAGAGTCGGGGACGCCGGAGGATGTCGCATGGTTATTGGACTACCTGTTCGAAACGGTCCTCGATGGGCGCAACGCCAGTGTCTGCCACGGTATCCGCCGCGCACTCGGTCGCGAGCCGGCCGACTTTACCGGGTACGCACGCCGAATCGCCGCGCGCGGAACCTGGAATCCCGCAAACGAGGAGGTGGCCGCATGACCGCCCTGACGTCTATAACAGCGGTGCTTGGACTGCTCGGGTCCGCCCTGGTCGGAGGAATCTTCTTCGCCTTTTCGAGCTTCGTGATGAAAGCACTGGCGCGCGTGCCGGCGCATGAAGGCATCGCCGCGATGCAGTCGATCAACGTCGTGGTGTTGAACCCGTCCTTTCTCGGTACTTTCGCAGGCACCGCCCTGGCATCGATCATCGCGGCGTGGGTCGCGGTCAACACCTGGGGCGACCCTGCGGCGCCCTGGCTGCTGGCGGGTGCTCTGTCTTATTTGGGCGGCACGTTTCTGCTGACCGGCATCGGCAATGTGCCGCTCAACGACAAGCTTGCCGCGATCGCCGCTGCGGACCCGCATGCCGTTGAAACCTGGGAACACTACGTGGATCGATGGACACGGCTGAATACCGCGAGAACGGTTGCTTCGCTGTCTGCCGCCACGATGTTCACCGTGGGTCTCGTGCAGAGCGTGACTACGTAGCCGTTCCGCTCAGGCCGGATCCTGGTCCTGGAAGATGTCCTCGATCGACAAATCGAACAGCCGTGCCGCCTTGAAAGCGAGCGGCAGGCTCGGATCGAATTTGCCTTTTTCGATGGCGTTGATCGTCTGTCGCGAGACCTCGAGTTCTTCGGCCAGCCGGGCCTGGGTCCAGTTCCGCTCGGCTCGAAGCACCTTGAGCCGGTTCTTCATCGCATCTTCCTGGTGAGGGTGACCAGCGTCGCCAGGTAGGTGAGCGCCATTATGACGACCAGGTGCGGGATCTCGGCATCGAAGCTGACCACGTTCGATATGTCCAGGTTCGAGTAGGCGAGCCCTGTGACAAGCCCGACACCGAGCGTGATGCCCATCGCCTGCAGATGGATCTTTTGCTGCATCTCGTCGAGACTGTTGAAGTAATTCTTGTTGGCCACGATCATGCCGATGCCGATGAGAAAGTTCAGGCCGATGGCGGCTGTCGTGATCTCTACGCTGGATGCCCACAGGAATTTCGGCCCGAACGTCGCCAGCGCCATCGTCAGCACCCAGGCCAGCGTCCAGTAGCCGAGCTTCAGGGTTTGTCTCCTGACGTTGTCCTGCCAGCCGTGCGTGTGCGATCGTGAGTCACTCATGAGTAAAAGCCCTTTGTCTAAAAGTCAAAAACACTTTACACACGATAGTGGGGCGGGCAGCTGATATCAAGTTTAATTGACAAAAAGATTTGTAAACTTGACAGGTTTTGACTGAAGGCCGGGAGTAACGATGGCTCGATCGAACAGGTTCTGGGACCGGGTTGCGACGCGATACGCGAAAAAACCGGTTGGCGATGAAGCCGCCTACCAGCGCAAACTGGCAAAAACGCGCGAGTATTTTCGGCCCGGCATGGCGGTGCTGGAACTGGGATGTGGCACCGGGTCGACCGCGATCGCTCACGCGCCCTACGTCGGGCATATTCGTGCGACGGACATCTCCGGGAAGATGATCGAGATTGCGAAGGGCAGGGCGGCTGAAGCCGATGTCCGCAACGTAAGCTTCGAAACCGGCAGCGTCGAGGATCTCGACGTAGCGAGCGAATCGATCGACGCCGTGCTGGCGCTCAGCCTCCTGCACCTGCTGGACGACAGGGAGGCGGCAATCGCCCGCATCCACGACATGCTCAGGCCTGGCGGGATATTCGTCAGCAACACGGTGTGTCTCGGCGACAACATGAAATGGTTCCGCTTCGTCGCGCCGGTCGGCCGCTGGTTCGGCGTGTTCCCGTTGTTGCGGATATTTACCCGAAACGAACTCGAAGCCGGCATCACGAGCGCAGGGTTCGATATCGAGCACGAATGGCAGCCCGACAAGCACGTCGTGTTTATCATCGCGCGGAAATCCGGTTGAATAGGCTGTAAATCAACCGACAAGGAAACCGGCCATGCGAGCGACCACCGATCTCTACGACGATTTCGAAGCATCCTGCGAGACGTGCTCCATCCAGTTTCGGGATTTCGGCGGCCGCAAGCGTTTCTTCGGCAAGATCCGGACCGTCAAATGCTTTCATGACAATGTGCTGTTCCGGCAAATGCTGGGTGAGCCCGGTGACGGCGCCGTCATCGTCGTCGACGGCGGCGGTTCCACGGCAATAGCGCTGATGGGCGACATGCTTGCCGCGCGCGGGCGTGACAATGGCTGGGCGGGCGTCATCATCAACGGCGCCATCCGCGACTCGGCCGACATTGCCGGCATCGACATCGGCGTCAAGGCGCTCGGGGTCAATCCCGCCAAGAGCGGGAAAGAAGGCGCGGGCGAAACGGACGCCGAGCTGGAATTCGGCGGCGTGCGTTTCAGGCCGGGCGAGTGGGTCTACTGTGACGAGGACGGAATATTGCTTTCGCCCGATCGAATCGACTAATCAACCGCAATGCTGCAGGCCCGCGGGTACGTGTCTGCCCCTAGACCTGTGTGGCTTGCCGCAATTGGGCCGTTGTTGTGGCGCGGGTAGTATTCTGGCGCAAGCCATTGAATTCCGGAGTCTATCGACATCGTCAGCCGATCCACACGACCCCCAGTTACAGATCCGCAGCCGGCCGTCGGCAACTGGAGTCCGTCGGAGCAGGTCCGCAGGCTTGCGGCCATCGCCCCTGGTGCATCGACCGACGAGTTGTTGTATGAGCTGCTGGCGGCCCTGACGTCGATCCTGGGCGCCCGGCGGGCCTACGTTACCGAGAATTACGATCCGGGCATGTCTCGCACCGTGGCGTCCTGGGAGGACGGCGAACCCGGTCCGGTACGGGAGTATGCTCTGAGCGGCACGCCATGTGCGGCCGTCATGCGCCACGGTGCCCAGGTCGTCGACTGTGAGCTGGGAAGCCGCTACACGCTCGACCAGTCGAGTATTGGTTACGGCTGCGAGAGTTTCGTCGGCAGCCCGATCGTGAATCGTGAAGGCGAGAAGATCGGCCAGATCTGTGTTTTCGGCGCACGGCCGCTTCACGATCCGGAGATGGCCAGCGCGCTGGTGTCGCTGGCCGCGGTAAGAGTGTCCGCCGAGCTCGAACATCGCCAGGAGCAGGCAGCGGTAGCGCGATCCGAAGCCGGCTTTCGCGCTGTTTTCGATCAGCGGCTCCATCTGGCCGGAATTCTCAGCGTGGAAGGCAAGGTGCTGGAAGCCAACCAGAAGTCACTCGACTTCGCCGGCCTGACGCGCGAGCAGGTCGCCGGCCACTATTACTGGGATACACCCTGGTGGAGTCATTTGCCGGAGAAGCAGCAGCGCATCCACGACGCAGTTCGCGCGGCGGCGGCAGGTGAGACTGTGCGATTCGAGGTCACTTGTCCACGTTTCGACGGACAACTTGCGACGCTCGACTTCTCGGTGCGCCCGATCATGGATAAGGAGGGAGAGACCGTATTCCTCGTGACTGAAAGCGACGACATTACGGAACGCAAACTCGCCGAGGAAGAGGCCAGGCAGCATCGCGCGCGCGTCGCCCACGTTGCAAGACTCAGCACGCTCGGGGAGATGGCAGCTGGAATCGCGCATGAGATAAATCAGCCGCTTACGGCGATCTCACTGTTCGCTCAGGCCGCCCGGCGCATGGTGGACAGCGGCAATTTCGCGCGCATGGCTGAGGTGTGCCACAAGCTGAATGAACACGCTTTGCGTGCGAGCGACGTCGTGGAACGTATGCAGACAATGGCGCGCCAGGGAGAAAGCGAGAAGCGGGTCGTCGACTGCAATGAGCTGATCGATAGTGCGGTCAAGCTGGCGGAATCCGAGGCGAGAATCCACGACATCCAGATCGAGTTTGATCGAGGCGATGGCCTGTCCCTCGTATCGGTCGACGGCGTCCAGATCCAGCAGGTGGCGCTTAACCTGTTGCGCAACGGTATGGAAGCAATGATTACCGACAGCGGTGTCGCAGGACGTTCGGTTGCCATCCGAACCCGGATGCGGGACGGTAATGAAATCGAGATTTCGGTAAGCGACACGGGGTGTGGCATTCCGGACGAATACTCTGACAAATTGTTTACGCCGTTTACGACAACGAAGTCCTCAGGCATGGGTATGGGGCTGTCCATTAGCCAGGCAATAGTAAGAGCGCACGGTGGCGGCATCGGTTTCTACAATAATGATGGCGGTGGCACGACGTTCTGGTTCACGTTGCCCGCCGCCGCCGAACGAGAAACGCACCATGAATGACGACCAGACAGTGTTTATTGTCGACGACGACGAAGGCGTGCGCGATGGCCTGAGCCTGTTGCTGGATACGGTTGGCCAGTCTTGCGAACTGTACGAAGGTGGCCAGGAGTTTCTCGACGCCTATGACGGCGAGAAACGCGGTTGCCTGGTACTCGACATCCGGATGCCCAGGATGACGGGATTGGATCTGCAGAAGATACTTCTCGAAATGGGTTCCAGGGTGCCCATCATATTTATCACCGGGCACGGCGATATTCCGATGGCGGTCGAAGCGATGCGCCGGGGCGCGCTGGACTTCATCCGCAAGCCGTTCAGGGAGCACGATCTGCTGGAGCGTATCAATGAGGCACTGAGCATAGACGAAGATGCCCACAGGAAAGCCCAGGATCGCCAGGAACTTGCCGAGAAACTAACCTCATTATCGGAACGGGAGAGGGAGGTTTTCGAGCGCGTCGCCGACGGTCACATGAACAAGGTGATTGCAGGAGAACTGGGTATCAGCGAGCGGACGGTCGAGGTTCACCGGGGGCAGGTAATGAAGAAGCTCGGTGTCAGAACCCTCGCACAACTCGTGCGTGCGAAGATCGACATGGAACTGAGCACGGAAGCGGGACAGCCACATGACGGTACGCGGTAGCCCCTATTCCGCCGGGTAATCAGCCGGCCCATACTGGTCATCAGGCTCATCCAGATGCGAGTTGCGGCTCGTGACGCACGAAGACTTTCTGGTCCACGTGGTGGACTCCGATCAGGCGATCGCCGACGGTCTGGCGACTCTTCTCGCGGCCTACGGTGTCGAGGTCCTGAGATATCCGGATATCGGTTCATTTCTAAGATACTGGCTTCCCCGGCGCCACCGAAATTGCTGCCTGATTACCGAATCTGATACGGCGGAATGCAGTGGACCTGCACTGCTTCGGGAACTCAAAGAGCTGCACGTCGAAATACCGGTGCTGCTGCTCGTCAATTCTTCCTCAGCGGAATCGATCAAGGCCGCTCACAGTTCGGATCAAATTGGCATCATCCGGAAGCCGTGCGTCGATCATACGCTCGTCCAGCGCGTCCTGAGTTTGCGGAGCGCCTGCCTGGCTGGGGAGGAACAGTAGCCTTGCCCGGTACAGCGATTGATTCCGCGGCGTCGTCTATACTTCTGCCACCGATGTAACCGCGTGTTGGCAGTCGATGGTCAAAAAGGCGCAGCGAAATGGTACGGCCGTACGTGACGGCATCGCCGCCATCGTCTGGGATCTCGATGGCACCCTGGTCGATTCGGCAGCCGATATTGCGGCGTCGCTGAACCGCCTGTTGGCCGAACAGGACCTGCCGGCGCTCGACGACGATCGCATACGGGACATGATCGGGGAGGGCGTGGCGATCCTCATCCGGCGCGGCCTGGCGGCGCACGATGTGACGCCCGACGAAGGGCGCCTCGATGAACTGGTCGAGCGCTTCCTCGTTATCTACTCGCAGGTCGCGACCGAATCGACACGGCTGTTTCCCGGCGCCCGGCAGGCGTTGAAGGCGCTCAGCGATTCCGGATTACGCCAGGCAATCTGTACCAACAAGCCGGAGGCAATAGCCAGGCAGGTTCTTTCCGGGCTCGAAATCGCGAGTTACTTCGACGTCGTCGTCGGTGGTGACACGGTGCCACGCAACAAGCCGGACCCACTACCGCTGCAAACTGTACTCGAGCGCCTGGATGTTACGTCGGAACGATCGCTGATGGTTGGAGACTCCGCGATCGACGTTGTAATGGCGCATGCCGCCGGCGTCGATGTCGTATTCGTGACATTCGGTTACGGACCCGAACCCCCTGCTTCACATCGTCCGGACTACCGGGTCGGCCAACTCGCGGAGCTGCCGGCC
>Ga0316187_10001003_pt1 | contig 23654 bp, 16 predicted proteins | sample CroRivburrow1_MG_FD_204927 | JGI IMG/M metagenome (GOLD analysis project Ga0316187, IMG submission 204927) | Coastal sediment microbial communities from Maine, United States - Cross River worm burrow 1 | ecosystem: Environmental > Aquatic > Marine > Coastal > Sediment | place: USA: Maine...
GCCTGGACACGCTCCATCGTCGTTACTGCCTCGATCCCGACTCTCACCCCGTAGAGTTCCGTCAGTACGTCCAGACCCAGCAGGATGATGTGGAAGCTGCCGAGCACGAGGATGATCATCCCCGTACGCACCTGCCATATCCAGAGAACGGACTCGGTGTGCGGATGGAACGGCGAGAACGGGCTCGCCGTAGGGACCTTTTCCCGGCCCGACCGGCTCAATCCCTTGCCGAGCTCGAGCATTTTCCTGCGCTCCCGCAACTGCGCGGGAATCTTGCGGCTTGCCAGCACGGCATGTGCACAGAACAACACGAGAATTACCACGACGGTCGGCTGCGCGATGTAGTAGTCCTCGAGCATCGTCGCCAGCCAGTTGAAGCCGCGTGCGCCAGTGAGTATCGACCCGACAAGGACCATGTGGCCCCACATGAAAAGCGCCAGCAAAAGTCCGCTGCCACCACTGATAACTTCGTAAGTCAGCTGGCGCCTTGCAGTGGTTGTCGGGTTGATTGTGTTCATTCGTTTTGCAACATGGTTACCAGGTCAGGGGACTCTTCTTCTTCGGCAAGAACGAGGTGACACAGATCGCAGTCATTGCGGATATTTTCGCGGTCCGCGGTTCTCATTTTACGACTGTGGCACCGGGTGCAGCCGTCCGATTGCTCGTGGCCGATGTGATTCGGGTACGTATCCCACCAGACTTCCATTTGCGGGAATACGTTGACGGCATAGGCGCCGGCCAGCGCCTCGCCGGCAGCGAGAATGGCGCCGGCCTTTTCGTCGGCGACGTCCGGATAATTCTCGGCATAGTAGGCCTGCAGCTGCTCGATAATGCCCTCGCGCGCCGCTTCGTGGGACGGGAACTGCTGATCGATGATACGCACTCCCTCACGCTTCACGTACGGCAGTGAGCGGTCCACGAGACCCTCGTTGATGACGCGGTCCACTTCTACGTGCGCCGACCTGTAGATGTGGCTGGGCCGGTTGTGGCAATCCACGCAGTCCATGGTGCGCCACATGCCCTCTTCCTCCGGCGCCTTGCGGTCCGCATAGTTCACGACGGTACCGTCTGCCTTCGTCATCTCGACCTCGTAGATCTCCTCGCGCGATTCGTCGGAGCGATAACGTATCGAGACCTCCGGGTCGACGTGCCAGTGGATGCCAGTGCCGCCCGTGCCTTCGACGCCGCCGACACGCATGACGAGCGCCGTCGTCAGTTCGGTGTTGGCCTCGTCTTCCTTGTAGTGCTTGATGACCCGGAGCTTGTCGCCGATGTGCTTGGTCGGCCAGTGACATTGCTCGCAGGTGTCGCGCGCCGGGCGCAATTCGTGCAGCGGTGTCGGAATCGGGGTCGGATACAGGTCGAATGCAACCGCCACCAGCTGCCACGCGCCGTCGAGCTTGGACTTCACGAACCAGTCGGCGCCGGGACCGATGTGGCACTCGGCGCAGGCGACCCGGGAATGCGGCGACCGCTGATGGGCCGTGTGCTCCGGTTCCATGACCGTGTGGCAGGCCAGTCCGCAGAACTCGATACTCTCCATGTGGTGCACGCCCTTGAAGGTCGCGCTTGCGAGAATGACGATATTGAGCATCGTCGCGCCGAGAAAGACCAGCGCCCAGCGTTGCGTTGCCGGCTTGTTGAGATCGAAAACCGGCATCGCCTCCATCGCCTTGTCGCCATGCAGCCGGCGGAGCTTGCGACGGTACAACAGCGCACCAATCGGGATCAGCAGCAGGCCGAGGACGAAGAACATCGGCAGGATCAGGTAGGTCAGGATGCCGATGTACGGACCGCCTTCGAACCCGAACTGCTCCATCGCGAAGAGGCATGCCATGAGTACCAGGCTCGCCACGGCAAGCGCCGTGCCGAGGAGGCTGGTCACGTTATGGGTGATGGAAGCAATAAAGTCTTTGAACATGGCAATCCTCGAGTGCGTCGTTGGCCGGCGATATATCGTGAGCTGATCAGTGGCTGAGCAGAGCCCAGATTATACCGATTGCGAGTGCGATTCCGATGGTAAGGAAGATCGTGCCCCAAATATAGGCAGTCAGGCTCTCCGCCTGGGTCGGCGGATCGACGAGATGGTCCTCCAGCTCATTGTTATCGACCAAACGCTGGTACTCGAGCGGTCGTTCGGCTTTGAAGCGGTGTAGTGGCATCTTGCCCGTGAATACGACCAGATCCATCGGGAAGCTCTCCGGACGCAGATGCGTGTGGAAGAAATGGAAGATGAAAATGAAGCCGGTCGCCAGCAACGCTTCGTCACTGTGTATGACGTGTGCCGCATTCAGCGTCCATCCTGGCAGGAACTTCGTGAAAAACAGCGGGAACCACAGCATCAGGCCGGACAGGCCGATGATCATGACACCCCAGAAAACCGCCAGGTAATCGAACTTCTCCCAGTAGGTCCAGCGGTCGCCGCCGGGGCGCTTGCCGAGATACAGGAAGTAGCGGATGTTGCCCATGAAGTCACGGACGTCCTGCGCCTGCGGCGTCATGGAGTTCGGGCCCCAGAACAGGCCGCGCTCTCTCTTGACGGCCCAGCGGATAAAGATATTGCCCACGTGGAACGCCATGTAGCCGAAGGTGCCGATCGCTGCAAGGCGATGGATGACGCGCGCGAAGTCGATACCGCCGAGCATGCCAATCAGGGTCTGCGCCCACGGCATGTAGTGGAACTTGAGCGGCAGCCCGGTCAGGGCCAGCAACAGGAACGTCGTGATGATGACGATGTGCATGCTGATGTTCATCGCATTGAAGCGCTTGATGTACGGGCCGTGCTTGTCGCGTTCTTCCTTGAACTCGCCGCGCACCAGCGCAACCATGGAGCGCTGCAGCCACAGCAGGTCGTGGACGCCAAAGAACGCGAAGACGCCGATCAGCAGGCCGGTCATGAAGAACCAGACCACGTACACGGCGAAATCGTCCTCGGGATCCGTCGGATCATTGTGCGGATTGAAGCTGGCGACAGCCGCCGTTACGCCCTCGTGGCACTGGGCACAGGTTGCGACCACATTATCGGCATGCACGCTGGATTTCGGGTCGTCGGCCGGCAGGTTCGCATGCGATGTATGGCAGTCGGAACAGGTGGCAGCGATCGCGAGGCCCAGGTGGCTCGACTGTCCGTGGAATGTAGCCCGGAACGTGGTGAGGTACTCGCTGTGGCAGTTGCCACAGGTGTCCGCTGACCGGAGCCGGGCTTCGGCCGTGATCGGGTCGATGATTTTGTGGCTCGAATGGCAATCGGTGCACACCGGCACGTCGTCTCTGCCTTCCGCCCAGCCGATGCCGTGCGCACTCTCGACCTGCCAGCTGTCAAGCAACATTCCGTGGCAGGTGCCGCACATCTCCGGCGCGTTCTCGTGAGACGTCGGTGCACTGCTGTCGTCCACTGCCAGGATCTTGTGGCTGCCGTGGCAACTGGCACAGCTCGGCGCGGCGTCGAGGCCGGACCGCAACAGGCCCCTGCCGTGGACGCTCGCCAGGTAACCTTCAACGAGCTCGGGAGGATCGTTGTGGCAAGCGCCGCACTGGTCGATCTGGTTGACGGCGGATACCCTGCAATTGGCCTCTTCGACCTTGCGAATCTCGTGGGGATTGCCGTGGCAGTCGAGGCAGGCGGCCTTGCCGCCATGAATACTGCGGCCAATCGTTCTCACCGTACGGCTGTGGCAGTTGCCGCAGCTGTCTTCATCCGTCAGCGGCTCCACTTCCCGCCGGTGACGCATGTCCGTGATATTGGTATGGCAGTCGCCGCAGGCGACGTCGGGATGCGCCGTCGAGGTGTATTCGACATCGTCGTGACACTCGAGGCAGTCGAGGTCCTGGGCGTAGGTAAAAGCAGCAAAAAGCAGAAGTCCGAAACCGAGGAGCGGCTTCGCGCGGGAGATTCCGGCCGCGGCCATATTCATTGTCGTGCACTCTCTGTGAGAGGATTCAGGCCCTTAAGTACTATCCGGTACCCCAAGATGCTATTGCGGTTTCCCGAAGTACGGCTTTCGCATTGAATCAATCAGCCGCCCGGCCGGCCAGGGCGGCGTGTTCATCGGCGATGTGATGCCGCATCTGGTCGCGCAGGTCGCTGACGCCCGCAAAGAACTCACGCATCATCAGCACCCAGAGATAGTAGCCGCGCTCTGTGAGGCGAAGCGTGGCGCCGTCGGAGCGAATCGCCCCGATCGCTTTCAGCGCCATGAACTCGGGCCGCAGCCGCTTTTCGAATTCGCCACCAAATCGCTCGCGGGCAGCGTCGAGATCGAGCGAACCCGAGAAAAGGCGCATCAGCAGGTAGTAGCGCATGCGGTCCCGCTCGCTCAATTCCCGGCGCAGCGTCAGGCCGGGCTTGCCGGACGCCACCAGCCTGGCGTAATGATTGAGTGAAAACGTGCTCGCATAAAGGCTGCCCTGCAGGTAGCTGAAGGCGCCGCTGCCGAGCCCGACGTATTCGTCGTGATCCACGATGTATTCGTCGACGAGGCCTGGCTTGCGCGAGAAACACCACGCGGAATCCCGCCGGTAACCCGCCTCCGACATGCGCGCGACGATGCGCGCGTAGAAGCGCCGCTCGCGGGAGTAGTCGACGCGCCCCATGTCCTTGAGCATGGCGCGCCGTGTGCTCGCCGCGGTCATGAGCGGGTACCAGGAGACCTGGTCGGCCTCGATGTCCGAGATGAGCATGTCGAGATCCCGGTCCAGCGATGCTTCGGTCTGGTGCGGGAAATTGAAGATCATGTCGACGTTGAGCGTATCGAAGCTTCCGCGCTGCTTTTTCAGGCGGGCGGCGATTTCCGCGCCGCTGCCGTAGGGTTCGAGGCGCTGCATTTCGGCCAGCAGGGCGTCGTCGAAACTCTGCACGCCGACCGATACCCGGTTGACGCCCGCATCGCGCAGCCGCCGGATGCCGTCTTTCTCGAGATCGTCCGGGTTCGTCTCCACCGATACCGCCCGCACCGGGTGCAGCTCACGCAGCATGTCGAGGGTCTGCGCCAGTTCGTCCGGCATGACGGTCGGCGTGCCGCCGCCCACGTACAGCTCGTCGAACACGTACCCGGCCTCGCTGACGAAACGGATCTCCCGGCGCAGCGAGTCGAAATACGGCTCGGCGCGCTCGCGCCTGAACCGCACCCGGTGAAACGAACAGAAGGGACACAGGACCCTGCAGTACGGAATGTGCAGGTAAAGCAGGTAGCGCTGCCGCGGATCGGGCGGCGGCAGGGCGGGCGTTTCTTCAGCCGCGGAGAAATTGAGCACGCGCCGGTTGGCGCGACGCAGAATACTGTCGATCAGGATGCCGAGAAGGCGCATCGCTCCCTCCTGGCACGATCAGCCTGCTTATGCCGCGTAAAGCGGCGCCACGTCGATATAAATCCGGTAAAGCGAAATCAGGCCGTCGCCCGTTTCGAACACGTTGCAGAACGGCAGGGTAATCACGCTACCGTCGTGCCGCGTGTAGGTGACCTCACCCTCACACACGACCGTGTTGCCCTCGGCAATCAGCCGCTGCAGCTCGTGCCGGAGCGCGGCGAACGACGAGAAGAAGTTCTCGACCGCAGCCCGGATAGCGGTGTGCCCCCGAACAGGGGGCGTGGATCCGAAGCGGAACTCTCCATCCGGCGCGAGAAAGCCGAGAAAGCCCTCCGTGTCCATCGTATCGATGGACACGAAGAGCTTCCCGAAATCAACGCCCCCGGAGGAGCGGCCTGTCACTGCTGACTGGCGTAGAAGTGAACGAGCGCCTTGACGTCGTCGTCGCCGAGCGCGCTGAGCTTCTCTTCCATCTTCTTCGGCTGCTCACGCTCGCCAGCGCGGTATTCAGCGAAGGTATCCTTGAGATACCCCATCTGCTGGCCCGCGAGTAGGCTGGCGTCGTCTTCCGGATTCGAACCGCCTTCGGAATGGCAACGATCGCACTCGGCCTCGTGTATGGCCTTACCGGCTTCGGCGAGAGCCGGATCGAAATCCTGCTTCGCAGGCACGAACGGCAGTGCCGCGTAATAGGCGGCGATTTCGTCGATCATGTCGTCGCCGAGGTCGGCCGTTACCGCGCACATCGTCGTCGCGGAGCCGCTCTTGGCGCCCTGCTTGTATTCGGTATCCGTGCAGGGCCGGGCCTCGTCGCGGAACAGGTACAGTGCGTCGGAATGGACGAATTCCGATATGCCGGCAATCGTCGGCACGTCGGCCCACTGGCTGACGCCGTCGTCACCGTGGCAGCCGTTGCAGTTTTCGACGATGGCGTCGAGTTCACCGGCCATGGAGACCGTGGCGAACAGGCTGAGCGTCAGTGAAATTGCAGTAGATATTAAGCGCTTCATGTGATTCCCTTTTTCCGTTTGGAAGCCTGGGTAGTATTGTTTATACATCATGCTTTGTTAACCAAAGCTGAACAGGGCCCACTATAAATCATGAGACGAGGATGAAACAGGCCGACCAACCCCGCAGGCGCTGGTGCCCGGCCAGCACCTGTGTGCCACAGCACGACTGCAACTCCAATAAGTAAACGCCGTAACTACGCTTGCAGGTTGCTCTTCGTTTTGCCGTCGGCAATGGCGTGCAGGCGGTCCCAGTCGCGAATCTCGATGCGGCCGCGCGGCGCAAGGATGGCGCCCTCGCGCTTCATGTTGGCCATCAGGCGGCAGACGGTTTCCTCGCTGAGCCCGAGCAGGCTGGCGATTTCCAGCCGCGAAAACGGCAGCGCAAACCCGCCGCTGCTCCTTTTCGACTTCGGCGTCATCAGCAGGATGAACGAGGCGATCTTGGCAGCCGCGCACTTGTGGCCGAGCACCTCCATCAGGGCGCGGCTGTGTGAGAGCTGTGCGTTCATGGCCTCGATCAGCCGCATGGCGAGATCACCACGGTCCCGGACGCGATCGATCAGCGCCCTGTGATTGATCTTGCAGGCCTTAACGTTCGAGGCCGCAATGGCCGAGTACGCGTAGCGCTCGTCATTCATCGACTGCAGCCCCACCAGCAGGCTTTGCGGGCTGCTCAGGCCGACGATCTGCTCGCGCCCGTCCGCATTGTGGGTACAGATCTTGACCATGCCGTCGGACAGCGCAAACAGCCAGGAACTCGGCTGGCCCTGCATGAACAGGATCTCGCCTTGCCGGAACGTGACGCGCTGCAGCGATTCGTCGAGCATGCACTGCAGCTCGGCCGACAGGTCCGATCCGTTCAGCGCCCGGATTTCCTGGAACGGGCAGTCGCAGTTATTGCATGGCATCGATGAGTTCGCTCGAGCGTGGTTGTTGTTGCATGTATATACTCTATTTAGTCGTTTTTTCCATCCTGGTCGATAGCAACTTGCCGGGAAATATTTCGGTATTTACCTAGTTGAAGCTGCGCTTTGTCAGTGTAGGGCATAGTCGGTGCAAGTATAATTTGGTTAAGTGAATCCGCATCTTGCGAGCACTTTCCCTGCGAGCCCCCGAAACCCTGGACGCCGCGCCCTGCAAAGCCCGCCCCCGCTGAATATCCCTACGTAAAAACCGCCAAAACGACCCTTTCGCATACGCACAATCCACGCCCTTTTTCGATGCCAAAACTGACAAAAGTCAGTGTTGCGGGACTTGCCCTTTCCTACGCTATGCGAAGCGCTGGAAGTCTGCCCAGAACAAAACCAACGGCGACTTCCAGACTCGACTTAATTGTGATGCAAAGATGCATAGGAGTAGGAAAATGAACCGGTTCGACGCATTGAAACGATGGACCTGGTCGGTATTCATCGTGTTCACACTGGCATTTGCTTTTGCCGGATGTGGGGGCGATGACGGCGCACCAGGTGCGGCCGGCCCAGCGGGGCCGGAAGGACCTCCGGGACCAGAAGGACCTCCGGGAACGGGTGTCGATGATGACCCCGTAGCGGCAGCCGTCGCAGCGGCCAAAGTCGAATCCTGCGGCACCTGCCATGGTGGCGCTGGCCAGATGCACCAGGACTTTTACGATCTTGCCTATAACGACGCAAGCAGAATCGCCCTGACGATCGACAGCGTTTCGAGTGTCGATAATGGCGGTGGCGCGTCGTTCACGGTAACCGCGAACTTCACAGTCACCTTCGATGGCGTACCTTATGTTGATACGTTCGACCTGGCGAACCTGGACCAGAAGCGCTTCTACGCGGTTCAGCACGTTGCTGCATCGCAGGAATACCTGAACAGCTGTTCGATGGGCGCGTTTGTTGCTGTCAACCCGTCCGCAGGCCAGTACTCTGTGCAGGACGTCGATTGCGGTTATGCGCCTGAAGCGGGCGACGCCATGGTCTATGGCTACGTCGCAGAAGGCGAGTTGTTCGAGCACGAAGGCGGCAGCGGCGCCGAAGTCCCGACGTCCCACGTGCACCTGTACGACAACGTCTCCAACGCGGCACTCGCGTTCGGTACGGCCCAGGTCACTGACGGATCAGCATACGTGTCGGCCGCCAATGCCTCAGGTTGCGAAAAGTGCCACGGCACACCGTACCTGAAGCACGGCTATCGCGCGGCGCAGGTCGAGGGTATTCCCGACTTTGCAGCCTGCAAAGCCTGCCACTTCGACGATCGCTCCGGTGGACACGAAGACTGGCAGTACATGGTCGACCGTCCGCTCGACTGGGCGACCGGTGTTGACCTGCTGCCGGGCGAGTACGCCTACACGGCCAACGTCATGAACGACACCCACATGTCGCATGCGATGGAATTCCCGTATCCGCAGTCGATGCAAAACTGTGCAACCTGCCACGAAGGCAAGCTCGGCGTTGTACTCGCAGACGCCAGTTTCACGGCTGAAACCTGCCTGAGCTGCCATCCGCCCGAGGGCGTTGGCGCGCAGCCTGGCGAGACCTACGAACAGGCGAATCGCGCACCTGCGCTTGCGTACCTGTGGGAACAGGCCGAAGTGGCCACTTTCCACAATACGACGCTGGTATGCGGTGACTGCCACAGCGCCACGGGTGTAGGTTCGCAATTCACGGCCTACCACACGGGCTATGACGTCAACATCACGGACCCGAGCGGCGTGCGCTATTCTGACGCCTACACGGTCGCGATCGACGCCGTGAGCTACGATCCGGTTACCGGCCTGATCACGGTCGACTTCAGCGCCAGTGACCCCGCGGTCGTTGCGGAGCTGTACGTGTCCTTCTACGGCTGGAACAGCAAGAACTTCATCGCTGCCGGTCACGAGAGAGATGCGAACGAAGCCTGCCAGGGCCGGCGGCCTGGTTGCCAGATGGAGTACACACCCGAGAGCTCAGGCGGCGATCCTAACCCGATCTTCACCGAAGCTGCGGGTAGCGTACCTGGCGACTGGAGCGTAACGGTTGATCCGGCGCTCTGGCAGCTGACCGCTACGGACGACATCCCGACGATGATCGCCGACGGCAAGATCAGGCGGATCGAACTCATGCTGGCACCGACGCTCAACCTGGCCGATCTGGCCACCCCGGGCCCCGACGTCGACGTCGTACTCACGGGCACCAGCGCGACCTTGAACATCGTTACCGGACTGGTAGAGGATGACTACTTCAAGGGCGTCAACGCGGCCGTCAGCACCGACAAGTGCAACGTCTGCCATGACGCGCTGGCGAGCAGCTTCCACAGTGAATCCGGCCGTGGCGGCGACGGCATCGAACTTTGCAAGAACTGCCACAACGTCACGTATGCCGGCAGCCATCTCGAGATGGCATCGCGCTCGATCGACTCTTACGTCCACGCAATTCACTCGTTCCAGGCATTCGACCCGGGCGATGTGTTCGAGGCGTTTGACCCGGTGTTTGCGAAACGCTATGACACGCACATCAAGCACACGTTCCCGAACTTCACGATCAGGAACTGCGAGGCGTGCCATACGGATGCGAGCTACGGCAACGTGCCTGACCAGGCGCAGTCGATGCCGAGCCTGCTGTCGTCCTCCGACACAGTGGCGACCTGGTACAGCCTCGACGCCGAAGGTCTGGCGGTCGAAGATCCGACGGGCAGGAACATCGGTTCCGTACCTCAGTACGTGACCGGTGCTGCTTCACGGGCCTGCGGCGGATGTCACAGGGCAAGGCTGATTCGTGACGATGCAGCCGGTGATCTTGCGGGGTGGAACTCACACACCGAAGCCTTCGGAACGCTGGCCGATGCCACCGATGACGACGTGACTCCGGAAGATGAGACTTCCGAGATTCTCTATGGCGTGATCGACAAGATCATGAGCCTGTTCGAGTAAACCCGGAAATCGAGGCGGGCGTTCTTGCCCGCCTCATTCTGGAACTCCATCAATACAAGAGGCCGGGAGAGCAATCTCCCGGCCTTTTTTGTTTGTTGTTGCGCACGATTACCTCGCCGATGCAGTTACATCGCACCGCATTAATATTAGTGCTTCCTAATACACTAATGCACAGTACCTGCAATACTGTAGTTGAAACCGAAATACGTACATCACGCAGGCTCCGGCGGTGCGCTCCTATCTTGGATTGGCGGCCGGAACCTGTAGTATCGGTGCTGAAAAAGACGTCGGCAGGTACAGCTGCCCTCAACAAACCGGTGGGGTAATAAAAATGGCAAGTTTCATGAACCGCTCGAGCCGAATTGCATCTCTCATCCTCTTCGGCCTCCTCATTGCTGGCTGCGAAGGCAATGATGGCGCCCCTGGCGCGGACGGCGCGCCCGGACCCGCAGGACCTCCCGGACCTCCCGGGCCGTCCACCGGCAGCGGCGTACCCGTGGATTCCGCCGACAGGATCAACATTGCCGTAACCGGTGTCGATGTACCTGCCGGAGGCGGTGCGCCAACCGTATCCCTGGCCCTGACGAACGACCTGAACCAGGGCCTCGTGGGGCTGCCCGCGGGCGACATCCGTTTTGTGCTGTCCCAGCTGACACCCGGAACCGGCGGCAGCTCGAGCGAATGGCAGTCCTACGTCACGCGCGACAGCGGCGGCATCGCCAATGCGCAGGCCAACACAGAGACGGCTACGGCCGGCACGTTCGTCGACAACAATGACGGCACCTACACCTACACATTCGCGAACGACCTGGACGCTTATCCGGCCGGGCCCGTATTCGACGCAACCAAGACGCATCGCCTCGGCATCGAGATCCGCGGCCAGGCGCCGATTTCCTCGAACGGCATATTCAATTTCGTGCCGGCGGGCGGCGACCCCGTGTTCGAGCGCCGGATCGTCGACAACGACACCTGTAACGCCTGTCACGACCGCCTCGAGTTCCATGGCGGGCCGCGAACCGACGTCGACTATTGCGTGACCTGCCACAACCCGTACTCGATCGACGGCGACACCGGCAATACCGTGGATATGAAAGCCCTGATCCACAACATCCACGCCGGTCGTGACGGCTACGTGATCATCGGCTTCGGCGGCACCGTTCACGATTATTCGGATATCGTCTGGACCCAGGACGTGCGCAACTGCCAGACCTGCCACGAGGAGGACGACGAGAACACGCCTCAGGCAAGCAACTGGCGCGAAGTGCCGAGCCGTGCTGCGTGCGGCACCTGCCATTTCGACGACGGCGTAGCCGACAGCGGCAACGACTTCGCGATCGAAGAAGGCATACACCCGGCCGGTCTCGTGTTTACAGACGACACACAGTGCGTACTTTGTCACGGGCCCGATTCGACCGTGGGTGGCGGCGTATTGCAGGTCGCGAGAGTCCACGAGATCCCGACGCAGCTTGCGAGCCAGGAGTTCCAGTACAACATCCTGAGCGTTACCAACACGGCGGTCGGCGAGTCCCCTGTCGTGCAGTTCTCGGTTACGGACCCGACCAATGGCGACGCCCCGTACAACATCCAGACGGCGCCGGAGTTCTCGACCTGCGCCGGCGGCGCGAGCCGCCTGGCCGTCAGCATCGCCTGGAGCACCGAACCGGACTACACCAACACCGGCAGCGGCAATACGCCCGCGCAGCCCGTGTCGATGAACCCGTTGACCGCCTGCGGCGGTACCTCGACCGACAATACTGACGGCACGTTCACCGTGACGTCGCCCCTCGCGGTGCCCGCCAACGTCACCGGCACGCTGGCCGTCACGATGGACGGTCATCCGGCCGTGGACATCGACGGCTCCATCGAGCGCATCGCAGTAACCAATGCGGTTGCCTACGCGGGCGTGACGGACGCGGAACCACAACCGCGGCGCAACGCCATCGCGATCGAGCGCTGCGACCAGTGCCACAACCAGCTGTCGATCCACGGCAACAACCGTACCGACGAGCCGGAAGTCTGCGTGGTCTGCCACAATCCGAACGCGACGGACGTTAATCGCCGTGTCGCCGGCTCCGAGTGTGACATCGGACGGCCTCCGGGCACCAATGGCCCAGAAGACCCCGGTGTACCCGGCCTCGGTCTGGATGATCAGACGATCGACTTCAAGCGCATGATCCACCTGATCCATGCCAGCGGTGCTACGGGCGTTGAGTACGGCGTCTGCGGCTTCGGCAACAGCGCGCATGTCTTCGACGTGACCTATCCGGGCCACCTGAACAACTGCGAAGGCTGCCACGAACCCGGCGGCTACTTCCCGGTCGAGCCGGGCGCGGCTCTCGGCACGACCGTCTCGGTTGGCGCCGATCCGGCCTCACCGATCGACGATGTCGTGATCTCGCCGAACGCGGCCGTGTGCTCGAGCTGCCACGTGTCGGATCTTGCGAAGACGCACATGGAGCAGAACGGCGCCGACTTCGCGGCCACCAAGGCCGCGGATAGCACGCTGATCTCGTCGGGCGTCGAGAGCTGTGCACTCTGCCACGGCGAAGGCCGCTCGGCAGGCGTGGACGAAGTGCATGACGTAGCCGGCTTCCAGTTCAATTAATCTGCGGGAAAGGATGCTGCCATGAGGCTGCTCTCACTAGTAATCGCAGGAACCTTGCTGGCCTTCCTGGCCGTCAGCGACGCTGATGGCCAGGAAGGGCCCGACTACAGTCGGGAAGGCGCGGATACCTGCCTGTCGTGTCACGAAGACGAAGCGATGCTCGCGATTTTTCGCACCAAGCATGCCGTGCCGTCGGACCCGCGCAGTCCATTCGGCCACGGCCAGCTGCAGTGCGAAGCCTGCCACGGTCCGGGCAACGACCATGCCGGCCGCGTGCGCCGCGGCCAGGAGCGCCCGGCGATCCCGTTCTTCCATTTCGGCAGTACGGCGACGGTGGAGGAACAGAACGGCCAGTGCCTCGAGTGTCACAACAGCGGCGTCGGCTTCGGCTGGCACGCGGGCGAGCACCCGGTCGACGAAGTCGCCTGCGTGGATTGCCACCAGATGCACATCGCCCGCGACCCGGTGCTGCAGACGGCGACACAGCCGGAGGTGTGCTTCGACTGCCACAAGGCACAGCGTACCGAGTCGATGAAGGCATTTTCCCATCCGTTCTTCCAGGACAAGATGGACTGCGCCGCCTGTCACAGCCCGCACGGCGACGAGGTTGCGACAAGTCTCGCGAGGCAGACCGTCAACGACACCTGCCAGCAGTGCCACGCCGAGCAGCGCGGCCCGTATCTCTGGGAGCACGCGCCGGTCAGCGAGGACTGCACGCTATGTCACTCGCCGCACGGCTCCAACCATCCCGGTATGCTCGCGAAGCGCGCGCCGCTCCTGTGCCAGAGCTGCCACTCGCAGTTCGGGCACCCGAGTGTCCCTTATGGGCCTGACGAACTCGTAAGCGGCACACCCTCGCGGTTCCTGCTTGGGCAAAGCTGCCTGAATTGCCATTCCCAGGTGCACGGATCGAACCATCCCTCCGGCTCCAAACTGATGCGATGATGATGATGAACAACACGCAATCGAAACTGTTACTGGCTCTCGGCGCGATTGCGCTGGCGCCGGCCATTGGGGCGCAGGAAGTCGATACCAGTGACTGGGCCTGCGAGTACTGCCCGTTCCCGGACGGCCACCAGGGTGACTACGAGGTCAGCGCCGGCAGCGTCAGTGACGACTCGGCCTACTTCGGCAATGCGACCGGGTACGACGAAGAAGGCGCTTACGGCAACCTCGACGGCGAAGGCTCGTACGCCAGCGGTGCCTACCGAATGGACTGGACCGTCGAAGATCTCGGCCTCGATTCCCGCGCTGCGGAACTGGAAGGCAGTCACGCGGGCAAGTTCGACTACAACATCGGTTTCCGGCAGCTGCCGTACCGGCAGTACAACACGACGTCGTCGATTTTCCTCGAGACCGCCGATTCCCTGCTGTTGCCGCAGGGCTGGGTCCGTGCGCCGACGACGGACGGCTTCACCGCGCTCAGTTCGAGCCTCGTGAACCGCAATATCGAGAGCGACCGCAACATCTACACGATCGGCGGACGCTATCTCGCCGGCAGCCGCTTCAGCTTCTCCGCGGATTACCGGCGCCAGGAGAACGACGGCACGAAGATCCAGGGCGGCTCGACATTCACGAACGCGAGCCTGCTGCCGATGCCGTTCGACTACGTCACCGACGAGGTGGACCTGGCCGTGCGTTACGGCGCGGACAACAGCTTCGTGGCACTCAGCTGGTACCTGTCCGACTTCCAGAACGACAATACCGCGCTGTTCTGGGAGCAGCCGTTCTCGGGCGCAGCCGGCGCGGATACACTGGCCCAGGCGCAGGCGCCCGAAAGCCGTTTCCAGCAGCTGTCGCTTGCCGGCGGTTATTCGTTCCCGGACCTGCGGACGGTCATGAGCCTGTCTGCGTCGCTCGGCCGCATCACCCAGGACACGGAATTCCTGCCCTATACGACGAACGCGAACCTGGCCACCGACCCGCTGGCGCGCCCCTCGCTGGACGCCGAGGTGGACACCACCAATGTCGCCGCGGCAATCACGTCGCGGATATTCGACAAGGGCCGCATCAAGTTCAGCTACCGCTACGACAAGCGCGATAACACGAGCACCCAGGACACCTGGAATCGTGTCATCGTAGATACCTTCCCGGACGGCGGCGAAGAGCTCAACATTCCGTACAGCTTCGAACGCTCGTATCTCAGCCTGAGCGGCGACTACGACCTGTTCGACATGCTTAAGGTATCGGCTGGCTACGACCGCAGGGATGTCGACCGCGACTTCCAGGAAGTCGCCTCGCAGACCGAGGACACCGGCTGGGGCCGGGTACGGATTCGTCCCGGCGCGGGTTTCGACATCGACGTGCGCGGCGGCGCCTCGACACGTGACACAGACAATTACGATGAGGCATTTGCGATCGCCACGGGCCAGAACCCGCTGATGCGCAAGTACCACCTGGCGTATCGCTACCGGGAATTCGGCGATGTGACGGTCAGCTGGTCAGCTGCCAGCGCGCCGGTCTCGATCTCGCTGACCGGCCTGTTCGCAGACGACGAGTACACGCGCTCCGAGCTCGGTCTGACCGACGCCGACGAACTCAGCGTGGCGCTCGACTTCGGCTGGTCGGTTTCGGAGAACACGTCGCTCTACGTCAATACCGGCTACGAGAACATCGAATCGACCCAGTTCGGCAGCGCATCCTTTGCCGAGCCCGACTGGCGCGCCGACAACGAGGACGAGTTCACGACCATCGGCGCGGGTTTCAACGTCCGCGAGATCGGCGAGAAATTCGACCTGCAGCTCGACTACATGCGCTCCGAGGGAACGTCCTCGATCAACCTCGACTCGGCCGCAAACGCGCCGGCGCAGTTCCCGGACCTCGAAACGACACTCGATTACCTGAGGGTCAGGCTGGGCTTCAGGCAGTCGGAACGCATCGAGTGGAACGTGTACGCGCTGTACCAGACGTTCGAAACCGCGGACTGGGCACTGCAGGGCGTGACGCCGGCTGCGCTGCCGCTGCTGCTGTCGCTGGGCGCAACGCCGTACGACGACGAGCAGGTCATCTTCGGGCTCGGGTTCCGCTACCGGATGGGCGGCAAATCCGAGGAATAGATTGAATTCGATCGCGCGCCGGGGCGCGCTCCTACAGGTGCAATTGGGGGGACAGTGACTTTAGGTCACTGTCCCCTTAAGTCACTGTCCCCCTAATTGCCCTCAGGTGAGATCAAACGAATCCGTAGGAGCGGGCCTGGGCCCGCGATTCCAATAATCTAAAACCGTACCGTAATTCCCGCGAACGTCTCCACCTGGCTCAGCATCCTGCCCTCCAGGCGAATGGCGCAGATATTCTGGTCGGGACCGGTACTGCAGAAGAGGTCGGTGCTGTTGTCGACCAGCGTGCCGTAGGCCCGCGCCTCGACCCGAATGCCGACCCGCGACGTCGGCAGGAACTTCATGCCGACACCGATCGAGCCCGAGAAAAACGTGTCGCTGTCGGAACCGTTCGAACTCGCTCTCACGTGCGTACCGCCGAGCGTAAACGCCAGGTACGGCCGCGCAACCTCCCCTTCAAACTGGTAAGTGCCGCCGAGCTGCAGCACGTGCAGGTCGATATCGACCTCTCCACCGCCGGTCGTACCGCCCTGGAACTCCGCTTCGGTTTGCTGCTGCGAATACAGGATCTCCCATTGCGTGGGGTCCTTGTGGCGAAAGTTGACGATGAGCCCGAAGCTCGGTGAGTCGTTGAGTTCATACTCCGTCTCTGATTCCTCTTCCTCGAAGGTGCCGCCGAAGCGGTAGGCACCGAACGCCGTAATCTCGGTGGTCGCCTGCTGCGCGTGCAGCAATGCGGGAAATAAAAGCACCAGCAAAACAAACGCTCGATTCATAAATGCAGCTCCTCGCACTCGAGTTCAGTGTACCGGAAAAGCAAACGGCCCCACGAGGGGGCCGCTGCTTGTTGTGGCTTGTCTGCCGCTTATTGCGGTTGGTAGGAAAACCGCACGTAGCCGACGCGGCCCGGAATATCGTGCACAACCGGGTTGAAGCCGATCACGCCGCAGCTCTGGCACACCGGCGGATCTTCGTCCAGCACGTTGTTGAAGCCGACCGTGAACGTCATCGACTCATCGGCAAAGCTCGGATTCCAGCTCAAACGCAGGTCCGTGAACATCGCCGAATCCAGCTTGGTTCCTTCGTTTTCCATCTCGTCGAACCAGCGGAACCTCAGCGAACCGGTGAAGCGGTTCATGTTCCAGCCGACCGAAGTGACGGCACGCCATTCGGGGAACGCCCTGAAGAAGGTCTCGTCCGGAGCCTGGCCTGTCAGGTCGTTGACCGACTGGGTACCGTCAGGGTTGTTCGTGGTCTCCTTGTACTCGGCCAGGTGCGTCGCGTCGACGTCAAGCGTGAACGTGCCGATGCTCGTTTCCGGGCTCAGGTAGCTGAACGCGATATCGTAACCGGAGGCATCGATTGCACCGAGGTTCTGCAGCTTGTTCTGCACGGTATCGAGCTGCCCCGAGCTGGTGCGCGGCGTATTGGCGCAGAACGCCGGATCGAGCGTCTCGACGCAGGCATCGATAAGTGCGCCCGGGCTCAGACCCTGCACGGCATCGGTGATCTCGACACTGTAGTAGTCGACCGACACCGTAATGCCGTCCGACCATCCCTGCCCTTCCGACCAGGCGGGACTGTACACGACGCCGAACGTGACATTATCCGACTCTTCCGGCTCCAGCTGATCGTTGCCGATGGACAAGGCAGACAGCTGCGGGTTGAGCTGTGCAAGACCGGGGTTGACACCCAGCGTCGCACAGTTTGCCTGGATTTCAGCAGACTGCGCAGCATCACGCCCGCCATTGGCGGCTCCAAGAATGCCCGTGTAATCGGCACAGGGATCAAGGAACGTAAAGTCCTCACGTGCAGCGCCGCCGAACAGCTCGCCGATGCCCGGTGCGCGGAACCCGGTGGAGACGGATCCGCGGAACGACAATTGGTCGATCGGCCGCCACAGCCCGCTGAACTTGTACGTTTCCTTCGAACCGGACGAGCTGTAGTCGGAGCTTCTCACCGCGATGTTGGCTTCGAGGAGATCGGCCAGCGTTGCGCCGGCAATCAGCGGGATATTCAGCTCGCCGTAGAACTCGGTGACATCGAAACCGCCAGCCGTTGCGCCGGAGGGGATGCCCGCGGTTTCGCCGCTTGCCGCGATCGGATCCGGCCGGAATGAGCCCTCGTGATCACGATACTCGAGACCGGCCGCAAAACCCATCCACCCGGCGGGCAACTCGATGACGTCGCCGCCAATGTTGGCCGCGAAATTTTTCAGCGTCTGCTCACTGAAATCGCGCTGCGTATACCGCACAAAACTCAGCATTTCCTCGGTGATCGAGCCAGTACCGTCGGGGCCCTGCCCGCCGAAGTAGTTGAACGGCACGCAGTTCGGGGTCGCGTTACAGACATCGATGGGGCCCATGGCAACCTGCAGCTTCGCCGCATTGTGCGAGTTCTGTTTCTCCTGGAAGCCGCGATTGTCGCCGTAGCCCGCCGTCAGGTCCCAGTAGAAGTTGCGATCGGCACCCTGGAACTCACCCTCCAGGCCGGCCGTCAGCATATAGGTATTGACGTCCTGGAAGAACAGTCGGCCACCCGACTCGATCGGACGGCGTCCGAAAAACTCGAGGTTGCCGTTCGCGACCGACAGGTCGAGGCCCGTGAAGTTGTAGGGGTTCGTTGCCGAGATCAGGAAATTGTCGGTAATCCGAGTGCCGCAACCATTGCCCAGGCACAGCGGCTCCGGGGCGGCCTTGGTCTCTGACGACCGGTTGGTGTACGAGCCCCTCGCAAACAAGGTTACGTTCGGTGCGAGTTCGTGGCGCACGTTGGCGTAGATGTTGACGCGCTCGTTAGGCGTCTTCAGGAAGTTGTAGCCCGGCCCGTTGAAGTTGAACCGGTCCGCGGTCGAGAACGCATGAAAATCAGCGCCGCCGTCCGGGTCGTTGGGATCCCACTGCGGAATATTCGCCCCACCGTCGTTCAGCACGCCGTCGTTCAGCGTGATGTCCTGAAAGCCGCCATTGGGGCCGATATTGGGCCCGAACACGAGACGCGCCTGCGGCGTGAACGACGAGCATCCGCCGGCATCGCAGCTCGTAGCATCAGGCGTCGGGAACTTCGAACGATCGCGATCCCAGGTTTCCACGCCGCGCTCGTCCTGGTAGCCCATACTCAGGACGAAATTGGTCGTGTCGTTGCCGCCACCCCACAGTGCCGAGAATTCATACGACTCGCCGTCGTTGTCTTCGAGGTAGCTGCCGGCTTGAGCGTCGAGGCGGAAACCCTCGAAGTTCTGTTTTGTAATGATGTTGACGACACCGCCGATGGCATCCGAACCATAGATCGCGGAAGCGCCATCCTGCAGGATCTCGACGCGCTCGATAACGTTGTCCGGAATCGTATTCAGGTCGACGGCATTCGGTACACCCGACGCGGAAGCACCGGCGATCCAGCGCCTGCCGTCCACCAGCACGAGGGTCCGCTTCGCGCTGAGATTACGGACCGACAGCTGCGTGGCGCCCGCGCCGATGCCCGAGCCGTCCTGCGGAAAACCGGAGTTACCCGGTACGTTGAACTTCGAATTGACGGCAGAGCCCGTGATCGGCAATTGCTGCAGAGCTTCGCCAAGATTCGTCACCCCGGTTGACTCAATGTCACCGGCACCGATTTCCATAATCGCGACCGGTTCATTGAGCGGATTGCGTCGAATGCGCGATCCCGTGACGACCACTTCTTCCATTTCTTCGGCCTGTTGAGCACGCGCGAGATCCGCGGGTGCAATCGCGAGGCCCAGGACCAGGGCGGATGCCCCGGCTAGTGCGATTGGAGTTTTCATGTATCCCCCTCCGGTTAGTACCACCGTTGCGTTCCGGCAACGAAACAAGTGCATCGTCACCGAAACATGTATCGAACCGTATCCCCTTGCTTATTGATTGACAGCCGGGCTGTCCTTTCGTTTCAAGCAGTATACGGAAAAGCCGGGTACATGCCCGTTTCTTTGCAATGTTGCGTCTGGACAACATGCAGGGGACGATCTTCCGCCGCGCTGCAATTGCGCTTCGCGATCGGTGATAATCCCCGGCATGCCAATACGAAGAATTCTCCTGATCGCGCTTGCGCTGTTCTGTGCCGTCATCGGCGCGTACGTCCTCGAACTTGCGATCCCCAAGCACGACTATTTCATCGAGCGGCGCGGCGTGCTCACCGAACAGGAAGTCGTCGAGTCGAGCCAGCACGGCGTGGTCAGCAAGCGCGTGCGGCTCGAATCGTCGTCGGGACTCCGCGTCGACATGCGCGTCGTCCGGCCGAAGACCGCACCCGGCGAGACGTTGCCCGTCATCGTGGTGATGGGCGGAGAAGGTACCGGCAAAGACGCCGTCGATCTCGTCGGTGCACCGCAGGGCGTAGCCTATGTTGCGCTCGACTACCCCTACGAAGGCGACCAGGAACTCGACGCGTTCTGGGAATCGCTGACGGCGATACCGGGCATCCAGCAGGCCTTCCTGGATTCGCCGCCCGCAATGTCACTCGCCGTCGACTGGGCGGAGCAGCAGAGCTGGTTCGATCCCGATAGAGTCGAACTCGTGGGCGCCAGCCTCGGCGTCCCCTTCACGGCGGTCGCGGGCGCGCTGGACAGCCGCTTCACGCGCGTCTGGCTGTTGCACGGCGGCGCGGAGAACCTGCCGTGGGTCATGCACGTCGGGCAGCGTTACGTGGAGAACGAATTCCTGCGAGGATTGCTCGCCCGCCTTGCCCTGCTCCTTGTTTATGGCAATTCCTTCGAGACCCTGGACTGGATCCCGGAAATCGCCCCGCGGCCACTGGTCGTCGTCGCGGCCAGGGACGACGACTTCGTGCCACCCGAGGCGCAGCAGCCCTTCGTCGAGGCCGCGGCAACCAGCGAGCACATCGAAGTCGTCTGGACCGAGGGCCGGCACATTCGTCCGACCCGCCGGGATGAGCTCCAGCAGCTGCTCGATATCGTACTGAGCCGAATCGACAGGCGGGGCGCGGCGCGGTGACGAAAAAGGCCACCCGGCTCGTCATCATCGTCGCTGCCGCCGTGCTGGTGCTGATTGCTGCCGCGGCGCTGCTGGTCAACCTGTACCGCGATTCCATAGCGCTCGGCGTTGCCCGCTCGGCGCTGGGCGACAGTGGCGTGGCGGTTACCGAAGTATCGGTAAGCTCCATCAGCCCGTCCGAGGTATTGTTCGACGCCATCGTCCTCGAGCTGGCAGGCGGCGGCACGCTGTTCATCGAAGGCATCGCACTTCCGGTTCATCTTCGCGGTCTCAAAGACAGCAGACTCGATATCGATACCGTCAGGTTCGTGCCCGGCAGCCGGGACTCCGGGCCGATCGGGCTGGCGGCCGGACTGCAGGCTTTTCTCGATGCGCCGGCCGCGACGCCCGGCGCCACGGTCGAGATCCGACGGGTGCTGCTCCCCGGCATGCCGCCCGTGCTGGACGTCGCCTGGCACGCGGATGTGCTGAACCCGACGTTGCGAGCAACCATCGGCGATTTCGAGGTGTTCCTGACCACGACGGAGCTCGCCGGCGGGGAATACAAGGGCTCCATACGCGCCCTGCTCCCGGACGACACGGAGGCCCTGATGGCAGGCTTCCAGCTGGCCCCGGACGACTCGGGCTTCAGGGTCGACGGCCCCTTCAGCGCGCTTCTCGAGCCGCTCCTGCCGGCGCTGCGGGCCGTCGGCGCAATACCCGCCGAAGTCGTTGCGCTCAGCGCCGCGCTCGAGGGCACGTTCGGTTTCACGCTCGACGCCGACGAGTCACGGGCCGTCGAAATCGAGGCGGTGGTCGAGACGCTATCCGCTGCGGCCGTCGCATACCGCGCCGGGGACACCACACTCGAAATTACGGTCACGGAATCGACGCCGGTAAACGCAACGCTCGCTTACCCGTCGCTCGACTGGCGCGGCCAGGTCGCCCGCTCGTCTTTCTCGGTACGCGGCGCGGGATCCGAACTGCCGCCCGTGCGCCTGCATGACAGCGAGTGCCGCTCCGGCATTTATTGCCGCACCGCGCTCGACCTGTCCTGGGACGGCCTGGAAATAGGCGGGCTGACCATCGACAGGCTCAGCGCCAGCGCCGCGGCCGTCGAATTCGTCAGCAAGGACGAGCAGTGGAAAGTGACGGCGCCGGATACGCAGCTGAGGCTCGAAAGCCCGGCGTTCGGCGGACGCGGCGTTCTTGCCCCGAACGTGCGCGCTGACGTCGCGGGGTCAAACGAGCAGGTATCCGCCAAGATTCGGTTCAGTACGCCGGACGGCGGGCTCTCCGGGTCTGCCGACGTCTCGCACCATCTCGTACAGGACCGCGGCGAGTTGTCCGTCGAGAGCGCGGCAATCGAATTCGAAACCCTCAACCTGTCCGGCATCTTCACCGACTGGCCGTACGACTGGGACATCGAAGCCGGCCGCGGCTCGGCGACCGCCGGTATTCGCTGGAGCAAATCGGATGCCGGCTTCGCGTTTGAAGGCACGGTGGCAATTACCGCCGACTCCGTAGCCGGCCGCTACGCCGATATCGGCTTCCTCGGCTTCGACAGCCGGCTGGACGCCGAACTGAACTCGAAAGCGGGGATCTCGTTCGAACCGGCCAGGTTCGACATCGCCCTGGTCGATATCGGCTTCCCGCTCGAGGACATCAGCGGCACGGCCAATCCTTCGATCGACGAATCGGCCGTCAACGTGAGCGCCCTGTCGATGAACGCGCTCGGCGGGACGGTAACCGTGGACCCGTTCCGATACGACATGGACGCGGATACCAACCAGCTGATGCTCCGGGCCAGTGGCGTTCAGCTGCCGTTAATGGCCGGCCTTGCAGACTTGGAAACCGTAACCATCAGCGGAAGCGTGTCCGGAGAGATTCCTGTGACCATACGAGGCAACAACGTGATCATCGACGGCGGTCGGCTCGAGAACGACCCTCCGGGTGGCGTCATCCGCTACGGGGGAGGCGCGGCGACCGGTGTCGTGAACGACGATTCACAGCTGGGCGTCGTCACCCGCACGCTGAGGAATTTCGAATTCGACTCATTGACCTCCGCAGTCAACTACTCTCAGGATGGCGACCTGATTCTGCAGATGCGGCTCAAGGGCATCAATCCAGACGTCGATCCGACGCAGCCGGTGATTCTCAACCTCAATGTCGAGAACAACGTGCCACAGATGCTGCGCAGCCTGCAGGCGACGCGATCGATCGAGGACGTGCTCGAGAAACAGCTCTCGAAATGAAGCTTCCTGCAACACGAGGCATACGTTAAGCTGAGTGAAGGTGCTCTGAAGGTACTGACCATGTCGAAATATTTGCTCATAAGCGTGCTCCTGGTCCTGCTCGCAGGCTGCAGTCCAGTCGTCAGGGTGGAGGCACCGAAGGAGCCGATCGAGATCAATTTGAACGTCAAGATCGAACACCACATTCGCGTACAGGTCGACAAGGAACTCGAAGACCTGTTCGAAGAAGACAGTGAACTGTTTTGAGGGCCGAAACCATGAAACCCGATTTAATCAGGCAATTCGTCGCAGCGCTCCTGCTCGTACTCGCGTTCCAGGGTGCCTGGGCCATCGACCTGCATGCCGCCAAGGAACAGGGGCTGGTGGGTGAAGCCAATACCGGTTATCTCGCCGCGGTCGGCACGCCGAGCGCAGAGGTCAAGGCACTGGTCACCGAGGTCAACGAGAAACGCAAGGCCGAGTTCGAGCGCACGGCGAAGAAGACCGGGGCTACCCTCGTGCAGGTCCGGGCCCGCTTCTACGAGCTGGCGGTTCAGCGCACCGAACCGGGCCATTACTACCAGGACGCAAGCGGCAGCTGGAAGCAAAAGTAAGGGCTTCT
>Ga0316187_10001004_pt1 | contig 23652 bp, 21 predicted proteins | sample CroRivburrow1_MG_FD_204927 | JGI IMG/M metagenome (GOLD analysis project Ga0316187, IMG submission 204927) | Coastal sediment microbial communities from Maine, United States - Cross River worm burrow 1 | ecosystem: Environmental > Aquatic > Marine > Coastal > Sediment | place: USA: Maine...
TACTGTCGCTTCATCACTGCTCTCGGCCAGGAGTTTTGTCGCTTCGCGCTCGAAGCCACGCCTGTTCAATACGCCCGTCAGCGGGTCAGACGAAGCGATGGATTCCATACGTGTTTCTTCTGCCTTTCGATCGGTAATATCAACCAGTGTTATCGCTACATCTTCACCAACGGGTTCCGCGATCATGCGTAGCCAATGCCCGCGCCCGTTACCGGTTATTCGGGCTTCGATATCGAGTTCTTTTTGGTTAAACGTCGCACGTTCGAATTGCCTGAATAGATGTTCGGCTTCAGCAGCATCCATCCCGGTCGACACCTTCGTCATAATTTCCTCGCCCAGGGCGCCAATCAAGTCCTCAACCGGTACTTTCAGGAACTCGCTGGCAGCAGAGTTCGCGAAGATGCAACGTAGTGCATCGCGTCCGTCTGCGTTTTTAACCCAATGCATACGCAATATGCCGTTCACGGAGTGGTCGATCAGTGTGCGCAGTAGTTTTTCGCTGCTTTGTACTTCTTTCTGGGCGCGCTCTACGTCGCTAACGTCCCTGAACATCAAGACACGTCCTGTGCGGGCGAGCGCCTTGTTCGGTGAGATCGGTGTTACCTGAAGGTGTAGATAACGCCCGGTTGCTGTCATCATCTTCTGCGGCTTGCCGGTGCTCAGTGCCTCATAGACCTCCGGCACATCCTCGCCGAATACAGACTCCAGTGATTCCCGCAGCGCGGTATGCTCGCTGATATTCAGTAAAGATTCGGCCCCGTGGTTCAGGCCAATGATTCGTTTCTGGTCATCAACGACGATGACCGGATCCTGCATATTCTGAAACACGGTTTCGTACGCCAGCGGCGAATACTCGATGATTCGTTCGCCGATAATCAGCCAGGCGTAAATCGGCAGCATTGCGGCGAATACGAGTGGAAGGATTGAAATTGTATCCGGACCGAGACCAAGGTCGTTCGCACCAGCGGCAAGAATTGGTACTACCGCCGAACCGGCCAGCAGGAACAATCCGCGACGCTGCGCGGGCGCCACCGCCGTACTGTGCAACAGCAAAGTCATGACACTCAGCAGTATCATTGTGTAACCGTACGGTGCGTGTACGAACAGGTACCATGGACCCCACTTTTCCGGTCGCGTGAGGAATTCGCCAGCTTCGTTGACAGTGGGCAACTGCCACATCAACTCATGATATTCGTTGGTCGATGCAAAGATAATTGAGCAGACAGGCAGCACGAGCATCAGCGCTATCTTGGTTTTTGACGTATTGGATCCGGTGTACTGACGAAAACAAATTAGCAACGCGATTGGCACCAGCGCAGTACCGACGTAGTGGCCCAGATGACCAATCGAGAACACCCGGTAAGTCGGTGCAATCATTTCGGCGGCACCGCCGAACACCCAAACACCGATCACAACGAATGTGATACCGAGCGGCAGACTACCAAACTCGCGGACGCCACCGGCAACCCGGACACCCAGCAGGATGTAGCAAACAGCACTAAAGCCTAAGAGCACAGATAATATGGCGTCGAGCGGCATTTTGGTGGTTCCGGGCCTATTGAACAGAATGTAGACCATGGTACTGGCCGCAAGCCATTGATTCTGGGACACGATCCACAGCTTTTAGCGCTCGTCTCCGTCATATGTGGTCATATACTCTCAGGTCGGACCCTTCTCCGGGTGGCGCAGGCTATTGAATCGTGCAACATGATGATTTTGAATATGTTTTCGGCCCGGCAGGAGGTTAGAATCAGAACTGCGACGCGCGGTCCGAATCACAAGAATCGATAACGGAAAGGACAGCTGGAAATGCCCCTCGACATTACATTCACCTTGAGCGACTGCGACCTGGATCACTTCCAGAAAATCATCGATCAATCGAAAACGGCGGTCGCTCGCCAGAGCGATGAACAGATAGAAGCCGCGGCAAGGACATTGATCTCCGATGCCGGCAACACCAGTTTGCCGAATTACATTGCCGAGCGACTGGCCAAGCTTGAGGTCGTGATCAATATGGCGAGTGATGCAGAATGGGCGCTGAATGAAGAAGAAAGAAGCCGGATCCTCGGCGCGCTGGTGTACTTCTGCAATCCGGAGGACCTCATTCCGGACACGGTTCCCGGTCTTGGATTCCTCGATGACGCGATTTACGTGGAGATTATTGTTCGCGAGCTGAAATCGGAAATCGACTACTACGAGGAATTTTCCCGGTTCCGGACAGAAGAAGAAGTCCGCCGCAAAGAACAAGGCCTCGACCCGTATGTCGATCGCGAAGCATGGCTCGCCGACAAACGTGCAGCACTGCACAAGAAAATGCGAAAGCCCCGCCGAGCCCGTGGCGGGTGGCGCCTGCGCTGGTAGAAAAACCGGGGTCGAACCGGAGTTTAAGAAGAGATGTATTCTGATCCTACTTTCTTAAACTCCGGTTCGACCCCGGTTTTCCTATTTTTTGTGCCTGTAAAGCCAAATATAGCGCCTGCTATGTAGCAAAACTGCCAATTGGTTCCGATGTCATTCGACATAATCGTTCAAGATTTAGGGTTGATGAACAGAATTCTGAAAATTGTTCGGTCAGCCGTTCCCGATACGCAGGTTCAGCTACGACCGGAGGCCTATGGCGGCGCGGGTATCCGGCATTTTTTGCGGGACGTGATTGCGATGGCCAACGCGTCTGTGGACGGGCGCCGATACATTATTACCGGCGTCGAAGTCGACCAGAAAGGCCAGAAGAATGTGCATGGTGTCGATCGTAATGACTTCTCAGGTAATCCGGCCTATCAGTCACTGGTGACCGATTATATTGAGCCGCCCATTCGCATCACTTATCAACGTGTTTCTTTGGATGGAAAACACGTCGGTGTATACGAGATAGGCAATTGCCAGGACCGACCGTACATGATGCGCATGGACCAGTCCGAGAAACTGCGCCGAGGTGATGCTTATGTTCGTCGCCAGGATACGATTGTGAAAATGGGGCGGCAACAACTGCAGGAGTTGTTCGAACGAAAGTTTCACGATTCCGTGTCCGGAGGCAGAATCGAGATCGGGTTTCCTGGTGAAATTATTCACAAGGACCTTCGAATACCGACCGTCGAATTAGCGAAACTTCCGTCGGCCCTGGCGGGCACCAAATTGAATCAGCTCATCGATGTCCAGTCGCAGAAGCACAGCGCGGGTTCGACCACAGTGATCGCGCGCCTGACGCATGCACGCCTGTTTGGATCCGATGATCCTTACAAGGTCCGAACACCGGCGGAACTGGTGGATGAGATGAAGCAGCTCAAACGCAAACATCGCATCGAAGATGAGCACTTCCTGTTCGAGCGTCACGGCAAGCCATTGCAGCTGGTTGTATTAAACCAGGGTGACGAACCGATTGAAGACGCGTCGCTAACAGTGACACTGCCGCGGCACGATGCGTTTTACATCGCCGATCGTCTCCCAGGAAAACTCATCAATGGCGAACACGTCGAGAGAGGCTCTGCAGAGCAGACAGACTATCCTGCCGTCAACGTCAAAGACGACCTGGTGGATATATCCTGTACGCTGGGCGACGTGCCTCCGCATGTGCCGATCAATGTATACAGTACCCCGGTACGCGTTTGCGTCGGCTCGGCGCTTAAAGGCCGGAAAGTAGGTATTCGATATTCGCTATTTGGACGGAACCTGAGAACGCCCGCAAAAGGCAAATTGCGACTTCTGTTTTAGTTATTCTTGACTGGCTTGTCCGTACACAATATCGAACAACTCCGGACGGCTCTCGCGCATTTCTTCGGGCGTCAACGCATCCAGCTCGTGCGGAAACACCAGCCACTCGGACGTCTCGTGAAGGTAATAATCAGGAATCACATCGGTTTCATTTCTCGATGGCTTGAACCATGGGACTGCGACTCGAATATCCTCCGGCGTGTTACCACGCGCGCGCCGCGTGAGCTCGTCAATGACGGCAACGATGGTATTCCCGGTATCAAAAACATCATCGACGATTAGCACGCGATCATCGTGGCACACTTTCTTGATGATGTAGTTGAGCCCGTGCACCGCGACAGCACCGCGCTCGTCGACACCCATATAGGAAGACGTGCGGATCGCGATGTGGTCAGACTCGACACCGCAATACGAAAGAATCTCCTGCACGGCCATGCCCACCGGTGTGCCGCCACGCCAGATGGCAATTATGAGCGTTGGCTCGAAACCGCTTTCGAGAACCTGCAAGCCAAGGTTAAAGGAGTCCTCGAGGAGACCCTGCGCGGTTAGTACCGTCTTTTCCATTATGCCGCCCTGCCGCCCGCTCGCTGCGGGCTTGTCGTTGTCGTATTTTGAGTGAATACTACAGCACAGCTCGAGACTCTGAGAACAATTAATGAACAAGAGAATCATCCCGGCAAATGACCTGCTGCTCGACTCATTCAGGCTTGCCGCCAACATTTATCAGGCCGGATTCCAGCCTGATTTTCTGGTTGGCCTCTGGCGCGGTGGCAGCGCAGTTGGGATTGCCGTACAGGAAGGGCTGGATCATTTCGGCGTCAGCACGGATCACATCGCGATTCGCACGTCCTATCGAGGGCGCGAACTGTATACGCAAATGCTTGACAAGTCAGAGTCGATCCGCGTTCACGGCCTGCAATACCTGCTCGAAAACCTGTGCGCCGAGCACTCACTACTCATCGTGGATGACGTATACAGCAGTGGTTCCAGCGTCAACGCCGTGATCGAGCAATTGAAGCGAAAAACGCGGCGAAATTTGCCAAAGGACATTCGTATCGCGTCTGTCTGGTACCGCCCGACCGAACGCACAGTTCGCCCGCCTGAATACTTTGTTCACGAGACCACGGACTGGCTGGTATTGCCGTATGAGTTATCTGGAAATTCGGTCCAGGAACTACGCGAGCAACGCCCCGAACTCAAATCGATTATTGATCGTCTCGAAGGACTCCAAAAACGACCGGCAGCCTAGGCCGAGTAAGCTTCCTTTCCTGCAAGATATGTCGCACAGACAGCACGATCATCGCCCAACATCATTAGCGCGAAAAGTTTTTCCGCGACATCGTCGGTTGACGCGAGACGTCGCCTGGTGATGGATGCCGGCGCTGAATCCAGCACAACGAAGTCGGCCTCTTTGCCGCTTTCGAAATTGCCGATTCTGTCATCGAGGCTGAGTGCTTCTGCACCGCCAAGCGTTGCCAGGTAAAAGGCGGAGAATGCCGGCAATGATTGTCCCTGCAAATGCAGAACTTTGTATGCCTCGCTGAGCGTCCGCAGCTGATTCAGGCTGGTGCCTCCACCAACGTCGCTCCCGATACCTGTTTTTATGTTTGCATCGCGCGCCGCCTGGTAGTCAAACAGGCCGCTGCCAAGAAACAGATTGCTTGTCGGGCAGAATGCGATCGATGCATTCTTCGCGGCCATGGTGCTACGATCCTGGTCATCGAGGTACAGGCAGTGTGCGAATACCGAGCGATCACGCACGAGGTTATGCTGGTCGTAGACATCCAGGTAGCTGCGGCTTGACGGGAACTGCCTCGCGATCAAATCAACTTCTTCTGTATTTTCGGCCAGGTGCGTATGTACATAAACATCCGGGTATTCGGTAGCGAGTCGACCGGCCGCCTCAAGTTGCTCGTCCGATGAAGTAACCGCAAATCTGGGCGTAATCGCATAGGACAACCGGCCATTCTCATGCCATTTTTCGATCAGCGCTTTACTGTCCGCATAGGCTGATTGCGGCGTATCGCAAAGATCGTCGGGGCAGTTGCGGTCCATCAGAACCTTGCCTGCAATCAATCGCATATCGCGTTTTTTCGCAGCTTCAAATATCGCGTCGACCGATACCGGATGCACTGTCGCGAACACCATTGCAGTAGTGGTGCCGTTACGCAATAACTCATCAGCGAAAAATTCGGCGACTTCCTGAGCGTGCGCCGGATCGGAAAATTTTTGTTCGACCGGGAATGCGTACCGGTCGAGCCAGTCGAGTAATTGTTCACCATAGGAAGCGATGATATCGACCTGGGAATAATGAACATGGCAATCAACAAAACCGGGCACGACCAATTTGCCACGCAGGTCAATCAGATCAGTATGTTCCGACAGGCCCGGCAACAGGTCCAAGGCATTGCCCAGAACTTCAACGACGCCGTTTTTGACGATAAGCAAACCGTCATCCAGGTACTCAATGGCACTTTCATCCGCATGCGGACCTGGGTCCGCCAGGCAATGAAAAAAAGAAGATCGATAGGCAGTGTTCATCGAGTAAGTCAGATGTCGACCAGGATCGGGTCGCCGAGATAATGCTCGTCGCAATTGTCACCATTGCCGCCGCGATCAACAATCATGAACTCCTGCCCTTCCTGCATCGCAATGATCGGTATGTGCCAGACGCCCTTGTGGTAGTTAATTCCCTGCCGGCCGTTGGTCACGAATGCGGCAATGTCTTGGGTCTCTATGTCTTCGCCGGCAGGTGCAACCACAACAACGAACTGGAATGCGGTCAGCGGCATAAATGCCTGGGTACCCCTGGGGTGTCGCTCCAGCATATCAATGCGATAGGGCATCGACGTTGCTGAGCGGCAGCGCGCAATGCTGATGGACGGTTGACCGCCATCGTCCGAATCAATGTCAATCTGCGCCAGGTTGCCGTATCGCTCGAACCTTGCCTCGTTCATTATTTTTTTGTTGCCAGCGACTGCTTCGAGTACGTCGCCAAAGGGCGCAAAACGTTCAGCGGTGAGCGGCAATGCGGTCATTGAAGAGCTCATGATGGTCTGCCGATGATACGCACGCGACTGATACCCCCGTCCGGGTAAATGGACAGTCGAAGGTGCGAAACGACGCCCAGGTCGTTCAACTCGCCTTCAAACCAGTGCTGTGTGTCCATTTTGAGTTTCTGTTGCGGCAATAGCTCCGGCCAGTCACGACTCGTTTCTTCCACGTTTTGCAGGTCTGCATCACTGAGCAATGTGGCCTGCAGCGATGCGCGGTCCGGGTAATTTCCCTTGAAGTGTGCAGTATCGATTTCGATGCGCTCGATGACACCAGGATGCCCAAGCGCGAGAATAACCCAGTCATTGCCCGGCTTGCGTCGGCGCGCAGTTTCCCAACCATCTCCCATGTTGATTCCGCGGCCGGGCAAATTCAGATTGTGTTTGCTACCAAAATGCTGATCGTTACAGAGAATCGCTCGACCACCATTCTCCAACGCGAATAAGTCGAGATAATCGTCCCTGGATACTTCGCTCCAATCCGGCTTCACCTCGCCAAAAATACGCAGTCGCGCGATACCGCCGTCCGGATATATGTGCAGTCGAACATGCGTAAACGCCCGGTCATTGTTAATGTGGAGGAAATGATGCGAGTCGCCCTGCAACGCGATTCGCGGCTGGATCTCTTGCCAGTCGGCGTCTTCACCAGGGTTGTCCTGTTCGTTGACGCAGGCTTCGATCGAGGCCTCCGGCGGGAAATTGCCGGTAAAGTGGCTGGTGTCGACATCGAACCCGCGGATGACGCCGTGAACGCCCAGGCGAATTACACAGAAATCATGCCCCTCGCTTCGTTTGCGGCGACTTTCCCAGCCATCCATCCACTTGCCGTTGTCATCGAACTTGTCAGCGATGAATACCGGGTCTGCCGGATCGATCAGGCGTGATTTGTCGGCGAAAAAATCGTCTGTCGCAAACATAACGCGAGTGCCCAGCCGTGGTTGCTCCAGGCGAATCCATCGATGAAAAGGATTGTCAATATCGTCGGCCATCTCAGCTCATCGCCTCAATTCGCAATCGTGCGATCTTGTGAATTTCGCGGATTGCTGTTTCGAATTCGGTCTCTGCGTCATTTTCAAGTCGCTTACTGAATGCCGCAAGAATCTTGTGTCGGTTGCTGTTTCTTACAGCCATGATAAATGGAAAATCGAATTTCTCCTTGTACGCCGAATTAAACGCCACGAACTGCGCAAATTCTTCGTTCGTGCACTGATCGATGCCTGCGCTTGATTGCTCTTCATTCGACTCGACTGTCAGCTCACCGCGAACTGCGGCACGCCCTGCCAGGTCCGGATGGGCTCGAATCAGCCTGAGTTTTGTGTCGCGATCCGCAGCATCTACACACTGTGCAAATACCCGCACGAGTTCGTCGGGCGAGGCGTTTGCCGCTGTATCGAACGATTGCTCAGCAACCCAGGGCGAGTGCTCATACACACCACCGAAGCGTTCGACGAACTCGGCACGTGACGATGTTTCGGCAGTCTCAGCCATTCACACTGGCTCCGCCGGATGGTTTTCCATCCAGTGATTCGCGATATCTATTCGCCGGGTCACCCACACCTGCTCATGTTTGCCGATGTAATCCAGAAATTTCTCCACAGCAGCAGCACGACCCGGCCTTCCTGCCAGTCGGCAATGCAAACCGATGGACATCATCTTCGGAGAGTCTGCGCCCTCTTTGTATAAGGTGTCGAATGTATCTTTCAGGTAGTCGAAGAATTGCACCGCGGTATTGAATCCCTGCGCGGTGGCGAATCGCATGTCGTTGCTGTCCAGCGTATAGGGAACCATCAGTAATGGCTTGCCATACGAATAGTCCCAATACGGCAGATCGTCGGCGTACGTATCGGCGCAATAGACGAATTCGCCATCCTCCTTCGCGATCTGCAGGCTGCGTGGACTGCAACGCCCGAGATACCATCCGGCCGGCTTTTTGCCTGTTAGCGATTCGTGCAAGGCCACCGCACGCCGCAAATGCGCTCGCTCGACCGACTCCTCGACAAACTGGTAGTCGATCCAGCGATAACCATGGCTGGCGATTTCCCAGCCCACGCTTTTCATCGCTTCAACAGCGTCCGGGTTGCGTTCCATCGCCATCGCGACGCCGAAGACGGTAACCGGGGCGTTTCGATCGCTGAATATTCGATGCAGACGCCAGAAACCTGCGCGCGATCCATACTCGTAAATCGACTCCATGTTCATATGGCGCTGCCCGCGTAGCGGGATGGCACCAATAATTTCCGATAGAAAGGCCTCCGAGGCATCGTCCCCGTGCAAGACGCAACTCTCGCCGCCCTCCTCGTAATTAATGACGAACTGCACGGCGATGCGCGCATCGCCCGGCCAATGGACTTCAGGCGGACTGCCACCATAGCCGGTCATATCTCTCGGGTATCTGGATTCGGTCATGGCGTTTTTTGCAATGTCTGGTACCAGTCATTGATGAGACGACGTTCGTCTTCGGTCATCTTCGTCAGATTGCCAATTGGCATGATCCGAAGCGCAAAGGTCTGCTGGTAGATACGATTCGCTTCGGCAATTATTTGCTCGTCGCTATCAAGGATAACGCCTGCCGGTGCGGCGGGGAATGCAATGTGCGTGGGTTTGGCCGAATGACAGGTCGTGCAGCGCTCATAAATGACGGTGCGAATTTCAGCGATGCCCACGTTCGAAGTCGCCGTTTGTTCCGCCCTGGGAGCGATAGCGACGGCTGTCGCAATCAGAACCAGAACGGCAATGACCAACGGAACCGGTGAAGCATTGCCTTTGTGTCGCGCAACGAAATAGACACGAATCAACGCCCCGGCAAGCGAGATGGCAATCAGGATGGCCCAGTTGTATTCATGTGCATACGTCAGCGCGAAATGATTGCTGGTCATGACAAACAAGACCGGCAACGTGAAATAGGTATTGTGGACCGAGCGTTGCTTGCCCTGTATACCCGGCAACGGATCAGGCGCCTCACCTCGACCGGCCGCCTCCACCATCTTGCGTTGCCCCGGAATGATGATCATGAAAACGTTCGCCACCATGATCGTGCCGAGGATGGCGCCGAAATGAATATAGGCGCCTCGTCCGCTGTACAGCTGACACAAACCCCAGGCGAGTATCGCCACGAAAATGAAGAGTACGGCACTCAGGGCGGACTCATTCCGTCCCAGTGGTGAACGGCACAGGCCGTCGTAAACAATCCAGCCGCCGATCAGTAGCAATAAGGCAATGGTCACCGCCATGACGGGCGACAGGTCCGCGACGGTCGGATCGATCAGGTACACCTCTGCGCTGTACCAGTAAACCAGGGCCAGCAAAAACATGCCGGAAATCCAGGTTGTATACGCTTCCCACTTGAACCAGTGCAAAGTCTCGGGCAACACCTGTGGTGCAACTCGATATTTTTGAGCGTGGTAAAAGCCACCTCCGTGAACGGACCAAAGCTCACCGCCTACGCCTTTTTCGTCGTCTGTTGCGAGATTTGGCGGCTGCAGATGATTGTCGAGCCAGACGAAATAAAACGACGAACCGATCCAGGCGATGCCGGTGATGAAGTGAATCCAGCGGCCGAGAATATTCAGCCATTCAATAATGTATGCGTCCATAGTTTTATTCTTATAACGCGCGAACGATGTCGGTCGGCGGTAACTCAACCCTGCTCGCAGCAGTGGCCTGAATCTGCAGCAATTCGGCTGCGACCGCAATGGCAATTTCTCGAGGTTGCTTGCCTGGGATACCAGCAACACCGATGGGACAGGTCAACTCTGCCAGCATCTCGTCCGACACACCTTGCTTGCGCAACAATCGCTCAAAGCGTCGACGTTTTGAGAGCGAGCCGATGAGTCCGCAATAAGCTGCGTCGCGCCGTCGCAGAATCTGGTCGCAAATGTCGAGATCCAGCGAATGGCTGTGGGTCATGATCAGGTAAAACGTTCCCGACGGCATACTGGCCACGTCAGCACCGGGCGACGCAGACTCTATTGTGACGACATTTGACGGCAGGTCTTCCGGAAATATGTCTTTGCGACTGTCGATCCACTTGACCCGACAATCCAGTCCCGCAAGTGTCGCCACGGTTGCCGAACCGACATGACCTGCGCCGAAAATAGCGACGACAAAGGACTGTTGCGAATCCTGAATCGCGCTTAACTCTTGTACTATGTCTGCCAACTCCTCCGTTACAGGTTCGAACAACACATCGACTACACCGCCACAACACTGCCCACAATTGCTGCCCAACGGAAATGTCCGGACTAATTCATCTTGATCCGACTCGGCGGCCCTGATCTGTTCAACAGCGATCCGGATGCATTGATATTCCAGTTCACCACCCCCGATGCTGCCAACGGTCTCGGTGAGCGTCACCAGCATTCTTGCACCGGCATCGCGCGGTGCCGAACCACGGACCTTCGCGACTGTTACCAGGCAAGCGGGTTCACCTCGCTCAATCACCTCGGAAAGCCCCTCAAGCAGACTACGCACCGGGGTCGCCTCGCTGGCGCATGACCGCGTTCAATACTGACTCCGGCGTCGCGGGCGCATGCAGCACCGGCAATGTCGTATCTTGTCCAACGCTCGCCACTGCGTCTCGAATCGCCTGGAAAACGGAGATCCCGAGCATTAATGGAGGCTCGCCGACCGCCTTGGATCGATAGATGGTGTCCTCGCTATTTGCTCGCGACTCGAGAATCCTGACGTTGAATTCCACCGGCAGATCGGAACACGTGGGTATTTTGTATGTTGACGGTGCATGTGTTTTTAGTTCACCACTTTCATTCCACCATAACTCTTCCGTGGTCAGCCAACCGGCACCCTGCACGAATCCACCTTCGATTTGTCCCAGGTCGATTGCCGGATTCAGCGACCGGCCGCAATCGTGAAGAATATCGACACGCGTCAGCCGGTGTTCGCCAGTCAACGTATCCAAAACGACTTCCGACACGGCCGCACCATATGCGTAGTAGAAAAACGGCCTGCCACTGAACGTCGATCGATCGTAGTTAATCCTTGGTGTTTTGTAGAATCCCGTGGAAGAAAGAGATACGCGATTAAACCAGGCAAGGTGCGCCAACTCGGCGAAGCTGATGACCTCATTACCGGCAGTCACTTTGTTATTACTGAAGTTGACACTGGTTTCATCGACTGAGAAATGCTCTGCCGCAAACCGAGTCAATCGTCCCTTGATCGTGGCGGCTGCAGCCTGCGCCGCTTTGCCGTTTAAATCTGAACCGCTGGACGCCGCGGTAGCCGACGCATTGGGGACTTTGCTGGTGTCGGATGCCGTAATCTTTATGTTGTCGATATCAATCTGCAGTTCTTCAGCAACGACTTGGGCGACCTTGGTAAACAGGCCCTGGCCCATTTCGGTACCGCCATGATTCAGGTGTACGGTGCCGTCGGAGTAAACGTGTACGAGTGCGCCCGCCTGGTTCAGATGCGTGGCAGTAAATGAAATACCGAATTTGACGGGCGTCAGGGAAATACCGCGCTTCAGCACGCGACTGGTCGCGTTAAATTCGCGAATCTCTGCGACGCGAGCACCGTAGTCGGAACTGGCTTCCAGATCATCAACGATTTCGTTCAGGATATTATCATCGACCAACTGCAGGTATTGCGTCGTATTACGCTCATCCGTTCCATAAAAATTCAGCCGACGAACGCTCAACGGGTCCTTGCCGAGGTGTCGTGCAATATCGTCGACAATATTTTCGATAGCGAACATGCCTTGCGGCCCACCGAAACCCCTGAACGCGGTATTCGACACGGTATTTGTTTTGCACCGATGCGAAACGATCGTGACGTTGTCCAGGTAATAGGCATTGTCACAATGAAACATGGTGCGATCGTTGATCGCGCCGGACAAATCGGCGGACATTCCGCATCGGGACGCGAACATGAATTCGACGCCTTCGATCTGACCGTCGTCATTGAAGCCAACATCGTAGTCGATGACGAAATCGTGCCGCTTGCCCGTCATGATCATGTCGTCGTCACGATCAAGGCGTAGCTTGCACGGACGTCCCGTTGCGCGTGCCATGATCGCGGCAATACATGCGATTTGTGCCGGCTGGCTTTCCTTGCCACCAAATGCACCGCCCATGCGCCTGCATTCGACGACGACATCTTTTGACTGAGCCCCAAGCGCCGCCGCAACCAGGTGCTGTATCTCGCCGGGGTGTTGCGTCGAGCTGTATACGAACATGTCGCCGCCCTCAAGCGGCAACGCCATGCTTATCTGCCCTTCGAGGTAAAACTGATCCTGGCCGCCCAGTTCCATGCGCCCCTGCAGCCTGTGTTTGGCCGCCTTCAGAGCGGCATCACTGTCACCGCGCCTGAGCGTTTCGCTCGGTAATACAAACGACCCGGACTCAACGGCTGTCATAGGGTCCAGTATGGCTTCGAGTTCGTCATAATCGACTATCGCCAATCGGGTGGCTTTGCGTGCCTGGTCGACCGTCTCCGCGGCAACAGCAAACATTGCCTGGCCTGCATACTGCACGAGCCCTGGAGCGAGAATCGGATCGTCCGCAACGACCGGGCCGAAATTGTTCTCGCCCGGTATATCGTCCACGGTGATGACATGCACGACGCCTGGCGCATTGATTACAGCTTCCAGGTCCATCTTCCGAATCCGGGCATGCGGCTTGGTGCTTAGACCAATGGCCATGTGCAGCAAGTTCTTTGACTCAACAATATCGTCCGTGTAGGTCGCATCGCCAGCAACATGCAGTAGAGCGCTGTCGTGTGGCACGGAATCGCCAACCGTGCCGCGAATTGCGTTCATGGAGTCAGCGCCCATAGTTGTATACATCCGTGGCAACATTCTGACCGCTGGTTTCCAGCCAGAAACGGTAGAGCAGGTTCTGGCAAACCCTCATTCGGTAGCCTGCGGTAGATCGCATATCTGAAATTGGCTGGAAATCGCTAGCGAGTTTTGCCATCGCCGCGCGCACAGACGATTCGTTCCATTGCTCGCCGTGAAGCAATTTCTCGGTTTCGACAGCCCGTTGTGGAATCGCGGCAAGTCCTCCGTACGCTATTCGCACATCGCGGACCGCACCTTTCTCCAGGCGCAACCAGTACGCACCGCATACGGCTGAAATATCCTGATCGAATCGCTTCGAAACTTTAAAACTTCGGAGTACCGAGTCGCCGGCCAATCGCGGGATACGAATTCGTTCGACGAACTCGCCGCCAGTCAGCGCATTCTGTTGATAGCCCAGGTAAAACTGGTCTAATGGCAGCGCTCGTGTAGCGGTCCCTTTGCGAAGAACCAGGCTGGCATCCAGTACCAGCAAGGCTGGCATAGAATCACCGATGGGTGACCCGTTGGCAACGTTGCCACCCAGCGTTCCGGCATTTCGTATCGGTGGAGAAGCAAAGCGCGTGAACAGATCATGCAACTGTGGATAATGCTCGTCCAGAACAGGCATCGCATCGCTGAGCGTTGCAGCGGCACCGATTTCGATGGTGTCATCATCGGCCGAGATATCAGCCAGGCCCGCGACCTTGCCGGTGTAAATAATGGTCTGTAATTGCTTGTGTTGCTTGGTCACCCACAAGCCGATATCCGTCCCGCCCGCGAGAACGGTTGCTTCCGGAAAAGTCTCAAGCAACTCGGCAAATTCAGCAATGCTCACTGGCGCATAAAATCGTCGATCACCCTTTGCGATCGACAGCGACAAACCGTTGTCCAGCGCTTTGATTGCAGCAACTTTATTCTTTTCATCGGCGAGCGGTTCGCTGCTGGCGCCGTCGCACGTTCGCATCCAGTCCCGGGGCTTCGCGCCCGGTGATTCGTACATCTTCCGGGCAGCATCAACAATGGGTTTGTAACCCGTACACCGGCACAGATTTCCAGCCAGAGCATCGTCTATTTCCCGGCGCGTCGGATTACTGCTGTTCTTGAATTGAGCGAAAAGGGACATGACGAAACCGGGGGTGCAAAATCCGCACTGGGAGCCATGACAGTCAACCATGGCTGCCTGCACCGGATGCAGGGCGCCATCCGCGCCACTCAGGCTTTCGACGGTTATCAGCTCGCGCCCGTCCAACGTCGGCAAAAACTGTATGCACGAATTGACCGCGCGAACCTGAAGTCTTGAACCACTTCGATCCAGATCAACGAGTGCCACTGTGCACGCACCACAGTCACCTTCAGCGCAGCCTTCCTTGGTTCCGGTTCTTCCGAGATCTTCGCGCAGATACTGCAACACCGTTCGCGTGGGGTCGACGTCGGTCACGGTGATGACTTCACCATCAAGGATAAAGCGAATAGCGTCTTTTTGATTTGCCCCCTCGCTGCCACTCATCGAATTCAGGACCCTCGGTAAGTGGAATAGCTCCAGGGGGATACCAGCAACGGCACATGATAGTTTTGCCCGTCAACCAGCGAAACCCGAATCACTACGTCGTCCAGAAACGGCGGCTCCGCCAGCGGCAAATCTGTACCATGAAAATATGCGCCGATCGCAAACTCGAGCTCATAGGTGCCGGCCCGAAACGTTTCGTCATTGAGCAAGGGTTCGTCGGTGCGTCCATCTGCACTGGTCACCGATGATGCAACCAGGTGGCGATCGCCCTGCAACGAAAATAATTTGACGCTTATGCCCTGCCCCGGCATGCCCTGCGCAGTATCGAGAACGTGTGTGCTCAGTCGAGCCATATGCCACTCTTTACCTGGTGCAACCAATTGCTCATAGTATGCGATTACTTCTGCAAAGGGTATGGGCTGTGACTATCACTAAAATCATTCCTTCGATATGCGTTGGAGTGCTCGTTGCTGGCTGCCAATTTGACCATGGCAGCACGCCGGATCTCGAGTTTGTAACGGCTCCCGGTACGGAGGGTTTGAACCTTCCCTTCTCGCCTGCTGTGCGAGTGGATAATACGATCTATCTGTCCGGCAATATCGGGGTCATCCCGGGCACGCTTGATCTTGCCCCCGGTGGAATCGAGGGCGAAACCCGTCAGACGATGGAAAACATCAAGGCCGCCGTCGAACTCGCAGGCTCGTCGATGGATCGCATCGTCAAATGCACCGTCTTCATCGCGGATATCTCGGAATGGGGCGCAATGAACAGCGTCTACGTGACCTATTTTGATGTTCCGCCGGCAAGAAGTGCCTTCGGTGCCAACGGTTTGGCGCTTGGAGCGCTGGTTGAGATTGACTGCATCGCGGCCGCCAAATGACACTTTACGCCCGGCTGGTCGTTCTTTGCCTGTGCCTGTTCGTTGCGGCGTGTTCGCAATCGAAAAATGAACAAGACCCGTACCTGATCCTGATATCGATCGACGGATTCGGCTGGAAACTCCAGGACGCGAATGACACGCCAGGACTGGATCGAATTGCCGCCTCCGGCGTGCGTGCGTCTGCAATGCAACCGGTCTATCCGGCGATGACGTTCGCGAATCACTATTCGATCGCGACGGGCCTGTACCCGTATCAGCACGGCATCGTCGATAATGATTTTCCGAACGCCGACCGAAGCGCCTGGTATCACGTTTGGGATCGCAATGCTGTTGGAGACAAGAGCTGGTACGGCGGTGAGCCGATCTGGGTTAGCGCCGAGAAAAACGGCATGACCAGTGCCGCGTTCTTTTTTGTAGGAACCGAGGCGCCGGTCGGCGGCTATTCACCGACCTACTGGAACAAGTTTGACGCGTCGATCCCGGGCGAGAATCGTGTCAGGCAGGTACTCGACTGGCTGACACTCCCCGAGGATGATCGACCGCACATGATCACGCTGTACTTCGAACATGTTGACACCGCCGGGCATGAATACGGCGTCGGATCCTGGGCGCATGAAGTTGCTGTCGGACAGGTGGATGGTTACCTGGTGCAACTACTGGATGGAATCGAGCAACTCGATATCAAGGACGATGTGTCAATCGTCGTCGTATCCGATCATGGGCAGGCTCAGTATCAAACCGAGAGTGACGCTTTTGTCATTAGCGATCACGTTAACCTGAAAGGGCTCACCGCCGTGGATCACGGCAGCTACGTCGCAATCTATATGGACCAGTACGACCTGGCACAGGCGCAGAATATTCGAGATGTCATAAATACCAACTGGAACGACGGGCGCGCCTACCTGCGTAGTGAATCGCCGGAACACTGGCGCGTTCCCGACGATCCGAGATTCGCTGATATCGCTGTGCTCGCCAATCCGCGTTACAGAGTCGTCTCAAATCGAGAGCAAGCATTAAGATTCGACGGTGCAGATCACGGCTGGGACCCGACTTTTGAAGAAATGCATGGAATTTTTCTTGCCACCGGCCCTCGACTGCCCGTTGGAATGAAAACAGGAAAAATCAACAACGTGGAAGTCTACCCAATGATGATGGATATCCTTGGGCTGCCACTGCCCGACAACTTCGATACCACGGGAAACACCCTGCTTCCGCTACTGAAATAATCTAAAGAAAAGAGGTCATAAATCGGGGTCAGACTTTAGTTTTCTTCCAACTCCTTCCCGCAACCACGAGAGGTCATAAATCGGGGTCAGACTTTAGTTTTCTTCCAACTCCTTCCCGCAACCACGAGCGTCTCAGGAAAACTAAAGTCTGACCCCAATTTATCCGCAACCACGAGCGTCTCGGGAAAACTAAAGTCTGACCCCAATTTATCCGAGACGCTCGCGGTCGCGGGGAAACTGAAGTCTGACCCCGATTTATCCACAGACAAGAAAGGTCAGACCCCGTTTTTCTTGACGAACTTCAGGTAGATCATCAGAGATGCGACGAGGCCAACCCCGCACAGTCCGGCAACGGTGAAGAAGAAATAACGATAGCCTGCGGCGCCCGGGTAATTGTCGATCAGCACGCCGCCGAGCAAGGGCATGAAGATGTCTGGCGTGAAACCGATCGCCGATACAATGCCGGCCGCAGTACCGGTTAACACCAGCGGAACACCGCCCTCTTCAAGCAACGCGAAATAGATACCACGCATCGCAAATACCGAGAGCGAAATGACGGCGACATTCACGAGCATTAATGGAAACACCTTTTCGGTACCCGGCAACACGGCAAGAACGCCGAAGCTAATGACTAACACCGCGAACAAAACCGAGATCGATTTTGCGATACCGAATTTGTCCGCAATCAGGCCTGCAATTAATGCGCCGACCGGCTTCAGCCACATTTTTCCGACGCTGATCGCCGCCGCGATGGTCACGCTCATCATGAATATATCGGTGGAATAGGATGTGACCCGATACGTACCCCAATAGGCGCAGTAGCCGGTAAATATGACGGTCGTGATCAACCAGATGACCGGCATCTTCAATACTCCTTTGATCTCCTTCAGGCCGACGATCGGCTGCTCGTGCGTAACAGGGTCATCGGCCTGGTCTTCCAGCGTAAACCAGGCGATGACACCAAGAAGAATAATCAATGCAGAAAACAGCACTATCACCATCGACAACGCGTATTCGCCGGAACCCAACGCGGCGAAAATGGCAAGGATCGCGACCGCGCTTGTCACCTCTCCCAGTCCACGGCCCGTCTCCAGGATGCCAAACGCCTTGCCCTGTTCGTCGGCCGGCGCCCAGTTGCGGGTCACTGCGATCATGGCACCCCAGAAGAGTAGCGAAATCGTGACGCCCCAGAATGCGTGCAGCGCGAGACTGATGACGTAGCCGGGAAACGTCGCGAAATAAAGCCCGGTTATGCCCGTGGCCAGCAAGGCGTAGCTGATCAGTTTTCGCCGGGACACGCGATCGGCAAGCCAACCACCGGGAAAATAGCAAATCAATGACGTGATACCGAACGCGCTCATCAGCGAGCCGACTTCCGTATTATTGAGGCTCAGCGCCTCGGCGATTGGCTTGTAATACACTTCCTGCAGGAACGGCAGAAAAAAAATGACGCCGCCTGAGAGGCTCAGCACCACCATGACTAGCCAGCGACGAAATGTGGTCACTAAATCAGGCCTTACTGACCGGCTTCCCTGATCAGGATATCGCGACGTTTACCGAGCGCGGACAACTCTCGCTTGCCCAGTAAATCGCCGAGCTCGCGCTTGATCACATCGTCAGTCAATTCGTTCAGCGCTTTCACCCAGCTCGATGTGAATTCAAGCGTTGTGCTCCGAAGATAAGGGGGACGATCTTTGCTGCTCCTGAACGCCTGGTCATGTCCCATGATGACCAGCTGCCAGTTATCCGGGCTGTACAACATAAACTCCGGGTTTCGTCCTACGTTAAATGTCAGCGCATCGTATATGTACATTGTGTTCCACTGCCGGGCTAACGGACACCAGGCAGAGCCGCCTGCCTGGGCGGCCACGCGCTCCGTATCCGATTTTGATGATGAGGGCAAGAATTGTAACGTCCCGTCCTTGCCATCGACCTCACGTTGAACCGTGATCGGGACCATATCGAGCCCAAGAATCTGGTCAAGGCGGTATGCTGCCAGCTCCGGCAGATTTCCCTTCTTGCGCGTCCGCGGATTGAACACCGCAAAAATATTTTTTTCTTCTACTCTGAACTGCACTACCGTTCGGCCGTTCCTGTCAACAAATTCATTGGTTATTTCGCCGGTCGATAGAGCGCTATGCAGATCATCCGCACTGATCACAGATGACCGGAAGCCAACGCGTCGCGGATGCATAACCGGCGGCGAATTCGTCTCACCGCTTTCATTGATAACGGTGAGCACACCACCCTTAATCTCAAGCGCGTTGCCGCTTCCTTTGTAGGCGTCATAATTCATACCTGTATCGATCTCGACCACGCGCCCGTGCATGCGCTGCAAAATTCTGCGCGTGATCGTCGGCGTGTGCCCAATCACCACTCGGTTAGCACCAATTCGCGAAAGCGACGCTTCCAGCACATCACCTTCGATCAGTTCACTGCAACCCACGGTGCCGCGATACCACAGTGGGCTGTCGGACCCATGAATGGCCGACCTGTTCAACTCGATAACCGCATCAGCCGACGCCTTTGCCGGCCCTTCCAGCGCTTGCGCCAGGATCACGGCTTCCAGCACCTTCACCACGTCGCGAAGAGCGTCAACCGGACTGAGCAACGCCTGATCTTCCAGCGCGTTCAGCTCAGTCACGTAGCGTCGCAACTCGGACTTCAGCGTGCCATTAACACCTTCGAGCCCGTGTTCCGCAACAAACGGCGAAACACCGCCGTGTACAAAAGCGGTACCGTCAATGACGACCATCAGGGGTTTTTCGAGCAACCATTTGCCGTAATGGCCGTCGGCTCGAAAAGCGCGTCTGTGCCCGAAGAATCCCGGCGGCGCTTTTTTATCGAAAGCCGCTCGTGCAGCTACCTCGTCCAACTCCGGTGGCTGCGAGTTTCGATAATGCTGGAACCACTTTTCCCGCTCTTCCTCCGACTCATCGTCTGAAAACGCCGCATACTCGCGCGCTACGACGTATCTCAGATCGCCCACCAGGTTCATTACCTCATGGTTGCCAATAAGCTGGTGAACGCGACCGCCAGCCTCAGAGGCCTCACCTTCAATGCGCATGATGAGATCCATTACCTGGCGGGAATCCGGCCCCCGGTCCAGCAGATCGCCGGTGATAACCAGGTGTGCGTCGCCGCCGGACCAGGCAAGGTTTTCGTCGATGACTTCCGATTTCAGAAAGGTCGCCACCATGGCGTCATAGTCGCCGTGAATATCGCTAACTGCAACGACGCGATTAATACCGGAGAGCTGCCACTCATTTGCTAGAGACGGGGCCGTCAGCAGCGAAATGAGAACCAGCGCATATTGCCAGCGTACCTGGGAAAAGAGGTGCTTCCGAGCCCACCATCTGTTCAATCTATTCTCCTGCTTCAGAAACGAAATCGCGCCTGTTAGCGACCGGTTCTAGTCTAGCAATAAAATCGAACCCAATCGGTTGCATAAGGTCATACCATGCAAGAAGATAGCCCCCTACCTCCGAACCATGGGAACTGCGATGACCTCACGCGCTGACTCGCTTTTTGTTTGGACCCGACCAGGATTGGCGGTGTTCCCCTTATTATTTGCGCTACTGCCGCTTTCCAGCGCCTTTGCCGACCATTCAACACCATTATTTAGCGACGACTCGATCATCAAAGCCACCATCAGAGCGCCTTTCAGCGACATCATGCGACAACGCTCGGACGACTTTGAGCCGGAAGGCACGTTCGAATATGAAGATGACAATGGTGAGAAAAAGACTTTCGATATAAAAGTGCGGAGCAGGGGAAACTTTCGGGCGAGGCCCGACGTCTGCGATTTCACCCCATTGCGGCTGAACTTCAAGAAAAAACAGGTAGCAGGCACGGAATTCGAGGGGCAAGACAAACTCAAGATGGTGACGCACTGTGAGCTGGATGGTCGACATCAGGAACAACTGGTACTCCGGGAATATCTCACCTACCGATTTTATGCAACGCTTACCGATGATGCGTTTCGAGTTCGGCTTCTTGAAGTCACCTATCGCGACAGTAATCGCCGGATGAAAAGAAAAACACGATACGCGTTTCTCCTGGAAACAAGGGATCAGGTCGCCGAACGAACGCACATTCGCTTCGCAAACGTCGCATCCCTGAAATTTGACCAACTTGACCAGGAAAGGACCAACCTGGTCACCGTGTTTTCGTATTTTATCGGCAATACTGATTTTTCCGCGATTCGCGGGCCGAAAGACGAGCACTGTTGCCACAACGTCATGTTGCTCACAAGTAAGACCGGGTATTTTGTGCCTGTTCCTTTCGACTTCGATTTTTCCGGCATGGTCGATGCGCCGTATGCAGCACCTAACCCACGATTCGAACTGTCAAGTGTCAGGGATAGACTGTATCGCGGACTGTGTCGGAACAACAAACTACTACCGGCGACACTCGCTTTGTTTAAAGAGAATCGCGGTGAAATACAAGCGCTCGTGGACAATCTCGACGCCCTTGGAGGCCAGACGCGGAAGAAACTGAATAATTATATTGCTGACTTTTACAAGATCATCGAAGAGGAATCGATGGTTGAGCAGGAGTTTCTTACAGAATGTTCTGCGGCAACGGAGCCACCGGTCCCGACTTGAGCCACTCGACAATAATCTGCGAAACGCGGGGATGAATGTAATACCCTAAAGAGCTGTGCGGATTCGATTTGCCGTAACGAACTGCCAGATTGTAAATCTTGTAATCCCGGATACTGCTGACCAGTCGCTGTTTTAACATCGGCTTGAAATCATCTGCAAGCGTATTGTCGTGGCACTGGAAGTCATCCTCCGCCGACACATTTTGCCAGGTTACGATATTGCAGGGGTATTTTTCCCGGCCCTTGGCTTTCGCACCAAGCAAGCGACGCCTCACCATCGAATCTCCGAGAGGCGACCCAAGGGTTAACCAAGTATCGATTTTCCGATCACCGTATTTGTTTGAATACTCTTCCAGGTGACAGAGCTGCCATAAGACATCGTAAGTCACTATCGACCCTGAGCCGTGGCTAATCAGCAGGATATTGTCCTCGCGGTCCAGCGCGGCGCATATTTTCTCACGTACTCGTGAGCGTATAGAGACGGAGTAGTCACTCTTGCCACTCCAGTACTCGGCAACGTCTACCGATAACCGGGCAATTATCGGCTTCGAAAAACCGAGGGCAGCAAGCAAGGGAGCGACTACATCTGCCGCGAACTCAACCACGGCTGTCTTGCCCGGCAATCTGTCGTAACGACCGACACCGAAGTGTTTGCGCTTGTCCAGCATTTTCAACTGCGCCAGCGCATTGCGACGGTCGCCGATGTCCAGAACCTCGTCAAATCGCTTGCCGTGATGGGTCAACACATCCGCCGTGAGGTCGCCGTAATAGCACAGGCTTTTTTTCAAGTCGTGAAACGAGTTGAGTTCATCCGGATAATCGCGCTCCAGTCCCGCGGTGATGGCGGCAAGTGCAAAGTCGCAATACGACTCTGGACTTGGCTTGAAGTCCTTGCCATGCACAAGAAGCAAGCATCGTCCGGCGCTGTTTTCGTTACTGGTAATGTCAGTCATATTAATTGTCATTGGTCCGGTCCCGGGGGTAAACCGCAAGACGTGCTTTGTGAGTTCCACCTTCGTCGGCGATCACTAATTTATCATCAATCACCAACTCAATTCCCTCCGCCTGTCTGTGGCGCGAAACCGGCAAATGCCGGGCATTCACAAGTTTTCCATCCGGCGTTAACTCCACGAGCACGCGCTGACGGGAAGCGACAACGATCCTGTTTCCGGATTCACGATCTATCGTGACTCCCGAAGGGCTGAATCGGTCGATTCGTAGTCGCTGCATAATTTGCCTTTCCGGCAGTAAGACAGATTCGTCAGGCTGCAATTGTCGCCCTGCAATGTCCCAGGCGAATAATGTGAGACCCCGAACGCCCGATTTTGTTCGTGCCTTTTTGCACAGGAAGTACAGCCTGCTGTTGTCCGTACTCTGCACAAGCCCTTCGATCTCGCAGTAGGCGCCAATACCTGTATCGAAATTGTCAAAAGTGACTCGCTGGCCATCTGCGCCTTCTGCAGAAACGAATACGCGCCCCTCACTGGTTGTCACGTAAACCAGCTCGTCGGCAACAGCAATGCCTTCAAAGTCACCCTTGACAGTGGGCTTGCCGAGAGCAAACTTTTTGACGATACGACCTTCTTCATGATCGATTTCGTAAATAACCGCTTTCTCATCATCAACTGCCAGCAAACGTCCGTCAGATGTCGTTGCAAGCCCGGAAATCTCATTAAGTTTGTCCGGCAATTTCCATTGCATCATTAACTCGGCATCGAGCGAGTATTGCTTCAAAACGGAAGGCATTGATGCAATTGCGACCGAGCACGCAACCAGGGCCGTCGTCGGCAGAATACTGGCAATCGCACGAACGGTGGACGACAAGGTCTTGTAGAACAATCTGTTAATAGTCGTCTTCGGTCCGGTCACGCCTTGTCAG
>Ga0316187_10001005_pt1 | contig 23631 bp, 23 predicted proteins | sample CroRivburrow1_MG_FD_204927 | JGI IMG/M metagenome (GOLD analysis project Ga0316187, IMG submission 204927) | Coastal sediment microbial communities from Maine, United States - Cross River worm burrow 1 | ecosystem: Environmental > Aquatic > Marine > Coastal > Sediment | place: USA: Maine...
GCAATGTTGCCTCAGCCCTCAAGGAAATGAACGATACTGGCGTACTTGGCCGCTTCATCCCTGAATTTCGCCATGCCGTGGGCTTGGGCCAGTTCAACAATTACCATGCCTATACCGTTGATGAGCATACCCTTCGCGCGGTGGGCGAGGCTCGTAATATGGCACACGGGAGGCGTGACCAACGTCTTTCTCTGGCCAGCGGTATATTCAGTCGGCTGCAACGTCCCGAGGTGCTCTATCTTGCCCTGCTGTGTCACGACATCGCCAAGGGTAAGCCGGGCGACCATTCGGAACTGGGTGCTGATATCGCTATGCATGTAAGCCAACGTCTCGGCTTTAGTAGAGATGCACAGGAACTGGTCTCATGGCTGGTTCGGCATCACTTGCTGATGGCTATCACTTCGCAGCGCTGCGACCTGACTGATGCCCTTGCCATTGGCAGTTTTGCTTCGCAGATTGGTGATATGGAGCGTTTGCGTTATCTCCTGTGTCTTTCTGTGGCCGATATTGCAGCTGTCGGTCCGGGGGTTTGGAACGAATGGAAGGGAACCCTTTTGCGTGAGTTGTATCTGGCCACTGAACGTCACCTAATGGGTGAAGAGGGTGCCAGCGCTGGTACGCGGGGGCGAGTGGCGGTACGCATTGAGAGTGCTCTGTCCAAGACCAAGGAGGCTCAGCGTCCGGCGTTGAACGGCATGTTGCAACAATTGCCCTGGCGAGCGGTGATGGGCTTTCCCCCGCGTCAGTTGGTGCGCATAGCTAACCTGATGCAGACGGCACCTGGCGGTGGTGTGGATGTGATGGTCGATGAAGCTCGTGGTCAGAGCCTGATTATCGTACTGGCGCCCAATCGCAAACGCCTGCTGGCGGATATGACAGGGGCATTGTCCTCGGGCTATGTCAACATTGTTGCCGCACAGGCCTATCAGGTTGCTGATGACCGGGTGCTTGATGTGTTTCATGTGCAAGGTGCGGACGGCAAGGCATTGTCTGAATTAAGTGACTTGCAAAGGCTCAAACAGAGGATGGAGAAAGTGATCGCTGGCGACGATGTGGCCTGGGCGAGGCCCGAGAAAACGCATGTCTTGATGCATCAGGTAACAGTGACGGCCAGACCGTTACCACTGGCTTCCAGCCGCCAGACTGCGATTGAAGTGGCAGCCGCTGATCGGACGGGACTGCTGGCTGAGTTGGCTGCGGAGATCGATGATGCCGGTTTCAGTGTTCGCGGCGCGAATATCAGCACCTTCGGTGAGCGCGTCGTCGACGTGTTCTTTCTGGCGCACAGCAATGGCGACACCTTGTTGCCGGAGGAAGTGGACATGATATGCCATCGTTTGAGTCAGGCGGCCGAATTGCCCGAGGTTGTATAATATGTGCATGTATTCGCCCCTGTATTTGCGGGCGTCGCAGAGCCTTGAAGCGAGCTGAATATGCCGCAGCTTGAGCGTGCGGTTATTCTGGCCGCAGGGCTGGGTACGCGGCTGAAATGGTTGACGCAGAATCGTCCCAAAGCGTTGATGCCGGTGGCTGGAGCCCCGGCGATTGTGCATGTGATTCGCAACTTGGCAGCACAGGGCGTGCGCGATATTGCCGTGAATGTGCATCACCATGCCGATATCCTCATGCAGGCCTTGGGGGATGGGTCGCGCTACGGGGTGCGTCTGTATTTCAGCGTGGAAGCAAGCTTGCTGGATTCCGGAGGGGGCGTGCGAAAGGCGATGCAGCTTCTGCCCGGGGATGGCTTGCTGGCAGTGCACAATGCAGATGCGTTATGTCGTATGGATGTGCGCCGGCTTGCCAGATTGTGTCCTGCAAACGGTTGCGCCATCGGGTTGGCAGAGAATCCGGCCCACCATGCAGCAGGGGACTTTTCCTTGCGCGGTGGCCTGGTCATGAATTCCGGTGAGCCTCGTTTTACCTTCTCAGGCGTGTCTGTCTGGGATGCTGATGCGCTTGACTGCTATCAACCCGGACAGGTATTTTCGCTGGTGCAACCGATACGCCAGTTGATTGAGTCATCTCTGTGTGCCGGATATGTATATCGCGGCCCCTGGTTCGACATTGGCCGGCCTGCCGATCTGATGCGAGCCAGAAGGGAGTGGGGTATAATATGAGCCTGATTTTGCATTCCCGGCTGGCACAGGATTGTTTTGTCGTCGGGCGCTTCGATTTGTGTGCACTGCTGCTGATGAACGACGCGCGTTATCCATGGTTTATCCTTGTGCCGCAGCGCGACAACATCAGTGAAATCCATCAGCTGAGCGGAGCGCTACAGCAGCAGTTGATGAGCGAGTCCGTAGCCCTGTCCAGGGCTATGGAGGCAGCTTTTTCTGCCGATAAAATCAATATCGCAGCACTTGGCAATGTGGTGCCGCAGCTGCATATTCACCACATTGTCCGCTACAAAACCGACGCGGCCTGGCCGGCGCCGGTGTGGGGGAAGCTACCGTCTATTTCCTATGTGGATGGTGAGCAACAGGCTGTGATGCAGCGCTTGATGACGCAATTACCTGCCGAACTATTGGAGATGACGAAATGAAATCAGGAAGCGAGCAAAAACTTCTCTTTGCCATGATTGTCGGCATTGTTGCCGGTGGTTTGTCCGGTTACATCTGGGGCGAGGCCATGCTCAGTGTTCAATGGCTTGGCGATCTTTTTCTCACCACCTTGAAAATGCTCATTGTTCCGCTGGTGGCGGCCAGCGTGATTACCGGTGTGGCAGGTCTTGGCGATGTGCGCCGCTTAGGGCGCATGGGCGGCTATTCGGTGGCCTATTACGCCTGTACGACGCTGGTGGCCGTGTCCATCGGATTGATTATGGCCAATTTGTGGCAACCGGGTGTTGGCGTATCGATGGGCGAGGATCTGGCTGCACCAACACCTGTCGCCGGGGATGTCGGGGTGACGGATCTGATTCTGTCGCTGGTGCATCCGAACATCATTGGAGCTGCGGCAGATATGAAGCTCTTGCCCATTATCGTGTTTTGCATTGCCTTTGCAGCAGCCCTTTCCACGCTGGGTGAGCGTGGCAAGCCGGTGATTGGTTTCTTCGAGGCATTGAACGATGGCATGATGAAACTGGTTGAGTGGATTATGTGGTTGGCTCCGATCGGTGTTTTCGCCCTGATTGCCTCAAGACTGGGCTCGGCTGGTGGTGGCGAGGCTTTTCTGGGGCAGTTGGCCGGGCTGGCAAAATATGCTGCCGCCGTGATTTCAGGCCTGCTGACCCATGCAGCTCTGCTCTGTGTGTTGCTGGCCGTGTTGGCGCGACAGCAGGTCGGTGCGTATCTAAAACATATGGCAACCGCCCTGATGACCGCCTTTTCCACAGCCTCATCCAGCGCCACCCTGCCGCTGACCATGGAAGGCGTGAAACTGGCCGGCGTGGATGATAAGGCGCGGCGTTTTGTGCTACCGCTGGGCGCGACCATCAATATGGATGGAACCGCACTCTATGAGGCTGTCGCTGTGCTGTTTATTGCCCAGGCCTACGGTATTGATCTCTCCTTCGGGCAGCAGATGGTGGTGCTTTTGACTGCGACGATGGCGGCCATTGGTGCGGCCGGGATTCCGGAAGCGGGGCTGGTGACGATGGTTATTGTTCTGGAGGCGGTCGGTTTGCCGCTGGAAGGCATCGGTCTGTTATTGGCCATCGACTGGTTTCTTGATCGATGCCGAACCACAGTCAATGTGTTTGGTGACTCGGTGGGTGCTGCCGTGGTGGGTCGCCTGACTTCGGGTGAAAGGCGTTAGATATCACGCACAAAAGATGTGGCGGCAGAGCCTTAAGGCAGGCTTTGAAGTCGGGGCAGCTTACAGCTAGGATGCGCGGCTCTATCGTGCAGGGGGTATGATGCGCATGAAGAAGCCGGAAATGGCCGAAGGTTTAACGTTTGACGATGTGTTGCTGGTGCCTCAGGCCAGTCAGGTGGTGCCGCGAGAAGTCAGCACAGCATCCCAGCTCACCAAGAAAATCAAATTGAACATCCCTGTGATGTCCGCTGCTATGGATACGGTCACCGAATCCGCCACAGCGATTTGCCTTTCCCAGGAAGGCGGCATTGGTGTTATTCACAAGAATATGACGGCTGAGCAGCAGGCGCACGAAGTTCGCCGCGTGAAACGCCATGAAGCGGGCGTGGTGCAGGAGCCGCTGACTGCCAGCCTCGATATGCATCTGGCCGATGTGGTGCGCTTGTCACAGGACAACGGTTTTTCCGGATTTCCTGTGCTCGACGCCGATGGCAAGCTTTGCGGTATCGTAACCAATCGCGACATCCGTTTCGAAAGCGATGCTGGCAAGAGCGTGGCTGAAATGATGACGCCGAAAGAGCGTCTGGTTACCGTGAAGCCGGGAACCAAGCCGGATGCGTGCAAGGACCTGTTCCGCAAGCATCGCATCGAAAAGTTGCCGGTAGTCGACGCTAAAGGATTCTTGCGCGGCATGGTTACCGTGCGCGATATCGAGCAGTCCACGGCATTTCCCAACGCAGTACGTGATGATCTCGGCCGCCTGTTGGTAGCCGCCGCCATCGGCGTGGGTGAAAAGGAACTCGAGCGTTTTGAGCAGTTGTTGGCTGTAGGCGTGGATGCGGTGATTGTCGATACTGCACATGGCCATTCGGCTGGCGTGATCAGTCAGGTGCGTGAAATCAAGCGGCGCCACGGTGATGCGATTCAGATTATCGGCGGTAATATCGCCACGGCTGAAGCCGTACGTGACCTGGCGGATGCTGGTGCGGATGCGGTCAAGGTCGGCATCGGTCCGGGTTCGATTTGCACGACGCGCATGGTTGCGGGCGTGGGTGTTCCACAGCTTACCGCAGTGATGGATTGTGCTGCTGCCGGCCGTGATATCGGCGTACCGATTATCGCTGATGGTGGTATCAAATTCTCCGGTGATTTCGCCAAGGCCATGGCGGCCGGAGCTTCGACGTGCATGTTTGGTTCAATGTTTGCCGGTACTGACGAAGCACCCGGCGAGAAGATTCTCTATCAGGGACGTGCTTACAAAACCTATCGCGGCATGGGTTCGCTCGGTGCTATGGAGTTGGGTAGTAAGGATCGCTATTTTCAGGGCGATGTGGATGAGGCCATGAAGCTGGTCCCCGAGGGCATTGAGGGCCGAGTCGGCTACAAGGGTTCTTTGGCGGAGATTCTGCATCAACTGGTTGGCGGTTTGCGCGCCTCGATGGGCTATATTGGAGCCAACGATATTGCCGCCATGCATGCCAGAGCCCGTTTTATTCGCATCACAGGTGCCGGTCTGCGCGAATCGCATGTGCACGATGTCACGATCACCAAGGAAGCCCCCAATTACCGTCTTGATTCCTGAACCACAAGACGGACACAGATGGACACAGCAGCGCGGATATTTCTTTCTCCGTCTTAGTCTGCGTCTGAGGACATTATGGAAAAAATTCTAATTCTGGATTTCGGATCACAGTACACCCAGCTGATTGCCCGCCGGGTTCGTGAGGCGGGGGTTTTTAGTGAACTCCACCCCTGGGATATGACCGAGTCCGATATTCGCGCCTTTGCGCCCTCCGGCATTATTCTTTCCGGTGGCCCGAACTCCGTATATGAGGAAGAAACACCCACTGCCCCACAGGTCGTATTTGAGCTTGGCGTGCCGGTGCTGGGTATTTGCTACGGCATGCAGACCATGGCAGCCCAGTTGGGTGGCTCGGTTGAAACCGGCCATGTACGCGAATTCGGCTACGCCGAAGTGCTTTCCAGCGGGGATTCGGCTTTGCTGCGGGGCATTGAAGACAAGCCCGACGGTGTGCTTGATGTGTGGATGAGTCACGGCGACAAGGTGTCTGCTCTGCCGGATGGATTCCATGTGCTTTGTTATAATGATTCCACACCGATTGCCGGTATGGCGGATGAGGTCCGCCATTTTTATGCCCTGCAATTCCATCCGGAAGTGACACACACGCATCAGGGTAAGGCGATTATTTCCCGCTTTGTGCACGATATTTGTGGCTGCGGCAGTGATTGGACCATGCCGCATTACATCGATACAGCTGTGGCACATATCCGCGAACAGGTTGGGCAGGAGGAAGTGATTCTTGGCCTGTCGGGCGGAGTGGATTCCTCGGTGGCGGCTGCCTTGTTGCACCGCGCTATCGGTGATCAGCTGGTTTGTGTGTTCGTGGATAATGGCTTGCTGCGACTCAATGAAGCCGAACAGGTGATGGCCACCTTTGCCGATCATCTGGGTGTTCGTGTAGACCATGTCGATGCTGCTGATCGTTTTCTCGGCCATCTTGCCGGTATTGATGAGCCAGAAGCCAAACGCAAGGTGATTGGCCGTGAATTTGTGCATATCTTTCAGGAAGAGGCAGAGAAGATGCCCAAGGCCAAATGGCTGGCACAGGGCACGATTTATCCTGATGTGATCGAATCGGCCGGTTCGAAAACCAAGAAGGCACATACCATCAAGAGTCATCACAATGTCGGTGGCTTGCCGGAAACCCTGCATTTGAAGCTGCTCGAACCTTTGAGAGAATTGTTCAAGGACGAGGTGCGTGAACTTGGCGTGGCCCTGGGTCTGCCGCATGACATGGTATATCGCCATCCTTTCCCCGGGCCGGGTCTGGGCGTACGCATTCTTGGCGAAGTGAAAAAAGAATATGCTGATATTTTGCGTCTGGCGGATGCGGTTTTTATCGAGGAATTGCGCGCCTCCGGCTGGTATGAAAAAACATCGCAGGCCTTTGTTGTCTTCCTGCCGGTAAAAAGTGTCGGCGTGATGGGCGATGGCCGTACCTACGAGTGGGTGGTCGCCTTGCGTGCCGTGCAGACGCTGGATTTCATGACCGCGCAATGGGCGGAGCTGCCGCACGCGCTGCTGGCCCGTGTATCCAATCGCATTATCAATGAAGTACGCGGTATAAACCGCGTGGTGTATGACGTGTCCGGTAAACCGCCGGCCACCATCGAGTGGGAATAGTTTGAATGAGAATAACCCAATGGGAATAGACCCAATATCCAAGGAGAATACATGAAGAAAATGATAAGCGTTGCAGCCGTATTGCTGCTGGCCGGCTGCAATGCCGCTGATGATAAGGGGACAAGCGGAGAAAGTGTTGTTCTGGACAATGAAATAGCCAAGTTTAGCTATTCCGTTGGTATGGATGTCGGCAATTCGCTGAAAAATCTGGATGAGAAGTTGAATATGGCCGCTTTCGACAAAGGCTTAACTACGGCAATGGAAGGCAAAGAATCAGAGCTCAGTGTCGAGGAAATTACAGAGGTTAAGCAGGCTGTACTCAAGCGCAAGCAGGAAGAATTCGCTGCAAAGCAGAAAAAAACGGCTCTGGAAAACAGCTCCACGGGCGGTAAGTTTTTGCAGGAAAACGCCAGTGCTGAAGGTGTAAAGACGACTGAAAGTGGTTTGCAATATAAGGTTTTGACACCGAGTAACGGAGCCAAGCCGGGCCTGACCGATACCGTGAAGGTGAACTACGAGGGCAAGTTGCTTGATGACACGGTATTCGATTCGTCATACAAGCGCGGCGAGCCGGTCACTTTTCCTTTGGCTAACGTGATTGAAGGCTGGAAAGAAGGTCTGCAGCTGATGACAGTGGGTAGCAAGTATCGCCTGTTCATCCCCTCCAAGTTGGCTTATGGCGAGCAGGGGGCTGGCAATGTGATCGGACCGAATGCCGTTCTGGTGTTTGATGTGGAACTGCTGAGTATTGAAGAAGACTCTGCCGACGCTGCTGCCGAATAGTCATGTTCCAACGTCTTAGCGAAAAACTCGGCGGAATCGCTGAACGCCTCAGAGGCGCTGCACGCGTCTCAGAGGCTGATCTGGATGCAACGCTTCGTGAGATGCGGCTGGCCTTGCTGGAAGCGGATGTAGCGCTTCCTGTGGCCCGTCATCTGATGGCTGAAGCCAGAGAACGCGCTATCGGTGCTGAGGTGGCTAAGAGCCTGAATCCGGGTCAGGTCATTGTTAAAATCCTGCATGACGTTCTGGCTGATGTGCTGGGCGGGCAACGGCGCGAACTGGATATTTCGCGCATCCCGTCGGTGATTCTGCTGTGTGGTTTGCAGGGCGCAGGTAAAACCACAACCGCGGGCAAGTTGGCTCGCATGCTCGCTGCACAGGGACGCAAGGTGGCGCTAACCAGTGTCGATGTGACGCGTCCTGCGGCGCGTGAGCAGTTGCAGGTGCTCGCCGGGCAGGTGGATGTTCCCTATGTGAGCGGAGAAGGCAATACGGCCGCTAAGATGGCTGCTTCGGCCCTGAACCGGGCGCGCAGCGATGGTCATCATGTACTGATTCTCGATACGGCTGGCCGACAGGTGGTGGATGAAGGGCTGATGGCCGAAATCCGCGAGGTGGCGGAGAAGGTCCAGGCTTCCGAACGCCTATTGGTGCTGGATTCGATGACCGGCCAGACAGCGCTGACCATCGCCGAACAGTTTCATGCGGCAGTGGACATGTCCGGTTGTATCCTGACCAAGACAGACGCTGATGTGCGTGGTGGTGCGGCTCTTTCGGTGGCGCATATCACCGGCGTTCCTGTACGCTTTGTTGGTACCGGTGAAAAAATCGATGCCTTCGAGGTTTTCGATCCGCAGCGTTTTGCCGGCCGTATTCTCGGTCAGGGCGATGTTGTTGGTCTGGTCGAGAAGGTGCAGGCGCATGTCGATCAGGAGCAGGCTGAAAAGCTGGCTGGTAAGGTTAGAAAGGGCTCCTTCGATCTGATGGATTTTGCTGAGCAACTTAGCCAGATGCAGAAAATGGGTGGGATGGGCAGCATGTTGAAAATGCTTCCCGGCGTGAAAGTGCCCCAGGAAGCCTTATCTCAGATGGACGATAAACCCGTAAAACGCATGCAAGCCATGGTGTATTCGATGACCCCAAGGGAACGGCGCTATCCGAAGCTGATTAACGGCAGTCGCAAGAAGCGCATTGCAGCCGGTTCCGGCACCAGCATTCAGGAGCTGAATCAGATGCTCAAACAGTTTACTCAAATGCAAAAAATGATGAAGAAAATGAAGGGTTCCAAGGGTCAGCGCATGATGGCCCAGATGGCCGGCAAGTTCGGTGGTTTCGGTGGTATGGGCGGTGGTGGAATGCCACCCGGAATGCCCAAGATGTAGGCATGTTTATGCCCGATTCTGGCACAGGAGTGGGTACATTTTTTAAGTTTTATTTTCCCCCGATTAGTTGGTTGCCGAGACAAGTGGGAAAATGGGATGAAGCAGCAAGGTCGCGCCCATTTTCCCGCGCAGCCGAGGGAATCCGAAGGACAGGCAAATACCGGGCACTTTTCTTGGTTCGTTCTTTGTGCGCACAAAGAATGAACGGAAAGTTGACTTACGTGTTTAGATAAGCGGTAACGGGTTTCTTCTTTCTTGCGCGGCCAAGAAAGAAGCAAAGAAGGCCGCCCACGGGTAGCTGTGACAACCGGCCCGGGCGCTCGCCTGTCGGGCGAAAACCGGGAATAAAGCCCCCTTCTTTTGCGCAAGGCCCCGTCGGGCAAGCACCCGATCCGGCACAGCTTCAAGTGGGGTCCGAAGTCAAAATCAGAACGCTTCTTTTATGTTTTGCTTTCTTCGTGTCCTTCGTGTCTTCGTGGCGAAAAATTTTATGCGATTTTCAGGGTGACATTTCGTATAGACGCGATATAGTGCGCGACCTGATTTTCCGGAGGTATTGATTTTATGGCAACAATGATTCGCCTGCAGCGCGGTGGCCGCAAGAAGCGTCCGTTTTATTCCATCGTCGTGATGGACAAACGTGATCGCCGTGATGGTGCATTCATCGAGAAGCTCGGCTACTACGATCCGTGCACGGAGCCAAATGTGCTCGAACTGAATCTGGAGCGCGTCAATGCGTGGAAGGCGGAGGGTGCTCAGCTATCCGGCCGCGTGGCCAGCCTGGTTCGTTTGGCTGAGAATCCCGAGTTGGCTGAGAAGGCCAAGGCCAAAGCTGAAGCCAAGGCTGCTGAGAAAGCTGCCGCTGCAGAAGCAAAGGCAAAGGCTGAAGCTGATGCTGCTGCCAAGGCCGCTGCTGAGGCAGAGGCTGAAGCCAAGGCTGCTGAGAAAGCTGCCGCTGCAGAAGCAAAGGCTGCCGAGAAGGCTGCTGCTGAAGATGCAGTTGAGGTTGAAGCCGCGCCGGCAGAAGAGGCCGCAGCTGAAGAGCCTGTAGCCGCTACTGAGGACAAAAAAGACGTCTAAGCATCTGCTTGAGGTCGGGGCGGTTCAATCGCCGCATGGCCTGAAGGGAGCGATGACTATTTATTCACATACCCGGCCTGCCATCGGCATCGCCGGGTATTCTTTTTGGTGGCTGGGAAATACGGCCGCAAACGCCAATCGCTATACCGTGCAACGCTGCTGGCAGCATGGCAGACGCATTCTTGCTGAACTGCAGGATATTTCCGATGTGAGTACGGCCGAATCGCTGGCCGGCATGAAAATCTGGGTTCCCGCCGATGAGGTTGAAGTCGATGAGGATGAATTCCTTTGGCAGGAACTCATCGGTTGCGCTGTCTATCAGGTTGACGATGGAGCTTTGCTGGGCAAAGTGACTGCGCTCGAAGAATACGGTGCACAGGATATTCTGACCGTACACACGCCGGACGATGCCGCACAGGCCGGCGAGTGGATGTTGCCCTTCATCGAGGATGTCATCATTGAGGTGGATATCGAGGCAAAACGCATCACTGTGCTGCTGCCCGAGGGGATGGATGCATGTTTTACGCCCAAATTCTGACACTTTTTCCCGAATTCTTTGCTTCACCGCTGGCCTGCTCGATTCCGAAAAGGGCCATTGAGGCAAGCCTTGCCAAGGTTGACTGTATTCAAATCCGGGATTTTGCCACCGATAAACATCGCAGCGTTGATGATGCGCCCTACGGCGGCGGGCCGGGCATGCTGATGAAACCGGAACCGGTGGTGGCAGCGATTCGTGAGGCCAGAGAGCGTCGTCCGAAGACGCACGTGGTGATGCTTACCCCATCCGGCGCGCCGTTCACCCAGGACAAGGCGCTGGAGTATGCGGAGAAGTCCGATATCACGCTGCTTTGTGGACGTTATGAAGGTTTTGACGAGCGTATCGTGGATTATGTGGATGAGGAATTATCCCTGGGCGATTATGTGCTTTCCGGTGGTGAACCGGCGGCTTTGAGTGTGCTGGACGCGGTTATTCGTTTGTTGCCAGGCGTGCTCGGTTCAGCCGAATCGGCGGTGCTCGATTCGTTCAGTGAGGAAGGCATCCTCGACTGGCCGCACTACACGCGTCCGGAAGAGTTCGAGGGCAAACGTGTGCCGGATGTGTTGCTCTCCGGCAACCATGCCAAGATCGACAAATGGCGGCAGGAAGAATCTGCAAAACGTTCCCGCAAAAGACGCCCATCCTGAGGCGGTATTTGCTTGAAGGCGTACATGAAATCACTGGCCGCTTGGAGGCATGATGGTTAAAACAGCGTGGACAAAAGACAGTGCCTCCGAGCTTTATCAGATTGAAGGCTGGGGTAATGGTTTTTTTGGGGTGAACGAAGCCGGTCACATGGTGGCTATTCCGGACGGTGAACATAAGATCGACCTGAAAAAGCTGTACGACGAACTGACCGGGCGTGATCTGTATGCGCCGCTCTTGCTGCGTTTCTCCGACATTCTCGGCGAACGCATGGCGCAGATTCATCAGCGTTTTTCCATTGCCCGCGAAGAGGCTGAGTATCGCGGCCAGTATTTCGGCGTGTATCCCATCAAGGTGAATCAGCAACGACAGGTGGTTGAGGAAATTGTCGAGTTCGGCAGTGAGTTCAACTGGGGGCTGGAAGCCGGTTCCAAGCCTGAGCTGCATGCCACACTGGCCATGCTGGAAGATGTCGAGGGCCTGATTGTCTGCAACGGCTATAAAGATCGCGAATTCATCGAGTTGGCCATGATCGGTCGCAAGATGGGCAAGCGCGTGTTTATTGTGGTCGAGAAGCCCAACGAGTTGGACCTGATTCTGGAAGCTGCGCAGCGTTTTGGTGTGCAGCCGCTGATCGGTTTGCGCTGCCGACTTGCTGCAACCAGTAAAGGGCAGTGGGAGGATTCCGGCGGCGATAATTCCAAATTCGGTTTGGCGGCCTCGGAGCTGATTGAGGTCATCGAACGATTAAAGGCCGTCGATATGCTCGATTGTCTGCGCCTGCTTCACTTCCATATCGGCTCTCAGGTGCCGCAGATTCGGCGCATCAAGCAGGCTATGCAGGAAGCGGCGCGATTCTATGTCGAGATGCGCAAACTCGGCGCTCCGATTGATTTTATGGATGTTGGCGGTGGTCTCGGAGTCAATTATGACGGCTCTATTTCCGCCAATGTTTCCTCGGTGGATTATTCCTTGCAGGAATATGCCAACGACATCATCTGGACGATGAAGCATGTCTGCGACGATGAAGATCTGCCCCACCCGGATATCATTTCAGAGTCGGGCAGGGCCCTGGTTGCGCACCACGCGGTGTTGCTTATCGATGTGCTCGGCGTGTCGCGGCGTAGCAGCGGTGTTTCGCTCGATGAACCGCATGAGGATGCACCCTTACAATTGCGTCAGTTATGGGAAACCTTGCGGGACCTGGGGCAGATCAACCCGCGTGAGGCGCTGCACGATGTGGTGTCGCTGCGTGAAGACGTAAACAAACTCTTCATGTTGGGCCACTGCTCGCTGGCCGACAGAGCTCAGGCTGACGAGCTGTATTGGCATATGCTGGGGCTGCTGATTGATGAGTTGGATGAGGAGGAGCTGAATCACCTGATTCCAGGCATCCGCACCCAGATGGCCGATCGTTATTTTTGTAATTTTTCCCTTTTCCAGTCGCTGCCCGATGCGTGGGCCATCAAGCAGGTGTTTCCGGTTGTGCCGATTCATCGCCTGGATGAGGAGCCATCGCGTCAGGGTATTCTGGTCGATATCACTTGCGATTCGGATGGCAAGATTCAGCAGTTCCCGCTTGCTGGCCATGTTTCCAGCACCCTGCCCCTGCATCCGCTCAAGGCAGGCGAGGATTATGTCATCGGCATCTTCCTGACCGGTGCGTATCAGGAGATTCTTGGCGATCTGCACAATCTGTTCGGTGATACACATGCGGTGCATGTGCGCATGGATGGCGATCAATATGAGCTTGAACAGGTGGTGGAGGGCGAATCGGTTTCCGAGGTGCTCGACTATGTGCAGTTCCACGAAACCGTCCTGCTTGATCGCATGCGTCGCCAACTTGCGCATGCGCGCAAAGAGCAACGCATCACGGCCAAGGAATCGACGGCTTTCCTCAATTATTACCGCGAGGGTCTGAAGGGTTATACCTATCTGGAAGAGAATGCCCCAATAGGGTCAACTCCGGGTTAATCCTAGATGGATGGCCTGTTCTTGTCGGCAGGACTGCCCTCAGGAAAGCCTGTTCTTGAAATCTTCGTAGTTAAAGCGGCGGACCACATCAAGTTCACCTGATTCACGCAGGATGGCGATATCGGGATGGCGCACGCCGTTGAACATGGTGGTTTTAACCATGGTGTAGTGGATCATATCCTCAAATACCAATCGCGAACCGGGCGTAAGTTCTGCCTCGAATGAATAATCCCCGATGACATCGCCGGCCAGACATGAGGTGCCGCCCAAGCGGTAGGTGTGTGCCTTCTGATTTGCTTCGCCTGCACCCGTGATGGTCGGCCGATAAGGCATTTCCAGCACATCCGGCATGTGCGCGGTGGCCGAGATGTCCAGAATTGCTACGCGGAGCCCATCGGTAGGTACGATATCGAGGACTGAGGCGATTAGCTCTCCGCTGCGCCAGGCGATAGCACCGCCCGGTTCCAGATAAACCTGCACCTTCCATTTTTTACGGAATTCCTTGATGCGTCGGATAAGCAGTTCGACATCGAAATCCTTATGCGTCATCAGATGGCCGCCACCAAAGTTGACCCATTTCAAGCCGGGGATGTAGTCGGCGAAACCGGCTTCAAAGGCATCGATCAGGGTAACTGAGGAGCTTGCCTGATTCTCGCACAGGGCATGCGCGTGCAGCCCTTCAATACCTGTCAGATCGGCCCCGGCTAGGTATTCCGGGCGCACACCCAGACGCGAGCCGGAAAAGCATGGGTTGTACAGGTCGGTTTCCACTTCTGAGATACCCGGGTTCACACGCAGGCCGCAGGAGATGCCCGCCGCCAGAGCCCTTGGTCCAAACTGCTGCCACTGTGAGACAGAGTTGAACACGATATGTCCTGCCATGCTGCAGACCTCGTCGAATTCATCCTCGCGGAAGGCCGCTGAATAGATATGCGATTCACCACCGAACTCTTCGTGCGAAAGCTTCAATTCGTAGAGGGAGCTGGCGGTGCAGCCCGATAGGTATTGCCGGATCATTGGAAAGGCCGACCACATGGCAAAGCCTTTCAGGGCCAGAATAATGGTGCATCCCGCCTCAGCCTGAACCCGCTTCACGAGTTCCAGATTGGCTCTGAGTTTTGCCTCCTCCAGCACATAGGCCGGGGAAGGGCAGTCGGCAATCCAGTCAGGTGTGTTCATGGCTCATCCTTACATACCTCTGGGCTTAGTGCTTCCCAGTGTTTAATGCTCTTCTTCTTTCTTGTGCGGCCAAGAAAGAAGCAAAGAAGGCCGCCCACGGGTAGCTGTTAATTCCCGGTCCAGTCGCTTGCCCGTCGGGCGCAAACCGGGAATGAATCCCCCTATTTTTGCGCAAGGCCACGCCGGTCAAGCGTCCGGCCCGGCACAGCTACAAGTGGGAGCCGGATTCAAAATCTGACCAAATCAAACCTCATAGTGGGGGAGAAATATCGTCGAGCGGTTTGTAGGGCACATCCACCCAGGGCAGGCCGTATTGATTCAGATCAGCCATGAAGGGATCGGGATCGAGTTGTTCCATATTCCACACGCCGGGCTTCAGCCATGTGCCGGTGAGCATTTGCTTGGCGCCGATCATCGCAGGCACGCCGGTGGTGTAGGAGACGCCCTGAGCGTATGTCTCCGCATAGCAGGCTTCATGGTCGCAGATGTTGTAGATGTAACGGGTGAATAGCTCGCCACCGTTCTTTGAGCCGGTGACGATGCAGCCAATATTGGTTTTGCCCTTGGTGCGCGGACCTAGCGTTGCCGGGTCGGGTAGCAGCGCTTTCAAGAATTGGATCGGTACGATCTCTCGGCCCTGGAACATGATCGGTTCAATCGAATCCAGGCCGATATTGCGGAACACCTCAAGGTGTTTCAAATACGCATCGCCGAAGGTCATCCAGAAGCGCATGCGCTTCACACCCGGCAGATTGATGGCCAGTGATTCCATTTCCTCGTGGTAAAGCAGATACATATTCTTTTCGCCGACCTGTTCAAAGTTGAAAGGCCGCTTGAACTGCATGGGGGTGGTTTCAATCCACTTTCCATTCTCGAAATAGCGGCCATTGCTGGTCACTTCGCGGATATTGATCTCCGGATTGAAGTTGGTGGCGAAGGCATAGCCATGGTCGCCGCCATTGCAGTCGAGGATGTCGACCGTTTCAACATGATCAAAATGCTGCTTCACGGCGTGAGCGCAGAATATATTGGTCACACCCGGATCGAAGCCTGAGCCGAGCAGGGCCATCAGGCCGGCCTGCTCGAATTTTTCTTTATAAGCCCATTGCCATTTATACTCGAACTTGGCCTCATCCAGCGGCTCGTAGTTGGCCGTATCCAGATAATGCACGCCGGTTTCCAGACAAGCATCCATAATGCTCAGATCCTGATACGGCAGGGCCACATTGATGAGCATGAACGGCTTCACATCGCGGATCAGCGCCACCAATTCCGGCACCTTATCGGCATCCACCGATGCTGTATGAATCACCCGCCCCGTCTTTTCTTTCACTTCCGATGCAATCTGATCGCATTTGGATTTTGTGCGTGAAGCCAGTGTGATTTCGGAGAAAACCTCAGCAAGCTGGGCGCATTTATGTGCTACGACGCGGCCAACGCCACCGGCACCGATAATCAGAATGCTAGACATGATTTTCCTCCTTGCTTGATTCCGGACTAACCGGGTGGCGGATAGTACGCGCGATGAGCAGCGACAGGAAAGAAAAAGTGATGTCTGATGCGAAAGAATGAGGCTAGGCTTCGACCATGTTTGATTCGACCGATTGCGATATCAGCAAGTCGCACAGCATCCGTATCATCGGCGCGCCGTTTGATGGCACGGTATCGTTCCGACCCGGTGCGCGCTTCGGCCCGGCAGCTATTCGCGAGGCTTCCGATGGACTGGAAACCTGGTCACCGGTTTTAGATGCCGATCTTGAGTCGGTTTCCTATGCCGATGCGGGTGATCTTGATCTACCCATGGGGAGTGTGGAGGCAGCACTGGCTGTTGTTCATGAGGCCGTGGCGGACGCTTTAAATGATGGTGCTACTCCCTTTGTTCTGGGTGGTGAGCATCTGGTAAGCCTGCCGGCCATCCGTGCTGTGTGTGAGCGCCATCCTGATCCGGTTGTCATTCAGCTTGATGCACATGCCGATCAGCGCGAGGACTATATGGGGGTGCGCTTGTCGCATGCCTGTGTCATGCGACGGGTCGGCGACTTTCTCGGCCAGGAACGCATTCGCCAGCTCGGTATCCGCTCCGGAACGCGTGAGGAATACGGGCTGATGCAGCATCATGGCACCCTGACCACGTTTCGTGCAGAAGATCTCGAGGCCCTTAAATACTGGATCGGCGAACAGCCGGTTTATCTGACCGTTGATCTGGATGTGTTCGATCCGGCCTGCATGCCCGGTACTGGCACCCCCGAACCGGGCGGCATCGATTGGTGGACCTTCCAGCGTTTCATTCAGACCATGCAGGGTTGCAATCTTGTCGGAATGGATGTTGTCGAGCTTGCGCCGCAACTGGATGCATCTGCTTGTTCTTCGGTGCTGGCGGCCAAGGTGGTGCGTGAAATGCTGCTGGTGGCTGGAAGCTGAAGCGTTTAAGCAAACCTGTGTTTTTCTAGGGTTTGCCGCTTATTCGGGAACCAGCCAGTCGCAACGGCAACTGCTGGAAGACGAGCGGCCGGAGGACGGGCTTAACACGCCCTTAAGCCAGCCCAGCGAGTCGGCAATAGCCTGCATGGCATGCCAGGGTGGATTGATGATCAGCATGCCCGAGCCTTGCATCTGCATAGGGTTTTCTGCTTCTCCGAAGGCGCCATTGCCTTGAAGTTCAACACGCAGAATCTTGCGCATGCCAGATTTTTTCAATTCACTAAATAATTCTTTTTCCCGTCCGGCGGGGAGTAGCGGATACCAGATCAGATAGACCCCGGCGCGAAAATGCGGGTAGGCCGCTGCCACGGCGCGACCGATGCGGCGGTATTCATCCTTTTCCTCAAAAGACGGATCGAGCAGCACCAGACCACGCTTTTCCTTCGGTGGCAGCAGGGCGCCGAGGGCTTCATAGGCATCGCGTTTATGCAGGGCAAGCCTTCTGCTGCTCTTAAATGCCATGCGCAGCGCATCGAACTCCTGCGGATGCATCTCGCAGGCGGCCAGCCGATCCTGCTCGCGTTGCCAGTGCTGCAGCAGGGCGGTTGAGCCGGGATAGGTGGTACATCTGTCGTCATTATTCATCGAGCGCACAGCCTGTAGCCAACGGCCCACACCTGCGGGCATGGATTCATGCCTGTGCGGCCAGATGCGAGCGATACCGCTTTCAAATTCGCGGTTTTTCAGTGCTTCGGTCGAATCGAGGTCGTAGCTCCCCCGGCTGGCAAAGGCATCGAACATGAACAGTGGCGCTTCTTTCTGCTGCATGGCGAACAGCACTTCACCGAGCACCACATGTTTGAGTACATCGGCATGGTTGCCGGCATGGTAGCTGTGCTGATAGCTCAGCATGCGTGGAGTGACCGCATCAGCGGTGATTTTGAACTGTGGATGGAATCACATCGCCGGAGGCTTGCATGCTGATGGCCTCGGGATGTTCTCGGTAGTGATCGCGCACCACGGCGGCCAGCTTTTGTTTCGCTGCTTCATCCACCAGCGCGGGTGATGCATCCGGCAAGGCATCAATCAGTGATGCAAGTAACTTCTCCTGCGGAGCCGGCATGTTCTTGATCCATGAGCTCAGCAGACCGCGGTCTACATAGGCCGGAAGTGAACCCATGATGCCGACATCGTTTTGATCGTGAACCAGCAGGCCGGTGGTTGTACCGCGATCTAAAGTCAGCACCTGGAAGAAATAAAGCGTGTGATAGGCGAGTTGCTTGTCGCGTTGTTCTGTTGTCGCTGCGCCTGCGGTGCGCAGGGTATGGCCGAGAATAGACAGATAGCTGTCGATGGCGGCTTCTCCAACGCTTTTGGCCAGCGCAAAATCAGCAGCTGCATCGTCACTGTTGTAGTTCTCCAGGTAAAAATGCGCCACGCCGCGATGCCTGCCCAGCACCGGAATAAAGAAATAACGTTCACCCTGCGCCTTGGCATCGGTAAATTGCGCGGGAGCCGCATGTTTCAGTGCAGTGAAGAATTCTGACGTGTCCGCCTCAACCTCGTTGGAGGGGTTTAAATCGGCCATCATGCGCCAGTAACCCTTGCCATCCTTCATCTCCGTCCAGCTGATATGGATGTGTACCGATGGCGCCAGCGGGTGCACGGGATGGATGATGGTGGAAATGGCGCTGGCCGAGCCCAGTTTCTTTTCCGGCAGGTCATCATAGTGCACCTGCGAGACATTGACCGAACCGCGACCGAACAAATCACCGTCCGCTGTCTCATAGCGAGCCCCGCCGCCGTGACGGCCTGCATCGCGCAACCATTCGACAGCTGCAAAACGTTGCGTGCTGTGCATCTCGGCAGCCAGCTTTTCCAGGCCCTGCACAAAGCGATGTTGCAGGGCGATAACCAGTTCATGTGCCCGGCTGGCGCTGGCGGATGTTGCAGAGGTGCGTGTCATGGGTGTTTGTCCTTTATGGCTTGTTTACCGGTAACTATGCAGCAATCGGGCATGGGTTCAACCACGCCGCATGGCTGTATCAATCTCAACGATACAGGCAGAGGTAGGCCGTCTGGCCGATGCTTTTCACGGCGAAGGATTCTCCGGCCTCGATGGTGAACACACCGCCTGTAGCAATCGCCATCCACTCATTGGAGCCGGGTAGCTTTACATCCAGATTGCCGGAGACAACCGACATGATTTCCTGGCTAGATGTGCCGAATTCGTATTCGCCTTCGGCCATCACGCCGATGGTGGCAGGTCCATCAGCTGTGTCGAAGGCGATGGATTTGACCTTGCCGTCGAAATATTCGTTGGTTTTAAACATATTTTTCCCTTGTGTGTCTGTGATGTAAGGCTGCGCCGAGACAGGCGTTCGCCGCGTTTATTCGGGGCGCATGCTAGCGCACAGACGAACGTAGCCAAGCATTTCACGGGGCTTTCAACGGGCTTGTATCTAAAACCCCGAAATTGTGCAATCATGGTGACGTTCCAATACGAGTTTTCTCCCCCCAGAGGTATATGACTATGTTGCAGGCAGCCGCCGTGCACGATTCCGTTGAATCCAATGCTATTCAGATCAATCCGGAGCATGTTGCCACGGTGACCAAGGCACTGGCCGGTCCCGGTTGGTGTGTTGTCCCCGATTTTCTGACGCGTGCGCAATGGAAGCCGTTGGCTGCGGAGGCCAAGAAGTTGCATAGCGCAGGTGAATTCCGCCTGGCCCGCGTGGGTCGCGGTGATGCTGCCAAGGTTCGGCCTGATGTGCGTACCGATCGGGTGCGTTGGATCGATCCGCAGGAGGCGTCCGGCTTGCAACAGGATTATCTGGACCGTGCTGAAGCCCTGCGTGATGCCATCAATAAAAAACAGACCATGGGCTTGTTTGATTTCGAGGCACATTATGCTCTGTATCCACCGGGCTGTTTCTATCGCAAGCATCTTGATCGCTTTGCCGAAGCAAAGCACCGTACGGTGAGCTGCATTCAGTATCTCAATAATGACTGGAAGGCTGGAGATGGCGGCGATCTGCGCATCTATCTACCCGATGCAAAGACTGCGGAGAAGTATATGGATATCCAACCGCTGGGTGGCACAGCCGTCTTTTTTCTCAGTGGGGAATTCGAGCATATGGTCATGCCCTCAAGGCGTGAAAGACTGAGCCTGACGGGTTGGTTCTGTACTCGCCGCTGAGTGACGTTTATTTCGTGGGGTGTCCGGTCGGGTCTTTAGCCTGAATTTTGCGTGCCTCGCGGCTTACGCCATAACGTTCAATAATCAGATCGAGATAGCCGAGCAGCCATTCCCGTAAGCGAGCCTTTGTCGGGCGCTGTAGCCACTCGTCAAGCGTGATTTCTTTTGATTGGGCAAAGGCCTTGCTGAACAGGGCCTCGGTTTCTGAGCACAGCTTGCCATCGTCACTTTCCAGATTGGCTTCAAGATTCCAACGCAAACCCCAGCGATCCATATTGCATGAGCCGATGGAACACCAGTCATCGCACAGGTAGTGCTTGGCATGCATAAAGGCAGGCTGATATTCGAAGATGCGGATGCCGTTGCGCAGCAGATAATGATAATAGCGGTGACCGGCATGATAGACAGCCGGATGGTCGTTGATCTCTCCGGGGAGTAGCAGGCGCACATCCACGCCGCGCCGTTTTGCAGCACGCAGAGCCCACAGCATTTTTCGTGTTGGTATCCAGTAGGCCGTGGCCAGCCAGGCCCGGCTGCTGCTTTTCCTGATCCGGGAGAGCAGCGATAGGCGGATGAATTTATGCAATCCTCGCAGGCTGACAACAAGCCGACCGCGCTGCTCTCCGGCGGGCAGTTTGGCGGCGGCAGGCAGGTTTATTTTTCCGTCCCAATGTTGCCAGACAAAGGTGAATTGATCCTGCCAGTCGGCGACGATGGGTCCGCGCATCTCGACAATCACATCCTGCCAGGGCGGGGAAGAGCCATGCGCCTCATAATCGTCGGTGATACCGGCACCTCCCGTATAGGCCACTTCACCATCGACGAGCAGCGCCTTGCAGTGATTGCGCGGCAGGCCACGGAAAAATTGGCTTAAATAGGCCGGGTTGTAGAAAAGAAGTTTGATGCCCACATCCGTGATGCGTTGCCTGTCGGCAGTGGAGAGACCACGCGCACCGAAATGATCGATCAGCATATACACCGGCACCCCGCGCTGCACACAGCTGGCAAAGGCATCAATAAAGCGATTCGCCACATGCCCCGAACTGATCAGATACTGCTCAAAAAGTACAAATTGTTTGGCACGAAGAATGGCCAGTTCCATCACCGGCAGAAAGGCATCGGCTCCGGCCAGCAGCCTGAAGGCATTACCATCACGTTCGGGATAGGGGTTGCGCTTCCTCATACCCTGATTGTATGCCATTTTGCCCGTGTTTGTTGAATCCTGCCGGAGTATGCTTCGCGACATGAAATTGAATCCCATCGATATCCCCGAAGTTGCCATGCCGTTTATGCAGCAAACCCATCTCGAAGAGGTGGCAATGCTCAATGAGTTATACAGGCTTTTCGATAAGCTGGCTGATGGGAAAGATGTGCCGCAGCTGGCTGCCAAGCTTGAGGCACTGGCCGAACACACCCATGCCCATTTTGCTCGCGAGGAGGAGAAAATGCTTGAACACAACTTCCCTCCCTATGCGGTGCATAAACAGGCGCATGATGAATATCTGGCCGAATTCGATGCGCTGCTTGATGTCTGGCGTGCGAGCGGGGATGTCGCACCCGTTGTCGGGTTTCTTGAGGGCAGCACACCGGACTGGATGCAGCAGCATATCGGCTGTATGGATTTCGTAACGGCGAACTATTTCCGCATGTGTGAAAACGGCTGAATGAACTACCTGCGCCATATCCATTTCTGTAATCAGTGGGATCCCGCCGCTTTCATACCCTTTGCCGTCAACGATACGCAGTATGGATGGATGCGTCCGGTCTTTGCAGGCCAGTTGCGCCGCTTTCCAGCCACATTCATTGTCGAAGATGCATATGTGGCCCTGCATCCGGCCCTGCGCACTTTCGAGGCACGCAATGCGGCCGTGGCAGAGGCGCTAAATGAGCTGGTCAGTGAGGGTGTGCTGAATCATGTGATGGGTGAGCTTTATCCGGTTCTCAATGTGTGGGGAGAGCAGCCTGCATGCCTGCTCGACCGGGCAGCGGTATCTCAATTTGGCATCCGTTCATTTGGTCAGCATCTCAATGGCATTGTGTCGACAGAGTCCGGTGTGTCGATGTGGATTGGCAGGCGTGCAGCAGATCGTCATGCCTTTCCCGATCAACTCGATCAGATGGTGGCCGGTGGCCTGCCCTTTGGCATTTCTCCGGATGAGAATCTCGCCAAGGAGTGCATGGAGGAGGCCGGGATGCAGGCAGAGCTTGCAGCCTGCGCCATACCGACCGGGCTGATCAGTTACCGCAAAGAAACCCCGGCTGGACTGCGTTCGGATACTATTTTTTGTTATGATTTAAAGCTGCCTTGCTCATTCAAGCCTGTGTGCACAGATGGCGAGGTGGGGGAGTTCTATCTCTGGTCGCTGGATGAGGTGGCGCGTGTGGTACGCGAGACCGATGAGTTTAAACCTAATTGTAATCTGGTGGTGATCGACTTTTTACTGCGCCATGGTTTGATTGCTTCTGATCATCCGGAATTTAGCGAACTGGAATCCAGCCTGCGCATACTCTGAGCCGGAGCCCTATTTATGAATATGGAACCACGCGAAGGCCCTGCTGTTTAGTCAGGTCCTCTTCTGCTGCCAGCAACTCAACGCTACTGAATACGCTTTCTTGCAGCCTGTTGGCGCTGTCGAACCAAACGCAAGTGAGTTCCCACCAGGCAAGGGTGAAGTAATCCCCGCGATGGGCTTTGGCTGTGCGAATAGTCATCACCGGGCCGCCCGACTTGAGCACCACGACATCGCCAACGCAAAATCCTTCCTCGTCTAACATGGAGTTAGTTTACAGCATCCTTCAATTTTTTTCCTGCTTTAAATTTTGGTGCCTTGGATGCAGCAACATTAATGGCCTCGCCTGTCTGTGGATTTCGCGCTGTGCGCGCAGCTCTAGCGACCACCGAAAACGTGCCGAAACCGACCAGGCTTACCGAGCCACCGTTGCCAAGTTCTGCGCTAATGCCGGAGAGCGTGGCTTCAACAACTTCACCCGCGGCAGTCTTACTAAGGCCTGCTGATTCGGCTACGTGATTAATCAAATCTGCTTTATTCATAAGTTCTCCTCCTGATATTTCGGACGATAATATACGGATGGTTTATTTATCCTTATGTGCTGCACATCACAGTTAAACCTACGCATGCAGAGATGACATCGCCGTATTGGGGGCGTAAGCTGGTTGGCGTTAAGGGATTCTCTGGGGAGGGATGCATTGACCGAATATCCAAAGCCTGCGTTTCCGCAGCACCACTTCAATCAACAGCTGCACTTCACACGCAATTCATATTAACATGCCCTAATCCTGTACATGGACACGAGGCATGATCATGGAATTTATTTTAACGAATAGTCACTACTTCTGGGGCGGACTGGCTGTTCTGCTGCTATTGGCCGAGGCGGCCACCTTTACATCGGTGGCGCTGGTCTTTTCGATTGCGGCAGCGGTGGTGTTTCTCAGCCTGTTGTATGCAGG